>Ga0302246_1000944_pt1 | contig 22418 bp, 28 predicted proteins | sample AAG_UR_Trp_MG_FD_193533 | JGI IMG/M metagenome (GOLD analysis project Ga0302246, IMG submission 193533) | Enriched activated sludge microbial communities from anaerobic digester in WTTP, New Holstein, Wisconsin, United States - AAG_UR_Trp | ecosystem: Engineered > Bioreactor > Anaerobic >...
TACCAGCATTCCAAGTTACTCCGGCTGGCAATGTCTGCGTGTGGTCGATTGGGAATTCTGTAACAAATCGAAAGGTGGCGTCGCCCGTGCTTGTAACAGCAGACCTGTACACACGAATCTTTGTGCACTTAGATGTTGAGTCAGTAGGTTTCTTTATGTTTGAAACAGTTACAGTTTGACCCGGCAGCACATCTATTGTAGTTTTCGTGCCATTAGTAGCAGGAGCACTCAGCACACCAATGTCATCTTTACCATCTGACCAAGTGCGCACGTAGCACACAGCGTACACACGTGTTTCTACTTGTCCTGTGCCCGTACCACCGATAGCTAACGCAGGTGTGGCAGGTCGCTCAATGCCCACTGTTATTGGCTGGATTGTGTCCAAAGACTTTGCAGTAGGAAGAAGCACAGTAGAATCAAAAGCTTGCAACGATGCGCCGAGCCCCGTGACGTACACACGTCGACCAGAGTTATCTGCTATAGGGCTTGGCGCTGTGTCTATATCTTTGGTGGAATACACCCACTGCTTGGTGTTGTCCGAGCGCGTGTACAAGTAAATACTGCTAGGCTGTGCAGAGCTAAAGGACACTTCTCTTAAGTCTGCAGCGTACGGCTTAAGACAACCACTGTACAGTTTTGTATCGTACGCAACTTGTGCGTCAGTTTGATTCAGTAGTCGCTTGGCTGTCTTTGGGGACATACCAGCGAACTGAGTTAGGGATATAAGCACAAGTCCTCCTGTGCGTTATACGAGTGTCACCAATTCTGCTCTGAGCACGGCTGCTCTAGCTTCCAGCTCACTAAGAATTCTTTCGTCTTCTGGTGTAGCTGTACCAGCCACCTTAGCACGAAGAGGGCGTACACTGCGCATATCAATGGTATCAAGCTCAGCTAGTATACTAGAGGCACGCAGTGCATTTTCAGCGGCAGGGTCCACAGGTTTGGGTGAAAATACTTTTGTAGCAAAATCATAAGTGTACCCAAGCTGGACCGACGGGTCTTCACAAACTACCCAAGTTAAACTTGGATGAAACAGGTCTTTGATGTCCAGCTCAGTACTAAAAAACTCGAGTACCGTGTCATTTTCTATTCTTGCATATCTCATAATTACCACTCTACGAGCACAAAGCCTTGGGCTCCGTTCCCACCTATTGCTTGGTTATTCGAGTTCCCACCAGTGCCGCCAGCGCCAACAGTTACATTGATTGTAGAACCGACAGTCAGTCCGGTTATGTACACAAAACCAGCACCGCCAGCACCACCACCCCCTGCCAGACCACCACCAGCAGTATTGTACTCTGCGCCGCCGCCACCAGACCCGTACCCGGCCCCGTGGCCAGCAGTTCCTATACTGCCCTGCCTATTTGTGCCACCTACGCCGAAGGCACCATCGCGGCCATACGAAGTTCTAGGGTCGGACGGTGAGTATGGTTCGAGATTGTAGTTCGCGAAAAGTCTAATTAGACTGGTAGTACCACCGTTAGCACCCTTTGTGCCGTACGTAGCTGTACCACCCGTGGCAGAACAATGCGGGCCAAAAGAAGACGTGCCTCCCGGGCTACCGCTCTTGGAGTTGTTTGGTACGACACTGCAACCGCCCGCACCACCTCCGCACACAGTAACTTTAAGGTTCGGTGCGGGCACAGTAAATTGGGTAGTTCCAACAGTCGTAATCATAGCTGCGCCGATAGCTCCACTAGAAAGAGCAGTACCTGAGTACGCCCACCAAGCATTGCCGGCAGCAAAGAAGGTGCATGTTTTGTACGCACCCAAAGAGAGCGTACTCTTTGGGGTACCATCTCCAGCGTATATATACGTATTTGTAGGTGGGACTATTGTACTGTTATACCCAGCCCGAATAACAATAGAAGACCCTGCCGGTATTGCCTGCGGGTCTGGAAGAGTTACTGTAACTCCCGAATTGTTTATGTTTACAGCAGTGCCTACGTGCGCACTTGTGAGCGCTGTAGACGTCGTCACATGGGAAAACCCAGCAAGATTCCCGGCCGCAGTGCGTACAAACGCAGTAGTAGCCAGATTAGTGCTGTTGTCGAACTGAGCAGGCGTAGTTACAGCAGGAGCAATACTAGCAAGCACAGCTGCTGCCGTAGTGGACCCAGCAAGGACGTGGCCATCGGCCATGTCAGAAGCCTTGGCTGCAGTTGTAGCAGTGACAGCAGAAGCTACATTGGCGCTACTCATCGTAGCAGGAGACACGGCTTTCATGTCCAACACACCAGCAGATACTTCTGCAGGAGTTGCATACGTGACGTTCAGTATTTCTTGAATAGCGCCTGCCGTAAGCCGGAGTTCCACAAGGCTATTCATCGCGAATGCGCGAGCCGTGGTCCCTTCTTGGGCACGTACTACAGTAAGTGTGTCAGTGTTGATTGCAGTTACTTTCATTATTTCATTGTTGCCAGCGTTGTCAACAACAGTGATAAGAAAGTAATCGTTTGCACCAAGGGCAGGAAACAAAACACCAGTACCTGCAGCTACTACGAGACTCGTAGATACGTCTGTGATGTCTTGCGCCAGCGTAGTGCTCGCGTTGTTTTTAAATTTAATTGCCATATGAATTAAAGTCCGTCATATATGTAAGGATTTTTAGAGACGTTGATGGTGCCACCACTAGATGCTTGCGGCAGAACAACAATAGGTTCTACTGGTACAGCACCAACTGGAACTGTAATGTTAACACTCGACGTACTAGCAGGGGGAACAATCACAGAGCTGCCAGCAGGAAGCTGTACACCAACCCACGCAGATTGCGTTGGGGGAGTTGTTGTTCCTATTGGCAATTTTATAGCTCCGCCTATCGTAACAGTTCCTGCAGCAAAACTGTCTAAGACAACAATCTCTCCGTACGAAAAGGCATTTGTACGTCTGTTAGCAACAGCAGTGCTGTTGGTCTGTACTACGCCCTCTTCAGGTACAGCCATCGTTGTTCTTGAAAGTACAGGGGCAGATGTGCCCGTAATTATTGCTGCGCTAGAAATGCCTGCAGCAAGAACAGAAGCGACAGTAGAACTAGATGTCTGTACGGCTACATGAGACTTAACGCCAACAAGCCTAATGCTAGAACTTGATGTAGCAACAGATACTGACGCAGTGCTACTAGCTTTTATTATGCGGCCGGGCAAGCACGTTGTTGATACGCTTAGTGCGTTTGTGCTAGCTACCTGACGTATTCTGGAGGCTATTGCGGCAGACGTCGTAGTTGTACCGCTACAAGAAGATGCGGCGTACCATATACCTAGGTGCAGCACATCTCTGTAGTTAAATGTCTCTGACCCAAGTGGTAGGTACGGCGTATGCGTAAAGCCGTTGCCCATACCTGTTAATCCACGGTTATGATGTGCGAGCCAGCATTAATGCGCATAGCGTCGCCGGCTTTGATGTCGCGTGCTTCTACAAGAGCAGACGGCAGCAACAGGTTGCCACCAGTAGCAGCATCGAACAAGCCCACGTGCGTAATCGTACCCCAAGCAGCCGTAGCAGTAGGGAACTCAATGTGCCCCACGTTGCTAGACGAGTTGCCAGTAGCTACAGAGTACCCACCAAAGGAAGAGGCAGCCACACGAGCGTACCCGTTTCCGGAAACTTCAGACGTAACTACGCCAGACTCCAGCCCCGGGTCACTAGTGAACAGTGCGGCATACAGAGCAGGTGGTGTGTACGCGCCATTTCCAAGGATGTGGTTGAGTATCTTTGTTTCAAGATAGTTAGTTGCACTCATGTTATGCGTTACCTATTTGCCGAGGCAGCATAATCAGAGACATGCGTTGCCGCGACTTAGAAGATTTGGAACGAGCCGCAGAAATAGCTGCTCTAAATTTTTGTTGGTGATATGAGATAAGCGTCTTTTCAGACCACGGCTTACCTACCATAGCGTGCAGCCGTACAAGCGCACCGTGAGCAATAGCCTCAGCCCAATCTTCGAGAAGGAAGTCTGGGCACTCGGTAGCGCTACGCGCAGGCTTCAGCGCTACTGCAAGTGACAAGTACGCAGGCAGCGTCTCTGCAGGTACACCTACCAGTCTAATAGACGAGTCGGTATCCATAAAGAACGCGAATGGTTTTTCTGTAACCAGCGTAGTCCAGTCAGGACGATACCTGTTAAGCTCATCTACTGTAGTCTGGGCCAAGGTTCCAAGAGTACTGTCAGAACCTACGACGTAAGCCTGTACTACAAGTACAACCTTGGCACCGACTGGCGTACTAAACCCGTAACGGGCCTCTCCTGCAAGAACATCAGTAGGAAGACTATTCTGTTGCCAGAGCAACGTCTTCTCACAGAACTCAATGCACGCGCTGCGGATGCAGCTATCAACAATACCTACAGGGCAGCCTTGTACATTGGGCAATACGTATTCGTGGAATTGTTTCCAAGTTGCCATCTATATACCTCTTATGGCTGCGCCGGTGTAGGTGTAGTCGGTACACCAGCAACGGACGCGCCTTCAATTTTAGGAACTACGTAGAACGTAGCCTTGTATTCCAAACCAAGCGCTTGGTAGAAAGAAGCTTCGTAGCGCTGCGCAACTTGGAGGTCGTTGCTGCTTGTGCTGTCTGTGCTATACAGCAAGTACAGCATGTAACTAACGAGCGGACCACGAAACACTTCAGCAAGAGGGATGTCTTGCTCAAGAGCTGTCGCAAAGTCAGTACCAGAAAATGGAGTTACACCGTAAGAGTAATCCATCTCTACGTAAATCTCGTTAGTACCAACAGCAGGGCTAACCCAGTACGTGCGAGGAGACCTGAGGTCATACGCGAACTCAGTGATTTCCGTCGGGTTCGTGTTGGTGCCGTGCCAGTTGCTGAAGTAGTCAAGGTCCTTGCGGTCCACCTGAAACACAGGAGTGCCGGGAAGATACCCAGCCACCGGGTCAGGAATCTTGTTACTGTAAATATCAATCAGAGAGTACCCATCTTCAGGCAGCCTCTGGCGAGTACCGGTAGTAAGCTTGACGATGGAAGTCTTAACGTGTGCATCTGGTCTAGACAAGATGACTTGGTTAATAGCGTCGTCAAGGAACTTCAAGTACCCTTCTTGTGTTACACGAACGTAGTCTTCATCATTGTACAACGTGACTACGCGTGCGAGAATATCTTTTACTTTCATTATTTGAAGCCCCATGCTTCTGTGCCGAATTCGTTACCGCCGAACCTGCTATCTCTAAAGGACCACCCTGCGATACCGACTGCATTCGCAGTACGTGTCAGAAGCAAAGGAGAGCTAAAGGCAGATACGCCGGCTGGATTAAATGCGAAGTACGTGTACGAGTGCTGCGTACCAACTGTGGCTGTTGTGTCGAAAAAGGACGGAGAGTACGAAAGGTCCTTGATTACAACGTTGTCTCTCTTGAACCCATACCCGATTGCGTTGCTAACAGTGGCTGCTGTCAAGCTGTTACCAGAAGACATGCCAGCGCCAGTAAGTGCACCTACAGTACCAACAGGCCACCTGCCGTATACTTGGTCTTCTATAGATGGCAAAGATGAAGCGAGGTCCATTCCGTACGAAGTAGACACGCTCTTCTGGTTCTGAAGCCAATCGGATATCTCAACGATAAAGAACGCACCAGCTGGTCCACCTGCTGACTTGTTTGAAAAGTACGGAGGAGCTTGCTTTGAAGAAGCGCCGTACGACTTTTCAAGACTTGGGTACGTGAGTGCAACGTCGTTTTGATACACCTGCTCTATCGCGTAGTTAGCTGCGACACCGTTCCACCCATACACACTGTGGGAGTACCCTTGCTGGTAGTGCCCGTGGAAATCAAACATCACATCGGGCCTGCCATTAAGGCACCTATTGGCAATAGCAGAACGAACTTGCTGTACGCACGAAAGCGTAGGAGTGTCTGTCCAGTCTCTTGCTGGGTCTACAGTCAGGCCAGCAGAATCGAAAGCACCACGGTAGCTTCTGCCCCACCTGCCTTGGGGGTTAACACAAGGGTACACTTGAACTGTGTACGAAGCAGACAACCAAGGAGATGAGAGAATCTTTTCAACGAAAGCCTGTAGAACAAACGTTCCGTGGTCTTCACACGGGTGTACGCCAGACATAATAACCATCTGCGCTGGGCCAGTACCAAGCTCGAACCCAAGAATATCTTGAGCAGGAATTGCTCTACCTGTTTCGTCAGTCGTACTGGGCAAAGTGCCAACCACGTAGTTACTAAGACCACTCAGAGGACGAATGCCCTGCAAAGAGTTTACCCAGTTCCTTATCACCGTAGGCGTACACATGGGCCTGTATGCCACGTAGACAACATCCTGCGTAAATGCAGTGTCGAACTGCCACGTAACGTTTGGGTCCATCCAAGACCGGCTCGAAGCGTACACCCAAGAATCCGGGTTCTCCGGAGTGTAGGTGTAGCACGGGAGCCACGTAGCTTTGGGAGACGTAAGGCTCATTGCCTTGCCTACCCAATCAGTCCACGGCACAGTAAACGTAGGCCGCTTGCCAGTCATCTTGTCGAGCTTAGCAGCAAAGTACCACCAAGCTGGAGTAGCGATGTAGTCGTTCTGCTGCTTTCTTGGAACAATCGTTATGTTCCAATCGCTGCCGTTGGACACTACGGTAGACAGCGTGCTGTCCACGTTGCCGCCTTCGAAGTCCCCGGTCATCGTAGGAGCATTCGGGTCTTGAACTACAATGTACGAAGACCTAGTCTTACTGGACACCCCTCCATCAATCGTAAGCGTAACGGAGTACACTCCGGGGGTAGAGTACGTGTGCTGTGGACTTTGCAGTGTGCTTGTTGCGCTGTCTCCAAAGTTCCACGACCACGACGTGGCGTTTGTGGAAGCATCAGTAAACTGCACAGAAAGTGGGCCAGTGCCGGTCGTAGGCGTAGCCGTAAAGTCTGCAACAACCGATACTACAGAGGCATCTGGAGCAGCGTCTCCACCGGTACCAACACCGATAGAATCAATATACATCCCAGAGCCAGAGTAGTACGCGAATATACCAGCACCGCCAGCAGAGGAGAGAGTAGAATCTGTAAGTTCTATGTCCCAAGTAGTAGGCTCAACAGAGTCTGCGTTCCAAGCACGCACCTTGTACGAAGTACCGACTATACGCATGCGAATGTAAAAGTACTTCGTCGGACTATCAAAGTTGTATAGCCCAGTCTTAGATACATCAGCAGTGCCAAGGTCAGCGTACCCAGTGTTATACCTACCACCACGAAGAGCGTCAACGTATGTCAGCTTTACAGTGTAACACTGAAGGCTGGCACCGTCGCTGTTCTTGCGCAGCATGGCAGGATAACGCGCAGCAGTAGCTGTTGTAGAACGAAGCCGAACAAGTATCTCTTGGTCAGCGGCAGCTCCGGGCAAATCCCAAACAGCCGTTCTACGCGCGTTTGTCGTCGGGTTTACGTAAAGTTCTTTTCCACCACGAGCACCAGCTGTTTCAACAACGGTGCACTCACCAGCTAGAAAACCAGCGAGTGTCCATCCAGAAGGAGCAGCACCTGTAGTATCAGAAGAAAAGTCTGTCCAAAACTGTGACATTGTGCACGCCCCAGTTTACAGCAGACTAAGTGCTACGAACTGCACAGTAGACCCGGAACCAGACACATCAGTAATTTTAAGAGCGATGTCTTGCGCTGCAGGAGGAGAAGTCTTGTACACCTTCTCACCAGTAGCAGAAGCTGCAACAACAGGCTCAGCGCCTTCTACAGGGCAGAAGACACCAGATGCGTTGTTGCGGGCTACCCACTCAAGCTTGACAGACCCGGCAGTAACCTTGAGGTGGACAGTGCCTACCCCAATAACATTGGAGGCTTGGGTGTAAGAAAAGATGTCGTTTATGTCGACAGTGCTAGATGCACCAGATGCCAGCGTAAGGTTGCTAGCGATTACTTGGTTGAACATTAATGTTCTCCTTTAAGTGGGTAGCCCAGTTCTATATGTTACTCAGCGTCGTGCTTTTCAGCTGCAGCAAGAGCTTCTTGGAAGTTCTTTTCAGATTCATCAATAGACTTAGCTTCTTCTTCCACGTATCCAATGAACGTGTAGGGGTGGAGCTGCGTCTCCTCGACAGAACCGTCAGGATTGTACACGCGAATCTTCGCGTCCTTGATGCAGGACTCAAGAACAGATTCACGAACAACAACTTCCTTATCGTACGGAGCTTGGAAAGCAACACCGTTGAGACTACCCGAAATGTAGTTGCCAGAGCCGTGCTCATGGCTGGGCTTTTGGAAAATTACACGCACTTTGCGGTCCGGCTTAGCTTCCGGGTTCTGTTCTTCCCAAGCCCTGAGAAGAGCAATAGCGTGCTTCCTGATGATTCGGTTCTGCGGTCCCTTTGGTACTTCAATCTTACGCGTGAACAACGCGTCTTCAAGTTCTCCATCGGTAATCTTCAAGTAATTAAATCTAGTAGACATGTATGTATTTCCTTTTAAAAAGGGGAGGAGCTATTGCTAACTCCTCCCAGAGGTGATGTCACTCTATATTACAGAGCGGTGACGGCGCACTCGATGCGGGCCATCCAGAGCTGGTTAAGGATAACGCAGGTCTGCATGGTCTTCCAACCGACGTAGCCGCGCTGACCGAGGGGGTCAGATTCGCAGGCCTTGGGGTTGACGACCGAGGTGGTGATGGCGTTGGCGCCCTTCAGAGGCACGATGCCGTAAGCGTCCTTACCAAAGATAAGGATGGGGTATACGTCAGCGCTGGTACCAGTGGTGGAGAGCATGGAGCCCTTAGCACCGCCGGCGTCCTTCCAAGAATCCATCAGCGTAGAGGTGATGAAACGGATGCCTTCGAACGAACCGATTTCATTTTCCCAAGGGGAAATGGTACCGTAGTTCTTGGCGTCGACCCAGCCGACCGAACCGAGCTTGTCGCGCAGGTCGAACTCAAGGTCGGGGTGGCACACAGCCACGTACGAGGGGGACACGTTTTCCGTGTTGAACGCGGGGTTCGAACGCACGATGGAGGTGATGGGACGGGCCTTCTGGTTCTTCAGAGCGCGAAGCGCCTTGCGGAGAACCGTAGCGGAGATGGTGGTGTTGACCGCGTTGCGGGCAGAGCCGTTGCTGTAGATAACGTTCGTGCCAGCGAGCAGCACGCCGAGGCGCATACGCTCGACCATTTCAGCAGCCTGTTCACCAAGCACTTCAGAAGCGTACTTGAGGACAGGGCTGTCGACCGTGTCGATGGTGACGTCGGTGAACGCCATGACGTCGCCCATCTGCTTGAGCAGGCAGGATACGTCGGTGTGCGACATAGCCTTGGCAGCAGGGGTAACACCTTCCGTCAGGAAGTTGGGGGTAGCATCAAGAGCTTCCCAACGACGGAACGAGCACACCTTGGAGCTGTTGGAAGGCAGCACGTAGGTCTGACCGAACTTCTCCGTCACGAGGTAGGGCAGCGCGCGAGCCAGCATCATCGCCGAAGCGTGAACCGGAATGCGGTTGACCATGACACCGTCGGTGCGGTACACCGGGGTGTTGATAGCTGCAAACGCCGGGTTAGTGGCGGCAGCACCCAGCGAAAGACTCGGGGAGACGCCGGGGATAGTAGCAAGGTTAGAAAGAGCCATGATTAAGATAATCCTTAAAAGCTAAGCATTTTTACCGCTTCGTTGAACTCCTCCTCAAGAGACTTCACAGTCTGCACAGGGGCAGTGTTGTCTACGTTGGGAGTTGTTCTGTTTGACGGAACAGCCATGGAAGCCTTCACTTGCTGCACAATGTCTTGTGCTGCAGGTTGTTGCGTCTGCTGGGTGTTCTGTACGGGAGCGGTTCTGTTTTGATTAAAACCTCTGCTAGCCTTGTACTCATTAAGGAGTTCGATGACCTGTGGGGCATTGCCGAATTCCATGTAGTACTCTACGCCAGCACGGGAGTGGAGAGGAAGTTCATCCTTCCACTTCAGGAGGTCGCCACTGTCGATAATTGCATCAAGGTCCGGGTGAGCGGTCTTGATAGCTGTGAGGTGCGAGACCCTAGCGTCTTGGTTAGTCCTATCAACGATAGGCTGAACCTTCGACTCAACGGTCTTCTCGACCTTCGAAAGAGCCTTAGAGAGCTTTCGCTCAATGAGGTCTTGCATTGCAGCCATTTCAGGGAACGTCTCAAAGAGTTCCTTCACGTTGTCGGGAAGGTCATCCTTGTCGTCTTCCTGCGCGTCAGCCTGCTGTTGCGGAGCCTGCTGCGCTGGCTGTGTTGCGAGAGAAGCCTTCAGCTCGTTGTACTGAGAAGCAAGTGCATTAAGCCTCCCTTCCAGAGAGTCACGCTTGTGCTTTGCTTCTTCATAGAGCCGTTGGTAATCGAGAACCCCACCAGAATTATTGGCAGTGTCCGCCTGTGCACTAGCGGGCTGTCCTTCCTGATTGGCCGGTTCTACATCTTGCTGTTGCTGCTGAGCTGCAGCGGCGACGTCTGCTTGGCCAGAAGTATCTTCGCTCTGTTGTGGCGCAGGGTCTTGGACTTGCTGTGCCGGGGCCGGGTTAGGGCTATCCGACAAATCCGCGACTGCCTGAGCAAAGGCGTCTTCCAAACTAATGCCGTCTATATTCAAAGAATCCATGTGTTTCCTACTTCGCTAGGGGCTACTTGAGCTGTCCTAACTGTCAGATGTTACTTGAGCTGTCTGCACGAGGCAGGGCTCTTCACCTAGTTCTAGTACTTCAAGGAGTTTCTGGTAAGCACGAAGCTCACCGAACGTGCCCTTTAGCTCGCTCTCGTCAGCTTGCAGAGACCTCTTGAAGGAAGCCTGAGCAAGCTGACGGATGTACAAACATACGAGCTTTTGTATTTCGACGCTACGACTAAGCTTAAGGGATTGCTCAAGCTTTTGTTTCGATGGCGTTTTCAAATGGGTTTACCCCTGTTGCCGCTGCTGTTCAGACGCGGCTTGAAAGTCTTCTTGTACGGATGCCCGAGCATTCTTCATGCTATCAGCCAAAGCCTCAGGAGAGATGCCATTTTCACGCGCAGTCTCTACCAGCATGTTCATCCACTCTCGTTCTTCCGATTGTGCTTTAGCTTGCTGCTGCTGCTGAACTTGAATCTCTTTATCAGAGAGGACAAAGTTCTTGTCGCCAATATCCAACGATTCCGCAATGCTGCGAATGAGGTTGGCTCGCTTAACCATAGGCAAGTCAACAGGATTGTTAGTAATATTGGCAAACTGCAGCAGAGTTTGGCTGTACACTTCTTTAGCGATGAGAGAAGAAGTTCCGCGGGCAATGACACCGTAGTCACCCTTGATGGACTCATCCGTGTTGAACTGCATGTTCCAGTAGTACATGGCATTGATGAAAGGAACCGTGATTCCATCGTCAAAGTTCTTCACCAAGTCCTTGATAGACATGTTGGCACTGCCCATAAGCATGGACAGACCTGAAGAAGTTCTACCTGCACCACCACCGGAGGACTCACCCCACATGTAGCGAGGGATTGTGGTGACTTCATCGCTGTATTTCTCAAGCAAGTTAGCTAGAGCGATGAGTTCGTTGGTGTAAGAGGGCAGAGAGAACACCCGAACAGCCGGGTTATTGGCCTCGATACCCTCCCCGTGCCTGACCCAGACCTTGAACGGGCGAATGTCGGTAAGGTCTTCGTCTTCTGGGAAGTATTGCATGTTCACTTCCATCTGAGGGCCGGCGCTTATGGCAGCGTTGTCGAACATTGCTCGGAATGTGCTGTTGATAAGTTCCTGTGTGTCCCGCATGATGGAACAAACGCCTTCTCCAAAGACGCAAGTCTCGTCTTTGTCGAAGTAATAGAAGTAATAGGGCCATTGTGCACCCTCCATGGGGGCCAAGGACGCCTTTATCACCTGTGTACCAAGAACCCACACGTTAGCAGCGAGTTCAATGTGGCCGTTGAACCGTTCAGGGATGTCAACACCGTGTCTTGCGAGGTCTTCTGCGTCTACGTAGCCGTAGAATTCAAGGACTTCGTACTTTTTACTGGCGTTGCTGATGGTTGAACCAGTAGTATTGGCCCCACCCATGGTCTGAAGGTCAACTTCAAAGTCTTTTTTCTGCAAATCCCCGTCAGGAAACTGCTTAAGTACCTCACGAATGCGGCTTCCGTTGAAGTCAGAGCGCTTAGCAAGGTTCATAAGCGCGTGTTTGTCCATCTTTCTACGCTGAACGATGTACCTACACTGCGAAATGTCGTACGCTTCCATGTCAGGATAGATGTCCCATATGGAAACTACCTCTGCAAAGGGGGTGATAGAGTCGAATTCTTGCAGAACCCACTTCTCTTCACCACTTGAGGTGCTGACTTTCTTGTACTGACGGTTGCTTTCGATGTTTACAAGAGGTCCTTTGATGATACCAGTGCCGTAGATGTGCCCACTCTGGATAGCGTCGCGGCAAATGCTGCGGTACTTGACAGAAAGGAGCTGGTCTTCCAGTACTTTTTCCATCTTCCTGACCTTCTGGTCTGCGTTTTCTTTAACAAGCAAGTCCAGTTCTTCAGGAGTGATGGGCTGTTGGGTCTCTTGCTGATACATCTGGGCCAGCTGTTCACGCTGTTCCTTCGTGTAGTCAGGCATCGGGGTAGCAGTGATGCCCCAGTTCTTGTCCCCGTTAGCCGGGAAAAGCAAATCTGTGAGGCGTGCTGTGAGAGTTTTTACTTTCGTACGTGTAACACGCATGAAAGCCTTGGACCTGTTGGGGTCCATGCGGCACATAGCTTCAGGTTCGTACTGACCTCTGTACTGCCGCAAGTCTTTGAGCCATCTCGACTCAAGGGTCTTACGAGCTTTCTCAGCGTCGTCAAACCTAGCACGAACAAACAAGGACAGAGGGTCTACAGAAGCAGCCGGAGCCTCGTTCGAACTAGGTTTATCAGAAGCTACTTCAAGCTTCTTAAGAACCTTGTCGAATTCTTTTTGCAATTCTTTGCCCAGTTCTTCATTCTTTACTTTGGGCGTAGTCTTGACGTGAACAAAAGCCATAGCTGTTAGTATCCTCCGATGGAGCTTACGACGTTGTATTGTTTCCGCGGAGGGGCTTTACGTCTACGCGGCTTGTGCACGTACTCCATCATGGCGTATTGAAGTGCGTCGTGCGGGTGTGAGTACTCGTTCTTGGCTGGCTTTTCTTTGTACAAGATGCCGTTGACAGTTCGAGTCTCGTCGTACTTGTATTCGCTGATGAAACCTTTGCGCAGAACTTTGCAATCTTTCGCAAGTTTGAATTTCTTCTTCTGACGAAGAAAGAAAATAACAGACTCGCGACGTTCTACTGCGACGTTGGTTTTGGCAAGTTTTACCGGCAGCCCGCATTCTTTGAGGATATCTACACCAGACTTCGCGTCATTCATAGACCGCTGCGTTGTGGCAGGGTCACACACTACAGTGAAGTAGGGCATGATGAACGGGTACTTGGTTGCTATCCGGGGCCACAAGAAGTCTTGGCAGAATTCTTGGAGCGAGCAATCTTGTGTAACGATTTCGTCAAAGACGAGTACTTCACCAGTTGGGGTCAACTGCGTAAACACTGCAGAAGGAGTGAGACCTTGGTCAACACCGATGACCACAGGAACTCCTCGAAGAGGACTAATCTCGTCGTTGACGAAGTGTTCGTTGTCATCGTAGTCTTTGTAGACTGGTCTACCTGTTCTAACTTCACCGTAGTTGTTCATCAGGTTGACGGAAATGAAGTCATCGTTTCCGAGCAGCAAGATGTTACTGTAGTAGTTTGCAGGTAGGTTGGCTAAGTTCTCAGCTTCTGGGTTGACTGTGTACTCTCCGCTGGGCAGTCGTATAACTGCAGGAGGTTGCCTGTAGAAGGAGTGGCCAGATGGCCGGTCTTCTTCTGCTAGCTTGTACAGCCAGTGGTCAGTGCTCACTGCGTTGTAGTCCAAGATGGTGAACGGGTTAACCGGGCCTCCGTTACGCACAGAGGGAAAGCGGTTGACACGAGAAGCTACCATCTCAAAAGCAGCTTTGCTTATTTCAGAAGCTTCGTTGATGTGGGCACTTGTTACTTCAAGGGACCTGAGCTTTTGGATAGACTGTTCGTCGTCGACTGCAAGGAAGTTTATTTCTATGTCGACTTCGGTTCCGTCAGCTAGTGGGTACCTGAGTTTGCCCAGAATCGGGGTGGTGTACGTAATCGTTATTTTATCTTTGAACCACTCAATCCACGTCTTGATGACGGTAGAGCGAAGAGCGGGGTACGTTGCTCTAACAACGAGATGCCGGTAGTGCCTGACTCCGTCGCTGTCAGGGTGTTGGTTCATGGCATTCAGAACTGCGTGCCAGATGCACCCTGAGCTTTTGCCGGAACCGACAGGACCCATGATAAAAATCATTGGGTTCTTGTCTCGGTGTACCTTGGCAAAAGTATTAGAAACTTTGTAGACAACATCCATGAGGTATTACTCTTTTGTAGGCTTTTCACAATCAAGGGTTGGGTACTGGTTGTTTTCATCCGGGAAAACAATGTTAAGGCTGATGACTTCACCTTGGTTGGGGTTGGTGTCAATGGCCTTCAGCTTCGGGTAGATGTACCCGGCCAACTCCATGTGAATAGCTTTGCGCTCGTTGACTGATGCTTTCGAATCCCGAGCAAGAGCAATAAGTTCTGCAATCGGGTCGTAGCCATCAAACTCGTACGCGAAACGAGAGACAAGAAAGTCCGCCTTTGAGGAACCAGTACCGGTCGGAGCTTTATCTCCAGATACCGGAGCAGGCTTTTTCAGCAGTGCTTTCTTTTCTTGCGTAGTCATTGTTGACTTCTTCCTTTTGCAATATTAGATTTATTGTAGTATTGTTGGGGCACGTCTTTAAACAGTCCCAACAATTCTGTGGGTTATGAGTAGCAGACGCTTCCGTCTTTGTCGTGGTAATGAAGCAACCTCCGCGCATCTTCGTGCGAAAGAGGATAGACGGTGTAGATGTGCCGTTGAATATCTTTTATGTCTAGCTGCATTTGCTGAACTACTTTAGAAAGTTCAACAAGTGTGGTGGACAACTCACCGTATCTGTTACCAGTGCTAAGTGCACCTCGGCCTATTGCAAAGCCGGCTGCAATGAGTGTGGACGCTACCCCAAACAGGATGCTGATTTGGGAAGCGTCTAGAGAGAGTTCTTGTAGAGCCATTAGAGCCTCGGCGCTCCTGTGTAAATTTTAGGTTAAAAAATAACCTAAGGTTATTATAATTTATAAAAGAGTATTGTCAAGTTATGGAAGAGAAAATTTACTACACACCCGAAGAAAGTAAGGAAATAACTGGGGTTTACAACACTTTTAAGTTTCACAAAAGAAGAAACGCTCCGCTTGCGCGCATGAACGTGATACCGTACACGGACATCTTGGATAAGATGGAAGGCATGTTTGTGCTTCCTAAGCCAGAGCAGGTGAGGTTCGTCAAGGCGTTCTTTTACTTGGTGCTGGATGCAGTGATGAATGGGAACAGTGTAAAGATACCAGAGTTAGGTACGTTCTTTAGGAACTTCAGGATGTCTCCTATTCCTGAGGTTGACTCTGTGTACGGGTTGATGGGGAATACAGGAAAGGAATTTAAGAAGGTGCACTTCCTTGGGTTCAAGCCCAACAAGAGACTTCGGTACTTGTTTAACGGGCCGAGCTTTTATCCAAAACGAGAAGTGTACAAGTCAGCTTCACACAAGAACACGTGGGAGGACGCGGAGGCGTACATCAAGGCGTTCAACGAAAAGAGACACGTAGTGTTTGATAACCCGATGAACGCAGCTGGTTTCTTTGAGGGGTACGAGCACGTGAGTAGCTTCGACCCGGAGACCTCGTTGTTATAAGTTCAAGGAGATAGCTATATGTTCTTAGTGTAAGCATATTGAAAATAAGTTATACACTTTTAAATATGTTCAACACTAAGAACATATAGGTTTAGCTTAGAGTTAAACCTAATTAACCTAAAGCTATTTAGGTAGCTAGGAGATAAACATATGAAACGTAAGGTATCCACTCGTACTCAAAGGAAATCAAATCCTATAGTTATAGAGATTCAACTAGAAGATATTAAAGTACGTAAAAGAATACCTAGAAGTACACTAATAGTACCTTCTAAGAAACTATATAAAAGAACTAAGAGGAACCTTTCAGATACTGAAGGTTCCTTTTTTATTTATAGTTCACCTGTAGTACACTAAGTCGCCTACGGCTTAATCTAAATTACCTATAAGTACTCTTATACATACTATAAGAGCACTCAGTTTGTCAAGACCCAGCAGCAATATTTCTTGTACTCATGTGTACACCACCTCTAGGAATTAAAAAATTGCGTGCGTGGTACCCTACACATATGGGGGGTGGTGGCACTGGCAGTCCCACGGGGGTGGATATCCCCCCTCCCCCATCTAAATTAAGTCAATCCCGATTAAATCAATCCCATATGCCCCGCTCTACATCGGGAAGCCTATATGTACTAGGCAATATCGCAAAGTATGTATGTATTTGGCATTATCGCCAAGCAAATGGGGTGTATGTACTAGTCGATATCTGGAGAATTATATGTATGCGGGTGTATCAGGGAACCGCGCAAGTACTGTCAAATTGGTACTATGCACCACAACTGTATTATTGATACTCTCGCACTGTATTAGCACTGTAACATTACTGCATTGCTACTGCAAAACACTACCGGAAACACGATAAATCACTGTTACTTTCCGTCCGTGAACAATACCAGAAAACCTATTCACTCCGCACTGCCCACCCGGAACCTCACCATACATAAACCCCTGCAATCCTTCACTTTATTGATAACGTGACGGATTTACAGGGGTTTTTAGTATGTGCCTGTAATCATTGGATATATTTTTTTCAATGCCGTACAATTTCTTGAACAATCCTACCGTTTCGGTTCAAAACTTTTTACCCTGCAATATCATGCCTTTACCACCAAAAATCCCCCGTTTCCGCGAGAATCCCCGAAAACCCGTTCAAAATATTGTACGAAAACGGGCATTTTTGGCACGTTCGAAACCCCTCAATTTCTCCAATGTTTCCGCATACTTGCATACAAAAAACCACATTTGGCACGGGGGCTGCAATAGCCGAATCACGAACGGCGGCAAACGCCCAAACATCATACGGGAGACGCACCATATGGCAGTAAACGCGAAGGCACTAATGGCGATGTATGCGGACAAGCCACATACCGACCATGACGACAGCCCGCACCAAACTACGGTTGTCCGCCGTAGAACGGTATCAGACCGTGAACGTCTACCGGAAGGATATAAACCCCTCAAGGGGGCAATATCAGGGCAATGCCCTGCCGTAAAAATCCGGCGAAAAGCACAAGCGTAATTTCTGACAGGCCACAAAAAACTTGTGGTCTGAATTGAAAAACCGCTTGACGGTGAAACCCAAACAGCCTAAACAGGTTGAAACGGTGACGGTGTAAAGGAACGTCACGAAAAACAGGTCGAAATGCGCCCCTAGGTTGAACAGTACCGGGGCCGGGCGCGCCCCCCTTGAGCTAGCAGACGATGGTGTATGCCGTCCGTTTCGATGGACGCAGGGCATGGGAAAGATAGGGTGACACCCTACGACAAATGCCGCATGGATACCAGCTATCAACGTAGTCTTGCGCCAAGTAGGCACACGAAAGACGCACATCTACGGGCAAGTATCAACCATTGGAAGCGCAATGCCAGTAGGTAATCTGGCTTGTGTCGCTCGCCGGGTAGTCCGGTAATCCGCCTGTACGCACTAAAAGCGTATGGACAACGGATAGTAGGGTACGCAGTAGGATATCACGGTATCCGATACAACCGAAGCTAATTCGCGCGGTAGTCAAAGGTTCAAAACGCGCAATCGGCACTAGTAGGTTTAAAGGGGTGATATACCGGTATCCTATCAGAAAGCTAGTAGTAGCACTGGCGCAAAAACGTCATGTGGTGATTGCGACAAGTACACTGATACCATGCCGCAAGGCATTGCGCAGTCAGAAGCGAACGTCTAAAACCACAAATATGGCGCGATTAGCAATAGTGCCGCAAAAGCTGAATCGACCCGAAGTAGCACGGATTGCTACGGCACACGAGACGGACATGGCTTGAAAACCCATGGACAAAGAACGTAAAGTTTGTGTTAGGTAGTGGTAATTGCTCCGCGCTTGCCACCTGACCGCCCCGCACAATGTGCCCGTACAGGCGTATTGACCTGTACTCACGGCTTGTAGCCGGAAACTACGCCAAAACCATCGGGGAAACTTCCAACTTTCGGTAACATCTAGTGCCCGTCAAAGGTCTGACACACCTTGGCGGGCACGCTTGTGTTGCCGAACAAGGCTAAAATCCGCACAAGATTGGTGCGCTTGTGTTGAGATACAAAACTAACTTTGCACCAAAACGAGGTTGCAAAAATGTCGAACGTATTCAAGCTCATGTCGGAAATGGAAATCAAGGGCGAGCTGAACACCTTGACCACTAGCTTGGCGCAGGCTGCGACCCTGTACACCAAGCTGCTGACGCACGCTTGCGGCAATGCGTACCACGCCAAGCGTGGCGACATTGTGACGGCTGTGCTGGACGCCGTTCCCCGCGACAAGCGGGGTGGTGAAGGTCGTCTGGTGGCCATTGGCCGGCAGTTTGTGCTCCAGCACTTTCCGTTCTTCGCAGTCGTGAAGAACAAGCTGAAGTACAGCGTGGCTGCCGCCGAAAAGCTGCCCGCCAACTACAACATCACCGTCGCCATGCAGGTTGCCCTCGACCTTGGTCTGGACACCCGCGCTCTTCGCAAGGCCAAGGACGAGAACGCGCCGAAGAAGGACTTCGACGTGCAGAAGGCGGTTGACCGCTTCGTCGCCAAGCTGGACGACGAGAACGCGCTGGACGCTGGCCGAACCGCTCTGGCGGACAAGCTCGGTGTCAAGGCCCAGATTGGCACCAGCGAATTCACCAGCTTCGCCGACGAGCTGGCCGCGTTCATCGAGCGCGTGACGGCCAACCAGCACAAGCTGGGCCCCGACGCTGGCCTCATCATGGCACAGCTCAAGGAGCTTGCGGCCACCCACTGCGAAGAAGCTCTCGCTGCCGCCTAGGGTTCCTAGTGCCCATCAGCCACAAGGTTGGTGGGCACAATGGAAATCTAGACACAACCTTGGAGGTTATCATGCAGGACGTATTCCTTGAAGACGGCGACAGCTACCTCGAATGGCAAGAGGTTGCGGATACCGAACGCCGTCCGGTTGCCTTCTATCACAGCCGTGCAGGACACCCTGAAACTTGCATCCCTGCTCGCCGCACTGCTCGCAGGTTGGAGAACCTCATCGACACTCTGCCGCTGCACAAGTTGGTGCTCAACGGCGACCTCAACATGTACTACCACCTGCGTTCTCGCGAGGTGGTTGGGCAGATATTCATCTAACGCTGGAGGTACACAGTGGAGAGGTTGTTTTCGCACACGTCTGTGCACGGGCTGCGCATGACGTACACGCTGCCGGACAGCTCATTTGCAGCGCAGTACACGGTAGACACAGAATCCTTGCACAGGGCGGGCATCATCTCAACCGACGAGATGTTCGACACGTGCCGGGATGCTGTCAAGCAGCACTTGCTGGGAAAGCACGTCGTCATGCACGTCCAGTAGGCCACATAGAACCCACCAGCTAGAAGTTGGTGGGTTTCATTGTGTTCTACCTTTAACGCAGAGGTTGGCAAGTATGCTGAAAGGTGTTCGGACTCTCCGATACTCCGGTGTGCACCGTGCGTACGCTATCTATCACGGGTGGCCGGACTGGGCGATTGCGCGTGTGTCGTACCAGAAACAGGACGGCACACCTGTGGTTGTGCATTTCGTGCAGCGGCACGAGATGAAGGCGTATCTTGATGAGCTTCTTACGAAAGAAGATGAGCGCATCAAGTACGTGGAAGCTGAAGAAATAATCTGGGGGTAGAAGCTATGCACGAAATCTACAAACTGACCAAGGCCGGAGAGCGTGTGCGTTACCTCGGCGACGTGTGCGTGGTTGACCTCAAGGGTGCGTGTGCGTACCACATCTCTGGCGTTGACGTAATGGAGTACGCAGACGCGCTCAACTACTTGCGCCTTGAGTGCGGCTGGTCTACCAGCGAAGCGCATGATTACCTGCGAGAGCTTGGCTTGGCGTGTGTGTGCCGTTCGGATGAGTGGGGCGGTGCAGACGTGCTAGGTTGGGTGTTCCGCATTCCTGCGGATGTTCTGTACTCGACAGACGAGGACGCCAACAATGTGTACCTTGAGCACACGGTGTATCTCAAAGACACTGGTGGCACCGGGGAGCAGGACGACGAATTCCCACCCATCAAGATTCTGGTGTAGCAACACTTAAAGGAAGACAACATGGTTGATGATGAACTGCTAGGCAAACTGGAAGAAGTGCACACTGCCTACATGGGTGCCGCGGTTGATGACGAATGGGCAACGGAAGCCTTGCTGACTACTGTTGCGGACTACGTAGTCGACCAATGCATCTTGATTGGCCGCACGGTGACGGACACCCTTCGTGAGTACGATGTCACACACAACTTTCCGCCTCGCCTCAAGCCTCAAAACGACCTTGAGGAGACCACGTTTCGTGCAGAAATGCGTGCTCTCATTCTTCAAATTCTTGAAACCAAGGTGGTGCAGTAGCCATGCCGCACATCATCCTCGTTGTCCTCGGGCTGGCCTTCGCACGGTTTCTCTTTGGCCCCGACAACGGGGCTGACTAACAAGCCACATAGGACCCATCAACTTGCAGGTTGGTGGGTTTTGTTGTGCCTTGTTTCAAAACACTTCAATACGGGAGGACATTATGTACGAGTCCATGAAACCCCAGCTTCAGGTGCTCATCGAAGCCACGCACGATGCGGCAGGAGTAACCCTCTCCACTCTGGAACGCCTCGTCTCGAACAAAGAGGTGAAGGCAAGCGCAGCAAGCACCCGAGCGCAGCTCGACGTGGCCCGTGACGTGGCACTCATCGCCCTCAAGACCGGGGACAAAGAGACGGTGCACGCCATGGTTGATGAGTTCATCGACTTCACCCGGCGTGCTGGCGACCTCATGCAACAGCTCGTGACCGCCCGTGTCGCCCCGTCTTCGAGGCGCGAGTACAGCTTCTCCGACGGGAGTGGCGTCCTGTTCGACACGGACAACCCCTTCCTCGAATGGCAGCTGGCTGTGCTCGAAGAGCAAGCCGAGCGTGGTGTCATCTCGGAGATGTCCCACATGCGCCGCATTCTCATGCTGCTCCGGCGGCACAACGTGCCGTACCGCAACACGTCCAAGTACGCGGAGGGCACATGGCAGCTCGACTCAACAAGCTGCTAGTAGTCTTCAAAGATGGGGAGGTTGAAGAGTTCTTCTTCCGCTCCATTGATGAGGCCAAGAGCCACGCCAGCGTCAACAGGTACGCCGTCGGGAGAGACGCCAAGTGTTCGTGCGTACTCATCTTCCCGATGTATCTCGACAGTCACGGGCAGTACAAAGGCAACGCACACAAGGCGTACTACCGATACACAGTCACTGGTGCGTGGGTGTACGTAACCCCCAAAGAGTGAGGGAACACCGTGGAAAAAGACACCAACAACCTGTGCATCATTCTTGAGAGCGCAACCAAGTGCGTAGCAGACTACGTTGCAGCTGCACTTGCCGCAGAAAAGGCAATGATTCTTGTGGAAAGGTCGCTGCCTGACAACCTCGTGCTCACAGACGAGGTGGTGGACTCGCTGCGTGTGCTCAACCGGCACTGCCTCAAGGCCTTGCACTCTCCCACCACATGGATTTGGATACCGGCGGCTCGTCTGCAAACGTATGACTCTGCTCGCCGGGCTCATCTGCGCAAGACGGGGCAGCCCCCTAAGGCGCTGTTGAACAAAACAGAAATGCGGGCGTACCGCAAAAAGATGCGGGGGGACTAGTGTATAACATACTTCTGACCATCATCGTTGCGGTCAACATCCTTGCCAGCGCACTGCTACTGATACGGGTAGAGAGGGTGCACGACCGCATGTCTCTTCACTTCCGCAAACATCGCCGACCTCCGCCCCGCAAGGGGCGCTTGGTCTGTGACAAACCACGCCCTAACAGGAGGGTACTCCCGTGAAGCTTGACCCCAACATCGCATCCCAAGACATCGCAGTCGTCTTGCCGTACATACCCACCACGGCAGGGCGACTGTCTTCGTTGCTCATGGGTGCACGCCCGGAGTGGGGTGCCCGTCGAGAAGTCGAGGCACTCGCCTTCCTTGAGTCGAAGTACTTCGACGCTGTGCTCTCTTTCATGGACTGTACCAACATCCGAGCTGCTTAATGAGTACTTCGATAGCAGCTGCGCATCCATCACATGCGTAGTTGCGCTTCCAAGTACCCATTAATCTCAACCAAGGAGGTTCCATCATGAACCGCACCATCAGCCCGAGCTTCTGGATTGTTGTCTTGGTACTGGCCTGCGTCGCCTTTGGCATGGGCATCG
>Ga0302246_1000947_pt1 | contig 22362 bp, 14 predicted proteins | sample AAG_UR_Trp_MG_FD_193533 | JGI IMG/M metagenome (GOLD analysis project Ga0302246, IMG submission 193533) | Enriched activated sludge microbial communities from anaerobic digester in WTTP, New Holstein, Wisconsin, United States - AAG_UR_Trp | ecosystem: Engineered > Bioreactor > Anaerobic >...
CCGTCGCCTTTGCCTCGTCGCTCGGGCTGGGAGTGGCCTTCTCCGCCCTGTCGGTCTTCGTCGTCCAGGGATCGATCACGCTGCTGTCCTCGCAGCTGGCGTTCCTCCAGGAACCGGCCGTGATCGAGGCCGTGACCGCCACGGGAGGGCTTCTCATCCTCGGGATCGGCATCAACATCCTCGAGATCAGTCAGATCCGCGTCGGTAACCTCGTGCCGGCGCTGCTCTATGCGATCCTGGCGGCAATGTATATCTAAGGGTTCCGGGTACGAGGGAAGGGGAAACGGGAAGGCCCCCGAAACGGGGGCCTTCCTCTACAGTTTGGCCCTTAACTAGACATCGAGAAGGTCAAGGGAGAAAATCCCTTGACTTTTTCTCGGTTTCGATGTCTAGTCATATGACTAGAATACCCGGGAGGTGTCGCCATGGGCTATCCCACCAAGGTGCAGCTGATCAAGCGCAAGGAGAGCGAACAGTGGTACATCAACTTTCCCTCGGCCGTGGCACAGGCCATGGAGTTCGAGCGCGGCGAGGTGGTGGAGTGGATCATCGAGGACAAGGGGCAGCTGGTGCTGCGGCGGCAGCGGGTCCCGGCCACGGCGATGAAAAAAAAACGCCCGGGCTGACCGAGGCCTTCGATGCGCTGTGGCGGCAGGCCCGGCCGGCTTTTGCCCAGGATCGTACCTGGCTGCGGGCCCGGATGCTGGCTCTCAGTTCGCTGGTGGGGCTGGGGCGCCGGACGGTCACCGGGATGCTGACGGCCAGCGCACAGCATGGGCTGGACTGGTCGGCGGCCTACCGGCTCTTTGCGCAGGAGCGCTTCGAGCAGGAGGCGCTCTTTGCCCCGGCCCTGCGGGCGGTGCTTGCGCGGCTGGGCGAGGCCGAGCCGCTGGTGGTGCTGATGGATGACACGCTGATCCACAAGCGGGGCCGCAAGATCCACGGGACGGGCTGGAAGCGTGACCCGCTGGGTCCTGCGTTCTGCAACAACTTTATCTGGGGGCAGCGCTACGTGCAGCTCTCCGCGGCGCTTCCCGAGGGCTCGGGAGCGTCGCGGGCCCGGGGCATCCCGATCGATTGGACCCATAGCCCGCTGCCCCCGAAGCCCCGCCGCAACGCCCCGGTCGAGCAGTGGGCGCAGTACGAGGAGCTTCAGCGGATGATGAAGGTCTCTGTGGTGGGGCTGGAGCGCATCCGGGCCTTGCGGGCCGCCCTGGATGCCCAGGGGCAACAGAGGCGCAAGCTGCTGGTGGCCCTGGACGGCACCTTCACCAACCAGAGCGTCTTCCGGGCCCTGCCGGAGCGCACGGTGGCCATCGGGCGGCTGCGCAAGGATGCCCGGCTCTATGCCGTTCCGCAAGAGTCGCACACGTCCCGGAGGGGGCGCAAGCGCTTCTACGGCGAGCCGCTGCCGAGCCCCGAGCAGCTGCGGAAGGATCCCTCCATCCCCTGGATCGAGGTCGATGCCTGGGCTGCCGGCAAGCTCCAGCGCTTTGAGCTCAAGACCTGCTCGCCTGTCCGCTGGCGCGGCAGCGGAAAACGCGACGTGCGCATCGTCGTCATCCGCCCCCTGGCCTATCGTCCCCGCAAGGGCAGCCGCCTGCTGTACCGCAACCCCGTCTACCTGGTGTGCTCCGATCCCGAGTTGCCCCTGCAGCGGCTGTTGCAGGCCTACGTGTGGCGCTGGGAGATCGAGATCAACTTCCGCGACGAAAAGACCGTCCTGGGCGTGGGCGAGGCCCAGGTCCGCACCCCCGCGGCCGTGCAGGCCGTCACCAGCTTCGTCGTGGCCGCCTATGCCTTCCTGCTGCTGGCGGCCGCCCAAACCGGGCGCATCGCGTTGCCCCTGCCCAAGTGGCGCAAGGAGCAACCCCCGCAACGGGACTCCACACCCAGGCTCCTGGGAGCCCTGCGGCATCAACTCTGGGGAAAGGCCTTGGGTGTGAATTTAACCCGTGTCGCATACAACAAAGAGGGCAAGACAACCGACGTTGAAATCGCCAGTGCCTTGCCCTCTGCCGTTCTCTATGCCTTCAGATAGCCAAAGTGCAGAAACGGGTTACAGACGAGCGTCTGTAACCCGTTTCATTGGCTGGTGCCCCCTCCGTGATTCGAACACGGGGCACACGGATTAGGAATCCGTTCATCATTAGTTTCACATAATTACACTTTATAGCATAATTATATTGCATATCGATTAGTTATATGCTATTCATCTATCACATAACGACACAAGAAAACGGTTAAAATCAAGCAAATAGTGGGGACAAGATGGGGACAAAGGGTGGCGCAGATGGAACAAATGAAGTGGAAGAAGTCGAGGTTCAAGGGGGTCAGGTATCGGGAACATCCGGTCAGGAAGCATGGCTTGCGCCGGGATCGCTATTACGCCATCCGGTATCAGAAGGACGGCAAGCGTGCCGAGGAAGCGCTGGGCTGGGAAAGCGAAGGCTGGACAGAGGGCAAGGCGATCAAGGAACTGCAAACGCTCCGAGAGAACGCTGTGAAGGGAGAAGGCCCGACCCGGCTGGAGGAAAAGCGAGAGATCGAGCGGGAGCGCCGGGAAAGGAAACAGACAGAGAAGGAACGGCTGGAAAAGGAAAGCGTCACGTTCCGTGACTTTTTCGAGAACGTCTACTTCCCAGCAGCGCAGTCATACAAGAAGCGAAGCAGCTGTGACCGTGAAGACGGCCTCTACAGGCTGTGGCTCCGGCCCGCTATCGGCAACATCCCCCTGCGAAGGATCACTCCGCTCAATCTGGAAAAGATCAAGCAGGGAATGCTGGCGAAGAAACTTTCCCCGAGAAGCGTAGAGTATGCACTTGCTATTGTGCGCCAGGTGCTGAACTATGCCCGCGACAAAAGGATCATCGAGGCCGTTCCCGTTATTTTCACACGGCGGCAGCAAGCCCGTGGCGAAGCCGTGGCGGCTGGCAAGGTGATCATCCCAAAGGTTGACAACCAGCGTATGAGGTATCTGACGCCTGCCGAAGCAGACATGCTGCTGAAGGCGCTGAAAGAAAAAAGCCAGGACGTTCACGACATGGCGCTGCTGGGGCTTTACGGCGGATTGCGCTTTTCTGAGATCGCTAATCTCAAGTGGGGCAATGTGGACATGGCCGAAGGAAAGTTAACCATTGGCGACGCTAAAACCGTAGCAGGCAGGCGAGAAGTCTACCTGACGGCACAAGCGAAAGACATGCTGGCCGCGAGGAAGAAAGGCAACCCAGGCTCTTTTGTTTTCCAGAAGCGTGGCGGGGGCAAATATGATCGGATCAGCCATACTTTCTGGCGTGTCGTAGAAGATTTGAAGCTGAACAGGGGCGTAGATGATCGGAAGATGAAGGTCTGCTTCCATTCTACGAGGCACAGCTACGGGACAGCCTTGTACAATAAAACACGCGACCTGTATATCGTGCAGAAGGCTCTCGGGCACAGCCAGATCAGTCAGACGGCCCGTTACTCAAAAGTTGAAAAGGAAACGCTGCGAGAGGCCGCCAGAGCCATTGAGCAGGCATTTGATGTGAAGACCGGACAGATGGAGGAAACACTTAAGCAGTCCAAAAAGAAAAGCGTGTCATCAAAATCTAATAGCGCCGGAAGCGGAAGGCTTCAATTTCTGGACCGCAGCGAATCTTCAAAAGGCCATTGATGGAACCGGGCGGACAAAGATGGGGTTAAGGCCGGGCAACTCGTGGACTTCAAGGGCTGAAACATAATGAGGAAAACAGTCAATGCATGGTCGCAGTGCGAGAGCAAGAACATAGCATGTCGTCTTTGACGAAGAAATTTGGCGCATTCAGTACCGCCAACATCCATTTTTCAGCTGCCTGCCTGAAGTCGGCAAGCAACGCCTCGCCGGAAAGAACACGTTGATAAACTACCGCGACTTCGTCCTCAGCCTCAAGAACTGACTTTGTAAGTACAGGGCCTTGGGGCTGTTTCTTTTTGACCTCTTCCCGCGCCGTTTCCCATATAGCCGTCATAACCTGCAGCAAAGATTCTCTACGGGCCTCCGGTGTCCCTCGGGGATAGGGGTTCCGCCACTTGAATGTCGCATTTGACCCAGGTCCAGATTTTGCCCTGAGGATATTAACCACTTCGGCCTTACAGACTTTTAACTCATCAATGAGCATCCGCGCAGAGTCAGGGGGATCATCCGGCTTCATATAGTGTAATTTGACATGATCACCCTCCAGAAGCAATTCGTAGCCAATACTTGTCAGCTCCGAAACAAGGTCGGTTACCATATAGTGACCTCCCGCAAATCCGCATTGCGTTCACGGCTCCCAATTCTATCCGCAACAGAGAAACAATCGTTTAATTCCGATGAGTTAGGTGTTGCGGATCCTTCTTCGTATCCGCAACGTGGCGGATTATCCGCAACATTTGGGACTTCCACCTCTAACGACGTGGCGTGTGGCGGATTTGTTGCGGATATGTTGCGGATACCATTCGCCCGCAAATCCTGTACTGGAGCGGATTGTTGCGTGTGGCGGATATTTCCAGAGGGAAGGTAGCGACAAAATGCGTCTGCAAACTGATCCCGTTCATAACCCTTCGGCGTTTCGTTGCCGATACGAATGCCTTTGCTCTGGATACCATACCCCTTCAACAACTTTGCAACTTGGCGATCGGTAATGGCTTTCCCTTTATTGTACGATGACCAGGGTTTCTCAGCGTCAGCGCACAGGCCGCCGATCAGGTCCTTCGTGCTCATCCGGTCAACCTGATTAGTCTTGAAAACCTCTTGTATATCGTGGAGCAGTTCATTGCCTATTGTCCGAGAGGCGCTTTCGACACCTGATAGCTTGAGGGCAGCCGTTGTGCCCTTCTGCAGCCATTCGTCGCCGGCCGTCATGGCAATGGCAAGCAGCGTTTCCCAGTTGTCCTGGGCCCGGTCATTCAGACTTTCGGGCAATGGTGGTCGTGCGAGCCTAATCATCTCGCTGTAGTCCTCTGCAAACCTTGCCAGCTTGGATCGAAGCTGATCGAACAAGCCAGGATCGGTATGGCGGATGCGCTCAATCTTTTCATCTTGCAGCTTTCGGCGCAACTCAAGTACGATGGACCGGTCCATAAGAGTAGCCGCATTCAGGTGACCGATGCCCGAAAGAGCTTTCGCCCCCCATGTACTGAACTGGGTCGGTGTGTGATCGTCGCCCACGGTACGGATGACGAAGGCGGAGTCACGCGTATGCCCGCTGTTCAGCAGGCCACGCATCTCCTCGTTGTCCTTCATAAAGGCATCAACCTCATCTATCAATAGCGTGGGCTGCCATGCCTCAATGGTTCTGAAGAGCGCTGCGGGTGTGATATGGCTTGACGTGAGGGCCCTGGGGCACAATTTACCGATGAGGTGCAACAGCAGTGACTTACCACAGCGCATCTCTGGAGCCGTGATCAGGATTATGGGGGCAACCTGTATCACATGAATGACCCATGTCATTGCTACCCACAGGGCTACGGCGTGAGCTATTTCCTCGGTGCAGACAATAAACCGCCGGACCGTTTTCGCGATGTCCGTAAACAGCTGTGCCGGGTCAATAGGTTCCGGCCAAGGCTCGTTGTCAGTGAATCGCAGGTTGTCGCGACCTTTTTCCTTCCGGGCAGCTTTCACCGCACCATCAAGCGGTCTCAGTTGGACGCCGAGCGCCTTCGCTTCAGTCTTCCGCACTCGGCTGTATTCCAGCGGGGATAATGCCGCCAGCCGTCGAACAGCGGCGCCCAGGGGCTCATCCTTGGGGGTATCCTCCATGGCCGATGAGGGGGCCGGCATGGAGGCTGCCTCAATGCAAGCCCTCACAGCGTCCTGCCCCGAAAGACGCGCCATGTCGTTGAAATCCGTGTCCTTGGCGTCCCTGGTATCCGGAAAGGATGGAACGGCAAGGACACCATTGACGGCCTTGACTGCTTCCAGTGCCGCCTTCAAACCCGGATTACCCTGCGTCTGGTAGTCGTCGTCGGCGCAGATCATGATGAGGGTGTCCGGGTACTTACTGCGAAGCGCCTCAGCAACTGGTTTCAAGTTCCCCAGATTGAAGGCGATAGCGACAGCATCTCCAGTTACTTCCCGAAGGGTTGCACCTGTCGCATATCCCTCAACGATAAGGACTCTCCCTCCGACTTCGCCAAGTAAGTGAAAGTTTCCAGTAACCCGTGACCCGTGCCTAAATTGCTTTCCTCCGTCCGGACCGATCGTCTGCAGCCCATGAAGATTCCCTTCAATATCCTTTACCGGGATTAGTAGGCTATCTCCCTGCCGCCGGATACCGTGGGATTTGACGCTCTTCGACACAAGATAAGGATGCTGTGGATCTGCGCTTGCCGCATGCTCCCATAGCTCTTCAATGGCCGCTTTCGCTTTCGCACACTCCGTCGCTTCCTGTGCCGCTGCTTCCGCCTTGGCCCGTCCTATACGCAGCCGGAGGTTATCCTGTTCTTCCGGTGTTTGCGGCTCGAGTACCCGCCAGCTTTCTGATATTCCCTGGCGAAAATCGCCGAAGACGCCGCCCTGGCCATCTTCGAAGAGCTTGAGCCAGCCAGCTTTGTCATCATTGTCGTCATTAGTGGAAAAGCGGATAAACTTTCCCGGGATGACACTCTCGCGGAGCGGTGCAGCTCCCAGCGTTTTGGCGACGTGATCAAGAAATGAGATGACGTTCATCGCTGCCCTCCTCTTCCCGACCATCGACAAACTGTGCTCGCTGCTCCAGGAACTTAACAACCTCCTTGGCGGGGTAGGCAATTTTTCGCCCGACCCTAATCCTTCCCCCGATTCCTTTATTTGCGGCGTCAAGGTTTGCAGCATAGCGCGGGCTGAGCAACCCGCCTGTGAACTTCTCGAGATCTTCTCTCGCTACGTAAGGACAGCCCCAAGCTGCCGCCATGTCAGAAAGATTGATACCTTTGTTCATTAAAATTCCTCCTTGATAGTTTCTCCTTTCTGAATGGCCCCACCCCTCCGGTAGTCTTGACTCGGTTATAGTCAAAGAATGCTACACATGATAAGTTGTCCCGATCAGGGACCTCGACTTCGGTGCATGTTTCTTAATCTTTTCATATTTTTTTGTCCCTCCTGGCATATCAAACACCATCACAAAATTATATTCCCAGCGTCATGCTCCGCTTACACCGTTATTGCTACGATCTGCACCGTCATGCCCCTAAAAATACAAAAGGCAGCAACGGCTCCGGTCGGGAAACGATTCCGGACCACACCGCTACTGCCTCATTCATTAACGCGTTATTGAACATTCCTCTCTTTGTCTAGCAAGCCGGTATGTTGCTGGATCACGTTCTTACTTAATCCTTCGTATCCACCCCTATCCGGCGAGCGCCCCTCACAGGGCGCGAGCCTTGAAACGCTGTCACTGCAAGGGTCCTGGGGCGCCAGGACCTGCTAAAAATAGTTTTAACCTCGCCCCCGGGCAAGGGGCGTTCGGTGAGCCCGGAGGGCCTGGGTACCTCCATGGCTACCGGCTAAGGGTCTGCAAACCCTTGCCACGACGCTATTTCAGGCCGATCAGCCTATCGCCGCAACCCGTTGTCACCTGGTGGTCGGTGTTTTTTACCTTCGTCCCTGGTCTTAGTGCGTCCTGCCAGGGCCTACGGAAGCGCCGGGCTTCAGCGCTGGCGCGGGTTTCAGCCGATCTTGCGTCAAGCATAACACGGTTTTTCTCAAAGGCAAGTCGGGAAAAATAATTTCAAAAAGTTTTTTTCCGGGGGCCACCGGGGCCCCGAAGTCACCCCTCCAGGCGCCGCAACCCCCCTTGCCAGCCCCGTTTTCCCCAATGACCACAAAGTGACCACAGGGTGACCGCAAGGTGACCACAAGGACCACAAAGGACTATGTTGACCACAACTGACCACATTGACCACAACTGACCACATCCCCCGAAAGCATCCGCGCCACGACCGATTGAAAGTGTCTTTGAACGCATCGACAGAGATACTGTGTGTTAAATCGGTGCAATCATAGTAAAATTCTTGACATATCAATTAGTTGACCGTATAAAAAACGCGGAGGGGAAAGCAGGCGCGTACACGGGGTAGATGGGAATGTCTGTTTTTCCGGAGGGGAGATGAATATAATTGCGGGACCATTAGGCCCGGCGCGGTGGAATGGTGCACTGTGTCGGGATTTTTTATGTCGGCATCGGACTCCAGCAATTTCCATCGTTTGAACCAGGAAAGCAACTGCTCTTGGAGAATATCTGATGCGAGAAGACTTTCCAATTGGCCAGCGCATCCGTATACCGGGACACTTTAACGAGCCGGTTGTCTTGGAGTCCGTTCGCCCAATCGGCGCCGGCTATGAGTGTCGAGTCCGACTGGCCGATGGCACGCCGGATGAAGCCATTCTTTCCCTCGATGAAGCCAGAGAGATTTTCGGTCAGACACCGGCGGATCCTACCAAGACATTGATAGCTGGCGCCGAGGAAGTTCGCCTCCTTGTCGAATCTGCCCGCATCCGTCTGGCCTATGCCCACGACCGGCAGTTTGCTGTCAGTCTATCTGGTATCCGCACTCTTCCACATCAGATCGAAGCGGTCTACCTCAGAATGCTTCCACAGCCGCGTCTCAGGTTTCTTCTGGCGGACGACCCCGGTGCGGGCAAAACCATCATGGCCGGGTTGCTCATCAAGGAACTCAAGCTTCGTCAGGCTATTGAGAGGATTCTTATCCTCTGTCCCGCGCCACTCACGATCCAGTGGCAGGATGAACTCATGCGGTGGTTCGGCGAGCCATTTGACATCATTTTCTCGGCAGTCGATCAGCAGCAACTGGTGAATCCGTGGCAACGGAGTGGCCAGATCATCTCGTCCCTCGATTATGCCAAACAGGACGATGTCCGCGAGCGCGTCTGGCAGCAACGCTGGGACCTGCTGATCATTGATGAGGCACACAAGTGCAGTGCATACACCAAGCACTCTGCCTCCCGCGGTGATGAGGCTGAGAAAACCAAGCGTTATCAGCTCGCAGAACGACTTACGGCTCATGCAGACCATGTGCTCATGCTGACGGCTACACCCCATCACGGGGACGACGATCGCTTTGGCCACTTTATTCGGCTTCTGGATCCCGACGTATTCCCCGAGCAACATCGACTTGCGGATCGCGCCGGGGAGATACGCCGAGACATCCTACGTCTTGGACCGGATTGCCCTTGGGCTCTCCGTCGCTTGAAGGAGGACCTTCAGGACATCCATGGCCGTCGCCTCTTTCCAGACCGGTTCGCGCATACCGTGACCTTCAAGCTCAACCGGGAGGAGTACGACCTCTACAAGGCAGCCACAGCGTTCATCAACCAATTCCTGCCCCAGGCAACGGGGCACAAGAAGGCAAGCGTCGCCTTGGCCAGAACCGTTTTCCAGCGGCGTTTGGCCAGCTCGATCTTTGCAATCTGTGAGTCGCTCCGTAGGCGACTGGAGCGGCAGGAAAGCCTGTTGAAGGAGCTTGAAGATCTGCCACCGGCTCAGCGTGCACGTCGTCTGGCACAGTTGCAGGGTTATTTCCCCGACGCTGAACAGGACGAGGATGACCTTGACGACGAGATCCGCGACCGCCTGGCGGACGAAGTCACGGCTGCAGTCGAGCTCGACCAGCTGCGCGCGGAGATCGCCGCGCTCCGCGATCTATTGGCTCAGGCCCGCCGCGTGCGTGAACGTGCAGCGGATTCCAAACTGGCTGCTCTTCGGGACTGCCTGGAGCGTGCCCAGTTCAGTGAACTCCACGACGGGCGGGGCAAACTGCTCATCTTCACCGAACATCGAGACACTCTTATCTACCTATGTGAGCATCTGGAGCAATGGGGCTACTCCATCTGTGAAATCCACGGCGGCATGAACCCGCATGAGCGCAAACGCGCCCAGGAGAACTTTCGCACCGCATCCCAGGTCTGTGTCGCCACCGAGGCAGCCGGCGAGGGAATCAATCTCCAGTTCTGCCATTTGATGATCAACTACGACCTGCCCTGGAACCCAACGCGATTGGAGCAGCGCCTCGGACGTATCCATCGAATCGGGCAGGAACGAGAGTGCCACGTGTTCAACTTCGTGGCCAGTGATTCCGAGGAGGGACAACCCATTATTGAAGGTCGCATTCTTCAACGACTTTTGGAGAAGATCGAGCAGATGCGAGCCGTTCTTGCGGATCGTGTTTTCGATGTAATCGGTGAAGTCCTCTCTCTCAATGATGTTAATCTCCCAGAGATGCTTCGCGATGCTGCCCATGACCCGAGGCGGCTCGAAGACTACCTCGACCAGATCGAGCGGATAGATCCGGAGAAACTCCGCCACTATGAAGAAGCCACTGGCATCGCCCTGGCTCGAGCGAACGTCGATTTTTCCGCCTTTCTGCGCTCAAACGCCGAAGCAGAAGAACGTCGCCTCATGCCGAAATACGTCGAACGGCACTTCTTGGAAGCAGCCAGACTTGTGGGCTTGAAGATCGAGCCGAGAGCGGACGGTCTCTGGCGTATCGAGCATGTATTGGCTGACCTGCGATCCGACCGCCTCAGCGCCATTCGTCGCCTTGGGAAACCCGATGATACCTACCGCAAGGTGACCTTCCACAAGGAACACCTGGAACAGGACCAACACCTCGACGCCATTCTCCTCGGCCCCGGACATCCTCTTTACGCTGCGGTGGATGAGCGACTGAACGAAGCATTGTCAAAGATTATTGGAGGTGTGACCTTCTATGTGGATGCTCTGGCAGAAGCCCCATACCGGCTTCACTTCTTTGAGATGGCCGTTCGCGGCCAGAAGACCAGTGGAGAGGCAGACACGCTTTTTGCGGAACTTGTGGCTGTGCGTGAAGATCCGAGGGCTTCTTCTGACGAGCGGTTCTATGTCGTTCCTGCTGACATCCTGCTCGACCTGCCTGCGCATCCTGCCCCGCCTGAAGAGGTCGAGCGGATTGATTCGACACCGGCCTGCGACTTTCTAAGAAGTACCTACCAGATGGAGGCTCGCAGCAGCTGCCAGAGAGAACGCGGGCATTTCGTGACGGTCTGCCGAGACTACCTGGAACGATCGTTTGATGCCCGCATTCGCGCCGCACAAGACCGTGTGATGGGTCTTCGGCTACGTGAAGCCACGTCACCGGAGTTTTCTCTGGCTCGCCAGCGAGCGGAGAATGATTTAGCAGATATTCAGCGCACACGCAAAGAGCGCATGGAGGGTCTCGAGCGTCTGAGACTTGCCCGCCACGGCCCGGTTCGCCACGTTGCGACAGCCCTCGTTTGTCCGCGAGTGGCAAAAGCCGCCGATTGGATAGAAGAGGAAATTTCCCTCGATGTTCGTCTTCGCTCTGAAAAGGCGGCTGAAGACATGGTTGTTGCCTTTGAGGAAGGGCGCGCCTGGGTGTGTGAGCGCGTTGGGCATCTGAAGATAGGCTTTGACGTTCGTAGTCTTGGCCCTGCAGACTCGCAGACAGGCTATCGGGACCCAACGACAGGAATCCGTCGCATTGAGGTCAAGGGCCGCATACGAGGCCAGGCAATTCGCCTGACCACAAACGAATGGTATAAGGCGACACAACTGGGGGATACCTACTGGCTCTACGTCGTCTGGGACCCGCTCGGCCCGAACCCAGAAATGGTAAGGATTCAGAACCCAGCGGCTAAACTCGACCACGCAAAGCGTGAAGTTGTCGCCGCGCGGTATTACGACATCCCAGCAGAGGCGATTGATGCCTGCCCAAAAGAGTAAGATAACGCAGTGAGCGCTGGAGAATAGCAGATGAGTGACAGCCGCAATTTGATCGAAGACTACCTGCCTGTAGAACCGTTAAGCGCTGCAGCATCGAGCGAGCCTCGAACAAAAGGGCACATATCAACCATGCATGTGTGGCGGGCGAGGCGTCCTCTTGTGGCCTGCCGGGCGGCAGTCTATGGGGCACTCGTGCCCGCCTCGCAGTTTGTGCCGGGAAACGGGCCGGAGGACAAGAAGCAGTCTCTCGGCCGGGCAAACGCTGCAAAATTCGTCACCGAATTGTGCAGGTACCCTGGCAGTCCAAATGTCATAAAAAAGGCACAGAAACATATCCTCGCGGCGCATGCTTCACGGCTCACGTCAGAGCTGGCTGAGGCGGTCAGGCTCGGCAGCTGGCCTGTCTGGGTAAAAGAGTTCAATTGGCCTAAGGACAAGCAAAAGGTCACGGAGGCGGACATCGAAGCGGCAAAAGCACCGCGCCCGAAGGTGTTGGATATGTTCGCCGGCGGCGGAGCCATTCCAATTGAAGCGGCCAGGCTGGGATGCACATCACACGCGCTCGAGCTCAACCCGGTTGCGTATATAATAGGGCTCTGCACCGTTACTTTCCCCCAGAAATTCGGACAGGGATTAGCCGACGGTATAGAAACCTGGGGCAAAACTATTCTGAAACGGACACAAAAGGCAGTGTCCGATGTGATCCCTCGCATGCCTGTTGCTCGGACAGAATCACCATCTGTCCAACGAAGACTTACGGGTGTGAAAGAACTGCAAGAGGGATATTCGATTGTGGCTCACTACTGGACAAGGACCATTCCCTGTCCGAATCCGCAGTGTAAAGGAAGTGTTCCGCTCTATCGGCAGACATGGTTGAGGAACAAATCGTCCGGGTACGTAGCATTGAAGCCAGTTCCGGACATGGGCAGACGCATCGTGCGTTTTCACGTAGTTGAGGCCCGATCCGCATCGGCGCTTGGCTTTGATCCGGCCACTGGGAGTGCTGGATCATCCACGTCATGCCCTTTCTGTCAGACTGCGCTCGATGGCTCTTATGTACGCAGGTATGGCGACGAGAAAGGTTACGGCCAGCAGCTCATGTGTGTGATTGCACTGAATCCCGACCGTCCGGGGAAATTGTATATCGTTGACGATTCTATTATAGACAAAGAGTTCAAATATCAGACCATATCCGAGCAACGGGCGATGCAAATTGAGCGTGAGCTCGGACCAAGCAGCCTTGATGAAGAAATTCCCCCGACTGGAAACGCTGGCCTTGCGACGGGGAACAGCTACCTGTACGGCATCCGCACGTTCCGCCAAGCGTTTACTCCTCGTCAGAGGTATATCCTTTTAATTATGGCTCGGGAAGTGCGCCGTGCCTACGAAGAGATGCTTGCACAAGGTATGGAAACTGAACGAGCCAAAGCCATTACGACATACTTGGGATTGTGGGTCAGCCGCTTGACTGACAGATGCAATGGGCTGGCCAGATGGGATAACTCCCGCGAAACGATCGTAAGCCTCACTTCGATGAAGCGATTCGCCATGATGTGGGATTTCCCAGAAGTGAACCTTTTCGGCGGCGCAACTGGAGATGCATGGGGTAGTCTCGAATACATAACTGCCGCTGTACGACGAGAAGGGCAATTTCACAACCCGGCCGAGGTCGTTCGAGCTTCCGCTACCGAACTGCCTTATGAAGACAGCATCTTCGACGCAGTCATCACTGATCCCCCTTACTACGATAACGAGAGCTACTCGGAGCTTTCCGACGTCTGTTACGTCTGGCTGAGGCCTACGATCGGTTTTCTCTACCCCGAGCATTTCGCAGGCCAACTAACGCCAAAGAAAAAGGAGTGCGTGGCCGCCGCCTACCGTCAAGGAGGGAAACAAAAGGCTCGGAGTTATTACGAAAACTGTATGTTCGAGGCCTTGCGCGAAGCACATCGTGTTGCAAAGCCACACGGCATATTGGTGATCTTGTATGCGCATAAGACCACTCTCGGATGGGCGACTCTTGTGGATGCGCTTCGGCGCGCTGGATATGAAGTTACAGAGGCATGGCCGATTGAGACTGAGACAACAGCCCGCGTCGCGCATCGAGGAGATGCGGCTCTTGTATCGAGTATCTTCTTGGTAGCGCGTAAACGACAAAAGGCAGAAGCCGGCGGTTACGAAGCCGACGTCCGCTCAGATTTGGAGAACATCGTCAGCGAGCGAGTATCCACCCTCTGGGACCAGGGCATCACCGGTGCGGACTTGGTGATTGCCTGCGTTGGCGCAGGCTTGCGGGCTTTTACACGATACGGCCGGGTGGAATACGCCAACGGCGAGGAAGTCCCCGCCGAGAAATTCCTGGCCGAGGTCGAAACAGTTGTTTTGGAGACCATCCTTGCAAGACTTTCAAAAGAAGTGGGTGGGGACGGTGGGGGGTACAGCCTTGCAGGCGTCGATCCGGCTACACGATTCTACATCCTGTGGCGTTATACTTATCGAGCGGCCGAACTCGATGCGGGCGAAGCCATCGTCTTTGCCAATGGGACACATGTGGAACTCGACGGCCCTGGATCTCTCTCCCACGGAGTACGGGCGCTCCTCGAAAAGAAGAAAGGCAAGTACCGCCTCAACGATTTCAAGGACCGTGGCAAGGATGAGAAGCTCGGCCTGCCGGAAGAAGACGGGTCGCCTTCGCCACTCGTCGATGCACTTCACCGCACGCTATGGCTCATGGAAAATCGGCCGAGGCTGCTCCCTACATTCCTAAGAGAAAGCGGCGTAAATCGAGAGCAGATGCGCCTTGTGGCGCAGGCCCTGGCCGGCCCATCCCTCAAGGGTGGGGAAATAGCGGATGTTTCGCCTTCGAGTGAACTGGCGGCCCTTTCAAAACTTACTGCAAACTGGCGGATCGTGGTGGAAGATGCGGCACTCACACATGACGCGCGTGAGGCGCGCAGGGTCGGTCAACAGATCCTCGAATTTGAGAAGGAGCAGAAGAAATGAGCGCTTCTTTGAAGTCATGGCTGGAAGTCGTCACACTGCATCCGGATGTGCTGTCGGAGGAGTTTTCCGAGGATATTTTTGCACTAGACCTTGGGCCTCTGGCCGATGGGAACCCGAACGTTCCGGCGGTCTACCGAGACCCGGAGCATTTTTTCAGAGCATCGTATTTGACGGCAGGACTGAAGTCACTGTTGAAGGATGTTTTATCTCGTCTGGAGGGTGGTGCGGGTAACCGCGTTCTCAAACTCATCACAGCCTTTGGCGGCGGCAAAAGTCACACTCTGGCAGCGCTCTACCACGCAGCACGCAGTCGAGAAGCACTTGACGCTGTGCCAGAAAGCAAAGAGCTGCCACGGCCGAAGAAAGCCCGTATCGCCGTCTTCGATGGTCAGTTTTTCGACGCAACAACTGGCAAAAAGATGAATGACATGGGTGATCACGCTCGGACACTGTGGGGATGGATCGCCTGGTCGCTGGGAGGTAAGGAGGGCTATGAGCTTATGCGTGAGCAGGACCAAAGCCGCGTAGCCCCTGGAGGTGATGAGATTCTGAGGCTTCTCAAGGAGGGACCATACCTCATCCTGCTGGACGAGGTCCTGAACTACCTCATCAGCGCGGGTGGGGTAAAGGTCGAGAAGACAACTCTTCGCGATGAGACACTCACATTCCTTCAGAGGTTGACTGTGGCTGTGGGCAACACGAAGAACACAGCCTTGGTATTCTCGCTCCAATCCAGCAAGCGCGAGAGCTTGGAGTATGTGAATTTGCTCCAGACCGTAGACCACTTGGCTGCCCGCAAAGACCAACGTCGCGAACCGGTCGAAGGAAACGAGATTCTTTCAGTTATCCAGCGTAGACTATTGGGCAAGATGCCCAAGGCCGAAGAATCTTCGCCAGCCGCAATGGCCCACCAGGAGGTTTTCACGCAGATGCGCCGGGCATACGCTCAGAGTGCGGCAGAGGTCCGACAGGCGGAGGAGGAAGGGTTAGCGCTACGTGATCGGGTTCGGACGGCCTATCCATTCCACCCGGCGCTGATTGATCTGATGCGAGAACGGTGGGCCGCTATACCCGATTTTCAGCGCACTCGTGGCGCGCTGCGGTTCCTGGCAGCATGCCTGAGGGCTGCGCATCGTGAGGGTAAGAGCCGAACCCTGCTCGGGCCCGGGGATGTATCGATACACGACGCCGAGGTGCGGCTGGCTTTCTTCAAAGAAGTGGGCCAGCAGGCAGATTATCAGGCGGTATTGGAGCATGACCTCACCGGGGCGAATGCCCGAGCGCGCAGGATTGATAATAGGCGGGCGAAGGAGACGCCCGCGGAGACAGGCAAACGTCCGGCCACCAGACTGGCAACGGCCATTCTGATGTACTCCTTCGGCGGCTTGCGTCGAGAGGAGTCCAAAGAGGTATTGCCCCCGGGTATCAGCGAGCAGGAACTGCTCGCTGTCTGCGTGGGTCCGGACTTGGACAGCACGACAGCACTCGCGTCCCTCAAGGAACTCCGTGAACAATGTCTGTACCTGCATTTCGATGGGGTGCGGTATTGCTTCAAGAAGGATCCAAACATTACTCTTCTCGTGGAGCAAGAAGCAGACTCTGTTGCCCGCGATGAAGGCCGCGTACTGCAAAAGATCAGAGAGATGCTGGAAGCGCGACTGGCCGGACATCATGATGCTATCGTCTGGCCTGATAAAACCACCGAAGTTTCACACGACGAACCTCGGTTCCTGGTGGCATACATGCCGCTGGAGTTTGTGGGCAAGCCGAAATCGTTACAGGAGGAAAAGGCGAGAGAGTTCTTCGAGAAATACGGTGATCGGCCGCGTAGGTTCCGCAACGGTTTGGGACTGGCAGTCCCGTCCGATGACCAGATCGAGGTGTTACGCCGGTCGGTACGGTATCTATTGGCTGTCGAGCAGGTGAAAGCAAAGGCCAAACAACTGAACTTGACTGATGAGCAGAAGAGCCAGTTGCGTGAACGTGAATCCACCGAGCGTGGAGCTATCGAGGCAGCCCTGCTCAAACTATACATGGAAGTATGGCTGCCTCGTGCAGAAGTCGGGGGTATTGCCATCGACAAGACGTCTGTAGGTGGCAGACCGCTCCAGACTACTCTCAATGACAAAAAGGAAGCGGCGATCCACGAACGCATCACGGAATTGCTTACAGTTGTGCACAAGCGGGTTTTCCCCAGCGTCGTCCCCACGAAGGTCGTTGATCTGTTCAGGCTGGGTACGGGCGACCCGCCACGACTCGGAACAAGGCTTTCGGATGTTGTCGAGGGATTCTATTCATTTCTGGACTTCCCGCGGCTCTCTTCTCAGGAGGTGATCCGCAAGGCTGTAGCTCGAGGTGTTAGAGAAGGAATTTATGGCTATTGCTCGGGCGCTGCACCGGAATTGGGCGACGATGGCAAGTACAAGGTAGCGCCGGAGCGAGTTCGAATCTGCGCAAATATGGCTGAAGACGAGATCGACCTGGATACCGGTTTCATTATGCTTCCCCAAGTCGTGCCGCAACCTCCCCCGCCCGTCACATGTCCGAAGTGCGGGAAGTCGCCATGCCAGTGCGCACGGCCGCCGGAGCCTTGCCCCAAGTGCGGAAAGATTCCTTGTGTGTGCGAGCAACCTCCGCTGTGTCCGAAATGTGGACAATGGCCATGTGTCTGCACCGTTCCACCGCCCCCGGAGAAGACGAAGGTCGTGCAGCTTTCCTTCACAGCTGATCGGAACGCACTTTTCACGGCCTGGAGCGCTGCGGCGAACCTCGCGGACCTGGCTGGCAAAATCCAGGTCACGCTTCGCGCAGTGTCGGAAGCGGGATTCGATAAGACGAAGCTTCAGAACGGCGTGATCGAGCCGCTCCAGGAAGCAGAGCTTATCGAATAAGTGATAAGATTCATGGAAAGCTGGCTCGATAATAAAGAATCTGATTGAAAGGGAACGGTTAAAATGACCGCCAAAGTTAGTCCGCAAAAGAAAATCTCCGTAGAAGAATTTTACGCCTCCAAAACCTCTCACAATCCGATAAGAGGCGCTGCACGAATAAAGCGCATAAAGAACCATCTGGCCGCATGGGGCCTTACCATTAGGGAGGTCGATCTTCAAATCTTGAGAAGTTGGCTGTAAATATAGGATACACAATTTGCGGGGGCAGTGGTCCATTCCCTAATACCAGGAAGGTGCGTAGTAATGAACGATGGTGGCTCATTCCTCTCAAGATGCCGAGAAAGATAAACCCGAAATGATCGACCGTGAATTTATTTTATTCTTGAAAGACATCATGATGTAGAGTATGAATAAAGAAAGTAACAGCGGTGATTTACGGGCTACTTGCTGCCGCTCAAGAAATTACGCTAAAGGCCATTCGAAAGAACACAAGCTCGTGCCCTTGGCGCGGGCTTTTTTATTCACAAACGTATCGGCGAGGAGGTGATTGGAAATGGCAGGAAAGAAAATTCCAGAGAAGAAAGAGACGGCAAAAAAGGTCAAACGTGTCAAACTTCGCTACGCAACCGAAGAAGACTATAGGAAACTGAACTACTGGAACGTCGGTGTATTCCATCGCGTATCTACATCTGACGACGGAGCAAACTGATGCTGGGCAGCCTCTGAATGAAATATCTGACATTGAATTACTAAAGACTCAGGCTGCCATTATCATGACTGAAGGTCCTCTTACAAAGGATGAAGCTGACCAGTTATTTCCTGAACAACTTTCAGACTATATGCGTTTTACAATTTGCGTGCTGAGGGATCTTGGCGAAGAAGTATTCAGGAGGGAGAGGATTAAGATGCGGCTTTTCTTGATACACAGGCTTGCGCGTGGGCAGTCTTTGATGCCTTCAGATGACGAGTTAAATGGGCCGGGCAAATAGAAATTTACCCATGACTTGCATGAATCGCACTTTACGCGAACCGGAGGTGATCAGCAATGACTAGGAAGCGAATCCGAAAGGGGAAGGGTACGACCGATACATCGAACAGGGAAATCGAGCCGGATTGGGACGAACTGGACAGGGAGAGCGCAGAGTGGTGGGAGGGCCTGCTCGCGAAGTTTCCGGGGATCAGAATGAGCCCGGAGAGGTCGGCGGCGCTGGACAAGTACCTGAGGGAGAACCCGGTCTCAGTAATATTCCCGAATATTCCGGTGAAGGAGCAGCCACATTGTCCGCAGGAGAAGGTGAAATCGCTCAGAAACGAGGGAATCAGGGTTAAGCTCCCGGGGCCCTTGGAAGAGAGGCTGCAGAATGATCTGATGATGGAAGGTTGGAGGGGGAAGCGCCAAAAGGACAATGCAGCGCCTACGCTCTACTACACAGTCAGTCCGGTGAACGGCGGCCTCGTCTTCGCCACGCCGTACCGTGCAGAATACGTGTCGCGCATATACAATGCACTGGGGGCGAAGACCTGGGGAGAACTGAAGGAGCGGTTGCCATCAGCCGAATACGATGATATCGTCTGCAGTCTGTTTGACGACAATGGGGAGCCGCGGCCTCAGGGCTCGGACACGTTTGACTCATCAGACGTGCCTGGCTATTGCGACGGGATCTATCCCGACTGGTTACAAGAGGAAATGCCGGGTACTGTTCCTGATGAAATACTTAATAAGTATGGCTCTTATGAGATGACAAGCAACGGTGCCTATTTCCATATCGAACCGAAGTACGAGGAAGCCATCTGCAAGGATCTCAGGGCGCTGGGGATCAATGTGGTGCGGCGAGATGATCTGTATTTCTGTTGAGCAGGCGTGCTTTCATACAACATGAAGGACAAGACAGACAAGGGTAGTCCACCGCTCGTCTCGACTGGTACCGGAGGTTCAGAACGGCGCCGCGGGGCCAGCAAACGGTCGAAGCGCTACCCTATGGCGCAAGAGAAGGTGTTGCCGCCGAGGGTGCGAAGGAAGAAGAGCGGGGAGTACTCTATGGTGATTGAATAGGGCAGGTCAGCCGGTTATGCGGCTGTCAGAGCATTCCTACATTCTCTTGGCGGCATCAATCTTGAAATAGTATGACTCCCGCCATTTGTCTATGTTCTTGCGGTATGCATCCTCAATAACCTTTCGTTGTTTCTGGGACAGATGCAGGATGGGCCGAAGGGTTTCTATGTGGCGCGGTAGTAGAAATTCGAGAAACCGTGGCTTCATCTCTTGGCTGAGGAAGTCGAGCGTTCCACTGTCCCCCACTAACGCTTTGCTTGTGAAATTCATCGGCTTGGACGTCAGGCTGGATAGCACCGCGAATCCGGGAAGCTTTGTGTACACCGCCGCCTCACCTATCCGGTTCTGGATAATCGAAGCATCGACAGCACGGAAGAAATAGAAATTGAGGTCAACCGTGGTTCCTTCAATCACGGGTGCAGTCTTAACGAGCCTGTGCATTAACAAATGATGATCTTCGTTGTGCAAGGTCTCCTCAGCGCGTAGGAAGCGCCACTAGTTATTGGCAATACGAGTTGCTTCCTCCTTGAGCGCGGGAGATGGCCATTTGTGATCTGGGGTTGTAACAAAAATGCGCCACGAAAGGGAAATGATAAACTTCAGAAGTCTCTCGTCATATTTAACGGTTGGGGTAAAATCTTCCAGTGCCGGGATGAAGATGGTCTCGGCAGAGTACCTCTCATATGTCCCCAATAGTTGTTCGCATTCTTGGCATAGAAGCTTGACAGTTATTGTGTCCTGCCGACGGAGATTCGGGTTCTCGACAGAACGCAACCTTCCTGTCGCCGATGTCCTCTTGAGCCATCTCCCAACGAAATCAGGAAATACGTGACTGTTCTTGAGCGGCTTTGGTTCTTGGCACAATCGACATGTGTTCATTGGAGTCATCTAATCTACCAAACGGTCGTTTATGAACGCTGCGACAGGCGTAGTTCGATCTATTCCCGCACTGCAAAACATAAGGACTGGCTTTCCCAGTCTTTGATATTCCTTCAGCGCTTCCTCCATCTGGCCTAACGTTGGACGTTGATAATCCTTACATGGAATCCAAACGACAGACAGTCCACGTTCCTTCAGGTAACCAAATAGACCCTCTGGATGGAGGTTCAGGCCACCCCTAATGTAGTAGCGCTCATGTTGAGCCTCTTCCATAAGAGAAATAACTGACCGAAATCCAGCCTGAACGACGTGGTCTACCCACGCGATAACGAGCGCCTTTGCTCCGGGAGTCAACGGAGAACGACCTCCATATCCGGGAGTGTCTCGCAAGGGTCGCTGTGAGCAGGCGAGGCCCGCAGGGATAACCCAGAACCACAGTTCCGAGTCATCGCCGCTAGCTATCTGACCCCGAATCCGCGTGAGGTTCTTTCGAATCCACTTTTCCGAGCTCACAGATTTTATCTCAGACATAACAACATCAGATCGGTTCCGTTGAAAATGGCTTCTCTTGTCCCTTTGCTACTCGTATCGCAGCTATACAGGCCGGGTGACTCGTAAGATCAAGATAGACACAGTAGCCCACGAAGTCCGGACGAGCGATATTTGTGGAATACGACTTCAACCAAGCAAGGTCGCGTTTAGCACCACGCGGCTTTGCCGCATCAAGTCTTCTGACTTTCCATTCCAAAATGGCCTGTGGTTTGTCCCGAGGCGATCCCCCAGGGTACCATCGGTTCAGACCTGCTTTTGGCCAAATCACCAGGTCCTTACGAACTTGCGCATTCTTTCCTTTCTTGGGAGCATTCGCAACAGCGACCTCAATGCCGATTTGCGTTGGGTCGAGCCTGGGTCCGTTCAAGGTGCCTTTGAGTAGGAAGCCAAGTGCAAATAGGTTGACCGCTTCATTCTCGCGGCCACTCCATTGGTTCTCATGCACATGCCGAAGGAATCTACGCAGCGGCTTGGCAATCAGTTGATCCATATTTCGTATCCCTTGATCAAATTAAGCAGTACAGGTCGTACTCTCGCATGCTTCCTGAAACCCGTCAACCATTGATGGCGGAAGCAAACTCTTGGCGATGTACATGTGAAAGTCAGATCTGGTAAAATTTATCAATAGGCCGATGTCTGCGTGCGTATCAATGTATGGGGCACATACCACGTACATGGGGGACATGTTTCGACTCGTGGGGGGGCATGGCAGATTCCTGGAAGCGGAAGCACTGGTATAATGGATCAATCCCGGTGACAGAGGAGCTTCATGTTCCGACGTAACTACCGAAATTTTGAACTGGAAGCAACCCGAGCGCCAAGGAGGTGGTTATACCGCCCGGATCATGCGGAAGGGGGTGGTTGTGCATAGGCTCGGAGGGAATGAACATGGGCAGGGCGCTTTCGAGGATCCCGATCTCGCTTTGGGTTGGGCGGAAGACTGGGTCGAGCAGAATTTTCAGAAGGCACGGCCGAGGTTCAAGGGCGGGGTGTCTTGAAACAATAGCTGAACATCATTCAAATGGAGAAGGCTTATATTTTGGACCGGGAGAAATGAAAAGTGGGGACAAAGTGGGGACATAATGAGCAAATCAAAAATAAAGGGTTCCGGCTGAAAAGCTCGAAACCCTCTCTATTCATTGGTGCCCCCTCCGTGATTCGAACACGGGGCACACGGATTAGGAATCCGTTGCTCTATCCTTCTGAGCTAAGGGGGCGCAGTTACGTCCCGAAACGAGGGAGGACGTTAGCACGATCGCAGGGGGAG
>Ga0302246_1000950_pt1 | contig 22292 bp, 16 predicted proteins | sample AAG_UR_Trp_MG_FD_193533 | JGI IMG/M metagenome (GOLD analysis project Ga0302246, IMG submission 193533) | Enriched activated sludge microbial communities from anaerobic digester in WTTP, New Holstein, Wisconsin, United States - AAG_UR_Trp | ecosystem: Engineered > Bioreactor > Anaerobic >...
AGGAACCGTGCTGTCAAACAGCCGCAATCTGAGCAAGCTCGTTGCGGAAGTGTCGGCCGGCGGGGAAACCGACGCCTTTGCCGAAGCCCGGGAAAAATGGGAAACACAGGATCTGACCTCCTTTCCGTGCGAGGAACTGCCCGAGCACGTTCCCTTTGAAGTTCACGGCCAAATCAACGGTTATTTCTATCCCGCCATAACGGACCAGGGCCTTTCATGCTCCGTTAAACTCTTTCGAGACGAAGGGGAAGCCCGAACCGCCCACCAAGGGGGTGTGATGCGTTGCTACGCCCTTCAATGCCGAGATCAGATCAACAGCCTGAAAAAAGCGCTCATGTCCGACCGTGAGTTGATGTTTTCCTTCTCGCTGCTGGGGAACTCCAAGGAAAGGCTAAACTATTTCATTGATAAAGTCATCCTGAATTTATTTGATGTATCGGCCAGAAGTTCTAAAGCATTTAACGACAGCCTCCTCCGAAACAGGCAGCTTTTTTTTCCGGAAGGGCAACGACTGGTGAAGCTTATCATGCCTGTGTTCAGGCAATACGATATGTCGCTTCGCACGCTTAAAACGCTTTCACATGCAAATAAAGAAAATCCGGTTGTTTTGAGTTTTCTGGCTGAAAGGGAGAAAGAATTAAAAAGTCTTCTGCCCCCTGATTTTTTACCGGTATGCGCGCAAGAGGAACTGCTGAATCTTATTCGCTACATCAAAGCAATCAAGATCAGATCGGAACGGGGATGTATGAATCTCGCAAAGGATCGTGCGAAGGATAAGGACGTTACGGAATTCTCAGAAATCTATGAGAAGATCAAGAAAGGATTGCCGGAACTTTGTTCTCTTGAAAAGCGAACGGCCCTTTCGGAACTATCCGGGATGATATCCGAATACAGGGTATCGGTGTTCGCCCAAGAGATTAAAACCGCACGGCCTGTTTCCCGGAAAAGACTGCTGGATAAAATCCGCGGTATTAAAGAAATGACTTAAGTGCGCTCCCTATTGAATGACCTTGATCGTCGTTCCGCTTTTGATGAGGGAACCTTTTATCTTGTTCATTTTCTTAAGGTCATCGATGGAAACATCGAATTTTTTAGCCACGGAAGCCAGCGTATCTCCCCGCTTTACTTTGTAGCACTGAATGTTCTTCTCTTCGGATACTTCTTTTACTCCCCTGTTTTTACCTTTTTTAGCCAAGGCGGTCTCTTTCACGGGAATTAACAAAATCTGTCCCGCATTCAAGGATGCCTTTTTTGACAGACGGTTCTTTTCCCGCAGTTCGTTAACCGTTATACCGTACTTTTTAGCTATACTTGTGAAGGTTTGTCCTTTTTTAACTTTATGACGAACGAGTTTGGTTCCGGACCGTTCCTCTTTCGGCGGAGGCGCCGGTTTTTCCCACTGCGGGATTTCGTCCATCACCGACAGGAGCTTCATCGCCGAAGGAGAAGGCATCTTCAACTCATATTCCTTGTCCGGGGTTACCTTCAGTCTCAGTTCGGCATTGAGGAGGTTCAGGATGTCTTCTGAAATCTCCGTCTTTGCCGCAATATCGGAAAGACGCATGCTTCTGTTGGTTTTGATGATGGTATAAGGATAAGGAGAATCGTTATCGATCGTCGGTCCTAATTCCATGCCATATTTCTGAGGGTTCCGGATAATGTGAAGCGTGGCCAGAAAGCGCGGCACATAGCGAGCCGTTTCATAGGGAAGCTGCCGGTAAAGATCCCAGAAGCGGTCAAGATAATTGATGTGCTGACCGGCTATGACTTTCAGCACCCGTCCCTCACCGCAGTTGTAAGCCGCAAGAACGGTGAGCCAGTCTCCGAACATTTGATGCAGATCCTTGAGATAACCGATGGCGCCTGCCGTCGACTTCTCTGCATCCATCCGTTCGTCGATCCATTCATCGCGTTCCATTCCATATTTATAGCCGGTTGAGGGAATAAATTGCCATAACCCAAGAGCTCTGGCCCGAGACAAGGCGCAGATCTTAAATCCGCTTTCCACCAGCGGCAGCCACGATAATTCCTCAGGCAAACCAGCCTTTTTCAATTCGGCAACAATCATGGGACGGTAATATCCCGATCGCTGATAGGAAGTGATGAAAAAGTCCCGCTCCACAGTTTGAAACAATCGGATCTCTTTCTGAACATCCGCGTTCATGATCAGCGGGATTTCACTGTGCTTACCGTTGGTCTTGGTTTGGAGGGACGTGTAGATCGTGACAATTCTCTTTGAAATCAGAAGACGGAGATCGTCTTTTTGCCGCGCAATATCGGGGTCGCCGTTCGTTTTCAGCATCAGCTCATAGGCTTGATCCAGCAGTTTAATGGCCCCTTCGACATCACCTTTTTCCCAGAGTTCCTGTGAATCTTCCAGGAGCGACAGTGAAGTTTCCATGATGTCCTGTTCGGTATCTTCGTCATCTTCAGTGTCGCTTTCCGCATTAAGCCTGTCTACGGCTTGCACCGATGGGCGGTTTACTTTGGTGTCACAATCCGCAGCTTTTCTGGGGGAACAACCCTGGGCGTTTTTGCAGGAATCACCGGAGGAAGACGGCGGAGTGCCCAAAAATATTCTTTTAAAGTCGAAACTTTCGGCCCGGATCTGCGGAATACTTAGAAATATTAAAAGAAAGAATACGATGAAATAAAGGATAGGCTTCTTTGAAATCATAATGAATCCTTTTTTATAAGAAAAAACGATTATGGGAAATCTCTTAACGACTCATGCCCTTTTGGGGGTCACATATAACATAAAAAAAGATTTTGGCAAAATCACAAATCCATGACGGTTTCTGTTTCACAGTTGACGCCTTTATATTGCCATCTCATTGGGAGGCATTCATGATCAGACAGGCGTTGATGAATTCATCAATATCGCCATCGAGTACGCGTGCCGCATTGCCGACTTCGACATTGGTCCGGTGGTCTTTAACCATTTTATAAGGATGCAACACATACGAGCGGATCTGGCTGCCCCAGGCGATATCTTTTTTCGTCTTATGGATTTCGTCAAGCTTCTCGTTTTTTTCCTGCAATTTCCGTTCGTAAAGCCGTGACCTCAAGTATTTCATGGCCATGGCCTTGTTCTTGTGCTGGGATCGCTCATTTTGACATTGAACAACGATTCCGGTGGGCAAATGGGTAATCCTGACGGCCGAGTCCGTCTTGTTTACATGCTGGCCCCCGGCCCCGGTCGAACGGTATGTATCGATCCTCAGGTCGTTTTCATCGATCTCAATGACGATGTCGTCTTCTACTTCCGGATAAACAAATACAGAAGCGAAAGAGGTATGACGACGGGCATTGGCATCGAAAGGCGATATTCTGACCAGGCGGTGAATGCCGATTTCCGCCTTGATATACCCGTACGCGTATTCTCCCTCCAGGGTAAAGGAAACACTTTTAATCCCTGCTTCATCTCCCGGCTGACAATCAATGATTTCCGTCTTAAAATTTCTTTTTTCCGCCCAGCGCAAGTACATCCGCAAGAGCATTTCCGCCCAATCTTGCGATTCCGTTCCTCCGGCACCGGCATGGATCGAGACGATTGCGTTCATTGCGTCTTCTTCCCGCCGCAACATCATTTTCAGCTCGTAATCACGGACCACATCCTCCACTAACCTGACCTCAGCGGCGATTTCTTCCAAAAGAGACGGATCCTTTTCTTCAACGGCCAATGAGATAAGCGTGTCCAGATCGTTCAGAGCCGTTGTGCGGTTTCGCCATTGAAGAACGGTATTTTCCATCCGGCTCTTTTTTCTCAGGATTTCTTTCGCCTTATCCTGGTCGGTCCAGAAGTTGTCTTGCAATGAAATTTTTTCGAGGGATTTGATCTGATATTCGATTTCCTGGATGTCAAAGACACTCCCCGATGCGGTCGATTCTTCTCCTCAGATCGTTGACTTGTTCAATAAGTTCTTCCAGCATGATAAAAGTTCTCCTTTGATTGAACTAAAAAAAACAGCACCCAGCAGCATCAGGCAGATATAAACAAACACGTCACCGTATAAAGCATAGATGGTTTTTCGATCAAGAAATTTTACACTTCCCCGCAGGGTTGTTCTTTCAAATAGACCGGTTCTTTTTATAATTTTACCGGAAGGACTGATGATGGCAGAGATCCCTGTGTTGGCAGACCGTAAGAAGAATACGCGGTTTTCGACTGCGCGAAAAACCGTCATGGACAAGTGCTGGTAGGGTGCCGATGTTCGCCCGAACCAGGCATCGTTGGTAATATTCACCAGCAGCTTGGCACCTTCCTTCTTATACGCGCGACTTAACTCAGGGAAGATACCCTCATAACAGATCAGGATGCCCAGTGAATGATTTCCGAATGCCAAGGGAACATTCCCCTCTCCTTTGCGAAAATCTCCGATGCCGGCAACCAATTTGTTAATAAAGGGAAAGTAGTTGCGCAAGGGAACGTATTCTCCATAAGGCACCAAATGGACCTTGTCATACTTGCCCGCGACTTTACCGTCGGGGGATAGTAAAAAAGCGCTGTTCATATAGGAGGTCCTTTTTCCCTCCTCAAGATAGCTTGGACTGCCGAATAACAGCCAATCCGAGGTAAGACGTGGAATGCCGCGTACGATTTTGGAAAGGTCATGTTTCTCCTGAAAAAAAAACGGTGTCGCCGTTTCCGGCCAGACAATCAGCCCACGTCCGACAGGGGCTTTCACCAAAGACATATTTTTATAAATTTCAATCGATTCTTCCTGGTGCTGGGGATTCCACTTGATGTTCTGGTCTATATTTCCCTGAATCAGCGAAACTTCCATCGCTTCCGCCCGCTTTAACTCGGCATTGACCCGATTCAAAGAAAACGTGCCGTATCCGATGAGAAGCGCAGGGATCAGACATCCGGCAAGGACTTCCGGCGCCAGGTTTCCCCGGTGCTGTCGATGAGAAATCAGATCGAAGACCAAGACGTTAACGAAAACGATGATGAAGGATAAACCATAAGTACCTGTAATATCCGTAAACTGTATGATGGTCAGATACTTGTACTGTGAATAGGCCAGATTTTCCCAGGGAAAGCCGGTAAAAAGATGAGATTTGAGATACTCAAGACCGACCCACAAAAGGGGCGCGGAAACAATTTCCGAAAAACCTCTGTTGCGCAGAAAAACCAGCGCCGCGGAAAAAAGGGAAAAGTATAAACTGAGAACACAAGAAAGCAGTATCATGGCTGATACGGCGATATAAGGCGGCAGATCTCCGTACATGACGATCACTTGGGCAATCCAGTACAGCAAGCCGACATGGACAATCATCCCGGTCAGAAAACCCCAAAGCGCAGCCCTGAAAGGCTTGCGTGTCTCCTGAAGCGTAAGCAACAGAGGTACGAATGCGATCCAAGCCAACAGCCCGACGCCATGCCTGGGGAAGGAAAAGACCAGCAGAACGCCGGTCAGCAAGGCAAGAAAGATGAGGCGGAAATCCCGAAACGGCCCTTTGCGAATTTTATTGAGGACGTATGATGTCATAAAAGATGCGTGGGGGAAGATTAATAAGCTGATTTTATGGATGAATTCGTTTTCCGTCAAGAATCACGATTTTTACCTTCCTGATCGTTTTCTCATCGGCCTGTTCTACCGTGATTTCCATGTTATCCATCTGAAATGTTTCACCCACCTGAGGCATTTTTCCGAATTCATGGAAAACCAATCCTGCGAGTGTTTCATAGTTTCCTTCCGGAAATTCAACGTCGAAGAATTCCTCAACGGTCTTGATTTCGGTTCTTGCATCACACAGATAGGTGTTATTCGATATGGGGATAATATCCTCTCCTTCGGCGGTTTCGTCCTCGTCTCCGATTTCCCCGACGATTTCTTCTATCAGATCCTCAAGGGTGACCAGACCGGCAGTCCCTCCATATTCATCGATAACAATGGCCATGTGAATCTTCTTCGCCTTTAACTCATGAAGCAACAGGGTGGTACGCATGGTCTCGGGAACAAAGTAGGGCTTGCGTAAAACAGCCAGGAAATCCTCCGGCGCCACCTCCTTAGACCAGAATTTTAAAAGATCCTTCACATTCAAAATGCCGATGATTTGATCCAGATGATCGGCGTAAACGGGAAGACGGGTATGGCTGTGTTTCATGATCAGGTTGATGACGTCCTTCAGCGGCATTCCCGATTTTATAACGACCATCGCCGTCCGTGGAATCATGACTTCGCGAACGATGGTATCCCGGAATTCAAGGATACTCTGAATCATTTCTCCTGATTGCGGATCTATTAAACCATTTTCTTCTCCGGCGTCGAGCAGGGTTTGTAATTCCCGCTCCAGTCGTTCGTGGTCCCTTTCAATAAAGAATTTTTTCAGGATGGATAAAATACCGGTTTGTTTACTACGTTTCATAGGTCGCAGCGGTGGATAATCTTCAGAGAGCGCGGAGATGCTCGGGACGCAGCATGCTCTTGTCGGCGCCGGATATGATCCGGTTGATCAGTTCGATAACATGTTCCTTGTCCTGAGGCAGCCTGGCTCTAATCGGCAAATAGTTGGAAGCATGATTGGCGGTGAAAAAACAGTCGGTGAAATCCGCATGGGAAATGATCATACTCAATTCCGTGAGATATCCGAATTGATCGGGCTGCGGTAACTGACCGCTTTTGTATTCATCATAAATCGGCGTTCCCGGAATGAGCATTAACGTGAGAGCGCCCACATAATCCGGATCGATGGCTGTTAAAACCTTAGCCGTTTCCAGGGCGTGCTCCGTGCTTCTTTCAATGCCCCCCAGTCCTAGAATGACGGTGACGGACAGAAGCATTCCCGCCTTTTTAATTCTTCGGCCCGCCTCAATGGTCTGAGCCACCGTCACGCCTTTGCGAATCCGACGCAGCAGCACTTCGCTCCCCGTCTCCACGCCCAGATAAACCATGTTCAATCCCAGTTCACACAATTCCGCCAGTTCTTCCGGCGTTTTCTTGAGCGCGCTTTTCGCATTGCCGTACGTGCTAATTCTTTCGACGCCCTTAATTTCCGATTTTATCATCCGGATAATTTCGGTCAATTTTGCCTGGGGAATCATGAGAGCATCTCCGTCGCACAGAAAAACTCGCTGAATATTTCGGTAGCGCCCGGCTTCCAGAATATCTTCCCGAATCTCTTCCACGCTTTTGATCCGGAATTTCTTTCCCTTATAGGTTTCGCAAAAAGTACACAGATTGTGCGAACAACCGACCGTCACCTGCAACAGGAGGCTGTACGCTTCGCTGGGCGGTCGAATAATCGTTCCTTCATATTTCATATTTTTAATCCCGATACGCGCAGGCGCGGACTTAATACGACGTTTTCAGCAATTTATAATACATCTCGGGAAAAGACAAGATGATAAAAACCGATATCCCCTGATTTTGACTTGACACAAAAACGACAATTCTATATAGGAGAGAAGTCAATTTTGTCGCATGATTAATACTGTGATCACTATGAATATGAAAACGACTCAACCCCGAAAAAAGGCCTTAGAGCTATGATTGGCGTTTTTTCATTGATCAGTTTGGATTGAACCTTCCCTGCACAAGGGGAGGTTTTTTTTTGCCTGAAACCTTTGCCCGACGACTGTGTGTGCAAATGTGCCCGATCAATGAACCAACAACCGGAAGGATTCCCGATATGGCTAAAAAAAGAGTGGTTATGGATGCGGATCGCATCGATCGGTCCATTACCCGTATTGCGTATGAAATCCTGGAGAAAAACAAGGGGGTTGAGGAGTTGGCCCTGATCGGTATCCGAACCCGGGGGGTTTATATCGCCCAGAGAATTCAGGAAAAAGTCTTTCATATCGAGGGGACCAATGTTCCTTTGGGGATTTTAGACATCACCCTTTACCGTGACGACATTGCCCAAAGGAAAGGAAAACCCCGTCTTGAGAGAACCGACGTTCCGTTTTCCTTGGATAATAAAAAAGTGGTTCTGGTCGATGATGTTCTGTTTACCGGACGGACCATTCGTGCGGCGATGGACGCCCTGATCGATTTAGGCCGGCCAAAACGAATTCAACTGGCCGTGCTGGTTGATCGCGGACATCGTGAATTACCTATCCGGGCGGATTTTGTCGGCAAAGATTTCCCCTCATCCTTATGGGAGGCCGTTTCCGTCCACCTGAAGGAAACCGATCAGAAAGACGAAGTCATCATTGAAGAAAGCCAAGATTAAGGATTGTGTAGCAAAACCTCAACAGCATTGCCATCGGGGACACAAAGCATGAAATGGGAAAAAAAGGATATTTTAGGCATGAAAGAACTGTCTGTGGATGAAATCCATTTCATCCTGGATACCGCCGATTCTTTTGTTGAAATATCCACGCGCGATATCAAAAAAGTGCCGACCCTGCGCGGCAAGACGGTTATCAATTTCTTCATAGAGGCCAGTACCCGAACAAGAACCTCTTTTGAAATTGCGGGAAAGAGATTGAGCGCAGACACCATCAATATCACCGCTTCCTCAAGTAGCCTCATGAAAGGAGAATCGCTGATCGACACGGCCCGCAATTTGGAAGCGATGCATCCGGACATCGTCGTTATCCGCCACAGTGCAGCCGGGGCGCCGCACATGATCGCCAAACTGATCAAGCAATCCGTCATTAACGCAGGCGATGGGGCGCATGAACATCCGACGCAGGCTCTGTTGGATATGATGACCATTCGGGCCCGTAAAGGAGGCATCTCCGGATTAAAAATCGTCATTATCGGAGATATCTCACATAGTCGCGTTGCCCGATCCAACGTTTACGGTTTGACTAAAATGGGCGCCGATGTCCATGTTGCAGGGCCGGCCACCATGCTCCCCCGGTTTATGGAACGTCTCGGCGCGACCGTCCATACCGATATGGAGGAAGCGATCCTTGACGCCGATGTGGTGATGATGCTCCGCGTTCAGACGGAGAGAGAAAAACTCAACATATTTCCATCATTAAGAGAGTACTCTTCATTCTATTGTCTGAACCGTGACAGAATAAATCGCGCCAAACCCGATGTCCTGGTTATGCATCCGGGTCCCTTGAATCGAGGTGTGGAAATCTCTCCCGAGGTGGCGGACGGGACCAACTCGGTTATTCTTGAACAGGTCACCTATGGTGTCGCCCTGCGGATGGCCCTTTTATACCTGCTTACAGGAGGAACGCTTTGAAAACCCTGCTTACGGGAGCCCGCGTGATTGACCCGTCCCAAGGCTTGGACCGGGTAACGGACGTGCTGATAGAAGACAGCAAAATTGCCGGGACAGGTCCTCTGTTGAAATCCGGTGGGGTGCAAAAATCCGATCCGGACCTTTCCATCATTGATCTGAAAGGTATGACCCTTGTCCCGGGCCTCATCGACATGCATACCCACTTCAGGGACCCGGGCTTTGAATACAAGGAAACCGTGGAATCCGGGTCCGCCGCCGCCGCCGCGGGAGGGTTTACGGCGGTGGCCTGTATGGCAAACACCAATCCGGTCAACGATAATCGCGCCGTGACAGACTATATTGTCAGAAAAGCAAAGGCTTGCGGGTTGGTGAGGGTGTATCCCATAGGAGCCATTTCCATCGGGTTGAAAGGGACGAAGCTGGCCGAATATGGTGATATGAAAGCCTCTGGAGTTGTGGGTTTGTCGGATGACGGTAAGCCGGTCATGAACAGTCATCTGATGCGCAGGGCTCTTGAATACGCCGGATCACTTAATCTTCCCGTTATTTCACATGCCGAAGACGCCGATCTTTCCGCCGAAGGACTCATGCATGAAGGCAAGGTATCCACGGAACTCGGCCTGCCGGGAATTCCCGCGATCGCCGAAGAGGTGATGATCGCCAGAGATATCCTCCTGGCCGGCTATACCCGCACGTCGATCCACATCGCCCATGTCAGCACCCGGGGATCAGTGACCTTGATTCGCGACGCCAAAGCCAGAGGCATCTGCGTCACAGCGGAAACAGCTCCTCACTATTTTACCCTTTCGGAAGAATGCCTCCGGGAATTCGACCCGTATTTGAAGGTGAATCCTCCCCTGCGCTCTCTCGATGATGTTCTGGCGATCAAAGAAGGACTGCGCGACGGTACAATTGACGCGATCGCCAGTGATCACGCACCTCACGCTATTACGGAAAAGGCTCTGGAATTCGAATATGCCCTCTCGGGGATGGTCGGCCTGGAAACGTCTCTTGCCCTGTCGTTACGACTGGTCGAAGAGGGATGCCTGACCCTTCCCCAACTGGCGGCAAAAATGAGTATCAATCCGGCAAACATCCTCCGCATTCCCTTCGGGACGTTAAAGATCGGGACGCAAGCCGATTTAACCGTCATCGATACGGCGTGCAAATGGCAAGTTGACGTGAACAAATTTCTTTCCAAAAGTCGTAACTGTCCCTACGGCGGCTGGTCGATGAAAGGGAAAGCGGTGATGACCCTCGTGGACGGCAAAATAAAATACAATGAATTGTCCCGTGGCGGAGCATGACTGTCAAGAACACCTTAAAGACCCGGGGCATTGTCCTGAGGACCCTTGACTATTCCGAATCCGATCGTATTGTCAGCTTTCTTACGGAAGAGGCGGGTAAAATTACGGGCATGGCCAAAGGCGCCCGTAAAAGTCGCAAAAGATTTGCCAATGCCCTCGAACCGTTTACCTGCCTTTCAATTGTCTTGACCCGGATGAAGGACGGTAAAATGGCCTTCATCGAAGAAACGACGATTGTCGATCATTACCCGGGCATTCGCTCCGATCTGGAAAAGTCGTTGGCCGCAGCGTATCTCATGGACCTGACGGATCAATTCAACCTTGAAGGGAAAAGACTCCCCGATCTTTTCCACCTGATCAGCCGTTTTCTCAGTATGCTGGAAAAAGAGAAATACACGGATAATATGGTCAGGTTTTTTGAGCTGCGTTTTTTGCGTCTGACCGGATACGAACCTGTTCTTGATCGCTGCTCCGTCTGTAACACCCCTCTCCAAAGCAACCTGCCCTACTCTTTCAGTCCATCCGCAGGCGGCATACGCTGTCTTGCCTGTCACGAACACCTGAGGACAACGGACGGCATTCCCGTGTCGGTAGGAACCATCAAGACCCTCCTGCTGGGAAAAAACTCCGAACCGGCCTTGATGAATCGCATCCTGATGACGGAACAATGTGCGAATGAATGCCGTCGACTCCTCTCCCGTTTTATCCGCTATCTCCTGGGTAAGGATCTCAAATCCCTGAACGTGCTGAACGATGTGCGGCGAATGGGGCTTTAGAACGTATCAACTCGTTTCCAAAGGCCATTTCATATTGACACTGAAAAATCATCGTGCTACGAACCGCCAATCACGGTACAGACCCGCACCGTTTTGCCGTTAACAAAAACCGAAACAGTCCCAAAGGAGGAAAACGTGACTTTTCAGGAACTTATCTTTGCCTTGGAACGATACTGGGCGGATCAAGGTTGTATCATCCAGCAACCATACGATTTGGAGGTCGGCGCGGGAACGTTCAATCCGGCCACCTTTCTCCGTGCCCTGGGTCCCGAACCCTGGAACGTGGCATACGTCGAGCCTTCCCGCCGGCCGACGGACGGCCGGTACGGGGAAAACCCCAATCGTCTCCAGCATTACTACCAATACCAAGTGGTCATGAAGCCTTCGCCGCCCAATATCCAGGAATTGTACCTCAATTCACTGCGCAGCTTCGGCATAGATCCCCTGGAACATGACATCCGTTTTGTTGAGGACGACTGGGAATCTCCGACCGTCGGCGCCTGGGGCTTGGGGTGGGAAGTCTGGCTGGACGGCATGGAAATCACGCAATTCACCTATTTCCAGCAGGTCGGCGGTTACGACCTGAAACCCATCTGCGCCGAAATCACCTACGGCATTGAGCGCATCGCCATGTATATCCAGAATATCGATAATGTTTATGATCTGAAATGGAACGATCTCATCAAGTACGGCGATGTTCATCACCAGGGCGAAGTCGAATGGTCGGTCTATAATTTCGAAAAGGCCGATGTGGAGATGCTTCGGCAACTGTTCAACATGTACGAAAAAGAAGGGATTCGGATGGCGGCAAACAACCTGGTTCTTCCGACATACGATTGCTGCCTGAAATGTTCCCACACTTTCAACCTCCTCAACGCCCGGGGTGCGATAAGCGTCGCCGAGCGGACCAGTTATATCGGCCGGGTGCGAAACCTGGCCAAATTAAGCGCCGATGTCTATCTGGCCCAGCGTGAACGCATGGGATACCCCCTTCTGAACCGGTCATGATCCATATACTTGAATACTAAGCGAAAGGACGCAAGAAATGAGTAAAGAACTCTTGCTTGAAATCGGCACCGAAGAAATACCCGCGGCTTTCCTTAAGAAAGCCTTGAAGGATATGGAGAACATGGCAGCGGCCATGTTCCTGGAAAATCGTCTGCGACATGGCGTCATTCGCGCCTTAGGGACGCCGCGACGTTTGTGTCTGACGGTTGAGAATCTGAGTGAAAAACAGGACGATGTGATCATTGAAAAAATGGGACCGGCCAATAAAGTTGCTTTTGACGACCAAGGGAATCCCACCAAGGCAGCTCTCGGTTTTGCCAAAGGTCAAGGCGTCGAATTTTCGGAGCTGGAAACCGTGGTCACGGATAAAGGGGAATACCTCTGCATCCGAAAAAAATCCATTGGTGTATCGGCCGTCGAATTACTGCCCGCCCTGCTTATCAAGTTTATATCCGGCATTCCCTTCAGAAAATCCATGCGCTGGTCATTCTATGATTTTCGCTTTGCCCGGCCTATTCACTGGATTATGGCGCTTTTCGGCGGAGACGTCTTACCCTTCTCCATTGAAGACATTCCAAGCGGCCGTATATCTTACGGGCATCGCTTCATGAGAAATCAGCCCTTTGAAGTGACCGACTATGCGGACTATATCGAAAAAGCAAAAAAACATTTTGTGATCGTCGACCCGGAGGAGCGCAAAGAGATCATTTTAAGGGAGATCCGGCAGGCCGCAGCCGGCGTGGGCGGTGAAGCCCTGACCGATCCAGAACTTCTGGATACCGTGACGTTCCTCGTCGAATATCCCAATGCCATCTGCGGCAGCTATGCCCGGGAATATCTCAAACTGCCCCGGGAAGTCCTCATCACATCGATGATGACCCATCAAAAATATTTTCCTGTGGTCGATGCAGCAAGGTCGCTTCTGCCTAATTTTGTGACGGTGAACAATACCCTTCCCCGGGATCCGTCCGTGGTCCGCAAGGGTAACGAAAAGGTCATCCGGGCGCGACTCTCCGACGCGAATTTCTTTTTCCAGGAAGACCAAAAAGTCAAATTGGAACAGCGGGTTGAGGGTCTGAAACAGGTCATTTACCATACCAAACTCGGAACATCTTTTGAAAAAGTCCGGCGTTTCCAAGCGCTTTCGGACAAGATCGCCGAATTTCTTGATCCTGCCCTGAAACCAACGGTGGACCGTGCCGCTTACCTTGCCAAGGCGGATCTCGATACCCAGATGGTAGGCGAGTTTTCCGAACTTCAGGGAGTCATGGGAAGGGAATACGCCCTTCTGGCGGGAGAAAAACCGGTGGTCGCCAAGGCCATTTACGAGCATTATCTGCCCATTGCCGCCGGTGGTGCATTGCCGGAAACTGAAGAAGGAAGCATTGTCAGCATCGCCGACAAACTGGATACGATTGTCGGTTTTTTCGGGGTCAATCTGATTCCTTCAGGGACGGCCGATCCCTATGCGTTGCGCAGACAGGCCATTGGCATCATGAATATCATCCTGAACAAAAACTATACCCTTTCCATCGATAAACTGGTGGACTGCAGTCTGGATATCCTGGGTGAAAAACTGTTGAAATCCCCTGGAGACGTCAAGGCCGATGTCCTGGATTTCTTCAGGAACCGCTTTGAAAACCAGATGACCGCTCAAGGTTTTTCTTATGACGTCGTCAATGCCGTCCTGGCTACCAACGATTGGGATTTGTGTCGCTGTTACAATAAAATCAGGGCCATGGAGAGTTTCAAGTCCGATCCGGTTTTTCTGCCCTTTGCAACCACCTTCAAGCGTGTGGAAAATATCATCAAGGATTTCAGCGGCGGCACGATCGAGCCCACCCTGTTCGAAACCGATGCGGAATCGGTCCTCCATGCGACATTTACCGGCCTTCGGGAGAAGGCCCTTTCCCGGATTGAGAAGGGCGATTATTTAACATGCTTAAAAGACCTTGCCGCATTGAAGGGCGCCGTGGATGGTTTCTTTGACTCCGTACTGGTCATGGCCAGGGATGAAAAAGTCAAGTATAACCGTCTATCCCTATTGGAGGCCATTTCGGCGTTGTTTCACAAAATTGCGGACTTTTCATATATTTCCACCGAAAATTAATGTTTTGTAACCAATGTGACGATTATACACATGTGTTACGAAATAAACCGGATATTGTCTCTATGAACGATAAGAGAATAACGTATGGATTTCAACTTTCCCAGTAAACAAATTTCGGAACTGGAAGAAAAACTGCAGATTCGCAAGGCCCTGCAGGATATTACCAACCGTATTCACGCCGCGCAAAATATCAAGCAGATACTGGTCGATTTGAAGGAAGGCATCCTGAAACTCTTTGATGCCGAGACCATGACCATCTATGTCGTCGATCGTGATAAAAATGAAATTTTTTCCATGTTTCTGGCGGGAACGCAGTTGCAGGAAATTCGTGTCCCGATCGGTAACCGCAGTATTGCCGGTTTTGTAGCCAATACACAGAAGGTCGTCAATATTTCCGACGCTTACGTCTCGGAAGACCTGAAAAAAATTGATAAACAACTTTCCTTTGACAGCAGCTGGGACAAGAAATCAGGATTCAGAACCAGACAAATTCTGGCGGCGCCGATCCTGCGCAACAACACGTTAATGGGTGTCATCCAAATTCTGAACAAGAAAAAAGGAAATAAATTTACCGATGAAGAGGTCGGATTCGCCCATGAAATTGCCGAGGTGCTGGCCGTCGCTTTTTACAACCAGGAACGCCTCGCGAAAAGGCGTCGCACCCGCTTCGATTATCTGATCAATCGTGACCTGCTGAAGGAGGAAGATCTCGATAACGCATGGGAAGAATCCAGGGAGAACAAGGAAACCATGGAAAACTTCCTGATGAAGAAATACAAGATTTCAAAAACGGATATCGGGAAGTCTCTCGAAGAATTCTATCGCTGTAAATATATTTCCTTCAATGAGAAAACCCCCATTCCCGGCGATTTATTGAAAAACCTGAAGAAAGACTACCTGCGCCGGGAGCTCTGGGTCCCCATCGGTAAAATCGATCAGAAAATTCATGTGATCGTCGACGATCCAAACAATATTCTGAAACGGGACATGATTGAGAGTCTCTTAAAGACAAAATCCGTCAAATATGATGTCTCGCTTGCCGAAGACATCATTAAGTATGTGAACCTCTTCTATCAGTCTTCGGGCGAAGACTCATCCATCAACGATATTCTGGACAAACTGGACAGCGCGGAAGAATACCACGAAGAAGATGATGACTCCGAGATCATTACCGAATCCGACAGCGTCATCATGCAGATCGTAAACAAGATCATCAACGATGCTTGCAATAGAAGGAGTTCGGATATTCATATCGAACCCAATATCGCCCGGAAGAATGTCGAAGTCCGATTTCGCGTGGACGGCGACTGCGCCCTGTATCAGACCCTTCCCTTCAATTACAGGGCGGCCATTGTTTCGCGCATCAAGATCATGTCCAATTTGGACATCACCGTAAAAAGGCAGCCTCAGGACGGTAAAATCAAATACCGAAGGCCGAACGGCGAAGAGCTGGAACTCCGTGTGGCGACCATTCCCACCCAGGGCGGGGTGGAAGATGTCGTCATGCGAATTCTTGCGCGGGGAGAAGTCCTCACGCTGCCGGATATGGCGCTAGGCAAGAGGAATCACACCGAACTGGTGAACATTCTTGTGAAACCCTACGGCATGATTCTTGTGGTCGGCCCGACAGGTTCCGGTAAAACCACGATGCTCCATGCCGCGCTGAACCATATCAATACACCGGAAAAAAAAATCTGGACAGCGGAGGATCCGGTCGAAATCACACAGTATGGCTTACGGCAGGTGCAGGTCCAGCCGAAAATCGGTTTTGACTTCGCCGCCGCCATGCGTTCCTTCCTTCGCGCCGATCCCGATGTGATTATGGTCGGTGAAATGCGCGACTTTGAAACGGCCAAAATCGGCGTAGAGGCCTCCCTGACGGGGCATTTGGTTTTCAGCACCCTGCACACGAACAGCGCACCGGAAACGATAGTCCGCCTGTTGGACATGGGGATCGATCCCCTGAATTTCGCGGATTCTCTGTTGGGCGTTCTCGCCCAGCGTCTGGTTCGCACCCTGTGTAAAAACTGCAAGGCGGCCTACCACCCCACCCTCGATGAGTACAATGAAATTGCGGAAATCTACGGCGAAGGGCCGTTCAAGAAACTGAATATCCCCTATCGGGACAACCTCATGCTTTACAAACCGAAAGGCTGCGACCTCTGTGATAAATCCGGGTATAAAGGCCGGATGGCAATCCATGAGTTGCTTCTGAATTCAAACCGGGTCCGCCGTCATATTCAGAAACACGATACGGTTGAAATGATTCGGGAAACCGGAATGGAAGAAGGGATGACCACCCTGCTGCAGGACGGTATTGAAAAGGCGCTTCAGGGTGTGACGGATATCAAACAGGTCAGACGGGTCTGTATCAAGTAAAGTCTTAATTTTCTCAGATTAATCGATCCAGTTTTTCCTTCCACCCTCCCAACCAAACCAGGGCTTCCAGCGGTGTAAGATTTGAGATGTCCATGGTTTTCAATTCCTGGATCAGCAGTTCACGGTCATCGGCAAACAGCGAAAGCTGACCGACACGGTTCCCGCCGCCCTTTTCCCTGGCAAATCGGGGTTTGCCGGTAACATCCAGTTCCGCCGTTTCCAGGTTGTCGAGGATTTCACCGGCACGCATGATGACTTCATCGTGAACACCCGCAATGCGCGCCACTTGGATACCATAACTTCGATTGGTGCCTCCCTCAACGATTTTGCGCAGGAAAATGACACGGTTTCCCCACTCCTTAACAGCGATGTTGTAATTGCGGACCCCTTTCCGTGTTACGGACAGTTCAGTCAACTGGTGATAGTGGGTGGCAAACAAAGTCCGAACGCCCCTCCCCTTGAAATCATGGAGGTATTCCGCCACCGCCCAGGCGATACTCAAACCGTCAAACGTGCTCGTTCCCCGCCCGACCTCATCGAGAATCACCAGACTTTTCGCGGTCATGTTCTGGAGAATATTCGACATTTCCGTCATTTCCACCATGAAGGTGCTCTGCCCTCGAGAGAGATTATCCGCCGCACCGATCCGGGCAAAGATTTTATCGACCACACCGATATGTGCTTGCGCGGCCGGGACGAAGCTGCCCATCTGTGCCAGCAGAACGATCAGGGCGATCTGGCGGATATAAGTCGATTTCCCGGCCATATTCGGACCCGTAATGATCAACAGACGGTTGTCCGCTTGATCCAGGAGCAGATCATTCGGTACGAAACCTTCCGGGAGCGGCATACGCTCGATCACGGGGTGGCGGCCGTCCTTGATGCGGATTTGATCGTCCTCGTCAATGACAGGGCAACAATAATTGTAACGCTCGGCAACTTCCGCCAGCGACGTCAGGGCGTCCAGTTCGGCGATCCGTCCGGCTGTCTGCTGCAAACGCCGAATTTCGCCGGCAATGCTTTCCCGCACGCGAATGAACAGGTCATATTCCCGATCCTTTCGTAAATCTTCCGCGTTCAGCACCTCATATTCGTATTTTTTTAGCTCCTCGTTGATGTAGCGTTCCGCATTGACCAGAGTCTGCTTTCGGATGTAATCATCCGGAACCAAAGCAGAATTGGCGCGCGTCACTTCAATGTAATAACCAAACACGCTGTTAAATCCGACCTTAAGAGAATTGATCCCTGTCCTTTTCTTTTCCTTTTCCTCCAGGGCGGCGATCCACTGTTTGGCGTTCTGTGAGAGCGAAAGATAATGATCCAATTCCTCATCATAGCCTTTTTTGATAATGCCCCCCTCACGGATGGTCAGCGGCGGATCGTCATGAATGGAACGTTGAATCAGGTCGCAGACATCGGTCATCGCATCGATGTCATCTTGTGTGGACCTGATCAACGGGGCGTCGATTTCTTCGATCAGGGTCTTGATTTCTGGAATAACCTCCAGGGAATACTTGAGGGCGATCAAATCGCGCCCGTTGGCCATACCCATGACGATACGGCTGCCCAGTCTTTCCAGATCGTACATGTGGGACAGGGCTTTTCGGAGGTTCTGCCGCATCAGGTGTTCTTTCTTCAATTGATAGACCGCCAGCAACCTTTCCTTGATCCGGTCGGGTTTGATGAGGGGATAGTTCAACCACCACCGGAGCTTGCGTCCCCCCATGGAGGTCATGGTCTCATCAATGACATGGAACAGGGATCCTTTGGCGCGATTTTCGGCAATGGTTGCAAAGATTTCGAGGTTTCGCCGGGCGGATTCATCGATCAGCAGGCAGGCATCGGCGGTATACCACTCGATTTTATTCAGATGACCGATTTCCCCCTTCTGTGTCTCCCGGATGTACCGTAGAGCGGAGCCGGCGGCGCCTAATACACACGGCTTTTCAAAGATATCAATCTCTTCCATGAGTGCAGCGTCGAACTGTTCCCGCAGGAGGGTTGCGGCTTCCTGAACATCGAAATATACGGCGGGAAATTCATTGATGCGGCACGAAAGCAGTTCCCCCAGCCTATCCTTGATCCGTTTTTTCTCGGGCAGACTCTCGGGCAGGATCAATTCCCGGAACTGAAAAGTCATCAGGACGGACAAAAAAGTGTCCCAATCCCGGGATTCGTTGATCCGGAATTCGCCGGTGGACAGATCGACAAAGGCGATGCCGTAATGCTTCTCCACATAACTTACAGCAGCCAGGAAATTATTTTCCTTGGGACTTAAATTATCGTCATCCACCACCAGGCCCGGCGTGACGATTCGCACAACATCCCGCTTCACAACACCCTTGGCCAGTTTCGGATCTTCCATCTGTTCGCAGATGGCAACCTTATAGCCCCTGTCAACGAGTTTGGTAATGTAAGTTGATGCCGCGTGATAAGGGAAGCCGCATAAGGGAACACTGTCTTCCTTCCCTTTATTGCGTGAGGTCAGGGTCAGTTCCAACTCCTGGGAGGCCGTTTTGGCGTCTTCGAAAAACATCTCATAGAAATCACCCATGCGGAAAAGCAGAATCGCATCCTGATGCCGCGTCTTGATATCAAGATACTGCTTCATGGCGGGAGTTAAAACAACCGGGGCCGTCATTCCCAGCGTCCCTTTTCTTTTTCTTCCAGGTCGATCACACCGGAGGGGCGGGGAGGCTCGAAAGGCCGATTATCTTTGACCAGCCAGTTCAACAGGGCATTGCTCACGCTGATCAGGATGGAACCGAAAACGGCGGTCCAGAAACCGGCAACATGAAAACCGGTGATGACATGTGAAACCAGCATGAGCAGTATGGCATTGATAATGAAAATAAATATCCCGAATGTAATCAAATTGATCGGGAGGGTCAATAAAATAAGCAGAGGCCGGACCAGGCTGTTCAAAATCCCCAACAGGGCCGCCGCCATCAACGCCGAGGAAAAATCTTCGACTTTGACGCCTTCCAGGAGATAGGAAACGATCAGGATCGACAGTGTCAACAGGACCCATTTAATGAGCAGTTTCAAACAAGCCCTCCCCACATCTTCAATTTTGTTTTCCAGCACGGAAAAAGAGAGGCAAAAAGCCTTTTCGCCTCTCTTGATTTGCGATGGGTTTTCATCATTCGGGCTTGAAATAATCTTTTCCGGCACCGCACACCGGGCAAACCCAGCCTTCGGGAAGATCTTCAAATTTCACACCGGGGGCGATCCCTCCGTCCGGGTCACCTTTGGCCGGATCGTAAATGTAACCACATACATTGCAAACATATTTTTGCATCATACTCCTCCTTTTCCGTAAAATTATCCTTTTATCAACCGACAGCAGCGCGTATTTTTTCTCCCAGGGTTACGCCGCGTGCATAACATTCTTTAAGAATTTCTTCGGTCGGCGCATTTTTAGCCTTCAGGGGCTCGCCCGTCATGTCGATACCCATTTCCTTCATCTGTGCATCGATATGTCCCGCCGCCTCCCCGCTCCAGCCATATGAACCGAAGGCGAATCCCATCAGATTCTTCGGTTTCAGGCCCTTCATGTAGGTCAGAATATCCGCCATCTGAGGGAGCATATTGTTGTTCAGCGTCGATGAGCCGACGATCACGGCGGCGGCATCCAGCAGTTCGTGCATGATGTCGCTGCGATGATAGCAGTCCATGCACATGAATTTCACATGAATCCCCTGACATGCAAGTCCTTCCGCAACGGCTCGGGCCATTTTCTCCGTATTGTGCCACATGGAGCCGTAAACAATCACGGCCTTGGCAGTCGGTTTCCGGGCCGTCCACTCGACATACTTCCGGATGATCCACTGGGGATTTTGCTTCCAGATGGGACCGTGGTCGGGGGCGATGATCCGGATGTTGAGACCGCATGCGGCGACCCGCTGGATGAGTTTCGTTACCAACGCTGCATAAGGCATTAAAATATTTGCGAAATATGTCGAAGCCTCGAATTCCAGAATCTCCTCGGGTATATCTCCATCGAACCGTTCAGACGAGGCGTAATGCATCCCGAAACCATCCTGGGAAAAAAGGAGCTGGTCGTCTTCCAGGTAGGAGAACATGCTGTCCGGCCAGTGGACCATTCTGGTTTCCAGACAGGTCAGGTTCATGTTGCCCAGGGAAATCGAATCTTCGTCCCTGACGGGAATAATTTCCTGCGGAAGCACAAAGAGTTCCTTCAACACCTTCGCGCCCATAGAGGAGGCGTACACCGCGTCCGGCTTAATTTGAGCCATGACTTCGGCCAGACACCCCGAGTGGTCCATTTCGGCGTGATTCGAGACGATGATTTCAATCTCTTTCGGGTCGAGGACAGAATTGATTCGAGCCATCATTTCATTCTTGAAGGGCGCTTTGACCGTATCGATCAGGGTCGGTCTTTCCGCCATGATCAGATAGGCATTGTATGTGCTTCCCCTTTTGGTCTGATAACCATGGAAATCGCGAATATTCCAGTCGACGGCCCCCACCCAGTAGACGTTATTACTGATTTTGACTGCGCTATACATGCTATTTTGCAACCTCCCTCTTCAAAAATCGATTTGAATTGCCGCCGGTAAAAATTTGTCTTGCAGGACATTAACAAAGTTTCCCGAGATTCGTCAACAAGTCATCTTATGGCCACTCAATTTCGCCGGTTGACAAAGAATCTTTTTTATATTATTGAGCAGCGACTTTTTTTATTTATTCCTCAGTAGCTCAGTCGGTAGAGCAGATGGCTGTTAACCATCGGGTCCGTGGTTCGAGTCCGCGCTGGGGAGCCAGACATAAGCGTCCGTAAGTGACGCAAATCATAAAACAGGCCCTTTGAAAATATATCAGGGCCTGTTTTATTTTTTGTGCTATGATCGTGCCCGATTTAGAAAACCGAACGATTTCAGCTCAATCCTTTAATAAATTTGACGTCAGGAATGACCCCCATGACATCTTTTGCAGCATCCGATGCGGATATTCGATATTCCCCCCTGTCGCGACATTTCGCCGATTTCATGATCCGGCTCCATGGTACATATTGCCCCGAATTATATCTGGCGGCCTTTCTGGTCACCGACGCCACTCTGAATGGTCATATCTGCCTGAATCTGCGTGCCCTTGAAAAACAGGTGTTTCATATAGATGGATTCTCCGCCCTGCCCTCGCCTCCCACCGACTCCTGGTCGGAAATATTGAAATGCTCCCCGGTGGTGGGAACGCCCGGGGACTTCAAACCCCTGATCCTGGATGACGCTGATCGGTTGTACACATACCGGTACTGGCACTATGAAAAATCTGTCGCTGAACGGGTTATTAAAATGGCCGGCCGACGTAACCCCTCCCTGGCCTCGATTCGCCCGGAGAGCTGCGTTGACCTGCTTCTTCGCCTCTTTCCTGAAGTGATACGGCAAAAAGGGCTGCCTCCGGGTCAGGTCATTGCCGCCTTGATTGCCCTGACGCGCGATTTCTGCCTTATTTCCGGCAGTCCCGGTACGGGCAAAACCACCGCCGTGGCACGTATTCTCGCTTTTATTCTGGAACTGACAAACAAAACGGATGTCG
>Ga0302246_1000955_pt1 | contig 22257 bp, 15 predicted proteins | sample AAG_UR_Trp_MG_FD_193533 | JGI IMG/M metagenome (GOLD analysis project Ga0302246, IMG submission 193533) | Enriched activated sludge microbial communities from anaerobic digester in WTTP, New Holstein, Wisconsin, United States - AAG_UR_Trp | ecosystem: Engineered > Bioreactor > Anaerobic >...
CCTCACGCGGCGAGAACACCAGCAACGCCGTGGGTGGCAGGGGGTTCACGCCGCCGGAGGGCAGGGCGTCCGCCCCGCCGAGGCGTTTCGCAAGAGCGGCGAGCGCGTCATCGGGCGTCCATGTCTCCGCACGGGTCAGCCACGGCATGCGCCGCACCTCGTCCCATTGCGGGCGCACCTGTTCCAGCGGCGTACCGGGACGCCAGTACACCTGCCACACGGTCTCGCCACGGGAGACGCGGAATTCGGCGTCCACGGTGGTCAGGGCCATGAGAAAGACACCGCCGAGGAACACCGCCAGCGTCACGGCGGCAAGGCCCAGCGTGTGCGCCAGCGGGTGCAGGGCCATATCGCCCACCCCCCGCGCGATGAGCCGCAGTACGGTGCGCATCACGGACCCTCCAGCAGGTCGCAGGCGTCAGCCCGACATGACAGACGCGCCCCCGGCCAGTTGGCATGGGTGATCATGCCGTCATCGAGGTGTATGAGGCGCGCCGCGGGATTGCGCCTGATGAGTTCGGGGTTGTGCGTGGCCAGCACCACAGTCGTCCCGTAGGCGTTGAACTGCATGAACACGTCCATGAGGCGCAGCGAGAGGTCGGGGTCGAGGTTGCCCGTGGGTTCGTCGGCAAGCAGCACCTGCGGATTCACGACGATGGCGCGGGCCACGGCCACGCGCTGCTGTTCACCCCCCGAAAGCTCACCGGCGGGAGTGTCGAGGCGGTGCTCAAGCCCCAGGGCGCGGGCCACGGCGCGTACGCGCCGCCCGGAAGCACGGGCGTCGAGCCCGCGCACCTCCAGCGGCAGGGCGATGTTGGCGAAGGCCGTTCGCGCAGGCAGGATGCGAAAATCCTGAAAGACCACCGAAACATGGCGTCGCAGGGCGGGAAGGTCGCGCGAACGCAGACGGGCGAGGTCGAACCCCGCCACCTGCGCCTGCCCGCGTTGCAAGGGCAGCGCGCCGTGCAGAAGACGCAACAGGGTGGTCTTGCCTGCCCCGGAAGGGCCGGAAAGAAAGAGGAAACCGCCCTTCTCGAGCGTGAAGGAGCAGTCCTTCAGCGCCCAGTGCGAGCCGTAGTTATGCGAAAGGTGCCTGATGTCGAGCATGACGGCACATCAAACCAGAGCACGGCGGGCATGGCAAGAGGCGTGTGCAGGGAGAATGCAATCACCCCGTCCGGGATGGCATGGAAGCGTGCCACACGGCCGGTCAGGCGACGGAACGTTCATCATGTCCGGGACTCCGTACGTGCGGGCATCTGGCACACCGTCCCGTGACCGCGTCCATGGCATCGACGTCGGCGAATCACTCTGTCAACGCGACAGCCTCATCACCCGACGCCCGTAGCGGCTGTGCCGTGACTCCCGAAAGGTCGTGGCTTGCCGAGGCAATGGTGGAACGGATGCCACCAAGTCCGAGAAGTGTATGATAGATGAAGTCATGCGTGACCGGTGTCCCGCGCACACGACGCAATCTGGCGACCACATCGGGGCGGCTCTTTTCGTATACGTCACTGTACCACAGGAAAAGAGGGACCTCGTACTGTTCATCGGCCACCTTCTTCGTCCCGTGGAAGAAGACACCGTTCTCACCCAATGACTCGCCATGATCTGACGTATACAGAACGACGGCATTGCGGTCGCGCAGCACATCGATCGTCTCTGCGATCATCGCATCGGTCTTCACGATGCTGTTGTCATAGGCATTAATGACATTCGCGATGTCGCGCGGCATCGCCTCATTACTATACGTATCGGGCATGAAGCGACGATGTTCCGCCGCGTACTGCTGGTTGTATGAAAAATGCGACCCCTGCGTATGGAGCACGACAAGTTTGCCCCCTGCATTTGCCACGAACGCCTGCAGGCGGGTCACAAGGTCCCGGTCGACGCCCTTGAGGTACTCCACAGTGCCCGCACCTGAGACAAGGGCGTCTGTGAGGTGACCGCTACGACCGAGCCTGTTCTGGCGCGAAAAGAAAGCCGTATCGTATCCGTGCTTGTTGAAGAGGCTGATGAAGGAACCATGCCGGGGCGTCCTGTCTTCAATGGTGGCATCGGTCAGTATGCCGATGAGGGAAACCCTCGTCGTGTTCGCAAACGACCGGCAGACCCCGTAATTGATGATGTTCCTTTCGACAGAAAGACGCGGCGTCGTATCCCGCTCGTAGCCGTTGATGCCAAAATGATCGGCGCGGGCGCTTTCACCGATGATGAACACCACCACCGGCTTCTCATGGTCCGGGATAACCAGCGACGAAGCGGCATCCGCCGGGTCTGGCAGCGCCGCGAGCGTGTCGGACCGGCGCTCTTCCCTGACATACGCCGCAGCAGCCTTGACGACGGAGACGGGAACGATGCGACTCATGGAAAGCGCTTCATAGGATGCCTTGCCGCCAAGATGCTTGAACGCGGCACGTCCCCCCTCGGCACTCACGAGTGCACACAGCAAAAGCAGTCCTGCCATCGCCGCATACCGCCTTCCGGCGAGACTCGCCCTGAATGACTGCGAGAGAGAGCTGTGGACAAGGCTGACCGCTATCCCTGCGCACAGCAACAGAAAGAGCGGCCATGTGACAAAACTATCGACTTCCGCCCGGTTGGTTTCAAGCAGCCATGCCAGCGTGTCGTAGCTCATCGACACGTCGAACAGTGTGTAGAAATAGGTGAGGGCACACCCCGCAACGTGGAGAAAGAGGAAATATCCCCAGCGAAGTCCGGGAATACCCCCGAAAGTGACCGCAAGGGCAAGGTGCAGCAACAGCACGGGCACGGCAGCCAGCGGAGACACACCGGTCGCATAAAGCTGCGGGTTGTAGCATAGGGCTGCAAGCAGGGAGATGACGACGAACACGACGGAACCGAAGCGGGAACCTCTCATACCCATCACCCCAGCAGCACACACAGCCAGACGACAGCCGCAAGACACATGGCGACGAAGACGGCACCGGACCCGATGTCCTTGACCTGCCCGGAGAGGGGGTGCCACTCGGTACCCACCCTGTCCGTGAGCGACTCCACGGCCGTATTCAGCAACTCGACGATGATGACGAGAACCCAGCTGCCGATGAGCAGCGCCTTTTCCACTCCCGTATCACCCAGCAGCAGGGCAAGGACGACAGCGGGCACCAGCACGAGAAGTTCGTCCTGGACGGCGGCCTCGTGGCGCACCACGGTATTCAGCCCCTTCATCGAATAATGGAAGGCGTTGATGATACGACGGCAGCGCGCGGCAAGACCGTTGGGAAAGGCTTCGGACATGGGGAACATCCTTTTCACTGTGCTGTACGTGCCAGACCGGAACGGGGTGAGAGACGTTTCGCGGGCATCGGTCGCGCACCTATGCCCGTGACAGGCGCGCCACTATACCTTGCAGACGTCGACCCAGACGCCATCCGTCACGCGCTCAAGGTCTGCCAGCGTGATGCATACCGCGTTATTGGGTGCGCCCGCAGCCGGGTACACGGGGTCGAACGCCCGAAGACTTGCATCAAGGAATACCTTCACCCCCTCATTGAGGGCGAAGGGGCAGACTCCACCCACGGGATGCCCGACAAGGGTCGGCACGTCGTCGCCCTGAATGAAACGGGCCTTCTCGTGGAAGGTATCCTTGAACTTGCGGTTGTCGATGCGGGCCGTCCCCATGGCCACGATGACCACCGGGCCTTCCGCCGTATGCAGCGAAAGGGTCTTGGCGATGCGCCCCGGTTCGCACCCGGCCGCCAGCGCCGCCAGTTCGACGGTGGCGCTGGACGTGGCGAATTCCCTGTAGCCTTCCAGAACGTGGTGCTCTGCAAGCACCCTCTTCACGTCCTCTACACGCATGGCGACTCCTTGACATCCTATCCCCGAGGGGATGGACGGACACATATCGAAAGGGTGTTCCATAGGTTCCAGTCCGTTCGCTGTCAAACGCCATGGCATGGCAACCCTGCCGGACGACGAGAGCGAGGCGTGCGCCCGGTCGGTGAAGGGCGCGAGAAGATGACGAAAGGGAGAGGATGCCCAGATTGAAGTACGCCAGCAGGGGGGCGGAAGAAAACAGACAGGAGACGGGAGACCGGCCATGACGCCGCCGCGCCATGGAAGACCGTGAGACCTCGACCGGCAAGGAAACCTCGACAAGATGGGAGACTCGCACGGTGCCATGCCGTGCCGCATGGCTTCACACGTCGCGGCCCCGTCCCTGCACAGGGGAGGGGACAATCCGGTGTTGCAGGGGGGCTCGCCAGCCAAGGGCCGTGCGCTGACGAAGCGCACGGCCCTTGCCGGACATGGAAGAACAGAGTTCAACGGCGCGCGAGGCTACCCGCACTTGGTGAAGCTGCAGGCGGGGCAGATGTGGCACCCCTCCTGAAAGACCAGTTCGCTGCCACATTCGGGGCAACGCTGTCTTTCAAGGTCCGACCCGCCATGAACGGGAACGGAACCTTGCAGGTAGCGGGTTTCGAGCACCCACGCGATGGCATCGGGAATGGAGAGCAGCAGCCCCTTCTTCTGGAAGACGGGATGCTCACCGCCGATGCCCTTGAGTTGCGTCACGATGTCGCGCACGCCCACGCCGGAACGCAGGGCCAGCGAGACAAGACGGCCGATGGCCTCGGCCTTGGCGGTGATGGAACGGCCCGACTTGCCGATGGTGGCGAACACTTCGAAGGGTTTGCCGTCGGTCTCGTTGACGGTGAGGTACATGGCCCCCAGCCCCGTGGGCACCTTCTGGGTGAAACCGTACACCACGTCGGGACGCTGGCGCACCACGCCCTTGCCCTCGGCTTCACCTTCGGCCTTCTTCTCGCCGTCGCCGGTGCAGAGCACCTGCACCGACTTGCAGCCGTCGCGGTACACGGTGACGCCCTTGCAGCCTTCCTCATAGGCCATCCAGTAGATGTTGCGGATGTCCTCGATGGTGGCACTGTTGGGCAGGTTCACGGTCTTGGAGACGGCATTGTCGGTGTACTGCTGGAAGGCCGCCTGCATCTTGAGATGCCAGACCGGTTCGATGTCCATGGCGGTGACGAAGACCCGGCGCATCGCCTCGGGCAGATGGTCCATACCGTGGATGGAACCCTTGGACGCCACGGTCTCCATGAGACGCGGGCTATGGCAGCCCTCGGCCCTGGCAGCCGCCTCGAAATGCGGGTTCACCTCGACGAGGCGTTCGCCATCCATGACGTGCCGGGCGAACGAGAGCGCGAACAGGGGTTCGATGCCCGAAGAGCATCCGGCGAGGATGGAGAGGGTTCCCGTGGGGGCGATGGTGGTCACGGTGGCGTTGCGGTAGGGGCCGAGGTCGCGTTCGGCGAAGGTCGATGCGGGGTAGGCCGGGAAGGGGCCACGTTCCTTGGCAAGCTGCTTCGAGGCGGCGCGCCCCTCGTCGCGGACGAAGGCCATCATGCGTTCGCCAAGATGCAGGGCCTCGGGGCTGTCGTAGGCGATGCGCAACTGGAAGAGCAGGTCGGCCCAACCCATGACGCCAAGGCCTATCTTGCGGTTCTGGTGCACACGTTCGGTGATGCGCTCGAGCGGGAAGCGCGAAGCGTCAATCACGTTGTCGAGAAAACGCACCCCGAGATGGATGACGCGCTTCAGCGCCTTCCAGTCCACGCCCTTGTCGGCGGGGTTGGGGTCGTTCTCGTGACCGGGGATGAAGAAGGCGGAAAGGTTCACCGAACCGAGGTTGCACGCCTCGTAGGGCAGCAGGGGCTGTTCGCCGCAGGGGTTGGTCGATTCGATCTCGCCCTGGTCGGGAGTGGGGTTGTCACGGTTGATGCGGTCGATGAAGACGATGCCGGGGTCTCCGCTCTCCCACGCCTTGCGTACCAGCAGTTCGAACACCTCTCGTGCCTTGAGCCGCCCCTTCTCCAGCCCGGAGTGCGGCGCGATGAGGGGATAGTCCTCGTCGTTCTCCACCGCCTGCATGAAGGCTTCGGTCAGCGCCACTGAAAGATTGAAGTTGTTGAACTCGCCATCGCGCTCCTTGGCGCGGATGAAGTCCATGATGTCGGGATGGTCGATGCGCAGGATGCCCATGTTGGCGCCGCGCCGCGTCCCGCCCTGTTTGATCTGCTCGGTGGCGGTGTTGAAGATGCGCAGGAAGGAGATGGGGCCCGAAGCCACACCGCCAGTGGAACCCACTCGGCTCTCCTTGGGGCGCAGGCGCGAGAACGAAAAACCAGTGCCGCCACCGGACTTGTGGATCATGGCCGCGTGTTTGACCGCGTCGAAAATCTCCTCGATGGAGTCGCCCACAGGCAACACGAAGCAGGCGGAAAGCTGCCCGAGGTCGGTGCCTGCGTTCATGAGCGTGGGCGAGTTGGGCAGAAAGCGCCACCCGGTCATGAGGTCGTAGAATTCACGAGCGAGGTCTTCGTGCTTCCATGTGGAAGCCTCGTACTTGGTCTCTTCGGCGGCGATGGCGGAGGCGACACGCCAGAACATGTCACGGGCGTCTTCAAGCTGTTCGCCCGAAGCCCCCTTGCGGTAGTAACGCTTGGCAAGCACAACGGCAGCGTTGGGGTTCAGGGCCACATCGGGAAGGTCGGCAGGCGCGGGGAGCAGTCTTTCAGCCATGTTCATTCCATTCGTGTCTTTCAGTTGTTTGATTTTATTCATTTTATCAAAAACTGCCCCAACGGGCACAGGCCAGCACACTAGCCTACCCAAGCCGAAAAAGCCACCGCCCCCGAAAACCGCAGGCCAACTCGACAACCGCCGAAAAGCCTTGCCAGACCTGCTCTCCCGACCGCTACCACTATTCGTGCCCATTCCTGACAATTTTATAATATAGTAAAATAAAAGAGACTATTTTTTTACTTTTGTTCCGCTCACCGCAAACGCACCGCAACCACCGCAGCCCCCCGGACGCGCACCACAAGACACCCCGGCAATGGCAACAGCCTGAAAGCGGAGACGATAGAGCGACGGGGGCACGGCACGGGCAGGGGCCGCACGCATCCCGGTCTCGCCAGACCGTGTCCGCAACGAACCTTCCGCAAGCGAAGCCAACACCCGGCGTCCGACCGTGACAGGGCGGCGTGTGTCATTGCCGACACCCTTCGCAAGGGCAACACCGGAGAGGGACGAAGCGGACACGACAGACACGACAGGGCGGAGATAGCCCCGGCAGGTGGCAGGCATCCTCTCGGCTTCTGCCGGGGTCATTCGAGGTCGTACTTCTTGAGTTTGTTGTGCAGTGTGGCACGGGTGATGCCGAGACGCCTTGCGGCTTCACTCTTGTTGTCACCCGTCTCGCGCAGGGTGGCGACGATGGCGCGACGCTCGAGGTCTTCCAGTGAGAGACCGGCGTAGGGGTCCTGACCGGTGGGCAGTGCGGCATCGGCGACGGCTGGGTCGGCGCCCCCCGCCCCGCGCAGGGACATGGGCAGTTCACGTTCGCCGACCCAGTCACCCGTGGCCATGATGACAGCCCTCTCCACGGCGTTCTCGAGTTCACGCACGTTGCCCGGCCACGGGTGCTTGAGCAGCATGTCCATGGCCTGCGGGGTGAAGCCCTTGAGGTGCTTGCGGTTGCGTTCCGCGTAACGGTCGAGGAAATGCGCCGCCAGCAGGGGGATGTCATCGGGCCGCTCACGCAGCGCGGGCATATGGATGCCGATGACATTGAGGCGATAGAACAGGTCTTCGCGAAAGCGCCCGGCGGCCACCTCTTCGCGCAGGTCGCGGTTGGTGGCGGCAAGAAGCCGCACGTCCACCGTCAGCGGAACGTCGCTGCCCACGCGCTGTATCTCTCCCTGTTGCAGGGCCCGCAGCAGCTTGGCCTGCAACAGCAGGGGCAGTTCGCCTATCTCGTCAAGGAAGAGCGTACCGCCGTCGGCCTGAACGAAGCGCCCGTCGCGGCGCTTGTCGGCCCCGGTGAAGGCTCCCCGCTCATGTCCGAACAACTCCGATTCGAGGAGCGATTCGGAGAGTGCGGCGCAGTTCACCGTCACCAGTTGCTTTGCGCTGCGACGGCTGCCCGCATGGAGCGACCGCGCCACCAGTTCCTTGCCTGTTCCCGACTCTCCGGTGATGAGCACCGTGGCCTCGGACGGCGCGACGGTGGCGACGAGTTCGGCCAGCTCACGCATGGGTGCACTGCGCCCGATGATGCCCGGTGCCCGTGCCGCGTCGTCGAGGCGGCTCTTCAGCTCACGGTTCTCGGACACGAGGCGGGTATGGTCGAGGGCGCGCTCGAGCGTATGGCGCAGCACATCGAAGTCCAGCGGCTTGGTCAGGTAGTCGTAGGCCCCGAGCCGCAGAGCCTCCACTGCCGTCTCCACAGAGGAGTATGCCGTCATGATGAGAACGGGCACGGCGGGGTTGTACTCCACGATGCGCCGCAACGCCTCGATACCGCCCATGCGGGCCATGCGCACATCCATGAGCACCGCATCGCGGGCCTTTTCGCGCACCTTCTCGACGGCGGTCTCGCCGTCGTCGGCCTCGTCGGTGGCATAGCCCCAGCCGCGCAGCATGGTACGCAGCATGGTGCGGTGAGCCACATCGTCATCCACGATGAGAACGGTCACGTCGCTCATGCTACTCCCCCTTGTCCGTGTCTTGATCGGATGTGCCCGCTAATATGCCCGCGGATGTCGCCGCACGGGGCTGACCCGCGCCTGCCGCATCGGCCCGGATGTCCGGTGTCGCCCCTGCATGGACAGCGGGCAGTATGAAGGTGCACTCGGTGCCGTGCCCCGGTTCGGAGCGGAAGCCCACCTCGCCCCCATGGGCTTCGATGATCTTGTGGACGATGGCGAGGCCAAGGCCCGTACCCTGTCCCTTGGTCGTGAAATAGGGGTCGAAGACCCGCGACAGGTTCTCCGGTGAGATGCCCGGCCCGGTGTCGCGCACCGACACCGCGACCCTGCCATCACCATGGCGATACGCCGTCACCATAAGCTCACCCCCGTCTCCCATGGCTTCCATGCCGTTGAGGCAGACATTGAGCAACGCCTGCGCGAAGCGGTCGGGGTCCACGAGGGCCTCGGGCACATCCGGCGCGGCCTCGAAACGCACGGCGACCTTGCGGGCCTCGGCATCCGGACGTACCAGTCGCAAGGCGTGGTCGACGATGTCCGCCACACGGGTGGGCCGGGGCCGGATGTCGGAAGGACGCGACAGGCCGATGAGGTCGGAGATGACGCGGTTGAGCCTGTCGACCTCCTGCACCATGACGCGGGCGGCCTCACGGTCGTCGCTGCCTTCAGGGAAGCGCGTACCGAAGTAGGTGGCGTAGCCCTTTATCGAACTGAGCGGGTTGCGTATCTCGTGCGCGACGCCTGCGGCGAGGTTACCCACGGCTGCAAGCTTCTCGCGCCTGCGCACTTCCGCCTCGAGGTGCCGCACCTCGCTGAGGTCGCGCAACAGCAGGATGACACCCACAGCACGGCCTTCATCGTCCACGATGCGCGCGCCCCGCACGCCCAGTGGTACGCTCGTTCCGTCGGCACGGCGGCACTCCACTTCGGTGGGGGCGAGAACACCGCCACCGAGAAGATACGCGGCCATGGCATCAAGCGGGGCAGGAAGCCATGACGCGCCCTGTCCCAGTGCGGACGAAGCGCCGACACCCAGCAGGTCGGCCCCGGCTGCGTTGCATTCGTCGATGCGCCCTTCGCGGTCGAAGGCCACAAGCCCGTCAGGCAGGCTCGACACCACCTTGGCCGCGAACGCCTGCGACGCCATCAGCCGACGCCGTGCCGCCTGTTCACGTCGTGACCACACCAGCGACAGGACCCCGGCGACAGCTACGCCACCAGCCAGTGCCAGCATGAGCAGGGCATGGTTGCGGTCCTGCGCGCGCGCCTCGGCAAAGGGCTGCATATCCAGCCCCACGAGGATGACCGGAGGAGGGCCCTGCGGGCTTCGCATGCACGAGGCGTCGAACCCGCCGTGCATCCCGTGGCCGCCATGTTCACGCCTGCCGGTGTCTCCGCGACCATCTTCCGGCAAGGGGAGGCTTCCCGGAAAGGGGGAGAGGCCTTCTTGCCGTTCGCGCCATCTGGCGAAACGCTCCGCCCGTGAACGCGGCCGCTGGTCGTCGGGATGCTCCAGCCTTGCATCGTCTGGCGGAGGCGGGGCCATGCGCCCGCCTTCGGGTATGAACATGGCACGGCGGCGCACCGGGTCGAACAGGCGAAAGACCACGAAATCGTCCCCACCGTCACCGGGCAGGAGCGTCCAGCGGGGTTCTGTCCCGGCATCCAGCCTCTGAAGTTCGTCAGGGTTGAACAGGCGTGTGCCCACGCGGGTCATGTCGCTATGCGCCAGCACCTCGCCCTCGGGCGAGACCACGGCGATGAAACGGATGTCAGGCTGGTCTGCCATCTCCTCAAGCAGTATCTGCAGGCGCAACCCGGCACTGTGCCTCATGCCCGTACGTGCTCCCGCTTCGAACGAACGGATGAGCGACGCGCCCTTTTCAGTGAGGATGCGCGTCATGGTCGATGCCGCACCATGATACGACCCCAGCAGGACGGCCACGATGCCAGCCACCAGCAAGGCGGCGAGAAGCACCAGCGACCATGGCGAGGCAAGGCGGCTACGCAGACGTTCGAGGACGGTGGATGGGGTCATGTTCACTCCTGATACCTATGACGATGCCTGAGGGGCCGCAAAAGCCACAGGCCGTGCTGTCTATTTTTCATACACCTTACAGCCTCTGGCAAGGCCCAGTGGTATCTCGCGAAGAGGGTGTGCATCATGCAACTATTTGCAATCACACGAATCGCTTCTGCGAGCTTCCAGCTGCCTTGCCAAGGCAGCCCATGGTCCACGCCGACCATGGAAAAGTGATGTCGGGGAAAGCAAGGACTGCACCAACAAGGACGCGGGCAGGGGGCAGTCGTCCATATAAGCACGTCATCCAACGGCTGACGTGGATATCCCCGCGGCGCATCACAGGCTGCCCACGCGACATCCATACCATGCCCCACGAATGGAGTATATTTTTTATACACCCATACACTGTGCCTGTATCATTTTCATACGCATTTCGGGTCCGTCTCCCGGAATGCAAACTCACCCAGGCATGGCATTCGAAAAATTAATCTTTGAAAACAAAAAGTTAGATGAGCCAAATAGAGTTTGGCACGCTCCATGCTCTAGCAAGGGCAACGAGAACATGAGGCCCTTTGCCTCGAACCATAAACACCCAAGGAGAACATCATGAACAGCAAGCGCATCGCCCTCGGCATCATCGCCCTCGCCACCGTTGTCAGCCTCGGCACCGCCGCCAACAACGCTTTCGCCCGCGGGCACGGCAACTACCATGGTCAGGGGCAGATGATGGGTCAGGCCTATGAAGCCCTCACCCCCGAGAAGCAGGCCAAGTTCGACAGCCTCATCGACGCCTTCAACACCAAGGTGACGCCGCTGCGCGACAAGCTGTGGGCCAAGCACACCGAACTGAACGCCCTCTCCAGCAACCCCAACACCAAGCCCGAAGACATCCGCAAGCTCACGGACGAAATCACTGCACTGCGCACCCAGTACCGCACCGAAGCCGCCAACCTCGACGCGAGCATGCAGAAGGAAGTCGGTATCAAGACCCACTTCGCCACCATGGGACACCGTGGCATGGGCGGCATGGGCGGCGGCTGCGGCATGATGGGCGGCAAGGGCGGCATGGGCTCCGGCATGATGCAGATGCATGACGGCGAAGGCCCCCACCGCGGTCAGAACATGTAAGTTGCAGCAACGCCTGTAGCGATCAAATAACGACAAGAGGCCACCTTCACGGGTGGCCTCTTGTCGTGTGTATGGGCGAGACTTCGGGGCAGTGCGTGTCTAGCGGGCATCAGCCGCCCGGGCAACGGCTACCACGGCATGAAACGGTATCACGTAGCGTACTCGTGACTCCTGCACCCCGCAACGTTCACACAAGCCGACGACCAGACAACCTGTCGGCACCTTCGCCGATATCCATTGCTGCCCCGGCAGCGCCCACGCACAGCTTTCGCCTTCGAAGCTACTCACGTTCCCGGCAATCCCGACGCCGGAAAGCAGGCTTCCTTCTCAATCCTGTCACTGCAGTAAACCGACGACCGGCACTCCCCCTGTGTCCCTTGGAAGAAGACCCATGGCGGTAACGTCTTCATGCCGCAAGGCATCACCATGTACCGAAAGGGTGCGCAAACCTCGCCCGTCAACAAGGCCCACAGCCGGTTGTCGCGACTGTGGGCCCTATCCGTTCACCACCTGAGGCGAAAGCGCATTGCCGCTTCACACCGTCAGACCTGTGTGCACATTGTACTAATGTCCGCAGCCGCACCCGGCAGGGTGGGCCTCGCCGCGCAGACGGGCCACAAGGGCGGGCAACCACTGGTACAGCACCAGCAGAAGAAGCACCACAGCCGCCACGGCAGAGAGCATACCCGGTTCCGCGTCGGCACTGCCCTGCACCCAGCCTGTCACACCCATGCCAAGCCAGCCGTAGAGCATGTTCACTGCCAGCCCAAGTGCGACTGACATGACCCCGATGACGGCGACATAGATGACAGCGGCCTTGCGACCGAGCATCCGCGCCACGACAGTGATGGTGGCCACGTTGGTCGCCGGCCCGGCGAGGAGGAAGACCAGCGCAGCCCCGGGTGAGATGCCCTTGAGGGCAAAGGCCGCAGCGATGGGGGTGGAGGCCGTCGCGCAGACATACAACGGAATGCCCACCACCATCATCAGAAGGATGCCGCCGATACCCGAGGCGAACGTTCCGGAGAAAAGGTCGTCCGGGATGAGGATGGTGATGACAGCGGCAAGCACAACGCCAAGCAGCAGCCAGCCGCCGATGTCCGCAACAAGTTCACCGAAGGCGAAGCGCATCCCGCCACGGAACCTTTCCACCACACCGCTGAAGCCGCCGCTGACCTGCCCGATGGGGGTATCATGTCCGCAACAGCCCGTGCCGGAATGCGCATGCGCTGCACTCCCGCAACCGCATGACGCGCCGGATGGCGCAGACACGCCGTGCGCCGTGCCGCAACATGCAGAAGCAGCCACGGAAGCATGCCCTGAACAGGTGCACGCGGCGTGCTCCCTGTATGGTTTCAGAGAGACACTCCCGGCCGCGGCAGTGCCTTCGGCACCGTGCAGGACGGGGACGACGACAGGGGCGGGCAGGGTGGCAGGGTCGCCATGAAGCGCCGCGTCGCGTGAAGGGGACATCACTGGGGGGGATATCTCTGACTCACCCCGCTTCCTTTCAGGGAAAAAGTCGACCATCAGCCCAGCCGCAACAGAGGTCATCAAGGCGGCGAAGGGACGCGCCACGGTCATGACAGGGTCTAGCAAGGCCCATGTCACGGCCATGGAGTCCACCCCCGTTTCCGGTGTGGCGATGAGAAACGAGGTGGTGGCACCTTTGCTGGCACCCTGCTGACGCAACCCGGCGGCGGCAGGGATGACACCGCACGAACATAGCGGCAGGGGAATGCCGAAGAGGGCAGCCTTGAAGACAGGGCCCACATGCCCACGCCCGAGATGGCGCGCGACGAAGGAGGCGGGGACGTAGGCCTTCAGCAGTCCGGCAACGAAGAAGCCGAAGAGGACATAGGGGGCCGCTTCAAGAAGAATATCCCACGATGCCGCTATGATGTCATGGATAAGGGTCATGGTGTCCTCGGGTTGCATGATAAACATATGAACATCTGTTCATGCGTTAGGTATGACAAAGGACACGCCATGTCAACATATGGCCGACACAGCCAACACACTGAAAGAAAGGGTCGAGAGCATCGGAGACAGCCGTCGACATGCGCGACTAGCGGAAAACGGCCACTCCTGCCACCGGCGTCTTGCGGAGGGGGACGTGCCGGTTGCAGCGTCAAAAGGGTATCGAACCGCAATCGCCGCAACGGCATTATGACAGTAGGGAGGAGGACGAAAACTGAAAGGGTGTCGCCATCTGCGGAAAGACAGCACTCGCGACGCCGGTCACACCATCAGCGGTACGACACGGACTGAAAGCCATGACGACAGGTGGCACGAGATACGCCCCCCGACATCGGCCACGGCGGAGGCCGGGACGTCATCGCGTCGCTTAAGACAAGGACACGGGTCAACCTTCCCTGTAGGTCACCGGAAGGCGGGGCCTTATCGCCGTATTCGCACCCTTGCGCACATGCCCGTCCACAAAGGGTATGAGGTGGCCCTTACCGGTCTTCACCAGCCGGACTCCTCGGCACGCCACAGGTCGCCCTGCATCAACGCGCGGTATCCCGGCATCACCCGACTCCAAGCTTCAGGCTGATTTCCAAACTTCAGCCCGATTGCCCGTGTCAGTCCGATTGCAGGCTTCTGGCAAGGTCGATGGGCTTCAGGCGCGGTCCGGGCCCTTACCCACCATGTTCAGGGCGAGTTGCATCTCGCGTTGCAACCGCTGCTGTACCGCCTCGCGCACACGTGACGTGGACGAACCGAACTGTTCGGAACGTACCGCGTACACATTGCGGATGAGCTCACGTTCATGCTGGCTGCCCTTGCCGTCTCCGGCGAGGTCCACGGCCCTGTTGAAGATGCGCGCAGCGGCACCCGGCCCGTGCTGTACGGCGGTACTCCACAACACCTCCTTCAGCGCCGGAGAGAAGGCCCCCTTGTCGAGACCCGCCTGCTTGCTGACGGCATCGAGCGCCGGGACATAGTGGCTTTCGGTGATGAAGCGGTCCTGCAAGGCCTCGAAACGGGCAGGCTGTTCGTCGGCGATGGCACGCCACGCATCGGGCATGGCACCGTTACGGCTTCCTGTGTTGGCGGGCCCTGCCTCGCGCAGTCGACTGGCGATGTCAGGGGCCTGACCGTCGAGATAGTCGAGGAAGCGGTCCATGGTGCCGGGGCGCGAGGCTATCTGGAACTTGCCGTAGGACGTTCCGCCATGCCTGTCATAGCCGATGGCGGCGATGCCCTCGTCACCCGATTCGAACTGTGCGGCAAGGGACCCCAGACCGGAGACATCACCACTGCCGCCGGAACGTGACGCCCGCGCAGAACGCGGTGCTGCGGCGGTGCGTTTGCCCTGCGCCGTGCGGGTGGCTTCGGAGATGGCGTCGCCCATGCCGCCCTCACCGGCAAGGCGCATCTTGCCCGTGAGCGCCAGAAGGCTACGTGCGGCCATGGCCCCGTTGGAACCGATGCCGCCCCCCTGTCCTTCAAGCACCTGTGCCATGGCCGCAAGGGCGCGTGCGCCTGCGGCCTCGGCGTCGTCAGGGACGGCACCCTGCTGGGCAAGCACCTGCCCGAAGCCTGCGCCGCCCTGTCTGCTCGAAAAAGACCGAGGTGCGGGAAGGGACAGTCCCCGGGCCACATCCGGCATGAGATTCTTGTCGTAAGGCATGGTTCCTCCGGCTTCATGCGACGCGCCCCGGTCTCGCTTCGGGGAACGGGTCGCAGGTCTGGCGACAGGTGCATAGCAAGAACCGCACCTGCCGAAGGACATGCTTTGAGGACGCCATGTTAGACAGATAGACCGCGTGAAGAAGACCCTGAATGCACCCGCCGCCGTCACTTCCCCGACGGAGGGCGGTACACCCTCAGGGCGTCGCCCATGCGGGCCTGCAGTTCAGCTATACGATGCTGCCCCGTGGGGTGGGTCGAGAGGAACTCCGGGGGCCGCTTTCCGGGGGCGGATGACATCTTGCGCCAGAAATCGAGCGCGGCACGCGGGTCGTAACCTGCCTGTGCCATGAGCATGAGTCCGATACGGTCGGCCTCGTATTCCTGCTCACGCCCGAAGGGGAGCATCAGCCCCACGTTGGCACCTGTGCCATAGGCCTGACTGAACGCCTGCACCGCTGCCGGAGAACCTCCGGCCACGCCCAACGCGATGGCAGCCGCATCGTGCCCCATCTGCACCATCATGGCGCGGCTCATGCGTTCGGCACCATGCCTCGCGATGGCGTGTCCCACCTCGTGTGCCATGACGGTGGCGAGTTCGGCATCGGTATCCGCGTACTTGAATATGCCCTCATAGACGAAGACCTTGCCCCCCGGAAGGCAGAAGGCGTTGGCGACATCCTTGCCGATGAGATGGAACTCCCACCTGAAATCGCCACGGCGGGCTGCGGCGGCTATGCGCCTGCCAACGGTCTCGACACGCTGCGCCTCGTCGGTGCCGGTCTTCACCGGTTCCTTTGAAAGGATCTTTCTTGACTCCTGCTGTCCGAGGGCCATCTCCTGCTGGGGTGAGACCATGATGAACTGGCTTCTCCCGGTATACGGGGCCTTGGCACACCCGGCCAGCACGAGAAGGCACAGCAGCAGAGGCAGCAGATGTCGTAATGCGGCAAGGCCCTTGCCCACCGTGGAGAGGGCCCTTCGGGTGTGCGTCACGGTATCGCGGCTTGACGGAATCGTCATTTGTCGTATGTTCCCCTTCCTGAAAGCGGGCAAACGCGCCCATAAGGCGGGCCACTCCCGCCACCACCCACCGTATAGCCGTTTCCTCCGCGAAGGACCACACGCATGGGCAAGGACCTCATCATCGTCGAATCTCCCGCCAAGGTGAAGACCATCAAGAAATTCCTTGGCGGCAAGTATGTCGTGCAGGCGAGCGTCGGTCACGTCCGCGACCTGCCCACCAACGAGATCGGCGTGGACGAGGCCAACAACTTCGCTCCGCAGTACCGGGTCATCGACGGCAAGCAGAAGGTCGTCGACACGCTTCGCGAAGCGGCTGCGAAGGCAGACACCGTCTACCTCGCACCCGACCCGGACCGTGAAGGTGAAGCCATCGCGTGGCATGTGGCCGCGCTCATCGAAGGCAAGGCAGACAACATCAAGCGCATCCAGTTCAACGAGATCACCGCACGGGCCGTGCGCGAGGCGCTGGAGAACCCGCGCGACCTCAACCGCGCCCTGTTCGACGCCCAGCAGGCGCGCCGCGTTCTCGACAGGCTGGTGGGCTACAAACTTTCGCCGCTGTTGTGGAAGAAGGTCAAGCGCGGCATATCGGCGGGGCGTGTGCAGTCGGTGGCGTTGCGTCTCATCGTCGACCGCGAGAGTGAACGCCGCGCCTTCACACCTGAGGAATACTGGCTGTTCCGCGCCATGTTCGCCAAGAACGTGCCCGGTGCAACGCCCACAAGCCCCGACCCGCAATACGCCCCCTTCAAGGCCGAACTCGCGAAGATAGACGGCAAGAAGGCCCATGTAGCCGACGCCGACGCCGCCAACGCCCTTGAAGACGCCATGCGCGGCAAGCCCTTCGTCATCACCGCCGTCGAACGCAAGAAGCGCGAACGCCAGCCGCAGCCCCCGTTCATCACCTCCACCTTGCAGCAGGCCGCCAACCAGCGACTGGGCTATTCCGCCAAGCGCACCATGAACATCGCGCAGCGGCTGTATGAAGGTGTTGAACTGGGCGAGATGGGTACGGTGGCCCTCATCACCTATATGCGTACCGACTCGGTGCGTGTCTCCGACGAGGCACGCGACGCCGCACGCGCCTTCGTTACCGAGACGTGGGGTGCCGACTTCTGCCCGGCCAAGCCCCGGCAGTTCAAGACCAAGGGCAGCGCGCAGGACGCCCACGAAGCGGTGCGTCCCGTCGATGTCAACGTGACTCCCGACAGCGTGAAGCACCTGCTTCCCCCCGACCAGTTCCAGCTTTACAGACTGGTGTGGTCGCGCTTCGTGGCCTCGCAGATGGCCCCGGCACGCTTCGACGACACCACCGTTGCCATCGCATGCGGCCCCGCCGAATGGCGCGCCAAGGGCGAACGGATGCTCTTTCCCGGTTTTCTCGCGGCCATGCCGCAGAAGGAGGAGGGCGATGCTGAACTGCCGCCACTGCAGGAGGGCGAGACCCTGCACCCCGTCTCCGTCGAGAAGGAACAGAAGTTCACGCAGCCTCCGGCGCGCTACACCGAAGCATCTCTGGTGCGTGAACTCGAAGAGCGCGGCATAGGCCGTCCGTCGACCTACGCCTCCATCATCTCCACGCTCATCGACCGCGACTACACGCGCCTCGAGGACAAGCACTTCGTGCCCACCGACCTCGGGGCCACGGTGTGCGACCTGCTGGCGCGCCACTTCACCACCCTCATGGATGTCGGGTTCACCGCCCAGATGGAGGACTCGCTCGACAAGGTGGCAGAAGGGGGACTCGACTGGGTCGAACTGCTTTCACGCTTCTCGGCCGACTTCAACCCCACGCTGGAATCCGCTGCCAAGGCCATGGAGACGGTGAAGGGCGGTCTGCCCACAGACGTCACCTGCCCCGAGTGCGGCAAGCCCGTCGTGGTGAAGTTCGGTAAGGCAGGGCCCTTCCTCGCCTGCACCGCCTACCCCGACTGCAAGTTCACCAGTAACTTCTCCCGCGACGAGAAGGGCGACATCGTCATTGAACAGCGGGCCCGCGAAGAGCTTGAAGCCGTAGGCACCTGTCCCGAGTGCGGCAAGGACCTCGTGGTCAAGAAGGCACGCACCGGCAGCCGTTTCATCGCGTGTACCGGCTACCCCGACTGCCGCCACACCGAACCCTTCTCGACGGGCATCGCCTGCCCGCGTGAAGGCTGCGACGGTCAACTGGTGGAGAAAAGCTCGAAGCGCGGCAAGATATTCTACTCGTGCAACCGCTTCCCCAAGTGCGACTACGCACTGTGGGACTGGCCCGTACCCGGCCCGTGCCCCGTGTGCGGGTCGCCGCTGCTGGTGAAGAAGAGCACCCGTGCCAAGGGCCTGCACATCGCCTGCCCCGAAAAGACCTGTCGCTACACGCAGGAACTTCCCGACGACGAGGGATAGAAGAGCATACGGAAAGCAGACGTCAGCCTTCCGAAAAGTTAACGACACTGCAACGTTCTGCTAAAGCAGAAGAAATCATATTTCTCCGGGCAAGAATCCCGGATAACCAAGGCCCCGTGCAACATCACGGGGCCATTCTCGTTTCAGGGCACAGAGGGAGAAGAAGAGGGGTGGACGCCACCAGGGACGCACGATGGAGACCGGAAAGCAGGCGAAGCAGGCGTTGCCGACGGCGTCAGACCGACATGTCGAGCAAAAGCCCGGACGAGGAGGGCGAAGGGCTGGCATACGCCGCAAACGGGGTCTTCAGGGCACCTGAGTTAGCACTCTGAATCGCAACGGGATTGGCGGACGACACGATGCTATCGGCATTCCCGGATGCAGCTGCCGCGGCACCTGTACCTGTCTCATCCACGCCGGAAAGGCGCAGGTTCTTCAGGTCTTCGAGCATCTGCTTCAGCAGGTCGCCGCCTTCCGTGCCTCCCCCGGCAGGCGAGAGCGTGGGCAGCACACCGCCGGTGACGGATGCACCGCCTTGCCCGACCATGGTGGTCGAGGCGAGAAAGAGCTCGTCATGTCCGTTGCCGAAGAAGCCGTTGATACTGTCGTTGAGTCCGCCGTTGAAACGGGCGATGAGGCTGTCACCGGCTGCGGTACCGAATTGCCTGTCGATGAAACGCAGTCCGTCCAGCAACCCGTTGCCGAGACTCTCTTCACTGACAGACCCGTCGCCGAGACGCTTCATCACGAGACCCATGAACGCGGTGGCGGCACGGTCCCCGTGGGCATCAGCCACATGGCGCATGGCATCTTCCAGCGATGCGGCAAGCTGTTCACGTCGGGCATCACCACCGGTGCCTTCGCCTCCGGACGCCGGAGATTGCTGTCCGGCGAGCGAAAGGGCTTCGGCGGAGAGGGATATGGTGTCCCCTGCTGCGATGCTTGCACTGACGGCGGTATCGGGCACGGCACGGCGTGCCACCTCATCGGCGAAGGCGGAAGCCGTCACATCCGTGTGCAGCACACCGGCGAACAGCGATGCCGTTCCGCCGGGTCCACCGAGACCGAATGATGAGCCGATACCTTCCATGCCGTACACTCCGTTGTCTAGGCCTCTTATCGGCGGATGAACGCAGAACTTTACGTTATCAATCCGGCGCTGCCGAGGCAGCTGGCACCCACATATTATACAATAAAAATATATAGTTATTCACGTTATGAACAACACCTCTCATGCGACGTTGACATGGACAGCGTGAAGTAGCAGGGGCAGCCCGCCTTATGGCCGTCACAACAGCAGAATGCTCTTCGCATTCCACTCTCCATCACTCTGCCACTGGTACCGCTGACAGCCGCGACAGGGAAAATAGCTGAACAACATTGTCAACGCCCCCCCTTGCCGCAGCTGTCATCTTCCAATAATGTAAGGGAGTGTGCGCAGGTCGCATCACGACGCAGCCGCACACCATGAAACACGCTTCAAAGGCATGGCCGAAGGCCGTGAACATACGGCAAGTATATCGTAATCCTCTTCCCCGGAGGGAGACATGGACATCCCCGTTTTCAACTGCAAGAACGGCGACGACGTCATCCGTGCCGTGAAGGAGTACAACGTCTCCTTCGTACAATTCTGGTTCGTCGACATTCTCGGCAATCTCAAGAGCTTTCAGGTCACCCCAAGCGAACTCGAAGCCGCCTTCGAAGAGGGCATGGGCTTCGACGGTTCGTCCATTCTCGGTTTCACGCGCATCGAGGAAAGTGACATGGTGGCATTCCCCGATGCCACCACCTTCCAGATCTGCTCGTGGCGTCCGCTTGAACGCCCTGTGGCACGCATGTTCTGCGATATCCGCACCCCGGACGGCACCCCGTACGAGGGCGACCCGCGCTACATCCTGCGCAAGCTCATCGATAAGGCCGCCCAGAAGGGCTACACCTTCTATGTGGGGCCTGAACTGGAGTTCTTCTTCTTCTCGAGCCCGCAGTGCCCCACGCCCATCGATGCGGGCGGCTACTTCGACGCGCCCCCCCTCGACCTCGGCAACGACGTGCGCCGCGACATCATCTTCGCCCTGCAGCGCATGGGCATTCCTGTCGAGTACTCGCACCACGAAGTGGCCCCCTCGCAGCACGAGATTGACCTGCGCTACAACGAAGCCATGAAGATGGCGGACGTGGTCATGACCTACAAGGTCGTGGTCAAGGAGATGGCACGCAAGCACGGCATCTACGCCACCTTCATGCCCAAGCCCATCTTCGGCGAGAACGGCAGCGGCATGCATGTGCACCAGTCGCTGTTCCGCAACGGCAAGAACGCCTTCTTCGACCCCAACGACCAGCACAACCTCTCGCACGAGTGCCGCTCGTACATCGCCGGTCTGCTCAAGCATGCCCGCGAATTCTGCTGCGTCACCAACCAGTGGATAAACTCCTACAAGCGCCTCGTGCCCGGCTATGAGGCACCGGTGTACATCGCGTGGGCGCAACGCAACCGTTCGGCCCTCATCCGCGTGCCCATGTACAAGCCCGGCAAGGAAGCGGCCACACGCATCGAACTGCGTTCGCCGGACCCCGCATGCAACCCCTACCTTGCCTTCGCGGTCATGCTTGGTGCAGGTCTTGAGGGCATCGAGAACAACTATGAGCTTCCCAAGGCCGTGGAAGCCAACATCTTCCATATGGGCGAGGAAGACCTTGGCAAGCACGGCATCGGTTCGCTTCCGGGGTCGCTGTACGAAGCCGCCATGGAACTGCGTAACAGCAATCTCATGAAGGAGATTCTCGGCGAGCACACCCACGCCAACATCGTGGGTAACAAGCTCATCGAATGGGACGACTACCGCACCCATATCTCCGAATTCGAACTGAAGCGCTACCTGCCCATCCTGTAGGGACGCCCCCCACATCGCCTTTACGCCAAGGCCCGACAGTCAGCTGACTGCCGGGCCTTTCCCTTTCATGTTCGCGAAAGTCACCTGTGCCCGGTGTAGCGGTCATACGTCACTTGAACCGCGCAACCCGCGCTCACAGTCTCTGCGCGCATGGCGTGTGCCGGTTACGCACATCCTTCCCGCCGAGTATGTGATGACACGCGGGGCAGCCATGATCATGCCTTCATGATGCATGACGGGCACGGTAACGCACCATCACGCACATGGTACGCACAGGATTACGAACAATCACTTATCTAATCAAAACATATAGATCTGAAAGATACGAACACGACACACCATCACATTCCAGCCAGATACGAACATCGAAGCCAGCTGACGCCCGAGCAGCTACCGGACCGACAGAACAAGAGGCGACCTTTCAGGAGTGCCACACACGGCAAGCCGGAGAGACACACTCCCGCCGACAGCACATGAGACGCAATGCGCACCGCAAGGGACAACAGGGGAAGAGGACCAGCGACTGTGGACGCGCTATCCAGACCCGCGCGGCAAAAGACATGAAAAAGGGCCTCCCGCACGTGTGGTGCAGAAGGCCCGGTATGCCATCGGAAGACGTCGTTACACG
>Ga0302246_1000964_pt1 | contig 22169 bp, 16 predicted proteins | sample AAG_UR_Trp_MG_FD_193533 | JGI IMG/M metagenome (GOLD analysis project Ga0302246, IMG submission 193533) | Enriched activated sludge microbial communities from anaerobic digester in WTTP, New Holstein, Wisconsin, United States - AAG_UR_Trp | ecosystem: Engineered > Bioreactor > Anaerobic >...
TATCGAGGACCTGGAAGTCGAGGGCCTGCTGGTCCGCATCGCGGGAATTGTCAGTGCTTTCGCCATCCGGACCCCGCTCTCGGAAAACATGGCCAACCTGACCTTCGAGAAAGCCTTCCCGGACATCATAGGTCTTTATCCCTTTCTAGACCGGGAATGCGCCCGCCAGCTCTTCGCGGATTATGAATTCATCAACAAGGAAAGCGACATGGGGCTGGCCGGCCTAGCCCAGTCCAAGGAGTCTTACCATCCCGTTACGCGTCGGAAATCCTACTGCCTCACGCTGAAAGACGGAAACACCTTCCTTCCCTGATCATGGATACATCGAAATGGGGTTAAGTCGTTTATCCAATTCGGTTCATTCCATTAGCACCCTTCCCAAAGATTCGAAGTCATCCTGAAGTCATCTTTTTCCTTTTCGTCGCATCATCTTTTCCCATTGTTTCCATTGTTTATGGAAAAATTGCGATTACGGCACTCTTTTCGCCTCGGCGTGAAAAAAACTTGTCCGGCGAAATGGGTTTATGCATGATCGATTATCAGTATTATACTGATGTTTAACTGTAGTTCTTCGCGTATTGCCTCTACGATCATTTATTATTATTCTTCCTCATAATTGATCTGGAAAACATCAGTAAGGCCTATTTCTTTGGCACCATACGTTTGACATGGGATGGCACAAGAGGGGGGGCACGGCAACGTTTCCAGAGGCACACGACTCCACTGGCGTTGCTTCAATAATACCTGAACTCGCGCCACCCCATTGACGCGACTCACCAGGGTTGCCGGTCAGGCTAGCCGTCAACTTTGTCGATTTTATTAATTTATTTTCATTCAAAACAGTGTTTCACCGTGAAATATGGACACCGCCAGGGGATATTTCTTATAAATCTGCGGCGTAAAGGGAAATAGTGACGTGACGGACTTCGATAGGAATGGATGCCGGAGGATCGGGTGTAACCGAAGATCCATTACACATCCGGAAATTTCAAACACAAGCAGGTGAGAAAGCAAGTTGCGCTATGTTTGCAAAGGCTTATGAAGCTTATCTGGAAGAAATGGCAAATCGCTGTGAAATTGCTCTGGATGCCATGGGCGATTTGAATTTCTCGGTATTGAATCTGAGAAGGCTAGCGCGTGGAAGTAAGAGATATCATGATTTTCATAATAAAATATTTCATTCCATCTACCTGTTTTTAACGCATACCGGGGCCATATCCGGCATGCTGTGGCCCGAAATTAATAAAGAATCTACCGAGAATGATTTTTACATCCATGCTAAAAATACCGTTACATACAAGATCAAAAAAGGGCTGAGCCCCATCAGCAGAGGCTACCTCAATAGCAAGCAACTGCGATCCAATATCAAGATACTTCTCGAACAAAGACAAAAAATGGGAGGACAGGAAGACTTCAGGTGCAATATCGTCAGTCCCTTTTTGAGTTTTTTGGACATTCCCCTTGCCAAGGAAATTTGCGCATATGATCCCATTTCAAGGATCTTTTACTTCTACGGTGAACCCTTCAAAATTGATGATCTGACGGTGGCGATTTATGAGTTACTGAACTGCATCCGCAAGGAAACAGAAAAACGGAAGACACCTTCACCGATATTCTATGAACTACCTGCGCAGGTTAACAGCTGATGCTAAACGAAAGTGCCGTATCCGGAATTAAAATTCCGTTCGTTTTGATCTATAGATTGAGAAAGGAGAATCCAAAAAATGAAAATGCAGGAGATAAAGAAAATCGCACAGAATTGGAATGTCGATACTCGGATTGGTCGCAGCAAGGCTGCGGTTATTCGGGATATTCAGGTTCGGGAAGGTTTTTCACCATGTTACGGAACGAAGAATCTCTGTGATGAAAAGAAGTGTCTCTGGAGAAACGATTGTCTGGATAGTTGATGTGAAAATTGTTCTAATACCCCCGGAATACGTATCAGGGTAATCCTGGAATGGGATTTAAGTAATCGGATTACCCGCTCTCCGGAAAATAAGGAGGTGTCTTATGTACCAGGCATTAGAGGATAAGCTGATTGAACTCACGGAAAGACATGCCGCCGAACTGTCTGAAATGTGGTGCAACGCGATTAGAATAAACCCAAGAACCCCCTCTTACCATTCCCAAGGTCAGGACTATTGTGTTCCCCATGCCATGGAATTTTATAGGAAATTGCGAAAGATTTATTACAGCGAAAAACCCTATACAGAGGTCACGGAATTTTTCAGTCGATATGCCGAACTGGCATTTCAGGCTGGAATCCCATTGCATGAAGCCATCTATGCGCTCATCATGATGAGAAGGCAGATATGGCTGTATGCCGATATTCAGGCGATATTCGTGACCCCCATGGAACATCATCAGGCGGTGGCCAGTATCACTAAAACGATCAGAATCTTCGATCACGGCATTTACGCGGTGATCAAGAGATATGAAGAATTGAAAGCGGAGGGAACGTAAAAGGAAAATCAATCCGGAAATTGGTCATCCGCAAACCATCAAACATGGAAAGCGCCACAACCGGAGTTTCCTATCAGACCTGCATAACCAATATCTCAAGGCGTTTCCTTTCCATGAAAGTTTTGGAAAGAAATAAGGGGGACGTGTTCCTCTTCACCGAGAAATCATATTTACTCTTCCTTGCCGAAATACTTGCGGGCGATGCCCCGGGCGGCAAGGATGCCGGACAGAGCTGCCCCGACGATACCCCGGCTTTTTCCGGTACCATCTCCGGCGACAAAGATCCCCTCGACATTCGTCTCCAGATTTCGATCCGTCGTAAAATGGGTATCGAAGAACTTGATCTCCGGGGCATACAGCAGGGTGGACGGATGGAGGATTCCCGGCACGATCTTGTCCAGTTTCTTCATGGATTCCCAGAGGTTATCAATGATCCTCGCCGGCATGCCCAGCGTGATGTCTCCCGGCACGGCCTGATAAGTCGCCCGGCATATTTCATAATGACGGATTGCGCTGTCGAAGCTGAAGTGGGAACTGCGCCGTCCTTCCCTGAAATCGCCCACTCGCTGGACCAGGGGTTTTCCTCCCCCCAGCAGGGAAAATTGCCGGGCAATCATCCTGCCGAATTCCGTCGTGTCGCTGAGAGGTTCGGTCAGGGAAACCGTGTTGAGCAGGGCGAAATTGGTGTTTTCCGTTTTCCGGGAGGCAAGGGCGTCTCCGTTTACCAGCTTGAAGTGACCGTAATTCTCTTCCCGGACCCGGCCACCGGGATTGGTGCAGAAGGTCCTGACCTTGTCGCCATGCCGCGCCGTCCTGAAAATGAATTTCGGATCGTAGACGACTTCGTTGACGGCATCGAAAAACTTCCTGTTCATTTCCAGGCGGATCCCCACGTCGATGGGTCCGAAGTTATGACCAACACCCAATTCCCCGGCCATATCGCGGAATCTATACGCACCGCTTCGCCCCGGAGCCGCGAGCACGATGCCGGCCTCGAAGGCAACGATTTTCCCTTCTTTTTTGCATAAGACATCAAATCCCTGCCCGCCCTTTCTGACAATGTCAGCCACGGTGGTCCCCAATATGAACCGGGTCTCCGGGATGAAGCTCCGCAGGTAATCGACCACCCGCCTGCCATTGTCCGTCCCCCAATGCCACTGTTCCGGCGCAATGAACTGAACATCATTTGCCGATGCAATACTTCTGATCGCCGCTGTTTTTTCGTCACCCTCGACAGACGTTACCTGCCGGCATTGGGGAAAGGCGATGAAAATATTCTTGATCTGGCCGATCAGGCACTGCGCCGTATCCGCCGTAATCTGTAATTCATCGAGATCGATGCCGATGCGATGGTCAAAATTCAGTTTTCCGTCATTCAGCAAACCGCCGGCGGGATAGCGACGGCAATCCACAATTGCAATTTTTTTCACCCCCAGACGCTCAAGCTGGGTGGCGGCAAACAGTCCGGCCGGACCGGAACCGACAATCAAGATGTCAAAATGCTCGTGAGCCATTCTGATTTCCTTTTCGAGTTTTTGATTCGACAAAAAGTCGGCTTCCTCACCGGTCACAACCTGATCCCTGTCCTCCGAACTTCTGAAAGGGATGCCGAATCACCAATAAGGTGCGACCGGTCATCTCATGAATCATCCGTCCGGCAAGGACCAAACGTATAGGAAAACGTCACTTACTGATTCCTGCCGGGCTAAAAAATACAGCGGATTATCCCTTAAGTCAACCAAACCATGATGAAAATCCGTTGTATTCCTGTTAATTTGACCTCCCGGGAGGCATTTTCAATCTTGACCTTGAACGTTCATTGTGCGAAAGAATAACGGATTTCGTTCCACCAGGTGAAACCCTTATGCACATAGCCCGCATCCTCGACAGTCAGAAAATCAGTTTCAGCTTCGAGTTTTTCCCGCCGAAAGACCTGGGAGGAGCCGAGCGCCTTTTCCGGACCATCCAGGATCTTATCCCGCTCAAACCTTCCTACGTCAGCGTAACCTACGGCGCTGGCGGTTCGTCACGGGAGTTGACCCACGACCTGGTGTTGCGTATCCGCGAAGAAACGAGTCTGACCGTCGTGTCACATCTGACCTGCGTTGGCTCAGACCAGGCGGAAATCCTTGAAATACTGAGGCGCTATCACGCCAGGGGTATCAAGAACATCATGGCTCTCCGGGGCGACCCCTCGTCCGGGAAAACCTGTTTTGAGTCATGCCCCGGTGGTTTCGCCCATGCCACGGAACTGGTCGCCTTTATCAAGCGGAACTTCCCCGACTTTGGGATCGGGGTCGCCGGTTATCCCGAGGGACACCCGGAAACGCCCAACCGGCTAAGAGAAATGGATTTTCTAAAGGAAAAGGTCGATGCCGGAGCAGACTACATCTGCACCCAGCTCTTTTTCGACAACCGGGACTTCTATGATTTCTGTGAACGTTGCGCCCTGGCCCATATTCATATTCCCGTGATCGCGGGCATCATGCCCATCACCTCGATTAAGGGCATGATGCGCATGGCCGAACTGGCGTCGGGCGCGAGGTTTCCCGCCCGCCTGCTGAAGGCGGTCTATCGGGCTCAGGATGACAAGCACGTAGAAAACGTCGGCATCCACTGGGCCACGGAACAGGTCCGGGATCTGATCGACAACGGCGTCCGGGGAATCCATTTCTACACCCTGAACCAGTCCTCGGCAACACTCAAGATCTACGACGCCCTGGGCGTGACGGATTCGCTCCAGCTCAGCCGGTAATGCAACCCTCCTTCGCGTCTTCAAAATCGGGTGCCCTATGACGGTCTTCGATCTCCTCGACGCGCCCCTTGAAGGATCCAACCTGATCGAAGCCAGCGCGGGAACGGGGAAAACCCACAACATAGTAGGCCTTTTCGTCCGCCTGGTCGTGGAAAAGGAGCTCTCCGCCCGGGATATACTCGTCGTCACCTACACGATTGCCGCCGCGGAAGAACTGCGGGACCGCATCCGGCGGCGTCTCGTGGAAATGGAAAGGGCTCTCCTTCAGGGAAAAGGGGATGATCCCTTTACGGACGGTCTTATCCGGAAGATACGCCAGTCGAACCGGGAAGAAAGGGCCCGACGCCTCCTCAATGCGGCCATTCGCGATTTCGACGAAGCGGCCATCTTCACCATCCACAGCTTCTGTTACCGCATGCTTCAGGAACACGCCTTCGAAAGCGGCGCCCTGTTCGACACGGAACTGATTCCGGACGAAGACACGATCAAGCGGGAATTTGCCCAGGATTTCTGGCGGAGGCATTTCTACGAGGCCCCGCTGGAATTTGTCGCTTACAGCCTGGAACAGCACCTGGGCCCCGATTATTACCTCAAACTGTTGCAGAGAGCCCACTCCAGTCCGGCCGTCTCTCTCCTTCCGGATACGCCCCCGACCGATATGGCCCGGATATACGATGAAATTCGTCTTTACAATTTACTTTTCAGCGATTTGAGGAGTCTTTGGGGCACGCAAAAGGAAGCCATCGCGGAAAGATTACAACGGCCGGGACTCAACGGAAGGATTTACGGCAAAAACGTTGCCCCTCTTCTGGAAGCCCTGGCAGAATTCTTCGCCCAGGAGAAGCCTCCCTTCCCCTTGATGAAGGGATTTGAAAAAATCACGGCAAAAAAGATCGGTTCAAGTCTCAACAAGGGCCAACAAGCGCCGGAACACCCCTTCTTTCATCTCGCCGATCGTTTTCAAGATCAGGCAGGAACACTCGGCAGACTTTTTGAGGATCACCTTATTTTTCTCCGAATGAAAATTATCCGCCAGGCGCAGACGGAGCTGTCCGCTCGTAAACAACAGAGGAACGTCCTTGCCTACGACGATCTTTTGAATCGGCTCTACGCGGCTCTTCAGACGGACCGGGGCCGGGAGCTCGCCCGGAAAATCCGAAACCGTTTCAAGGCCGTCCTGATCGACGAATTTCAGGACACGGATCCCATTCAGTACACCATCTTCAAATCCCTGTTTCTTACAAAAGAAAATGATCGCCAATGTCCCTTCTTCGTGATCGGCGACCCGAAACAGGCGATTTACGCATTCCGGGGGGCGGACATCTTCGCCTACATCGAAGCCGGTCGGGCCATGGACCGCATCTATACGTTAAAGGAAAACTGGCGATCGGAACCGGGCCTGCTGAAAGCCGTCAACACCCTGTTCGGGGCATCGGAAAAACCGTTTCTTTACAGCGAGATACAGTATCAGCCCATTATTGCCGCTGAAAAACCCCATCGGGAATTTCTCCTGATCGACAACCGGATGGAAGCACCTTTCCACTGGTGGCTCATCCCGGAGGAGAAAGCAGAACAGCCAGATGATGGTATCCTTTCTGATGCCACCCACGCCAAAGGTCTTTCAAAGGCGGCCCTTTACCCGCGTGTCGCCACCGCCGTCGCCTCTGAAGTCGCCCGCCTGATCCGGCTCGGGTTAGAAGGACGGGCCAAAATCGGCGAGAATCCGCTTCAGGCAGAAGATATCGCCATTCTCGTCAGAACGAACCGGGAAGCGGATATCATGCGCAACGCCCTGATAAAATGGAATATCCCCCATGTCGTTTCCTCGCGAGAGAGCGTCTTTGACTCTCCCGAAGCGGAAGACGTCCGCAGAATCCTCCTGGCCATAGCGGATCCGAAGAACCAGGCCCTGATCCGGACCGCTCTTGTAACCGACATCATGGGAATGAATGGGGACGATCTCCTGGCACTTGCCCAGGATGAAGCCGGATGGGAGGAAATCCTTCGCAGATTCAACACTTACCATGCCCTCTGGTTAAGCCGCGGTTTTATCCGGATGTTTCGATCCTTTCTCGAAAACGAACATATCCCCTCCAAGATATTGACCATCCTCGGCGGAGAGCGGCGCCTGAGCAACCTGCGACACATCGGTGAACTCCTCCATCAAGCGGAGACGGTTGAACATCTGGCCATGCACGACCTGATCAAATGGCTGGGCAACAGGATAGGCACGGAACAAACCCAGCCGGAAGAGTACGAACTTCGTTTGGAGCGCGAGGAGAAAGCCGTCAAGGTCGTCACGATTCATAAAAGCAAAGGCCTCGAATATCCGATCGTCATCTGCCCCTTTTTCTGGGGAAACACAGAACAGAGGAAAAGGCAGGACCATGTCCTGTACCATGATCCGGAACAATCCTATGCCCCGGTTCTGGACTTGGGCTCCGCCGGTTTCGAAGACCATTACCGACGTTACGAAGAAGAGTCCCTGGCCGAGAACATTCGCTTGCTCTACGTAGCCCTGACCCGGGCGAGACACCGCACCTATTATGTATGGGGCCGCATCCACAATGCCCCTTATTCGGCCGCCGCTTACCTGTTTCATCAGGGCCCGGCCCTGAAGGGACCGGACCTCACCCAGGCCTTCCGGGAACGTTATCGTTCCTTAAGTTGTGACGACTTTCTGCGGGATTTGGAAACCATCGCCCACGCTTCCGGAAATACCATTCAACTTTCACCGCTGCCCGTAGCGGACGCAATGCCCTATCGCTCGGCGAGCTGTTCCGAAGTGCTCAACTGCCGAAATTTTAACGGCAAAATCGATTCCTCCTGGAGAGTCACCAGTTACACCTCCCTCGTGGCGGGCAGTTTCGGCAAAGGAGATATTGCCGACGATGACCTTCCTTCGCAACGGGAAATGAAACCCGTACCGGAGGAAGAACCTGATGAAAGAACCGCCACCGGGCCGGCTTCCCTAAGCATGTTCGGGTTCCCCGGAGGAACGAAGGCGGGCATCTTCCTCCACGATATCCTTGAAAAAATCGATTACCAGGGCAACGATTCCCTGGCCGCGCGGAACCTCGTTGCGGATAAGCTCTCGCAGTACGGCTACGACGCCTGTTGGCTTCCTGTCATTCTGGGCATGGTGAAAAAGGTCACCACGACCCCCCTTCCCCTATCGTCCGACGGACCCACTATTCTGACCTTGTCCGTGATCCCAAATCACAACAGGCGAAACGAAGTGGCGTTCTATTTCCCCCTGAGACGCATTTCCCCGGAAGACCTGGCCCGAATTTTCCGGAAGGGAGCCGCCATGCCGGATTCCCGTTTGTCTCAGGTGCCGGGGCTCCGTTGCATGGAACGTCTCCATTTCAGTCCCCTGGAAGGGTACCTGAAGGGATTCATCGATTTGATCTTCCGCTTCGAAAACCGTTTCTACCTGGCGGATTGGAAGTCGAACCATCTCGGAAACCAAATCCAGAATTACGGACAAGACGAACTGATCAAGGTGATGGACGAGGGGGAATACTTTATTCAGTATCACCTCTACGCCCTGGCCCTGCATCAGTACCTGGCGTTGCGGATTCCGGGATACCGCTACGAGAAACATTTTGGTGGGGTCTACTATTTATTTCTTCGGGGAATGGATCCGGCCCGTGGCACCCCAAGCGGCATCTTCCATGATCGACCACCCCTTGAACTCCTGGAAATGATGCAGGAAAAGCTGATTCGGCCGGCAGACATACAAATCGATCAAGCCTAAGGATTGATCGGAACGGGTTCCTGAGGCACCTCTGGAATCACGGGTGACGATCCGTCCTCCGGGGGCGGAGTTTCTTCCGCTGCAGGCAGCGGTTCCCCGGTAGCCGGTGGCGTTTCGGGAGTCCCCTGTTCGGATATTCCCCCTGATTCGATCTGCGCCTCCAGTTGTTCCGCCTCATCCGGGGTCATATCGTCGGGCTGGCTCATCAATTCCTCGTATTCCGGAATGACAATGCCTCTTTTCACCATGATCCGGTAGATCAGATCCGCCCGTTTTCTGACATAGCGGGAATCCCCACCGGCTTTGAACCGCCTGGGGTTCGGAAGAACGGCGGCCAGCCTGGCTGCCTCGTACGCAGACAGGGCCGCGGCACTTTTTCCGAAATAACGTTTCGCTGCGGCTTCAATGCCGAAAATCCCCTCACCCCACTCGGCGACATTGACGTAAATTTCGATAATCCGCCTTTTCGAAAGAGTGTTCTCCAGCCTCCAGGTGAGAATCGCCTCCCGGATCTTGCGGATGGGATTTTTGGAAGGGGACAGGTACAGATTTTTGGCCAGTTGCTGGCTTATCGTACTTCCGCCGGCTTTGAACTTCTTTTTCTTCAGGTCTTTTTCCATGGCCTTCTGCATGGCCTCGAAATCAAAACCCTCGTGGGACCAGAACTTGTCGTCCTCGGCAATGATGATTGCCTTAACAACGTAGGGGGAAACCCGTTTTAAGGGAACCCACTTCTGTCTTAGCTTGATTTTCTTCCCTTTTTCCTGCCATTCCGCCATGCGGTATTCCATGAAGGCCGTGACTTTCGGATTCTTTTTTTTCAGGACCGATACATCCGGATAGAAGAAATAGATGGCAATGCTGATAAAAAATCCAGCGCCCAAAAGGATGGCACACCATTTTAACCACATACGCCCCGTTTTGATCACTTTTTTACCGCCTTCGTTCGTTTTCCTTTTTTTTGTGAATAGTTCACGCCTTTCGAGGCCCCGTCTATACCGTTAAAATCTACGAAAATCAACCCTTTCGTCCCGATCCTTTTCTTGGAGCCACTCTCCTGAAATTTAAAAAAGGCAAAAAAATGTTTGACTTGCCCCATTTTTTCCGATAAAAGCAGCTTCAGTCGTGTGCCGTTCTTTTATTTCCGTGCACAATACGACCGAAATAATGAAGCCCCCGAATCCCCAAGAGGAGGAATTTCATGAAGGATCGGCGTATCGTTTTTTTGTTGGGACTTTTTGTCCTGCTCTTTGTTTGTTTTACGCCATTAAACAGTTTTTCATCAGAGACTTACCGGATAAAGAAGGGTGATAACCTTTCCAGCATCTCAAAGAGATTCCACATCTCCGTCCAGTCCCTGAAAAAAGCAAACCACCTCAAAAGTAACGCCCTCAGCCTCAACCAGGCTTTGATTATCCCGACTAAACACAATAAGAAAGCGGAAAAATCCTGCCGTATTTCTACAACCAAAGCGGCCAAAAACAAGATCTACGTTATCCGCAAAGGGGACACACTTGCGAAAATCGCCAAGGTTACCGGTGTTTCCGTGTCCGACCTGAAGACAATCAATCGTGTTAAAAGCACCCGGCTCCGCCCAGGGCAGAGGCTGGCTCTCTCCTATCCGCAACCCGTCAAACCGGTTCGGGAAGTACCGGAACCCGAACATTTCAACCTGAACGATCTGGAAGAGATCGAAAATCCACCGGAGACCCCGGAGAACAATCTGAACGTGGAAGAGGAAGAGCCCGCACCCCGTTTCTTAGGCAAATGGGATGATTCGAAGGAACGGGATCTCCTGGTTAAGATATCGAAAGGATTTCTTGGCGCCCCCTACCGCTTTGGCGGTGCTTCTCTGAAAGGCTTGGACTGTTCGGCCTTTGTGAAGCGGGTCTATTCCATTTTTGACATCAATCTACCTAGAACCGCCCGTGAACAGGCTCAGTTGGGACAGAAAGTTTCCCGAGAGCAACTGGCCGTGGGAGATCTGGTTTTCTTCCATACACGCCGTTACATCGGCCACGTCGGCATCTACATCGGAAACGATCAGTTCGTTCATGCCGCATCCGGCCGTCACCGGGAGGTCACGATCAGCAGCCTCAACGAGCCCTACTACGACAAGCATTTCATCAAGGCTGTTCGTCTGAAGAAACTGGAGGATAAGCTATAAAGCGGCCTTTTCTCCTCGTATTTCTCTTTTCTTTCTTCTTTTTGTCATTTCCACAAGGTGTCTTTCCCGCCGAAGGTTCCATTGCGAACTACCAGGTTACCTTGCGACCTTTTCTCCAGGACCGGCATGTTCGGATCGCCATCCGCACCTTCGAACGGAACGGCGTGGCCAAAATTCTGGCCCTTGATCCGAATACGTTGGAAACAAGCGAGGTGTCGGCCGACCGGATCGATTCCCTGACCCCGATTCAAGATAACGCATGGATTCCTTCCCCTTTCTACACGGCGCTATCAAAACACACGGCACCTCCCTGTCCTTTGCAGAACGACGGTTTGACCGAATCGGACAGGCCCGTTCATGGGTCTTTTTTAACCGTCGATTTGTGCCCCTCCGGCAGGCCGTTCGAAAGAAGACTCTTTGAAGGCCTGATCAATTTAGGAAAAGATCGCCGGGAACCCGTCCCCGTCAACCTCGCCATCACCGGGGCCTGGACCGTCCGACACGAGGAGGAACTCCAGTGGCTCATCAGGCAGATCCGGGAGCACAAGCTCCAGGTAACCTGGATAAACCACTCCTACAACCATCCCTATGACAAAGAAAAACCTCTGGCCGAGACTTTTCTCCTGACACCGGGCACTGATTTCGAACGGGAAATTCTCTCCACGGAAATCATGCTTCTCGAACATGACCTTGTGCCATCGGTCTTTTTCCGCTTTCCGGGACTCGTCTCGAACTGCAATTTGATCCATCGCCTGAAAGCCCTTTCCCTCATTCCCGTGGGCAGCCGGGCTTGGCTTGCCAAGGGGGAGCTTCCCCAAAAGGAATGCATCATTCTCGTTCACGGAAACGGCAACGAACCGGCGGGGATCGACCTGTTGCTGGATCTTTTCCGCACCCAAAGAGATGCGTACACCCATGGCAGCTTGACGCTTCTGCCCCTGAACGCCGCCGTAGCCATACCCTGAAAGTCGGCCTGCTCCTGCGATAAATCATTTTTTGATTGATTTATTCCGCTCCATTTTATAACCTTCTTAGCTTCAATTCACGATTTGCCTTTTCGTAAAAATTCCGACAGGCATAAAAGATCGTTGTACCAAGGGGAGATGAATCGTCATGGGTAAAACCCTAACCGAAAAAATACTGGAAAAGCACCTTACGGGTGGGGCTTATGTTCCAGGAGAAGAAATCGCCATCCGGATCGACCAGACCCTGACCCAGGACGCGACGGGAACAATGGCTTACCTGCAGTTCGAGTCCATGAATATTCCACGCGTCAGGACGGAGCTCTCCGTCAGCTACATCGATCACAACACGGTGCAGATCGGCTTTGAAAACGCCGACGATCACCGCTACCTCCGGTCGGTGGCCCGAAAGTTCGGGATTTACCTGTCCCGGGCAGGCAACGGCATCTGTCATCAGGTACATCTGGAACGCTTCGGAAAACCCGGAAAAACTCTGATCGGATCCGACAGCCATACCCCGACGGGAGGTGCCCTCGGCATGATCGCCATCGGCGCGGGAGGACTGGACGTCGCGCTGGCCATGGCCGGTGAACCCTTTTACCTCACCTGTCCCCGGGTGATCCGGATCAACCTGGAGGGCAAGCTCCCCCCCTGGGTTTCCGCCAAGGACGTCATCCTGAAAGTCCTCGACATCTTTTCCACGAAAGGGAACGTCGGATGCGTTTTCGAGTACGGCGGCAGCGGTCTGCAACACCTGACCGTTCCCGAACGGGCGACCATCACCAACATGGGAGCCGAATGTGGTGTGACGACATCGATCTTCCCCAGCGATGCCATGACCCGCCAATTTCTGGAAGCCCAGGGACGTGCCTGGGACTGGGCGCCCCTGGAAGCGGATGAAGATGCGGTCTATGAAAAGGTGGTCACGATCGATCTGTCGGAACTGGTTCCTCTGACGGCCAAACCTCACAGCCCCGATCAGATCGCCACCGTCAGGGAGATGAATGCCATCCCCGTTAATCAGGTCTGTCTGGGAAGCTGTACCAACTCCTCCTACAAGGACCTCGTCACGGTTGCGAAAATCCTCAAGGGAAAAACCGTTCATCCCCGGGTGAGCTTCATCATCGCACCCGGTTCCCGGCAGGTCCTCGAAAACCTGTCACGCGACGGCTACCTGACGGATCTCCTGGCCTCCGGGGCAAGATTGATGGAAAACGCCTGCGGCTTCTGCATCGGAAACAGCCAGAGCCCCCAGAGCGCGGGGATCTCGCTGCGGACATCGAACCGTAATTTTCTGGGCCGATCGGGAACGAAAGACGCCCTCATCTACCTGGTCAGCCCGGAAACCGCGGCGGCAGCCGTCATCACGGGGGCGTTCACCGACCCGCGGGATTTGCCCCTGCCCTACCCCGACGTGGCCATGCCGTCAACCTTTCACATCAACGACGGCATGATCGTCTCGCCGGTATCCGAGGCGGAAGCGGTCGCTACGGAAATTCTCCGTGGCCCCAATATCGGCGCGCCACCGAAAAACGAGGCGCTTCCCGCCGCCATTCGAGGTGAAATCACCCTGAAGGTGGGCGACAAGATCACGACTGACCATATCATTCCCGCGGGGGACCGGATGAAGTACCGTTCCAATATTCCCCGGTACGCCGACTTCGTTTTCGAACCCGTCGATCCGGCCTTTTCCAAGCGGGCCGCCACCATCAGGGACCGGGGAGAACACAATATCATCGTCGCGGGCCTCTCCTACGGGCAAGGGTCTTCCCGGGAACACGCCGCCATCTGCCCCATGTATCTCGGAGTCAAGGCGGTCATCGCCAAGTCCTTCGAACGGATCCACACGGCAAACCTCATCAACTTCGGCATCCTGCCCCTGACCTTCCGGGATGAAGGTGTTTTCAAGCAAATTGACCAGGGAGATGCCATCGAAATACCGGATATTAGGGAGATCATTTCCAATGATCGGCCGTTGATCGTTAAAAATGTCACCAAGGGCCTGTCCTTCGAGGCCGTTTACGATCTGTCCGACCGGCAAAAGGCCATGATCCTCGCCGGAGGCGCCCTCAACCGCCGTTCTGGGGAATGTTGAAAATAATTAAGGTAATACATGATCAGGAGATCGATAACATATGGACAAAATTAAGGTAAAAACAACCCTGGTTGAAATGGACGGGGACGAGATGACCCGGATCATGTGGCAATTCGTAAAAGATAAGCTGATCTTTCCTTTTCTCGATGTCCCCCTGGACTACTACGACCTCCATGTCAAACATCGTGACGACACGGACGATCAAATTACCGTCGATGCGGCAAAAGCGATCATGAAATACGGTGTCGGTGTCAAGTGCGCCACCATCACGCCGACAGAAGACCGTGTCCGGGAATACAACCTGAAAAAAGCCTGGAAGAGCCCGAACGGAACCATCCGGGCCATGCTGGATGGAACGGTGTTTCGTACCCCCATCATCGTCAAAAACATCAAGCCCGCTGTCTCGATCTGGAAAAAGCCCATCACCATCGGCCGTCACGCCTACGGCGATGTCTACAACAACACGGAAATCCGCGTCCCCGGACCGGGAAAAACCGAACTGGTCTTTACCCCTGCCGACGGCTCCGAGCCGATTCGCCGGACGATCCATGATTTCGCCGGTTCCGGCATCATCCAGGGTATCCACAACACGGACGAATCGATTGAAAGCTTCGCCAGAGCTTGTTTCACCTTTGCCCTGGATCAGAAAATCGATCTCTGGTTCAGCACGAAAGACACGATTTCCAAGATCTACGACGCCCGTTTCCGGAAGATTTTTGACGACGAATACGAACAAAACTGGAAGGAAAAGTTTACCGCCGCCGGCATCGAGTATTTCTTCACCCTGATCGACGACGCCGTCGCCCGGATCATGAAAACCGAAGGGGGAATTCTCTGGGCCCTCAAGAACTACGACGGGGACGTCATGTCCGACATGATCGCCTCCGCCAACGGAAGCCTTGCCATGATGACCTCCGTTCTCGTTTCGCCACACGGCTACTTCGAGTACGAAGCGGCCCACGGTACGGTCCAGAAACACTATTACAAGCACTTGAAGGGCGAAGAGACGTCGTCCAATTCGATGGCCCTCATCTTCGCCTGGTCCGGGGCTCTGCGTAAACGGGGCGAACTGGACGGCACGCCCGATGTAGTCAGGTTTGCTGACTGCCTGGAAAAGGCGGCCCTTTCGACGGTTGAGGAAGGGGTCATGACGGGGGATCTTCTGCTCGTGGCCGAACCGAATCCGATCAACAGGAAGGTCAACACGGAAGGCTTCATCGAAGCCATCGCCGAAAGGCTGGCGAAGCGGCTGTAGATGGAAAACGTCTCTCTTCCCAACCTGAAAGACATGCCCCTGGAAGAAATGGAGGCCTTCATTGCCGGGCTGGGGAAGGAGCGCTACCGGGCCCGGCAGATCATGAAATGCCTTTACCGGCAGGGGGCGACATCCTTCAGCGAAATGACGACCCTTTCCCGGGATTTCCGGCATCATCTTGCAGAAAGGGCCATCATCGAATCCCCCCGAATCGTCAAGACCCAGACAGCCAAAGATACGACAAAGAAGGTCCTGTTTGAACTCAAGGACGGGAATTTCGTAGAGAGTGTCCTCATTCCCGGCAAAACCCACTGGACGGTCTGCGTTTCCACCCAGGTCGGCTGCCGGATGGGATGCCGTTTCTGCCTGACGGGGAAACAGGGACTGACACGGAATCTTCTCCCTTCAGAAATCACCGGACAACTGACAGCCCTGAAAGCGGAAATGCCCGAAGGGCCCGAAATCAAGAATGTCGTCCTCATGGGGATGGGAGAACCCCTGGACAACTACGACAACGTGGTCAAGGCGATCCGCATTCTCACATCGGATCACGCCCTGGGGTTTTCCACCCGGAAGGTGACCCTCTCCACCTGCGGCCTTGCCCCGATGATCCGGAAGCTCGGGGAAGATGTCTGCGTGAACATCGCCGTTTCCCTGAATGCTCCCGACAACCGGAAGCGGGACGAGCTGATGCCCATCAACCGGAAATACCCCCTGGAGAACCTGTTTGAAGCCTGCCGGAACTATCCCATGCCGGGACGGCGCATGGTCACCTTCGAATACATCCTGATCGGAGGCGTAAACGATTCCATGGAAGACGCCGAGAAACTCGTCCAGTTGCTCCGGAGAACGCGCTGCAAGCTGAACCTGATCGCCTTCAACGAATTTCCCGGCGCCCCCTTCAAAAGCCCCACACCGGAAGCCGTTGCCACCTTCCAGTCCTACCTAGCGAAACACCACTACACAGCCATCCTCCGGGCCAGCAAGGGCAGCGACATTCTCGCCGCATGCGGCCAGCTGCGCGGCCAACACCAGGCAGAATAGAGAAAACAGAACACAGATAAGAAACGGAAAGCCATGGAAAAAAAAGACTACTATGACATATTGGGATTAGAGAAGAATGCCAGTCAGAAGCAGGTCCGGGACGCATACCGTCGGTTGGCCCTGTTGCACCACCCGGACAGGAACAAAGACAACCCGGAGTCAACAGACCGAATGAAGGAGATAAACGAGTCCTATGCCGTGCTGTCCGACCCCCAAAAAAGAAGCGAATATGATGCCATCAGGCAAACCTATGGATCATCAGCATACGGCCAGTTCAGGCAGACCCATTCCGATCAGGATATCTTCAAGGGTTCGGATATCCAGCAGATCTTTGAGGAATTGAGCCGTGCCTTTGGCTTCAGGGGCTTTGATGATGTTTTTCGGGAATCGTATGGCACCGGGTATCGGACTTTTGAATTCAGAAGACCAGGGGTCTTTGGCCGTGTCTTTGTAGGAGGCTTCGGGGAAGGACAAGGTGTTGGAAGAAGTGCCCCACTTGGCGGATTTCTGGGAAAGCTGATCCGATACGGTCTGAAAAAGAAATGGGGCATTGAACTGCCTGAAAGGGGTAAGGATTTACAGGATTTCATCGTGATTCCTCCCGAGTTGGCCCGGCTTGGCGGGAGGATACGATATTCGTACAAAAAGACAAACAGGGAGCTGTTCGTAACCGTTCCCCCAAGCATGAGGGCAGGGAAGAAACTGCGCCTGAAGGGGATAGGAGAGGCCGGCCGCGCCGGCGGAGAAGCCGGAGATCTTTATTTGACGGTCTACATCAGAAACAGCCTGATCCAGAAAGCAAAAGATCTCATCACCACTATTTGGTCTTCTATGAGGTCAGGATAAGGAATTTATTCGTCCAGATTTGAACGATCTATATTCCATCCACCAAAGAGCCATATCCAAGGTCATCGAGGACTTATTTTCTCAAAAATGCAAGGTTACCCCGATACCCTCCTCCCATAATAGATATCGAGGGGAAAATGGCTTCGTATAATGCCTCCTGTTTACAGGATTCTGAATGAAAAAACTGCCAGAGATCATCAATAGGATTGGCATCCTATAGCTAACAAAATTGCACTTCCAGAATTGGCATCTTACGACACTTGGAAGTACCTTTTTTACGTTTGGTTAGCAGTCAGTTACACCTTATAAAAAAAGGACCTAAGCACTTCTGCTTAAGTCCCTGTTTTACTTGGTGGGCCGTGCGGGAATCGGACCCGCGACCAACGGATTAAAAGTTCGAAAGGAGCAAAAAATAGTAAAATTCAACCCCTTGATTTAAGGTCTGATTTCCCGTAACTACCTAATAATAGAAGAATATCTAATTCCATTTATTTCCGTCTATTCTGATTATTCCCATTCTTTCCCTTGGCGTCTATCACAATTTTATCACATCGCGCATCGGAATATTAGTCCGATGGTCATTCTGTGTCAGTAACACATCCGATGGTCATTCTGGAATCTATTTCTGGCGTTCATTTGGCACCCTTGTAAAAAGAAAATAAGCAATGGAATGAGAATTCGATCTTTATCTAAAGTTTACAGCACGTAATAAGTTTTGCGTATACTTCACCTACTAAGTTACATTATGGTCATGTTCGGTAATGTTATGACTTTCCAGATGAAATATGTATTTAAGAGAACCTGCATATAGAGGGGGAGAAAAACATTGACATGTTATTTGAAATTGCAAGGATTAATTGCTGTAATTCGAAGTTCGACCGAAGGAGATACCCAATTTCCGAAGTCGATGTCGTAGTGTATTGGGGTGTACTCCCAACAATGCCGCTGCACCTGTCGGTCCTTGTATCTTGCCATTGGTCATTTGAAGAACCTGAGTGATGTGAGTATGCAAGATGCTATTTATATCCATAGGGGTGTCCGATTGCGTTAATGACTGCGTGGATAATGATGATTGGTGCTTTGATAGCTTACTTTTTACTTCATCGAATTGAAGAGGTTCTTTTGTTTTTCTGGCCCGGTTCAGGATTAGCTCCCGCTCCACGACATTTGCAAGCTCTCGGACATTCCCCGGCCAATCGTACTGTTGTAGACACGCAAGAGCTCCAAGCGCCAGTACAGGCTGAATATGAAGATTCATTTCCCGAGCTTTTAGCTCAATGAAATGATAGACGAAGGCTGGAATATCTGATTTTCTTTCCCTTAAAGGTGGAATAGTAACAGGGAATACATTTATCCGATACCATAAATCTTCACGAAACCCCCCTTTTTTGACCATCAATTCCAGATCACGGTGAGTGGCGGCAATTACGCGCACATTTATTGGTACTTGTTCCGTACCCCCAACACGCTCTATGAAGCCTTCTTGGAAAACCCTTAACAGGCGGACTTGAGCTGCGGGTGGCAATTCTCCTATCTCGTCCAAGAAAATGGTTCCGCCATCAGCCCGCTCGAAGCGCCCCCTTTTCATTATTGTGGCTCCCGTGAAAGCTCCTTTCTCGTGTCCGAATAGCTCACTATCAATTAACCCTTCGGGAATAGCGCCGCAGTTGAGCTTGATCAAAGGTCCTTCACAACGTCGCGAAGAATAGTGAATAAAATTCGCTAATACTTCTTTGCCAACGCCGGTTTCCCCTAACAACAGAACCGGGCTGTCAACTAGGGCTACATGGTGGACTTGCTCCATCACTTCGCTTAAGCCGAACTTCGCTCCAATAATTTCATCTCCGGACATACGATAAAGCTCTTTTTGTAAATATTTATTATCATCAGCAAGTTGTTCTTTTAGACATAGTACCTCCTTATGGCGGAGATAATTGGATATAGCGATCGCAAAAGGTTCATGAAGTAATTTAAGCAACTGGGCATGTTCAACGGTTAAGGGCTTTTCCATCGTTGATGCGATTCCGACGAGTCCTAGTTGTTCTCCTTTGATCAGCAATGGCATCCCAATCCCAATCAAATTCCGGAGGCCCAAGAAGCTTGCTACTTCCTTTATTGGAGGCAATTTTGTAATTGAATCACAAATATACACCATTCCGCAGTGAGATTTTATGAAGGATTGAGATTCTTCGGAAAGCGGACAAGGAATATCCACAAAGTTTTTCATGTTTAAAGAATCAGATACACCGGCAATAATTTTGAACGCTTTGTTATCTGGCTCGAGAATCAAGAAGTTGATGGTGTCCAAAGGCATATACTGTTTAAGGAAAATCAGGCAGTTATGCAGCATTTCGTCAACATTCAAGCTACTGCAGATTCGCAGTGTTCCCTCACGAAAGAAACTCGCTGTATCCATTCTCTAATCTCCTTGTAAGTACCATAAATAGTATTTATACCACATTTAGTATAAACACACTACCATATTCGTCATTTAAAATTCAAAATATATGAAACATGCTGATTTTGTTAAATAAATAATTTGGCATGATTTGAGCTTATCTAAAGGTACTTCGGTTGTGAAAATTTACAGTGTCGAAATCACTCTGATTAGTTTTTTGAGTAAACTTTAGAGAATCAGTTATCCGTACATTTAATTAGATCCTTCTTCGAAAGCGGCCATGAAGGGTAGAGGGAGGTTGAATGAGAATAAGTGCAATTAACAATAATTGAGAGATATCCGCTGTTGGCTATATGGCGAAGTAGTAATGACACAGAACAATCTTTTATAATCACTCGATCTAATAACAACATGTAGGGGAGTAAAGAAATGATTAAGGCAATAAACTTGGAAAATGTTGGTTTCTTGTATGTTGGTGTTTTCCTTTCAATGCTTATTATTGCAGCGCCAGCGCAAAGCCAAACATTACAGAAGGAAGAAAGACTGTGGGGTATGCCGGTTACTAACTATGAGCAAATTCTTCAAGCTCAGAAAAACATTAAGAATTCACCACCAAAAATGGAAGAGAGACTGTGGGGTATGCCAGTTACTAACTATGAGCAAATTCTTCGAGCTCAGAAAAACATTAAGAATTCACCACCAAAAGTGGAAGAGAGACTGTGGGGTATGCCGGTTATTAACTTAAAGGAAACTCTTGAAGCTCAAATCCGGTTTAAAAATTAAACAAAGAACAACATCACTTAAAGGAGGAGGGAGTACATGGTTAGGACTAAAAAAAACAAATTATTTTACCCATCTTATCATTTTTTCTACGTTAGTATTTTGCTGGCATTGGTAATCATTTTTAGTGGAAACGAACTTCAAGCCTATAATCAAAATCCCAATCTGAACTGGGGTACAACAACGATTATGGATGCTGCTTTGCCACCGCCCGGTGTGTATTTGAGTAATTACATGATTTATTATCATTCTGATAAGTTCAAGGATCGTGATGGGCACAAATTGCCTGGCAAGAACGAGATTGACGCATTGGTCTATAACCCACAGTTAGTATATGTCTCGCCCACAAAAATAGGAAATCTCACCTGGGGATGGCAGGCACAACTGCCCTTCCAAGGCTTACATACAGAATCAGACTTAGGTCTCGAAGCTAATAATGATGTTCTCGGTGATTTGTGCCTAGGGCCATTTTTTGGGGGTCTCGTTCCGTTTTCTGCAAATACCCGTCTTCACTGGTTTGTTGAATTTGATGTGTATGCCCCAATTGGTAGTTATGATGACAAGAAAGCAATCAATCCCAGTGCAAATTATTGGACACTGGAACCCTTTGTCAGTTTAACCCTTCAGATGCCCTATGGGTTTTCATTAACCACTCGTCAACATTTCACTTATAATTTCAAGAACGATGATTACAGGGGAGCGGAAACAGGATTTGAGAAGGAAGATCTTCAAGCGGGCATGTTGTGGCATTTCAATTATGACCTCATGAAAACAGTGGACTTCATTAGTCCCAACCTAATGGTTGGTGCTGCTGGTTACTATGGCAAGCAGTTAACGGACGACGAAATCGACGAGCACGATGTCTCCGGATCAAAAGAAGAAATATTTGCCATTGGTCCTGCTATCTGGTGGCTCAACGACAAAGGAACGGTTTTTAGTTTGAGAGCCTATTTTGAAAGTGGTGCTGAAAACAGGACCGAGGGAGAGAGAGTCGCAGCGAGAATCATAATACCTTTCTAATTGCCTACAATGAAAATTGATCTCAAACACAACTTCCTCCTGGAGTTGCAAGACCGTCATGGTCCGCCCCCCGGGCCATGACCCTCTTGCGATAGCGTTCCACGGCGGAGGGGAGGTGACTATAGAGATAACTATTCATAGTGAGGTTATATCTGCTCGGTTCTACGTTTGGGGTCCTTGACCGGAATGCGGGGAAGGACAGGGGACGAGGGGGAGATAAAGCGCTAGAAGAGGGTTGATGCGCAATGAATGAGAGTCCCGCATAATGCACTAAAAATGTACAGCACATCCAAAGGAGGGAGGAACTGTTAATATGAGTAGTCGCATTTTGCCAGAATTTGATTTACTGGTGCCTCAAAATATACCGGAAGCAGTCGAGATGCTGTCTAAATATCAGGAGAAGGCGGCGGTTTTGGCGGGGGGCACGGATCTGCTGGTGCTGATGAAAGCGGGGGTGAAGGTGCCCTATGTCGTCAGTTTATCCGAGATCCCTGGATTGGATTATGTGATTTATGATCCGGCTGACGGCCTGAGGATTGGGGCGATGGCCACGTTGGCACAGGTTGCCGACAATGCGGATGTCAAGAAGAACTATGCGGCGCTTTGGGAGTCTGCGGCGGTGAA
>Ga0302246_1000966_pt1 | contig 22113 bp, 19 predicted proteins | sample AAG_UR_Trp_MG_FD_193533 | JGI IMG/M metagenome (GOLD analysis project Ga0302246, IMG submission 193533) | Enriched activated sludge microbial communities from anaerobic digester in WTTP, New Holstein, Wisconsin, United States - AAG_UR_Trp | ecosystem: Engineered > Bioreactor > Anaerobic >...
GTACTTGCGGCATCTCGCGGATAAGATTCCCCGTACCGCAGAGATCCAGGGAAGAAAGCGGAACCTATAATGTTTCCTCGGGATGTTGCGCGAAGTAGTTTCGAACTTTATCCCTGAAACACCGCCAAATTTTGCTTTTTAAGAATTCTGCCGAAAAATTATTATTTTTTGCGCGCGCAGAATTTAAATTTTGCAGAAAATCCCACGGATTTTTGAATTCAAACTAGCGGGAAGCCCGGAAGTCCGGGGGCTTCGCCCCCGGTAAACGCACAGCGTTTACCGAACCAATCTCCTCTTTATGCGCCGCATGTAAGGCCAGCTTCGCTTTCAGCCAAGCCGGCCTTACGCGCGGCGGAGAGTGGCAGAATAGCACTTAATGCCGGTTACGCCCTGCGGGCCAAACCGGCATTAAGAGCACGGAGGCAAGGTATGCAGAACCTTAATATGCGGTATTTTCTTTATGCCAGAAAATCCACTGACGAGCCGGACCGGCAGATACTTTCCATAGAGGCACAGCTCGCCGAGCTCCGGGAATATGCCCGTAAAGAGGGCCTTCCCATTGCCAGGGAGTTCATAGAAAGCAAGACCGCTAAGGAGCCGGGCCGCGAGGTCTTCAATGGCATGGTGGCCGCAATTGAGCAGGGCGCGGCCCAAGGCATTATCGCCTGGCACCCGGACCGCCTCTGCCGCAATAGCATTGATGGCGGCAGGCTTATATACCTGGTGGACACCGGGAAGATTACCGCCTTAAAGTTCCCTACCTTCTGGTTTGACCCCACGCCGCAAGGCAAATTCATGCTGTCCATAGCCTTCGGCCAGTCCAAGTATTACGTGGACAACCTCTCGGAAAACATCAAGCGTGGTGTTCGTCAGAAGCTCCGCAATGGTATCTGGCCTTGTTGCGCCCCGCTAGGCTACATAAACGATAAGAACACCAAGACGATCTATCCAGATAAAGACCGGGCGGTCTTCATCCGCAAGACCTTCGAGCTTTACGCTAGCGGGGACTACCCTCTGGCCGAAGTCAGGCGGATCATGAACGGCGTCGGCCTGAAAGGGCGGCATACCGCCCTTTCAGTAGGCAACTATCAGTATATGCTCAAGAACCCGGTCTATTACGGGGTTATCCGCTATAACGGCGAGTTGCATGAGGGCAAGCATGAGCCCATCATTACCAAGGCTCTCTTCGACAAGTGCCAGGAGGTCATGGCCCGCAAGAGCAAGCCCAAGGGGCCAAGGCTCAAGCCCTACACCTACCGGGGCGTTTTCCACTGCGCCAATTGCGGCTGCTTCATTACCACGGAAACGCAGAAGGGCCATAACTACCTGCGCTGTACAAAGCGCAAAGGTCCCTGCAACGAGCCTTTTGTCCGCGAAGAAGTAATAGAGGGGCAGATAAAAGGAAAACTAAAATCTGTTTCCTTACCCCCGGCCCTGGCCGCCTTGCTTATCCAACAGGCGGAGGCGGAAAAAGCGGCGGCGGCCCAGGCCGGAGAAAGTGCCGCGCAAAATCTGCGAGGTAAGCTGGTTCTCCTTACAGACCAATTGGGCAAGCTACTGGACCTGGTACTGCAAGGCCACCTGACGCAGCCCGAGTACGCCGGCAAGAAGGCCCAATTGGTCAATGAGAAAAAGGAAATTGAAAACAAACTCGCAGCTTTTGCCCGGCAGGGAGTCAATCGGTTCGAACCTGAAATAGCGTTCTACCGCGAGGCGGTTCACGTCGGGGAACTGGCGGAGAGAGGAAAAGCGGAGGAAAACAGGGAAAAACTGAAAAAGATCGGTTCGAACTTCCGGATTGGCGGGAAAGACCTTTCGTTAGAATTCAAAAATCCGTGGGATTTTCTGCAAAATTTAAATTCTGCGCGCGCAAAAAATAATAATTTTTCGGCAGAATTCTTAAAAAGCAAAATTTGGCGGAGAGGGAGGGATTCGAACCCTCGAGGGCCGTTAGACCCTACAGGTTTTCGAGACCTGCTGTTTCAACCGCTCACACACCTCTCCGGATACGGGTTCCATTATATAAAATACGGGACCGGGCCGGGGACCCGCCGTTGCAAACCGCCCCCGGAGAAAGTAGAATTACCGTGGTCAGGTCCGGGGGGAAGGGGAAATAAGCGCCTATGCAACAAGAGAAAGATGATCTCCTGAGCAAGGTCTTCGAGGACTCGCCTTACGGCATTCTCGTCGCCGAAGAGGGAGGATCGATAGTCGAGGCCAATCCCGCCGCCTGCGCCATATACGGATATTCCAGGGAGGAATTCGCCGCGCTCCGGGTGCGGGACATCATGGCCCCGGAATCCGCGGATACCGCCGAAAGACATTTCGCGAGCATGGACCCGGACCCCGGCTTCCTGCTGCTGACGAACAGACGCAAGAGCGGGGAGATCTTCCCGGTGGAAGTCGGGGTGCGCCGGACCACCTACAACGGCCGTACCGTCCTGATGGGGATGATCCGCGACATAAGCGCGGCGAAGAGCACGGAAGCCGAACTGACCAGGACCCGCGACCTCTACCAGAAGATGCTGGACACCTCGCTCGACGCGGTGCTCCTGCTGGACCCGGACCTGAAAGTGCGCGCGGCCAACAGGCGCACGGCCGAATACCTGCGTATCCCGGACGCCGGACCGCTGACCGGCAGGGACGCCATGGATTTCGTGGCGCCCGGCGACAGGCCCAGGATAGACGAGATAAAGAGAAGGGCGCGGGAACGGGGGAGCGCCGGCGAAGACTCCATCACCTGCCTGCGTTCCGACGGCGAGGCTTTCCCGGTGGAACTTAACGTCTCCCTGTTCCGGAACGAGGACGGGAAGCCGGACGATTTCGTGGTCAGCGTCCGTGACCTGACCGACCGGCGGAAAGCGGAAAGCGCCCTGAAGGAATCCGAGAACTGGATGAACGGGGTGCTGGACCATTCACCCATCTACATTTTCCTGAGCAAACAGGGCCGGCTGCAGTACGTGAACAAGACCGCCCTGGCCGCCGCCGGGCTGAGCGCCCCCTCCTCCATGCTCGGCAGGAGCGTCCTGGATTTCGTGGCGCCGGAGTACAGACCCGAGATGGCCGGAAGGGTCAGGAACCTCATGGAGACCGGCGAACCCGTCCCGCCCATAGAAATAGACCTGACGGCTCCCGACGGCCGCAGGTTCCCCGTTTCCATCTACTCCGCCCCGTTCCGCTACAGGGGCGAGGATATAATAGTGACCTTCGCCCTCAATATCGCGAATTTCAAGGAAGCCAACCGGGCGGCGCGCGCCAGCCAGGAGCTTTACCGCACGCTGACGCAGGCGATGCCGGACTTCATCTACGCGCTGGACACCGACGGTCGCATAACCTACTGCAACCGCTGGATCCCGCAGTTCAGGGAAGACCCCAGCGGCAAACTCCAGCACGAGGTATTCCCCAAGGAGACCGCGGATAAGCATCTCGAAGTGATAAACAGGGTCCTGAGGGACGGAGAACCCAGCACCCGGGTGGAGGAGATAGCTTACCCGGACCGGAAAGTCTACCTCGAGAACCGCCTCTTTCCGGTCAAGGACGAATCGGGCCGTATAACCAGCCTCATCGGGGTCACCCGCGACATAACGGACCAGAAGACCTCGGAAGACCTTCTGCGCGACAGCGAGGAACGCTACCGCCGCATCTTCGACAACGCCGCCGACCCCATCTTTATCCACGACACCGAAGGCCGGATACTGGAAGGCAACCAGGCCGTAGCGGATATCTACGGCTATACGCAGGAAGAGCTTCATTCCATGACCGTGGCCCAGGTGGACGCTCCGGAAGACGCCGGGAATTTCCAGGCCAGGCTGGAACTTCTTCTTAAGAAGGGGGCCGCCCAGTTCTCCACCACCCACCGCCGGAAGGACGGCGGCACCATGCCTGTGGACGTGAAAGCCAGCCTCGTGAGCTGGCGGGGCCGGCCGGCGATAATGAGCATCTGCCGCGACATGACCGAGCGCAGGCGAGCCGAGGAAGAGCTCAGGCGCAGCGAGGAGAAGTTCTCGCTGGTGTTCCGTTCCTCGCCGTACGGCCAGATAGTGACGCGCATCCCCGACGGCATCATACTCGACGTCAACGAGGCTCTCTGCGCGATGAGCGGCTACACCCGCGAAGAGATGATAGGCCGCACCACCACGGAACTGCGATTCTGGGAGGACGCGTCCTTCAGGGAAAAGTTCCTGGAGGAGATATCGCGGAAGGGCCGGGCCAGGAACATGCGTTACAATTTCAGGATCAAGAACGGCAAGGTGCTGCCGGCCGACTATTCCGGCGCGGTCATACTGATAGGGGGGGAGGGCCATATCATCTCCACCATCATCGACCTCTCCGAGAAGCAGCGGGCGGAGGCCGCCCTGCTGGAAGTGCAGCGCCTGGAGTCGCTGAGCATGATCGCGGGCGGTCTCGCCCACGATTTCAACAATATGCTGGCGGGCATAATGGGGAACCTCTCGCTGCTCGAAATGGACCTGATGAACTCCAAAAAGAAGGAGCAGCTGGAATTCGTGGCCGAAGCGCTGGAAGGGGTCAATTCCTGCCGCAGCCTCATGCACCAGTTCTCCACCTTCGCCAAGGGCACCAGGCCCGCCCGCAAGCGCTTCAATCTCTGCTCCACCGTCTCCAAGGCGGCCGCGCTGGCAATGACCGGCTCGAACTCCGTCCTGAAGATCAAGACCCCGCCGGCGCTGCCGGACATCGACGGCGACGAGAGCCAGATCTTCCAGACCGTCAACAACATCGTCATAAACGCCGCGCAGGCGATGCCCGCCGGCGGTACGGTGAACCTGGAGCTTTCGGAATTCGTCAACCCGGAGGAAAGCGAACTGCCCCTGGCGCCGGGCCGGTATATCCGCATCGACATAGCCGACAACGGCATAGGCATGGCCCCCGACGTACTGTCGCGTATATTCGACCCGTACTTCTCCACGAAGGGCAAGGGCCGCGGCCTCGGCCTCTCCATGGCCTTCTCGGTGGCGCGCGGCCACGGCGGACACATCGAGGCCTACTCGGTACCCGGCCAGGGAACGCGTTTCACCATCTACCTGCCCTGCCTGGAGGTCTATTCCGCCTGCGAGGCGGTCAAGCCGACGAGGCCCAGGCTCCACAAGGGTTCCGGCCTGGTCCTGGTCCTGGAGGACGACGAAAGCGTGACCGACATGCTCAAGGCGATGCTCAAGGCTTCCGGCTACACCCCGGTAACGGCGGCGGACGGCAAGACCGCCATCAGGGTCTTCAGGGAGCGGGGAGGAGCCGGCAGCTTCAAGGCGGTCATAATGGACCTGGTCATTCCCGGCGGCATGGGAGGCCAGGAATGCCTGGCCGAACTGCGCAAGGAGGACCCGGCCGTGGCCGCGGTGGCGACCAGCGGCTACTCGGATTACCCGGTCATGGCCGGCCCGGAGAAATACGGTTTCGACTCGGCCCTGCCCAAGCCCTATTCCTCCGAGGAGTTCGGCAGGGCCATGGAGCAGGCCCTGGCCAAGGCCGAGAGAAGGGGGCGGGACAACGCCGACAAGCCGCGAAAAAGGAGCAAAAAATGAGATTACTCAAGATACTCGGGTTCATACCATGGGTGAAGCTGGTCAGGAACGCGCCGCGCATAATCGACATGAGCTACCGCCTGCGCGAGGAGCTCAACCGCGCCAGGGAGAACAGGGCCACCGTCGGCGAGGAGCTCGGCCAGGTGGAAGAGCGCCTGGACGCCATCGAGGACGGCCTGGCTTCGCAGGCGGAACTGTCCTCTAAACTGGCGGAGGAGAGCGCCGGCCTGGCCAGGGCGGTGGAGACGCTGACCTTCCGCGTCACCGTCCTGCTCTGGACCGTCCTGGCGGCGCTGGGCTTCGCGGTATACGGCGCGCTGAAATAGGCCGTTCCACGCCGCGGGGCTTATTTCCTAGAATATAGCCGATGTCCAAGAAAAGCGCGGCGCTGTCCGTCATAAGCCATTACATACAGACCGATCCGGACAGGGCCGCGGGCGCCCTCGAGCTCCTGGAGCCGAAGGAGGCAGCCGGCATCTTCAGGAGCCTGGGCCAGGCCGAGGCGGCCAGGGTCGTCGACCGCCTGCAGCCCCGCCCGGCGGCCGCGATAATCTCCGAAATACCGCCGGAGGCCGCGGCGGCCCTGCTCTACCGCGTGCCCCACGCCCACGCGGCCGACATCTTCCGCCACGCCGGCGAAGATTTCGTAAAGACCATACTGCCGCTGCTCGAGAAGGATTTCGCCGGCCGCATAGCCGAGAACCTGAGCTACCCCAACGCGAGCGCCGGGCGGCTCATGAGCACGGATTTCCTGTCCTTCCGCAAGGAACTGAAGGTCGGCGAGGTCATAACCCGCCTCCGTTCGATGGCCAGGCGGCACGCCCCGGCCAGCTACTGCTACGTCGTGGGGGAGGAGAACCGGCTGCTCGGCGTCCTCAACATGCGCGACCTGCTGCTGGCGCAGACCGACGCGCCGATAGAGCAGGTCATGATACGCGACGTCTTCCGGGTCCATCCCTTCGCGGACCGCGAGGAACTCGTCGGCATATTCGCCAAAAAGCATTTCCTCAGCATCCCCGTGGTGGACCACGGCGGACGCCTGCTCGGCGTGGTCAACACCCGCAACATAATAGAATCCACCGAGGAAGAGGTCACCGAAGACATACAGATACTTTTCGGCGGCAGCGCCGAGGAACGGGTGCACTCCCCCGTAGGCTTCAAGGTGACCCACCGCCTGCCCTGGCTTTACGTCAACCTTCTCACGGCTTTCATGGCCGGCGCAGTGGTGGCGCTGTTCGAGGACCTGATAGCCAGGATAGCCGTGCTGGCCGTCTTCCTGCCCATCATCGCCGGGCAGGGCGGCAACGCGGGGACCCAGACGCTGGCGGTGGTGATACGCGGCATGGTTATGCGCGAGATAGACGGTCGGACCGGGACGCGCCTGCTTATCACCGAACTCCGGGTCGGCCTGATAAACGGCGCGCTGATAGGGGGAGTCACCGCCGCCATCGCCTGGCTCTGGAAGGACAACCCGTTCCTCGGCCTGGTCGTAGGCCTGGCGATGATAGTCAATATGATAGCGGCGGGCCTGAGCGGCGCCCTCATACCGCTGACGATGAAGCGCCTCGGCTTCGACCCGGCCCATTCCTCCGGCATCTTCCTGACCACCGTCACCGACGTGGTGGGGTTCTTCTCTTTTCTCGGCTTCGCCTGGCTGTTCCAATCGAAACTGGTCTGAGAGGTGATGCATGCTTAAAGTCGCCGTAATAATGGGCAGCGATTCCGACCTGCCGGTCATGAAGGACGCGGCGGCGGCGCTCGAGTCCCTCGGCGTAGGGCACGAGACGAGGTTCCTTTCCGCCCACCGCACGCACGAGGAGACCCGCGAGTACGTCGCCTCCGCGGCGGCCAAAGGCGTCGGGGTGATAATAGCCGGCGCCGGCGGGGCGGCCCACCTGCCCGGCGTGATCGCCGCCATGACCACCATGCCCGTCATCGGGGTCCCGATCAAAGCCTGGAGCCTGGAAGGGCTCGACTCGCTGCTCTCCATAGCGCAGATGCCGCCCGGCGTACCGGTGGCCACCGTCGGCATAAACTCGGCGAAGAACGCGGGGATACTCGCCGCCCAGATACTCGCCGTGCGCGACGAGGAACTGCGCAAGCGCCTGGTGGAAGCCCGCCTGAAGACGCGCTCGGACATAATGGCCAGGAACGAACGCCTGGAGAAGGAAGGCTGGGCCGCCTACCTGGAAAAGAACGGGAAATGAAAGCCCTGCGGGCCGATTCCCGGGGGCTCAGGCGCGCCGCCGCTCTCATAAAGCGCGGAGGCCTGGTCTCTTTTCCGACCGAGACCGTTTACGGCCTGGGAGCCTCGGCCTTCGACCCGGCCGCGGCCGCGAGGATATTCGAAGTCAAGGGACGCCCGCATTTCGACCCGCTGATAATCCACATCTCGGACCTCCGGCAGCTCCGCTCGGTGGCCGCGGAAGTGCCGCCGGCCGCGGCGCGGCTGGCCCGGCGATTCTGGCCCGGCCCGCTGACGCTGGTCCTGAAAAAACGCCCGTCGGTGCCGGACATCGTCACCTCCGGTCTGCCGACGGTGGCCGTCCGCATGCCGGCGCACCCGGCAGCCGCCCGGCTGATAAAGCTGACGGGGCCGCTGGCCGCTCCCAGCGCCAACCGCTTCGGCCGGCTGAGCCCCACCACGGCGGAGCACGTGCTCAAGCAGCTCGGCTCCCGGGGAGTGACCGTTCTCGACGGAGGGCCGGCCCTGCACGGCATCGAGTCCACCATAGTCGCTTTCGAAAAGGGCCGTCCCGTCATACTGCGCCGCGGCGCCCTTCCGGACGCCGCCGTAGCCGCGGCCTGCGGCCTGCGCCGCGTAAGATCCGCCGCCGCGGGCGCGAAAGTGCGCGCACCCGGCCAGCTCAGGTCGCATTACGCTCCCTCCGCCCCGCTGCGCCTCATAAAGCCGGGGGGGAAGGCCGACCCGCGCGGGGCAGCCTGCCTGGCCTTCCGCCGCCGCCCGCGGGGGGAATTCCTCGCGACCGAAGTGCTCTCGGCCGCGGGCGACCTGCGCGAGGCCGCCGCCAACCTGTTCTCCGCCCTTCACCGGCTGGAAGAAAGCGGAGCCCGCGTCATCTACGCCGAGCGCGTGCCCGCCAGGGGCCTGGGGCTGGCCATAATGGACCGCCTGCGCCGGGCCGCCGCGCGCTGAAGCCGGCCGCCTCCGGTACTAAGTCCTACGCCGCCCATGGGCCCTAAAACGGCGGCCCCCTGGGCCCTGCTTCCCTTCTGCCGCCGGCGCCCGGCCGCTATAATATCAGCATGATAAAGAAAGCGATAATCCTTTCCGCGGTCACGTCCCTCTCTTTTTCGGCCCTGAATGCCTCCGACTTCGACCTGGTCTCCATGGACCTGGACACGGTCAGGGCCATGGACGCGGTCCCGGCCCCGTCCGCCGTGGCGAAGAACTACTACCTGGTCCCGGACAGCTACGACCCGCTGCTCGACGGCGCCTCCCGCGACGGGGAGAAGATCAACATCATAGGCGGCACGATAGACATCCCCGGCATCGACGGCACGCTGGACTTCTCCCGCCGCTACCGCCAGCTCGCCTACGCCCGCCACGACCTGCAGAGCGACGTCTCCCTGACGGTATACACCAAGAACCTGCCCAAGGTGCTCTTCCGCGTGCTCTTCGGCATAGCCGAGGACAACGGCGACGCCAACGGCGGCACTTACTCGGGCCAGAACCCCGTGGTCGAGGACCCGCCGCTGCCGATGCCCACCGAGGCCGACATCCTGGCCCTGGACCTCCCCGAGGACGAAAAAGAGCGCCTGCTGGTGCAGCTGCGCAATTCCAAGCTGCACATAGAAGGCCGCATCAACCCTTTCCGCAAGAAAGAGATGATAAAGATGTACCAGCAGATCATCGTCGAGGAGCGCGCCAACGGCATAGAGCCCTTCTTCGGCGAGCCGCACGAGTGGAGCCCCGAGTTCAGGCAGTACTGCCGCGACAAGGGGGAGATGATCCCGCTGACCTTCACCAAGCTGCTGACCGCGCTCGCCTCCGGCGTGACCGCGCGGCATTTCAGGACCGGGAGCGAAGCGGCCCTCATCGACTACATGCTTACCCGCGAGGACGGCTCGGTCACCATGGACCAGGCCTTCCGCCAGAGCTACCGCCTCAACCGCGGCGACGTCTATCTCTCGATACTCACGATAGAGAACATCCTTTCCGACCACTGGCGGCACCCCGAGCGGGACAAGCTGGCCGTCACCAGGAAGCTCGCCAATATCTGCAACTTCTACCAGGGCCGCGGCGACAAGTTCGGCTCGTGGTATCACTTCCACGGCATCATGCTCTACGGCTACGTGCGCGGCGGCCTGCGCGCGGCCATCGTAGGCGGCATAGAGACCGCGGGCTCGCACGTGCTCAACAGCGCCCACGACCAGGGCGGCGAGCAGCAGGAGGATTACGTCAACTCCACCGGCGGCAAGATAGGCGCGCGCCTGGCCAAGGTCATGAAAGAGAAGGCCTACGACACGTTCACGGCGGACAGGAACTACTGCGACCCCAACGTCTACCTCGACCTCAGCGAGGATTTCCGCGACCGGATGGAGTTCGTCGAGAGCAAGGACTTCAAGGCCACGCTGAGCGAGGACCGCATGTGGCTCAAGCCGCTCTACCGCGACTATTACGACTGCCATGTCGAGATCATCTACAACGACCACACCGGCCGGCTGAACTCCAAGTATATCGTCAAGAAGGACCACGTCGATTTCAAAAAAGGAAAGAGCCGGGCTTTCTATATAAACACCTTCAACGAGCTGGTCAAAGCGCGCGCTTTCATCTCGGGCTGCCTGGCCTCCGAGACCCCGGTCGGGACCAAGTCGGCCGGCGGCATACCGGCCCGCGGCGTCTGGGTGGACCCGGACTGACATCCGTCCGCGAACGGACCGGACCGCCCGCCGCGAGCGGGCGGTCTTTTTTGCTAGACTTTTCCCGTCAGCAAGGAGGGAACATGCGGAACTTCGTCTTCGCCAATCCGACAAAGATAATTTTCGGCCGCGACTCGATACCCCGGCTCGGCCCCGAGGCCGCCAGGGCGGGGAAGAAAGCGCTGTTCGTCTACGGCGGCGGCAGCATAAAGCGCAACGGCGTCTACGCGGCCGTCACCGGGGCTTTGAAGAAGAACGGCGTCGCCTTCGTGGAGCATCCCGGCGTCAAACCCAACCCCGTTCTGTCCCACGTGCGCGCGGGGATGAAGAAGGCCTCGGAGGCGGGCTGCGACATCGTGGTGGCGGCGGGAGGAGGCTCGGTCATCGACGAATCCAAGGCGATAGCGGCGGGAATGAAATACGGGGGCGACACCTGGGACCTTTTCTGCGGCAAGGCCGCCGTAAAGGACGCTCTGCCCCTCTTTGCCGCGCTGACCCTGCCGGCCACCGGTTCCGAGATGAACTCCGGCTGCGTGGTGACCAACGAGGGGACGAAGCAGAAGTTCTCGGCCCAGGGGCCCGCCCTGTTCCCGCGCGCCTCGGCGCTGGACCCGGAGACCACGATGACCCTGCCGCGCGAGCAGACCGCCTACGGGGCGGTGGACTCGCTGGCGCACATCATAGAAGGCTATTTCACCGCGAAGGAGCCCGACGCCGAGGTCACCGACGAGATCGTGCACGGCCTGGCCAGATCGATAGTCGCCTCGACCAGGCGCATACTGCGGGACCCCTCCGACTATAACGCACGCGCCTCGATGATGTGGTCGGCCACCCTGGCGCTCAACGGCCTGCCCACCTGCGGCTACGGCGGCACTACCTTCATCAATCACGCCATAGAGCATTCGCTGAGCGCCCTCTACGATATAGCCCACGGCGCGGGCCTCGCGATAGTCATGCCGGCCTGGTTCCGCCATCACCTGGAGACGGACGGTCCCGCGCGGCTGGACAGGTTCGGCCGGGCCGTTTTCGGCACGACCAGGGCGGAGGCCTGCATAAACGCTTTCGAGGGATTTTTCAGGGAAACCGGGGCGCCGGTGCGGCTGTCGGAAGCGAAGATCCCGGCTTCGGACATACCCGGGATCGCGGAGAACGCGATGATGCTCATCCGCATGTGGGGCATGCGCCACGAACAGCCGGAGATAGAGAAGATACTCAGGCTCGCGGCGTAAAGGACCAGCGGGCGGGCCTATCCGCCCAGGACGTACTCCAGGTAGCGGCCGTACATCGCGGCGGCCCTGTCCGCCGAGCGGAACACGGGCAGGCCCAGCGACTGGGCGTAGGCGCAGTAGGGCTCGTACCTGGGCCCGGCCCCGACGCAGAACAGGAGCGGTTTCTTCTCCGCGCGCGCGGCCTCGGCGGCGCTCTTCAGGAAGGAATTCTCCAGGTCGTCCGGCCAGTCCGGGCTTTTCGGCAGCGTGCTCATGGCCGCCGTGAGGGGGATCATGGAGACCAGCGCCCCGGAATACTCGTCGGAAGCGAGCGCGGTCCTCACTATCGCGCCGATCGCCGCGTCCGTGGCCATCGGCGTCACGTCCAGCGGGTTCTTGGCGTCCACTATAGAGTCCAGCTTGTGCTCCCTGAGCGTCCTGCCCATGTCCGCGGCCAGTTCCGGGCTCATGCCGGCGGCCAGCAGGCCCTTTATGGCGTCGGCCATGCCGGCGGCCTCGAAGCCGGCGTTGCTCATGAAGAAGGTATTGCCGTTCTCCGGCCGGCGGTCGGCGAGGTAATAGGCCAGCGCCGCGAGGTCGGAGAACTCGTCGAAGTTATCGGCCACCAGCGCCCCGGCCTTCTCCATTATGGCCCGCGTGACCAGGTAATCCCCGGCTATCGAGGCGGTGTGGCCCATCACGGCCTTCTGACCGACGGCGGTGCGGCCGGCCTTGTAGAGCAGCACCTGCTTGCCCTTCGACCTGGCCTTCTCTATGACCCTGGCCAGCGCCAGGCCGTCGCCCGGCTTGAAGCCCTCCATGTAGACCATTATGACCTTCAGATCGTCCTCGTCGGCGAGGCGTTCGACGTAATCGGGAACGGTCACGTCCTGCTGGTTGCCGACGGTGATGCTGTAGGCCGGCTTGAGCCAGGGCATCTTGCTTATGACGGAGATGACGAAAGCGCCGCTCTGGCTGACGAAGGCGGTGCGCGCGCCGTGGGGATTGACGCCCAGCGGGTGCTCCATCTTATGCTCGGGGATGAAGAAAGTGTTGACCTTCGCGTCGTTGAGCACTATGCCCATCGAGTTGCCGCCGCTCAGCGCGAAATCGGGGTTCTTCTCGCGGCCGCGGTTGAGGATGTCCACCACGGTACGGCCCACGTCCTCGGAGCCTGACTTCTCGCCCATGCCGCCGGAGATGAGCACCACGCCGTTGACCTTGCCGGAGGCGCCGGCGTCGGCCAGCACCTTGGGGACCTCGGCGGCGGGCACCGCCACCACGTACATGTCCGTCTTCTCGGGGAGGTCCGCCGGCGAGGGATAGCATTTCACCCCGTCTATCTCGGCCGCGCCTTCCTTGACTATGTAGGCCTTGTCCTTGGGAAAGCCGGCTTTTATGACGTTGTTGAGGATGATGCGGGCCATGTTCATCTTCTTCTCGCTGACGCCCACCACGGCCAGGCTCCTGGAATGGATAAGGGATTCCACGCCCTTCTTCGACGGTCTGCGGCGGGCCGCGTCAGGCCGCGCCTTACGGAAGCGCAGCACGCCGTCGAGCGCGACCAGGCGTCCCCTGGACACCGCCAGCGGGTTTATCTCGAACTCCTCTATGGCCCATTCCGACGGGCCGCCGTCCCTGAAATTCTTCAGCAGGTGGGCGAAGCCCTCCAGCCATTTCACCATCTCGCCGTCCTGGACCAGGCGCTTACCGCCGCGCACCCCGCCGGAGGCGTAGCTCCAGGCCCAGGCGCCTTCCAGGAAATCCTTCCAGGCATGGGAGTTGAAGGCGAGGTCCACCGGCATCACCGACGGGGCCAGGCCCGGACGGAGGGACTTTATCAGAGATTCCGCGGCCGTACCTCCGGGACCGAGCGTGATCACGGGGCCATAGGCGTCGTCGGACCGGGCGCCGAGCAGGAGTTCCTCGCCCAGCGCGAAGGCGGAATGCTCCACGAACTCGCAGGCCAGGAAGCCCTCGGCCTCCGGGAACTTGGCCGCCATGGCGAGCAGGGCCTCGCCGACGGGGCCGCTCTCTTTTTCCAGGACCTTCACGCCGCCGGATTCGGTCTTGTGCAGCGTGGCGGAGGAGAGGACCTTGAGCACCAGCTTCTCCCCGGGGATACGGGAGCAGAGGTCGGCGGCGGCGGCGGACGGGTCCCTGAGCGGGGCCGGCACCACGATATGGACCGGGGCTCCCAGGCCGCAGAGTTCCAGGACCGAATAAACCTCGGCTTCGGAAAGGGACTTGCGCCCCCCGGCCCCTGCCCGGGAGAAGAGAGTTTCCAGTTTGGTGAGTTCCGACATGATGAGCCTCCTGGAGGGAGTTAAAGCTTCCTGACCCGCACGCGGCGGGCCCAGCGTTCCGCCTCGGCCCTGTTTATCACGCCCGAGCCGAGCGTCATGCAGTCCGCCACCGAACAGCCGGCCGCCAGCTTGAGCGCGTCCGGGACGGCGAGGCGCAGGCCGACGGCGCGCGCCCAGCCGGCCATGAAAGAATCGCCGGCGCCCACGGGGTTGACCACCCTGCCGGCGGCGGGGGGATAGAAGACGAAATCGCCGGCGGGGCAGGAACAATGGCCCGGACCGGAGGAATTGGTCACGATAAGGGTCCTCAGGCCGCGGGGACTCCAGCGCGCGCGGCAGCGCGCCACGGCCCCGGAAGTGAGAGAGGAACGGCCGAACTCCTCGAACTCCTGCCGGTTTATCTTGACCAGGGTCGCCCCGCCGAGGACGCCGTCGCGCAGGGCCGGGCCGCTGGCGTCGTAGCCGACCTCCCCCGCGCCGCCCGCGATAAGGCGGCGGGAGAGCCGCACGTAAAAATCCCGCGCCAGACCGCGCACGCGGCGGCCGCAGACGGCGGCCAGGGACAGGCCGCGGGCGGCGCGGCCGGCGGCGGCCAGCAGGGCGCGCTGAGCGGAAAGAGGGACCGGGACCCCTTCCTCGTTGAAATTGTAGGCGGCGCCTCCGGCCGTGGCCAGCGTGAAGCAGAGGCGGGATTCCCCGGCCGAGTGACGGAAAAGCATGGACTTCAGCCCGGTCCCGCGGAGGGCCTTTTCTATCAGGGCGCCCATGTGCCCGGCGACGAAGCCGGCCACCACCGGCGAGCCCCCGGCCGAACGCAGCGCGCGGGCCATGTTGACGCCCTTGCCGCCCGGCAGCGTTATCACGCCGGGACCGAGCCGGTAGGTCTCGTGGGGGCGCAGGCGGGGGACATAGACGGTCTTGTCCAGGGCCAGGTTGAGGTTGATTATCAGCGTCTTCGCCGCCATTATTTTTAATTTAGCATTTTTCGGGTCGGACCGGAAAAATAGGAACGCCGTTCTTTTTATATAATAGGGACATGAAAAGGCTCCCGGCCCTCTGCGCCGCGCTCCTCGCACTGGCCGCCTGCTCCGGAAACAGGCGCCCGCCCCCGACGCTCACCACCGAACCGGCCGTCGAGCGGGCCTTGGACGTGCTCTCCACCGCCGCGGAGGGAAAAAAACTGATCGCCTTCCTGGAGAAGAACCCGGTCTCCTTCGAATTCGCCAACGTGGAAGCGCCGTGCCCGCGCTACGAGTTCGGCCGCCGCACGATATACCTGCGCCGGAGCTTCAAGGGCTCCGACACCATGCTGGCGCTGGCCCTGGCCCGCGCCGCCCAGGTCTACAGGTTCCACCGCCTGACGGGCCTCGACGAACTCACCGCGGAAGAGGAGGAGCTCGCCGCGGTCTTCCAGGCGCGCATCGGCCTGCAGATAAACCTGGTCGATTCCGACTTCGGGACCGACGACCCCGGTGTGAAGGAGATAAAGAGTTCCTTCTGCTCCTACCTGCACGAGGGCCGGAGCCACACCATGCGCAGGGCCCGCGACGCCGCCTTCACGCCGGAAGCGTGGTGCGGACGCCCTTTCGAGACCCTGGGCACCCTCCGCCTGTGGCTGGACCGCACGCGCCAGGCGGTCAAGGAGGAGAACCTTTTCGCCCTTCTCAATGAGCGCGACCTGCAGCGCGTGCGGCGGGGACAGATAACCATGTCCGACGCGATGCGCAACGACGCTCGTTTCCGGGGCATGCCGCTCTACGAGATCAGCCGGTTCCAGCGCATGTTCTACGACACCGAGACCGAAAAGATGTCCCGCGCGGACCGCCTCTACCGCCGCCTGCTCGAGGAGGACTCCAGGTGGCGAGAAGTCCACGCGGAGGATATCGTCCACGCCAGGGAGGCTTTCGCCGCCTGCGGCATGCGCGACTTCTCCCGGCCCGGCGCGGAGCTCCGGGAGTTTGATTAGGGACCCGCCGTATTTATATCATTGGAACTATGCCGACCGCTTACCGCATCTGTTTCGTCACCGTGGGCGACAAAGCCTCCGCCCGCAAGATAACCGAAGGCCTGCTGGCCGAGAGGCTGGCGGCCTGCGTCTCCGTCATAGAGGGCGTGACCTCCACCTACCGCTGGCAGGGGAAGATCGAGACCTCGCAGGAGCTCCTCCTCCTGATCAAGACGCGCGCCTCGCTCGCCGCCGACGTGACCCAGTTCGTCAAAAAGAACCATCCCTATACGGTCCCCGAGATAATTTTCGCCGACATAAGCGACGGCAGCCCCGAATACCTGGACTGGCTCGGCGCCAATACCGTGCTTTCCGCCAACGTCAGCAAGGACGGCCGGAACCGGAAGAAGCCATGAAGAACGCGCTTCACGCACTGATAGTGGTGGTCACCGGCTCGCTGCTCGGAACTTTCGTCGGCAAGCTGGCGGAGATCTGGGCCCCGGGCGGCCGCGCGGTCTCGCTTCTCAACACCGGGATAGACACCGGCCTCGCCCCGGCCACGCTGGACCTGACCATCATAGAACTGACCTTCGGCCTGATCTTCAAGTTCAACGTCGCGGCGCTGCTGGGCATCTTCATCGCGGCCGTCGTCTACAAACAGCTCATAAAATGAGGAAGCCGGTCCTGGTCCTGGCCTCGCGCTCGCCGCGCCGGGTCGAGCTGCTCAGGGAAGCGGGGATAAAGTTCACCCGGTCGCCTTCCTCCTCTCCGGAAACGCACGACCTGAAACGCCCCTCGGCCATAGTAAAGGCGCTCGCGCTGGAGAAGGCCTTCGACGTTGCGCGGCGCTTTCCCGGCAGGCCGGTGCTGGGCGCCGACACGCTGGTCTACTGCAAGGGGGAGATCCTGGGCAAGCCGGCGGGAAGCAAGGACGCGCTGCGTCTGCTCCGGATGCAGAACGGTTCCTGGCAGACCGTTTACAGCGGCGTGGCGCTGGTCTGGCCCGCGAAGGGTCTGGTCCTGGCGGGCCTGGAAAGTTCCAGGTGCAAGGCCCGGCGCCTGACTTCCGCCCGCCTCGAGGCCCTGGCGGGCAAGCATCCGGACAAGGCCGGGGCCTACGCCGTGCAGGACGCGGAGGACGAGTTCATCGAGAGGATAGACGGCAGGTTCGACACCGTGGTGGGACTGCCGATGAACCTGGTCCGCAAATTCATGAAAAAAGCGGGGATACTCTGACGCCTATGTACCGGATCAAAAAGACCTTCCACCTGGCCTACGGCCACCGCCTGCTGCATTACAAGGGCAAATGCGAGAACCTCCACGGCCACAACGGTCTGGTGGAGATAACGCTGAAGAGCGAAAAGCTCAACTCCGAGAAAATGGTGATGGACTTCACCGAACTCGGGGAGAAGATGAAATCCTGGCTCGACGGGAACCTCGACCACAGGGTCATACTCTCCGCCGACGACCCCCTGGCCGCCGTCCTGCAGAAAGAGGGACAGCGCTGCTTCCTGACCGCGGAGAACCCGACGGCGGAAGTGCTGGCGCGGCTGGTCTTCGAAGCGGCCGAAGGGCTGGGCCTGCCTGTGGCCAAAGCCGCTTTCTGGGAAACGCCCACTTCGATGGCGTCCTACAAGAAATAAGGAGGGAACATGTCCGCTGAGAACCATTTCGACATCATCGTGGCGGGCGCCGGCCCGGCCGGCCTGACGGCCGCCATCTACGCGGCGCGCGGCGGCGTGCGCTGCGCCGTCGCCGGCGGCGTGGCCCCCGGCGGCCAGCTGCTGGAGACCACGGAGATAGAGAACTTCCCGGGCTTCCCCGAGCCGACCACCGGCCCGGACCTGATGATGCGCATGATAAAGCAGGCCAAGCGCCTGGGCGCGCAGGTGCTGCAGGAACAGCTCTCGGGCTGCGACCTTAAATCGCGCCCCTTCACGCTCACCGTCGGAGCGAAAAAACTGACCTGCGATTCCCTGATAATCGCCACCGGCGCGCGGGCCCGCTGGCTGGGGCTGGAATCGGAGACCAGGTACCGCAACAAGGGAGTCTCCGGCTGCGCCACCTGCGACGGCTTCTTCTATAAAGGCAAGACCGTAGCCGTGGTGGGCGGCGGCGATTCGGCGGCCGAGGACGCGCTGTTCCTTACCAAGTTCGCGGAGAAGGTCTACCTGGTGCACAGGCGCGACCAGCTGCGCGCGGCGCACCGCCTGCAGGAGAAGCTCAAGGCCAACCCGAAAGTGGAGATCGTCTACGACCATGTGCCGGAGGATTTCCTCGGCGGCGAGAAACTCGAGACGGTGAGGCTGAAGAACGTCAAGACCGGGGAGAAGCGGGACCTGGCGGTCAGCGGGGCCTTCATCGCCATCGGCCACGACCCGGAGACCGGGGTGTTCGGGCCCTGTCTCAAGCGCAACCCGGAGGGCTACCTGATCACCGACGCGCATTGCGCGGCCTCGGTGGAAGGCGTCTACGCCGCCGGCGACGTGATGGACCCGCATTACAGGCAGGCCGTGGTCGCGGCCGGGACCGGCTGCATGGCCGCGATGGAAGCGCTTAAATACCTGCAGGAGAAGAAAGGCTAGCGCTCGAGCGCGCGGAACTTCCTGAGAGATTTGCTCATCCGGGCCGCGTCCCTGACGAAAGCCCGCCAGGCGGAAAGGAGCTCTTTCCGCCTTTTTTCGTCCATCCGCGGCCTGAACACCGCCGAGGGCGCCGGGGGGGCGCCGAACCAGCGCAGGCCCAGGGCCGAGGCGGCCGTCAGCGCGGCGCCGCGCGCGCTGGCCTCGCTGTCGGGCAGGCGCATGACCTCCACGCCGCAGAGGTCGGCCTGCGCGGCCAGCAGCGCGTCGAGGTTCGAGAGGCCGCCCGAGGCGCGCAGCGAATTCATCCTCACGCCGCCCGCCCGCATGTGGTGGAAGGAATCCGCCAGCATGAAGGCTATGCCCTCGACAAAGCCCTTTACGAGCTCGGCCTTGCCGGTCTGCGGCGTCAGGCCGCTCACCGTCGTATAAGTCGAGTAATCCCAGTAAGGCGCGCCTATGCCGCCGATGGCCGGCAGCACCATGGCCGGCCGGCCGGCCGAGGCGCAGGCGGCGGCGGCCTCTTCGATGCCGCCCAGCAGGCCGAAGCGCTGCTTCAGCCATTCCAGCGCCGTGCCGCAGGAGTTCATCGTCGCTTCCAGGAAATAGACGGTCCCGGCCGACCTGTCGTCCCAGCCTATGGAGTTCAGCATGCCTTTCACGCGCAGCGGCCGGGGTCCGGTGGCGGCCATCAGGAAGGCGCCGGTGCCGTAATTGAGCCCCGCGACGCCCTCGCCGCAGGCCCCGAGCCCCGTCAGGGCGGCCTGCTGATCGCCTATGACGGCGGCCACCGGCACCCGGCGGCCGCGCAGTTCCACTTCGCCGTAGGCCGCGCCCGACGGCAGAGCGGCGGGCAGGGAGCGCGGGGGCACCTTGAAGGCGGAGAGCAGCCTGGGTTCCCAGCGCAGCTTCGAAATATTGAAAAGCAGCGTGCGCTGGGCCAATGAATAATCGCAGGCGAAGATCTTCCCGCCCGAGAGGCGCCAGAGTATGTAAGAGGCGACGGGGCCCGTCATGAGCCGCCCGGCCGAGGCCGCGCGCGAGACCGCCGGCAGATGCTGCAGGCACCAGGCCATCTTGGAGGCGGAATAGTAAGGGGTCTTGTAGAGGCCGGTGACCGAATGCACGGCGGGAGTGAGCAGCCGCACGCGGCCCAGCAGGTCGGCGGCGCGGCCGTCCTGCCAGCTCGGCGCGGGACAGAGCGGCTCGCCGGTGGAGGAATCCCACATGACGAAGGTCGAGCGCTGACAGGCCACGGCCAGGCCGCGTATCTCCGCGCCCGCGGGCAGGGCGTCCAGGACTTCCTCCAGGGCGGCGGCCTGGCCGGCGTAGAGCCGTGCGGCGTCGTATTCGGCGCGCCCCGCGGCGGGATAGGACGGTTCCAGCTTCCGGTGGGCCCGGACGGCTATCTTCCCGTCGGCGCCGAAGGCCTCCGCGCGCGAGCCCGAACTGCCCTGGTCCAGCACTATCAGGAAAGAGGAGGGCTTCATTCCCGCCTCCGTTTAAGTTCCACGTCGAAGGATTCCGAGGGCTCGGCCAGCTCGCGCAGGGCGCGCCTGGCCTCTTCGGGCAGGGACTCGTCGTCGAGGAGGTCCGCGACCCTGGAGAGCAGCGGCGCGCAGGCCCTGTCGTAACACCCGTGCGCGCGGAGCAGCGATTTGACCGCCTCGCGGTCGCGGAAGTTCCAGCGCGGCCCCTTCCTGAGCTTCAGCGAAAAAGAGCCGGTCTCGGCCGCGCCGCCCGGCATGGCCTTGAGCGCGGCGACGAGCTTTATCTTTACGGCCTCGGCTTTGCCGCGGGCGGCCTCGTACTCCGCCGCCAGCGCCTCCAGGCCCTCGGAGGCGCGGGGGGAAGCCTCCGCGTGGACCGGGCAGGAGGACCTGAAATCGCAGAAGCGGCACTGGAAATCCCCGGGCCGCGCCGGGAACCTGCCCTCTTTCACCCCGTCGGCGGCGCGCAGCACCCGCTCCCAGAAAAGCCCTATCTCGAAATCGTCCGCCCTGGCGAAAGTATATTCTTTGAGCGAGGGCACGTGATAGAACCTCAGTTCGCGCACCTTCAGCGAAGCGGCCGGCACGCCGTAGCGCTCCGCCAGCTTCTCCCGCAGTTCCGGGTCCAGCTCGCAGATCTTCTGGTACATGTGCAGCTGGTCCGGAGAGCGCTTCACGTCCCTGCCGGTCTTGTAATCGATGAGCACCAGTTCGCCGTTGCCGGCGTGCTCTATCTTGTCGGCGATGATGCGCACCAGCAGCCCGTCCACCGCCACGTCCGTGGAATACTCGACGAGGAAAGGCGGGGCGAAGGCGGCGTGATGCTTCTTGTAATACCCCGTAAGCATCTTCAGGCCGTTCTGATAGTCCGCGTCGGAGCGGGAGGGGTCGGGATAGCCCTTCGCGCGCCAGTCTTTGGCGTCCCACTCTTCCTTGAAAGCGGCCAGCAGCCTGTCCAGCGGCGGCGCCTCCTTATGCGAAGGGTCATGGAAGAATTCCAGCGCGGCGTGCACGCTGTTGCCGAAGGCGAAGTAGGGCTTGGGCTTCTCGGGAAGCTTGTCCACGTACTTGAACTTGTACTTGAGGGGACATTCCTCGTAGAGCGAGAGCTTGGAGAAGGAGAAGGTCAGCGCGGCCGGGCCGGAATGAGCGGGCTTCTCCGCCGGCGCGGGCGCGCCGCCGAAGAGGTCCTGCCCGGGATCGCGGTCAGTCTTTTTCCTGCTCATAGGAAACCAGTTCCGTCACCCTGTTCTCGAAATCGTCGCCGGCGACCGAGGTAAGCACGCGGCCCACGCCGGGCGCGTAATACTCGTAGACCCAGGAGGACATGCCGGCTATGGAACGCTGCAGCCGCGCGCAGTTCTGGAACTCCCCGCCGCGCACCGTGACTTTCACGCCGGTCCTGTCCACGCGCATCAGCAGCCGGTTGCCGGCCTCCTCGGTCAACCATTTCCTGCCCGACTCGACCGGGTAGGAGAGCAGCAGCGTGGCGCCGGCGGACTTCTTCTCGTAGAGATCGGTCTCCTCCAGTTCGTAGCGCCGCTCGTCCTTCTGCACCAGCGTCTCGCCGGCGTAGACGGCGACCTCGGCCGTCATCCAGCCCTTGCCGCGGCCCGTGACGGAATAGATCTGCGTGGCGTTCCTGCCGCCGGTCTCCGAGTCGCCGTATTTCCAGTTCTTCGCCCGGTCGAGAGGGAAATAGTCGGGGCAGATGAAGAGACCGCGCTCGGCCTTCCCGCGCTCCTTGAAGTCCGGATAGTGGCGCAGCAGGCGCTCATACAGCGGGGCGGACCTGGCGCAGAGACCGAGGCCGGCGTAGAGACGCGCGGCGCGGAAGAAGGCCTCGGCCGCGTTCGGGTCGCCGGGACGGTGCAGGGCGAAGGACTCGTAGCTGGCGGCGGCCTGCAGCGGGCGCGACTGCTTCTCCAGCGTCTCGCCCTCCCTGAACTTGTAGCCGTGGCACCCCGCCAGGAGCGCCGCCGTCATTATTATCAGACTGTATCTTGGCATTGGTCTATATCGAGAACTATCGGGGGTCCTGTCGGCGGTTCGCTCCGAAAAAACAGCGTCGCGCACACCGTGCGCGCGCTTCCGACTCTCGCCGCTCGCGCTTACGCAAGCTCGCGGCTCCGGACGGTTTTTCTCCGCGAATCCGCCG
>Ga0302246_1000967_pt1 | contig 22108 bp, 23 predicted proteins | sample AAG_UR_Trp_MG_FD_193533 | JGI IMG/M metagenome (GOLD analysis project Ga0302246, IMG submission 193533) | Enriched activated sludge microbial communities from anaerobic digester in WTTP, New Holstein, Wisconsin, United States - AAG_UR_Trp | ecosystem: Engineered > Bioreactor > Anaerobic >...
TTGCCCTCCTGATTTGCTATCACGACGGGATCGCCGCTTTCCATCACGGCAACACACGAATTCGTTGTTCCCAGATCTATTCCGATAATCTTTGCCATTGCTGTTTTCCCTCCTTAATCTCCTCTTCCCGGATTATTTAAGCACCTAGTTTGTCTCAATATTTTTATTATTTTTTGCAGACGCAGACCTTCGCCGGCCGGATCAATCTCCCATTTAAGAGATACCCCTTTTCCATCTGGGTCACAACCTGATTGGCTTCGTGTTCCGCACTTTCCACCTGCATCAGGGCTTCATGAATGTTCGGATCAAAGAGCTGTCCCGAAGCGTCGATGGTTTCCACGCCGTGCTTTTGCAGGCAACCACACAGCTGACCCTGAAGCATTTTGAGTCCTTCCCGGAAGGATTCAAAATCATCAGACTTTTCCGCGCATTCCAGGGCGCGGTCCATGCCGTCAATCAAGGGAAGAAGGTCTTTGATCAGAGTTTCATTCCCGTACTTGATGGCATCCTGTTTGTCTCTCACCGCTCTTTTTTTGTAATTCTCCAAATCGGCCAGGGCCCGCAGATATTTGTCGTAATTTTCTTTTGCGGTTTTTTCTTTTTCCAGAATGAGGCTTTCCAGGTCATCCTTACCCGTTTCCGAGGATTCCGCTTTCAACGCCTCTTCGGCGTCTGCACTGATTTCGACGTGATCCTGGAACTCGTCCTTTTTCACTTTCTTTGTCATCTCTCTTTTTTCCCACTCCTTGCCGCGCCTTCGTCAGTTTACTCCCGGTCGTTGGAAAAGCTTAAAATCGACCATCTCGCAGATGACGTGCCCGGCTGTAATGTGCACTTCCTGAATTCGTGCCGTGTTGGTCGATGGAACACTCAGCATGTAATCGCACATCCTGGCCATGTCCCCACCGTCCTTTCCGGAAAATCCAATGGTAATCAACCCATTTTTATGGGCTGTTTCCAACCCCTTTACCACGTTCGGCGATTTGCCGCTTGTACTCAATCCCCAGGCGACATCGCCGGGCTGACCGATGGCCCGGATTTGTTTGCTGAATATCTCAGAAAAATCGTAATCGTTTCCTATGCTTGTTATGACGGCACTATCCGCTGCCAGGGATACGGCCGGCAGGGGCGGTCTTTCAATCCGAAAGCGGTTTACGAATTCCGCCGCCAGATGCTGAGAGTCCGAGGAACTGCCGCCGTTTCCAAAAATGAGAATCTTGTTGCCCTGTTCGAGACATTTTTTGATCGCCTCGATGATACCAACCAGGCGGGATAGGTTTTCATTGATAAAAAGTTCTTTTATATGGCAGCTTTCTTTGAATATTTTTACGATCAGATCTTCCATGGTCGTTCTCTTTCTTAATTCGCTTTTGCGGCCCGGCCGCCAAATCCGTCGCTAATATAGTTATCCCGCCATACCCTGTCAAGGCCGGTCAATTGAATAATTCCGTTTTGGTTGAAAGCTTCCGGGACTTGACGATAAAGGAGGGAGAAAAAGACCGGCGAACCCTCTGTTCAGGAGGAAGGGATGGACCTTTTCGCATCAGGGTGGGAAGGACCGCGGCAGATTGATCACAGCCACTGAGGAATTATCGTTTACACCGCTCCACGAGGTGCTCCGAGTTACGGAACAGGCTCCGGATCTCTTTCTCGGTCAGGCCCGCACCGGCGGCAACCCGGCGGGCAAAGGCCTTCGTGACCAGGTCTCCCGGAGCGTGGGAATCGGTGTTCAGTACCAGGGATACGCCGTGTTTTCCGGCACAATCGGCCACATGCCCATTGGTCAGGCTGTGTCCCTTACGCGTCGAAATTTCGAAACAGATTCCTTTTTCTGCCGCTATCTTAGCCACTTCGTCCGTCACCAGGCCGGGATGGGCAAGAATATCGATGTCCGCCATCACGGCCGCCAGATTGGTTCCTTCCATCACCGGTTCCACAATGGTTTCACCGTGAACAACGATGATTTCGGCTCCGAGGCGCCGGCCTTCTTTGGCAAGTTCTCCGATATGCCGCGGGGGCACGTGGGTCAGTTCGATACCGGGTATTACCCAAACGTTGCCTTCCTCCCGCAACTGCCTGCAAACCTTAACCATCCGCGGCACAATCAAGTCGATATTCGACAGGTCGGCATGGTCGGTAATGGCAAGGGCTCGATAACCCCGATCAACGGCCCTTCTGACCAACTCAGAAGGAATCAGTTCCCCGTCGCTGAAAATGGAATGGGTATGCAGATCGATCATATTTCCTTCTCCAAATTATTTGACTGAAATTTTTCATCATTACGAAACACTTTGAAGACAATGCGTTTTTTCTTGCACATTCCGCCGGATTTTGCAATTCATTCCTGGTTTGTCGAAAAATCGACCCGGCAATTTCCTGTTGTTAAAAAATCTTTTGACGCATATAGTCCGTTTTTGCCATTTACTAACCGATAAAAAACAGGATTATGAACAAGATTATCCATCGCTACCTTTTTAAAGAAATATCCCTTCCCTTTGGTCTTATTCTGCTGATTTTGACCTTTGTGCTTCTCATGGGAAAGACCCTTCGCCTGATGGATCTGATGGTGAACAAAGGGGTGAGTTTCATCGATGTTTCCAAGCTGATCGCGTTTCTGATGCCGTCCTTGCTTGTCTATACGATTCCGATTTCCCTTCTGATTTCCATCCTGATCGGCGTGGGCCGTCTTTCCAACGATAACGAAATCACGGTAATGAAATCGTCCGGGATCAGCCTGTACCAGTTGTTTATGCCCGTCATGCTTTTATCTCTTGCCGCCTTTGCCGGCACGGCGATCATGTCTTTTTCGCTGGTCCCCCTGGGGAACACGGCGACAAAGAATCTTCTCTTTGCGGTCACCCAGCAGAAGGCAAGCGTCGGAATTCAGGAAAAGGTCTTCAACGACGATTTCCAGGGCATTCTGATCTATGCCGACAAGATCCCCCAGAGCGGGGATTACCTGGAAGGGGTCATCATCTCCGACCGCAGGCCGGGTCAGGCCCCCGCCACCATTTTTGCCAAGAGAGCCTACCTGGTTTCCGACCCTCAGAATCTCTCGTTGAACCTGCGGCTGGAATCGGGCATTTCGTCGAATACGGACATCCGTCGTGCCAGTTACCGGCAGATGATTTTTAAAACCTACGATATCAACCTGGCGATCGGTTCAAACCTGTCCGGCCCGGCAAAGAAAGCCAGTCGGGAAATGACCTTCGGAGAGCTCGCGACAGAGCTAAAAAAAAGCGGCCTGAAGAAAAAACTCGCGCGAGAACTGATGACGGAACTTTACGGAAAAATTACGGTTCCCTTTTCATGCCTCATCTTCGGATTACTGGCTCTGCCCCTGGCCATCCGGCCTCAGCGCTCAGCTAAAGCCCGCGGTTTCGTCGTCGGCCTCTGCATCATTCTGGTCTATTACCTGTTGCAACTGGGAAGCGACTCCCTGGTTGAAATGGGCAAGCTCTCCCCCATCATCGGCGCTGCCGGGACAACGCTCCTCTTTCTTTTCGCGGGAGGTTTTCTTTTTATCACGTCTGCCCGGGAGAAACGTCTGTCGTCTTTCATCCCCCATTCCGGCAGAAATTGAGAGGGCCGCCATGTTGATCCGTTTCCCGTTCACCTTGAATTATCTCTTCCCCCTGTCCAAGGAGGTTACAGAAGAGCCATGCCGATAAAAATCCTCGACCGGTATATCCTGAAAGAATTTTTCCGGTTTCTGATCATGATCCTGAGCCTTTTCATCTCCCTGTTCATCATCATCGATTTTTTTGAACGGTTAAAACTCTTTATCAGCAACCATGCATCCGTCAGCCAGATGTTTTCCTTTATCATTTATCAGATCCCCATGATTGTTTCTTTAACCCTTCCGGCGGCGGTGCTGATTGCAACCCTCATCGCCCTCAGCACCCTTTCCAGAAACAGTGAAATCACGGCCATGAAGGCCAACGGGATCAGTCTATACCGCATCGCCTTCCCGATTTTCTTTGCCTCCTGTGCGATCAGCATTGGCCTGTTTTTTTTCAGTGAATGGGTTACGCCGATAGCCAACCAGAAGGCGGATCATATCAAATATGTCGAGATCAAAAAGCAGGAAGCACGGGGCAGTTTCAAGCAGGAACAGATCTGGTACCGGGGGAAGCACAGTATCTATAATTTTAATCTGTACAACCAGAAGACGGGACTGATTCAGGGGGTATCCCTTTATTTCATGACCCCGGATTTTCAACCAAAAATGCAGATCATCGCCGAGAAAGCCATCTGGCAGGGGCAAAATTGGCTTGGATATAATGTTCAGGTGATTACGTTATCCGAAGAGGGCCTGCCTTCCATTCAAAAGGTGAACAGGATGACCCTGCCGATCCAGGAAACACCGTTGGAGTTCGAGGCGGTTCAGATGTCTCCCGACAAGATGGGATTTTTTGAATTAAGAAAATACATCAAGAAACTGATTTCCGAAGAAAACGACGTGACGCCCTACCTGGCCGACTTGCACGCCAAGATTGCCTTCGCCTTCGTCACCCTGATCCTGACCATGATCGGCGTCATCTTTTCCGTCCATTCGGAAAGAAGCGGAGGGGTGGCCCGCAGCATCGGCATGGGAATCATCATCGGCTTTTCTTACTGGATCGTGCATGCCTTTGCCGTCTCCTTCGGACGGTCCGGTACGGTGCACCCGATCCTTGCGGCCTGGTTTGCGAATGCCCTTTTCCTGGCCGTGGGTCTGGTGTTCGTCCGAAAGATCAGGACGTAAGGCAAAACAATGCTATCCGGCCATCAATACCGGTAATAATCGGGCTTATACGGTCCGTCCACGGAAACGCCGATATAATCGGCCTGTTTTGGGTTAAGCCGGGTCAGTTTGGCCCCGACCCGCTCCAGGTGCAACCGGGCCACCTCTTCGTCAAGAACCTTGCTCAAGCGGTAGACCCCCGGCTTATACACGTTGCCTGCCAGATCGATCTGGGCCAGACACTGGTTGGTAAAGCTGTTGCTCATAACGAAGCTCGGATGCCCCGTCGCACAGCCGAGGTTGACGAGTCTCCCTTCCGCCAGGATGAGGATGGAGTTCCCCGACTCGACGTACCAGCGATCCACCTGGGGCTTGATGTTTTCCCGCCGGCATTTCGGGTTGTTTTCAAGGTAGTGCATGGCAATCTCGCTGTCGAAATGCCCGATATTGCAAACAATTGCCTCGTTTTTCATTCGCTCCATGTGCTCGCCGCGAATCACATCACAACAGCCCGTGGCGGTGATGAAGATGTCCGCCTCCGAAACGACCTCATCGAGGGTCCTGACCGGATAACCTTCCATGGCAGCCTGGAGGGCGCAGATCGGATCGATCTCCGTCACGAATACCCGGGCTCCCAAGCTCTTCATCGATTGGGCACACCCCTTGCCCACGTCTCCGTAGCCGCAGACGACGATCATTTTCCCGGCGATCATGATGTCCGTCGCCCTTTTGATTCCATCAGCCAGGGATTCCCGGCAACCGTACAGGTTATCGAACTTCGACTTCGTAACGGAATCGTTCACGTTGATGGCGGGGAAGAGCAATTCTCCCGCAGCTTCCATCTGGTAGAGGCGATGCACGCCGGTTGTCGTCTCTTCCGACACACCCCGGAGGCCCTTGGCGATTTTCCGCCATTTCTCCGGATCACGCTTCAGGCAACGACCGAGCCGCTCCATGATAATCGCCATTTCCCGATTTTCCTGGGGCTCGTCCAGAAGGGCCGGATTCTTTTCCACTTTCACTCCCTGATGGATCATCAGGGTCGCATCGCCGCCGTCATCGACAACGAGATCCGGACCGGACCCGTCAGGCCAGGTCAGGGCCTGCTCTGTACACCACCAGTATTCTTCGAGGCTCTCTCCTTTCCAGGCGAAAATGGATGCACAGCCCGACGCGGCAATGGCCGCAGCGGCATGATCCTGGGTGGAAAAGATGTTGCAGGAAGCCCATCTAATATCGGCGCCCAATGCCTTGAGTGTCTCGATCAGAAGCGCTGTCTGAATGGTCATGTGCAGACTGCCCATCACCTTCAAGCCCTTCAGGGGTTTCCGGGGACCATACTTTTCACGGATCGCCATGAGGCCCGGCATTTCGTTTTCCGACAGGGATATTTCCTTCCGCCCCCATTCTGCCAGACCCATATCGGCCACTTTATATAATAAAGAGGTATCAACTTCGAGATAGTTCATCGTTTCCACTCCTTAGTGCTCGCTCTGTATACCCGAAAGCGCTCGCTTTACGCGTGCGTTCAGTTCTCGTTTTCCCTGAATCGTTATAGCGCCGCCGCTTTTTTCAGCACTTCCACCATGTCCGTCTGCTCCCAGGGATAGTCTCCGAGGAAAAGGCTCCGGGGAATGTTACGGTAGACATTCCCGTTGAGCAGGCCTAACTTTTCGATCATGCCCCGGGGGGAGAGATCGAAGTACTCCTTGATGAGAAGCACAAGGTTATTATCCGACAGAGTACCCGTCCCGAACGTGTTCACATAAACGGCAATGGGTCTCGCGATGCCGATGGCATAGGCGAGCTGCACCGAACATTTCCTGGCGAGACCCGCGGCAACGATATTCTTGGCCACATAACGGGCGCCAAAGGTCGCCGAGCAGTCCACCTTTTCCGGCGACTTGTTGACAACGGCGCCACCTCCCAGCTGCGCACCGGGGTAACCGCCATAAAGTTGGACCACCAGTTTGCGTCCGGTAACACCTGAGTCGGCGGAACTGCAGGAATTAATGGCCTGCCATTCTCCCGTGGGATTGAAGAGAAATTCCGTTCCATCGTCCGCCCAGTCGCCGACACAACTCATCGCGAGCTGCTTTGCCAGGGGCTCGATACCCGGCCGATCACTTTCCTTGACACAGCGATAATCGATGGCGTTGGACATGAGAACGGTCGAAACCCGTACGGGCATCCCCCGATCATTGTACTGAACGGTAATCTGGCCTTTTCCGTCGGGCGCGAAGATCGGATTTCCGCATGTTTCGAAGCACCGCATCATCTTATTGACGAGAACATAGGACAGGGGGAGTAATTCCGGGGTTTCGTCGCAGGCAAAACCGTAAATGATCCCCTGGTCGCCCGCCCCGATTTCTTTGTACTTGCCCAGGTCCGCCCGGGTACCCTGGTTGATGTCCGGAGACTGGGGAATGATCGTGTTCAGGATCCCCATTGAATTACCGTTCAAGCCCAGGTTCGAGTCGTTGTACCCGATGGAGAGAACCGTGTTCCGAACAATCTTCTCGATATCGACGTAAATACGGGTGGCGACCTCCCCTCCGACGATGCACAGGCCTTTGCCGAGGAAAACTTCCAGACCGCAGTGGGGCATGGTGTCGATGGTCATGCCGCACCGCAACTCTTCGTCGATAATATCCGCGATGATATTCGCGGCGATCATGTCACAGACAATATCAGGATGCCCGATTTTGACGCTTTCCGATGTAATATTCATGTAGATTTTTTCCTTTCCCTTATTATTTGATATCTCCCCCGGCCGGATGTTCACTTCCGTTCACTCTTTTTTGGGGCGGAACAATCCCTGCCGAAATGATTAGCGTAAACGCCTCCTCGACCGTCATATCCAGTTCGATCACCTCGCTTTGATGCACAATGACGAAACCTCCCGTGTAGGGGGTCAGGGCCAAAGGGACAAAGACGCCGATGTAATCCTTCTGCTCATCGGAAATCTGCGGGAAAGAGCTCTCCGCCGAACCGGTCACGAATCCGATGCTGTACAGTCCCTTTCTCGGATACTCAATCAGGACAACCTTTCTGAAACTGCGGCCCTTGCCGACAAAAAGACTGTTGAATATCTGCTTGATCGCCAGGTAAATGCTCCGGACGATGGGAATCTTTCCAAAAAGGCCCTCGCCGGTCTTGACGACGACATTCCCCACGTAGCTCTTCGTGATGAGGCCGGTAATGAAAATGAGCAAGACGGTGAAAATGATCCCCAAACCCGGTATGTGGAATCCCAAAAGGGCGTCCGGTTCATACCGGTCAGGAATGATCTTCAAAAGACCGTCCATAACGTCGATGATAAAAAAGAGGATATAGAGGGTCAGTCCGATGGGAATGATGACGGCAAGACCGGTCAGGAAAATATTTTTAATTCGTTTATCCAATCGAAATCCCATAGGAGGCACCTATGATTCCCTAGCAAATCGTCCCGGGAATTTCAAGGTCTATTAAAAAAAGGGCACCCCTTAAAACCATGCGGGATGCCCTTCATGATCAGATATAATGTGTAACCGATCAGTTGGTGATCTTCTTGATCTTGTTTTCTCCGTCAAGAAGCACACAAGTCGGTTTCCAGCCCTTGACTTCGCTCTCATCGACCATCGCATACGTCGCGATGATGATGATATCTCCCTTGGAAACCTTTCGCGCAGCTGCGCCGTTGAGACAGATAACCCCCGAACCTGCCTTGCCGGTGATCGCATAGGTTGTAAATCGCTCTCCGTTGGTGACATTGTAGATGGCAACCTTCTCATAAGGAACAATGTTGGATGCCTCCAGCAGATTTTCATCGATGGAAATGCTTCCCTCGTAATGCAAATCCGCGTCTGTCACGGTAGCTCTGTGAAGTTTTGATTTCATCATAAACCTTTGCATGGCAACTCACCTCATAAACACTTTAAATTTACCGACCTTCCGGATAGGGGATATCAAGAACCTCTCCGAACACATAGTTGTCGATCAATCTTGTCTTGCCGACCTTGACGGCCAGGGCGATAAAGGTATCGACACCGACTTGCCTCGCTTCCTCAACCGTATCCACATTACTTATCCGGACATAATCAATCAGGGTATGCGGATATGATTCTATATAACGAATTACCTCGGCCAGGATCTTCCCGGCATCGTTTTCGCCTGCCTCAAACAACTTTTTGGCCAAAGCCAGAGAGCGGCTGAGCGACAGGGCCGATTTGCGCTCTTCCACACTGAGATAGACATTGCGGGAACTCATGGCCAGGCCGTCGGGCTCCCTTGTGGTCGGCATCCCGATCACCTCGATATCCATGTTCAGATCCCGGATCATGGTCTTGATCGTCACCAACTGCTGAAAATCCTTTTTCCCGAAAACAGTCACGTGAGGCTTCACGATGTTGAAGAGCTTCGCGCAGACTGTGGCAACGCCCCGGAAGTGTCCTTGCCTGGAGGCACCGCAGAGATACCTGGTCACCTCTTCCACATCGACGTAAGTCTGATAGTGCGGAGGATACATGCCGGCGTTATCGGGAAAGAAAATCGCATCGACGCCGACCTGCTCCGCCATGGCCCGATCCCGCTCGAAATCCCGGGGATACTTGTCAAGGTCTTCCGTGGGACCAAACTGGGTCGGGTTGACAAAGATGCTGATCACCAGGTAGTCTCCTCTTTTCCGGCCTTCCCGCATCAGATCCAGGTGACCTTCGTGGAAATATCCCATCGTCGGCACGAAGGCAATCCGCTTCCCCTGCTCGCGGAGCTGATTCGCCTTGTTCTGCATGTCCTTTACCGTGTTGAATATTTCCAAAATATTTCTCCTTTGTGCAAAAAAAAACCTCCTCGTCACAAGACGGGAGGTAAAAATTCATTCACACAAATCTTCCTACCTTTTCCGTCTCAGTCCGAATCTGGATCCAAGCGGCAATTGCGCTATTATCAAAGGGCTATACCTTTGTCAAGAAATTTATTTTAGGCTTCCGCGGTTCATTTATGACATCATTTCTTTCTTATTTTAAGATCAAATCTGGCTACCTGACCTTCAGCCCTTCATCCGGATACTTGATCACGGGGAAACAGACGTTGAGAAGGCGCCTAACAAGGCCAAGAAGAAAAAGGGGACAGATCTATTTTTAACGGAAATATGATCCGGCCCCTTTTTTGACTTTATTTATTCTGCTTTCGCTACACCCGAATATCCAGATAATGCGCCGCTTCGGGTTCACCCAGAATCTGGGCCTGCCGGTAAGCCAGGCCTGCTTCATGGAACGGGCTTCCGCGGATGTCTCTGGTCCGGGATTGAAGGACATAAACTTTCGGAAAATTCAAGGGCTTAAGCACCGGGAGCCCGTCAACTTCCTCTGTTACTGTCCTTTTTCCCCTTTCATCATAAACGAGAGTCAGCCGGTCTCGCGGCGGAGCACGTTCACCACGGCGACCTGAATTTCCCGGCAGGTCCGTCTGAACTGTCCGAGGTTCAATCAGCCGGATGACGGACTCACCCGGATATGACAGTGCAAGATATTCCATTGGGCCCCTGAGCACCGGGAATTTTCTGCCTACCTGCCGCATTAAAAAAACGGGCCGGCCCTGTTACCCGCAGACCGGCCACAGGATTGGTCGGACCGTCAACCATTAAGAAACATCCATTACCAATAAGGACGCATTAAAGCATAGACCACCGATCTCATTGGACAATATCAAACCCAATGACGAAACGGGGCGCAGGAGACCTTCTCCCGAAACGCTCTTGCAGTTCGCCTTGGGACATATTTTTACAGTTTTTCAGACACATCTGCCTGATTTAATGGCAATAGACGTCAAAACATTGCAGATTACAGGCCAAACCAGAAAACAAAAAGACAAAACAGGGCCTTTTTGTAATTCATTAGTTTTACGTCATTTTTTCAACGGAATGCAGGATGTTTTTGACTGGGGCAAAGATTTTAAAAAAAGACGGGGTCAGGCAGGAAAAATTTTCAACATGGGCGGACCCCACCGTTTCAGGAAGGATATGAAACAGACACGATACCTTTGGGGATACCGGTCAATTCCTGTCTCGCTTTTCCCTTGGTATCGCAGACCTTGATGTTGGAGAAGTAGGAATCCATCCGGTTCCGCAACGTCTTGAATACAGCCAGATCTCTTCGGGGAACGGGCCAACCCTTGGGAATTTTTAAAGCCAGCGGATTAACACATTTTTCATTGATTCTGACTTCGTAGTGGAGATGGGGCCCCGTGGAAAGGCCGGTCGAACCGACACGACCGATTGTCTGCCCTTGCTCCACGACTCCACCCTTCCTGACACCCTTGGCAATACGCGACAGATGACCATAACAGGTTTTCCAGCCGTTGGGATGGCGGATGATAACCATGTTGCCGTAGGCGCCTTTCCGACCGGCATGGATGACCGTTCCATCTCCGACGGTACAAACGGGCGTCCCGGATGCCGCGGCATAATCAAGCCCCCGATGAGGCCTGCGGATCTTGAGGATGGGGTGGAACCTTCCCTTTGAAAAGGAGGAACTGATTTTCCGGAAATTGAGCGGCGCCTTCAGGAAGGCTTTTTTGCGGGAATTTCCGGCTTCATCATAATAATCGGCATTGCCGTCATGTTCGAAGCGGTATGCCTTGAAGAGCTCGCCGTTATTGGTAAATTCAGCGGCAACGATATTACCGTATTTTCTGAATTCACCTTTGTAAAAGAATCCCTCGACAATAATGCGATAAGAATCGCTCTTTTGGAGGTCGCTTGCAAAATCGATATCCCAGGCAAATACATCGGAAAGCTGCAGGGCCAAAAGCAGATGCTCCCGGTCCTCGCCGATGGACGAAATCAGGTTGTCTTCGATCGCCCCGGACAGGGTCAGCAATTTCATCTCGTAGGAGAGATCGCTTTTTTTCGCCTGAAACCCCGTCGCGACTTTTTGAATCTTCAAGAAGGAATCCCGGTTGATCCAGTAAACAAAGGAATTGACACGCTTTTGACCATCTACGGTCACCGTGTAAGACTGACCGGGACGAACCATACGCAATGGATGGATCTTGGCTGCCACTTCCCGCATCGCCAGGAGTTCCTTGATGTCGAGGCCGTGCTTGGCAAAAATTGTCAGCAGGGTTTCTCCCTTCAGAACCGTATCGTGGATGGCCCGTAACTGCGACCGCACCGGATGAGGCTTCTTTTCAAAATCAGAATGAAGCCATTGGACGGTTTTAAGACCCAGGCAGGTGATGACCAAGACCGCCAGGGAAAAAAGTAACGCCTGCTTTCTGTTCAAATCTTACCCCTTAAAAGAACCCCATCGGGAATATGTGCAATGCGCTTACCCTTCAGGGAAACCCGAACCGGCAAAAAACGGCCCGGGAAAAATAAAAACCCTGCCATCGCTTAGACGACAGGGTCTGATCTTTAATTTACATAAACATAATGACGAAACTTTTGTAAGGACCATTCCTATTCTCTCTGTTCCGGGATTCTAGGATTTGCCCGCAAATTGCCATGAATTGCCATTCATGTCAAGAAATTATCGAAACAGGATAACTGTTCGGGATCTCAAATGTTTTTATCCTTGGCACCCCCTCCGGCTGAAAAGCCTGTCGAAAATAGGAAACAGGAAAACGAGAGGCTGCAGGAAATTGACGATCCGGGGAATCACACCGGCAACCGTGATTCCGGAGGTCTTTTCAATCGCCTCGCGGTTTTCCTCAATCATGGCGGAATCGGTCTGGGGCTTATCGGCGTCGATCAGGACGACCCCCAGGGGTTCAATACCACGGTGATTCAAGGCCTCAATGGTTAACAGGGTATGGTTGATCGTCCCCAGACCCGCCCGGGCGGCAATTATCGGTTTCGCCGCGCTTTGGGTAACCAGATCGATCATCATGTCCTGCTCGGTCAGGGGCACAAACAGCCCACCCGCCCCTTCAATGACCAGGGGGGCATGATCCGCACCTCTTCGGGCTATTTCATTCAGAAGAAACGCCATCTCAACGGTTTTTCCCTCGCTTCGGGCGGCAAAATAGGGGGCCTTCGGTTCCCGGAAGCAGTAAATAACGGATTCGGCGCAATCTTTGTCCTTCAACTCTTCCACATAATGGTAAATGAGCCGGGCGTCGCTGTCCGTATCGTAGGGATCGCGACAACCCGTCTGGGCGGGTTTAATGTAGAAGGGTTTGTAATGCCTGGAGTACAGGTACTGCATGAGCGTAAGAGAGAGAATCGTCTTTCCGACTCCCGTATCGGTCCCGACAACGAACAGATTATCCATGATTCGGCTCCTTGTTTTCCATGACTTCTTTTAACGAACGGATGAAAATCGACACGTCGTCCCCATTGTGAAGGGAGGTCATGCCGATCCGTAAAATGGCGTGATGAAGTGCCACCGTCGGGTAGCGCGCCGGAAAGACGAGAATGCCCCGATCTTTCAGACCAAGGGAAACCCGGACGGCCAGGTCCTCGTTCCCGATTTCCACCCCCAGGATATGGGCGTCGCCGAAAGCCCTGAACCCTTCATGAAGCAGGCCTTCCTTCATGGTCCGGCTGACCGCGGCCAGTTTTTCCCTTTCCGGCTCCGCCTTCCGGACAATCTCCAGAATGTCGAGGGCCGCCCCGGCGTGGGACGGGGGTAGCGTCGTCGAAAACATGAGTGGCGCCGAAAAATTGAAGAGATAATCCTTCATTTCCTCGGTAAGGAGAACAAAGGCCCCAAAGAAACCGAAGGCCTTTCCGAAGGTTCCCACGGCGATATCGGCGACGCCCCCGGCCAGACCTTTCCCGCCGGCACCGATAGCCGCAAAGGCATGGGCCTCGTCCACGACGGACAGAAAGCCGTAGCGTTTCTTCAACTGGGCAAGCTTTTCGACATCCAACAGGTTTCCGTCCATGCTGAAGAGCGATTCCGTGACGACGCCCACCTGTTCTTCTTTGATTTTTCTCAGCTTTTTCTCCAGATGATCGAGATTTCCATGGCGGAAACTAATCACATCGGCTCCACTCAGGGCCATCCCCTTGACACTGCTGGCGTGGATATGCTGGTCGACCAGAACCCGGTCCCCGGGCTCGAAGAGGGTGGACAGGAGTCCCAGGTTGGCTTGAAACCCGCTGGGATAAAAGAGAGCCGCCTCGTAACCGAAATATTGTGCGTAGGCTTTCTCCGCTTCCCGAATAAGACGGTAGTTCCCTGTCACCAGGCGCGACGACGAGGAAGAGGTCCCGAAACGTTCGACGTTACGCATTAGGATCTCTTTCAGTATCGGGGAATCGGCCATCCCCAGGTAATCGTTGGAAGCGAAACTCAAGTAAGGTTTCCCGCCCAGATAGACGACCTTCCCTGCCCTGCTTTCGATCTCCGGCGGCTGCCGGTAGAGTCCCGTTTTCTTCTGCAGGTTCAGGCGATCCCGCACACGCTGGTCAAACATGAAAACACCTTTTCATAATGTTTCTGAAGCATTTCTCCTTCGAATCGCTCATCGTAATCTACGGTGGAAAACCAGAACTCACCTGCCACAACCGTCTGCCCCTGCCGCCCGATCTGCATACGGTAGACGAAACTCCGGTCACTCCGGCCGGTCAGCTCACCCTGAAGATCCATAGACCCCGTTCCGGGAAGCGGGTCCGGCAAAACACATTTCCCCACCTTCATCAGAAAAGCGTGCCTTTGAAACCCGTCAAGCCAACGGACATGAAAGGCGCCCAACTGGGCCATGGCCTCGATCAGCATGAAAGCGCTCTTCCCGTCAAAGGCAAAGATGCCCCGGATTTCTCCGGGATCGAAAACCGTGATCCGTTTGATCAGGAGAACGGAATTCAAACCGGAGTGGATCGTGATTGTCTCTCTCATTTCTTAGTCTCATTAATGGCCTCGGTTCAAGAAACAGTTCTTCGCCTTGGAACATGTCATTTCGAACGAATGTGAGAAATCTTCTGCCACGATATCGTCGTCATGATGATCAAGATTTCTCCCGGAGTTTATCCTGAGTGATAACGAAGGAGTCGAAATGACAAAATGTTTATCTTTACTCATTCTCCGGCCTTTTGATCACCAGGGCCGCGTTCTGACCGCCGAAGCCGAAATTCTCGATGAGAAACGCCCTGCCTGCGGTTTGTCGCCCTTCCCGGACAAAATCGATTTCCGGGGCACAAGGGTGTTTGAGATTCCTGATTTCGGGCAGATAACCCACAGCTTGGCCAGCCAGGGCAATGGCCAGTTCGACGGCTCCGCAGGCCGTGGACAGGTGCCCGATCCAGGATTTGAGGGCGATCACCGCCGGCGTTTTCCCGGGGAAGAGGTCCCGGATGATCTTCGCCTCGACCTGGTCGTTCAACACCGTGCCGGTCCCGTGGGTCACAATAAAATCGATTTCCTCCGTGGATATCTCCGCTTCCGCCATGGCGTGACGAACGGCCCCGGTCGCCGCTTTTCCATCGGGCGCCGGTGCGGTCATGCGATACCCATCTATGGAACTGCCGTAACCGGCCACTTCCGCCCAGATGTGTGCTCCTCTTTCAAGGGCACGATCCCGTTCTTCGAGGAGGAAAAAAGCCCCCCCTTCCCCGGCGATAAATCCCTTTCGGTCCCGGTCGAAGGGACGACTTGCCTCTTCGGGAGCCCCCTCTCCCCGGCAAAGGGCCCCGGCATTCTTATACGCCAGCGTTCCTCCCGGGTTCAGACGGGAATCGCCGCCCCCGGCCAGGGCACAATCCAGATAACCGTCCCGAATCCGCCGGAAAGCCTCCCCGATGGAAGAAAGGGCGGCGGCGCAGGCCGTGCCCACGGTCAGGTTCTCACCCCGGATACCAAGGGACTGTGCGATGAGAGAAGCAGCCGTGTTGGGAAGAAACCGGAGAATCCACAGGGCATCCAGGTTGTTCCGGCCCATGCGGCCGTTTTCGATGTCGGGAAATTCTCCGCCGATATCGAGATGCGGTCCCGCCCCGACGAAAAGCCCCGCCTCAGAGAAATCACCCTTCACCAGCCCCGAACGGCGGACCGTTTCCAGCGCTGCTGCGAGCGCAAAAGCGGCCCCCCGGTTGAGATAGCGTCGTTCCTTAAAGGGCCCCGTGTATGCTTTGAGATCGAAATCCATGACGGGTGAGACGACAACATCCCGGTCGTATTCAGGCCGCACAAAGGAAACCTGTTTCGTTTTCAGTGCGGTCTGGATTTCTCCGGGTGTTTTTCCGAGGGAGGAAATGACACCCATGGAGGTAATGACGATGCGTCTTTTCATCTATTTACAGAAATAAATTTCATCGATCGTTTTTCTTTTGATGGGCTTGGCCGTTTCGGCCGGATAGCCCGAGGTGATGAAACAGATCAGTTCCATATTCTCCAGGCCAAGTATTTTTTCCGCCTGGTCGAGGAAGATCAGAGGGGCCGACATGATACAGGACCCGATACCGAGTTCTTCCCCCTTCAACAGATAATTCATGACCGAAAGCCCCGCCGTCATGTGGAGATTCATCACGCGGATCTCTTCGAGCTTTGGTCCGAACAGGCTTTCCGGGCCCACGAGCAGTTCTTGCGGACGGACAGTCACGACCGCCATCAAAACCGGTGCATCAAAGATGAACGCCATGTAGCGGTTGTAGAACTTGATCCGGTTCTTCATCCATTTCGGACGGCCCGCCTCTTCGGCAACCTTCACGAGGCGCTGCTGCTCCTCGGCCATGCCTTCTTTTATCTGCTCTCGGAAACGAGGCGATTTGAGGCGGATGAAGCGAATGGGCTGCGTGTTCGACGGCGATGGCGCCACCAGGGCCGCGTGGACCATCCTCTCGATCATGTCGTCGGGCGGAATATCGGGCTGGTATTTCCGGATACTTCGGCGCCGGCTGACGAGTTCGTCAAAGTTATTCATTATCTGGCCTCATCCCGTTTTCAGGTTTTCTGCCGGTAAACGATATAGCTGACAAGATCCTTGATTTTGATGGCCGGTCCGACCTCCAGATCTTCGATGATTTCGACAATTCTCTCGGTCGCAAGAAAGGGAAAACGCTCGGCCAGGTATGCAACCGGTTTTTTTCCCAAACGCTCAGCCTCTACGATGAAAAGGCGAAAATTTCTCAGATAGAGGTCGTCGTCCTTCACCGTGACATGAAATTCATGGTTAATGGAAACGGACAACTCCAGCAGGTCGATGGACTCCGCTCCCAGATCGCGGACCAGGTAGGTTTCCTCCGTGATGGTTTCCCCTTCCACATCCATGATATCCGTAATCAGCTCCCGCAATGTATCAATGATTTCCATGTATTCCCTTCGCTAAATAAGATCGATACCCTTTGTCCCCAGATTCCGAATTGTGTCTCGGTTACATGGCCCAACCGATTGCAGACAATCCTGCATTGTTCCCAAACACATTTTTGTCACCGGATTGTTGTCATGCCTTCAACAGCCCGCTTTTCCCCGCGCACAATCCGCCGTCCATGGTCAGCACGGTGGCGTTGATGCCCACGGCCGCCGGCGAAAGCAAAAAGAGAATCGCTTCCCCGATTTCCTCCGCCGTCAAGGCCCTCCCGATGGGCACCTGCTTTACGGCGCCCGGCCTTGTTTCCAAAAAGGCACGCCCCCGTCCCGCCTCGACATAGCCGGCCCGCAGAATCACCGAGGTAATCCCTTTCCCCGCCAGTTCCAAACCACAATTTCGGTACAGAGCCTCCGAGGCAAGCTTGGCCGCCCCGTAGAATCCCTGACCCGGTGCAGGCCTTTCCGCCGCAGAGGATGAAACATAGATGAGGCGTCCCCGTCTCCGGCCGAGCATGGCCCGGGCAACGTGCTTCAGGACGACGGCCCGGGCGGCGACATTTTCCATGAAGTAGCTATAAATCCGGCTTTCGTCGGCGCCGGCGATAAACGACTCGTAGTCGCCCTGGGCAAAATCGACGAGAAAATCGAAGGACGAGGATGTCCCGAAAAAGATGGCCTCGATTGACGCCGGATCATTCAGGTCCAGCCGCACTACTTCGTAACGACCTTCGGATGAGGCCAGATGCGATGCGATCTTCCGTTGGCCTTCCCCGTTTCTGAAGGTTAAAACCGGCACGATCCCCTTTGTGATCAGCATGGGGGCAAGGCACAACGCCAACTCACATGTTCCCCCTAGAATCAGGCATCGTTTTTTATTGTCGTTTCGGCTCATCCCTTCAATTTTCCTCTGACCAGAATCCGGTTCTCCTGGAAAAGCATGCAGTCCCACCGGTCACCCCGGCACGTCACCCGATAATGGTAGCAACCGGGAGAAACAAATGATCGGAACCGGAATTCCTCGATCTCCTGGGCCGAACCGGCCACCTCCAGAAAGGCCTGGATGATCAGGCTTCCCGGAACGACGGGATAGCCGGGAAAATGATCCCGGTAGATCCCATCCCGGGGATCGAAGTGAAATATTCCCTCCTGTGCCGCTTCCCGCGGATTCATGGATTTTCCTTATGCTTTCTCCGTCACGATTCGGATCGACTCGTACGTCGTCTCGCATAGCCTGCCGAGTTCTTCAATCGACATGGCCAAGGGCGGCATGAGCACGATAACATCCCCCAGAGGGCGGATCATGACGCCTCGTTTTCTCGCCTCCAGGATTACCTGGTGACCCACTCGGTCGGCCACCGGCAGGCCTTCCCGGGTGTTCCGGTCGGCAACCAGTTCGATCCCCACCATCATGCCCCGTTGACGGATATCTCCGACGTGGGAAAGTTGATTGAACGCGGCCAACTTCTCTTTAAGGAAGGCAATTTTCGGCTGGAGATTCTCGATGATCCGTTCTTTTTCGAAAAGTTCCAGGCTGGCGATGGCCACGGCGCAGGCCAGGGGATTTCCCGTATAGGTATGGCCGTGGAAGAATGTCTTGTTTTCGATAAATTCCCCCAGGAAACCTTCGAAGATTTCTTCACTGGTAACCGTGGCCGCCAGGGGCAGGTATCCCCCCGAAATCCCCTTCGCCAGACACAGGATATCGGGCGTTACCCCTTCATGCTCGCAGGCAAACATCTTTCCCGTCCGCCCGAAGCCCACGGCCACTTCATCGGCAATCAGAAAGACACCGTAATGGTCGCACAAGGCCCGCACCCCCCGGAGAAAACCTTCCGGCTGCATCAGCATACCCGCCGCCCCCTGCACCAGGGGCTCCAGAACAACCGCGGCGATTTCGTCATGGTGTTCATCCAGCACCTTTTCCACGCCGATGAGGCAATCCAGTTTACATCCCGGATAGTCCAGGCCGTAGGGACAGCGATAACAATAAGGAGATGCAACTTTATAAGTTTCGAAAAGGAGGTCCCGGTACATGTCGTGGAAGAGATCGATGCCGCCCAGGCTGACCGATCCGATCGTGTCGCCGTGATAGGCGTTCACGAAGGACAGGAATTTGGTCTTCTTCGGATTACCTTTCGGCGACTGGCGATGATACTGGAAGGCCATTTTCAGGGCGATTTCCACAGACGTGGACCCACTGTCGGAGTAAAACACCTTGGTAAGCCCGGCAGGGACGACCTCAAGCAGTTTCCGGGCAAACCGGATGGCCGGAACGTTGGAAATCCCCAGCAGGGTGGAATGGGCGATCAGATCTGCCTGGGCCTTGAGGGCCTCGTCCAGTTCGGCTTTGCCATGACCGTGAACATTCGTCCAGAGGGAGGAAACACCATCCAGATAGGCATTGCCTTCGATATCGTACAACCGGCATCCCCTGCCCTTCTCGATGATGACGGGCTTTTCCTGGCGGTAAAGCCGCATCTGGGTGAAGGGGTGCCAGATACAGTCCAGATCCGCCTTCTCCAGTTCCCTGATTTGCTCTTCCCTGTTATCCATAAAGAACTCCTTTAATTTGTGCGTTTATCCTGAGGAACGAAGCGATAAAGCATCTCTAGCGGTACAGAACATCTCCCGCCACGATCCGCTCAAAGGCTCCATCGGATGTTCTCAGAATCAGAAATCCGTCCCGGTCCAGGTCGACGACCTCCCCCTCATAAGCACGGTCGAGCCCCTCGATCTTCACCTGTTTCCCGATGATGCCGGAGAGCTCCTTCCAACGATTGCGAATGCGTTCGAACTGTCTGTCCTGGAAAAGAGCGTAATAATGCTCCAACTTCGCCAGAAACGCCCGGAGAATTTCCACCCGGGAAAAGATTTTTCCCGTCAGCATACGCAACGATGTGGCAATCTCCCGGATCTCCTCCGCCATAGCCTCCGCCGGCGTGTTGACGTTCAAGCCAAGACCGACGACAACATAATCGACCCGATCCATCTCCAAGGCCATTTCCGTCAGAATGCCCGAAATCTTTTTTCCGCCCACCAGGATATCGTTGGGCCACTTGATCGCAAAGGGCAAATCGGCCCGTTCCAGGAGGGTTTCCGCCATGGCGACGGCCGTCAGTAACGTCAACTGGGGTGCTTCGTGGGGCTGCACCCGGGGACGTAAAATGACGGACACGTAGATCCCGCAACCGGGGGGAGAAAACCAGGTCCTGCCCCGCCGTCCCCGGCCCTGGGTCTGGGTTTCGGCGACAACGATCGTTCCTTCGGGCGCCCCCTCATGGGCCAGCGCCCGGGCCCGGAGATTCGTCGAATCCGTTTCAGCGTAATATTCAATCTTTTCCCGCCCGAAACAAACCGTTTCCAGGCCCTCACGGATTTCCGCCGGAAGGAGGCGATCCGGCAGATTCCGCAGGGCGTAACCCCGTTTTGACGAGGATTCTATCCCATACCCCTCTTCCTGAAGGGCTTTGATATGCTTCCAGACAGCGCTTCGGGAAATCATAAGAGCGGCGGCGAGGCTCTCCCCTGATGCCCAGACACCATCGGATTCTTTAAGGTATTTCAGCAGTTCATCTTTTGTCGACATGAGGGGCTCATACACCTTGGCAGGACGATTGTCAACTTGTTTTGTAAATAAGGTTGACGATAAGAGGAATGTTTGATAAAAGGTCTGCCTATACCTGAAAAGGCAATCCATTATTTAAGGAAGCACACGATGTTCAACAGGCAAATCGTCGGTTTAACGGAAGAAATCGTTGATCATGGCTATGTCCCCACCTACGATGAGGTTTGCGATCTGGCCCGTCTCCCGGAAGGGAACACGATTGATCTTCTCACCTGCGCCCAAAAGATTGTCCGGGCTTACAAGGGGAACCGGATCACCCTCTGCGCCATCCTGAACGCAAAGTCAGGGCGCTGTACGGAAGATTGCGCGTTCTGCGCCCAGTCATCGCACCACGAAACGGGCGTTCCCACCTACGACCTGAAATCGGAAGAGTTCATGGTTGCCGATGCGACCGGCCGCCGGGCCGCCGGGGCGACACGCTTTTCCATGGTCACCAGCGGCCTGATACTCACGAAAGAGGAAATCGCGACCATCTGCCGAACGACGGAACGGATCAGGGAAAAGTCGGATATCACGGTCTGCGCTTCCCTCGGGACCCTCACCCCGGAGCGGGCAAGGGCGCTCAAGAAAAGCGGTGTTTCCGTCTATCACCACAACCTGGAGACGGCCCGGAGCTTCTTTGATCAAATCTGCACCACCCACGACTACGACGACGACATCAACACCGTGAAGCTCGTGAAGTCGGAAGGGTTCCGCGTCTGCTCCGGCGGCATCTTCGGCCTGGGCGAATCCTGGGAGCAGCGGGTGGAGCTGGCTTGCACCCTGCGGGATCTCGATGTGGACGGCATCCCCCTGAACTTTCTCAACCCCGTTGCCGGAACGAAGATGGAACAACGGCCCCTGCTCTCTCCCATGGAGGCTCTGAAAAGCATCGCCCTGGTTCGTTTCGTCAATCCCACAAAGGACATCCTCATCTGCGGCGGCAGGGAAATCACTTTAAAAGATTTCCAGTCGTGGATTTTCCTCGCCGGGGCCAACGGTCTCATGATGGGAAACTACCTGACAACCCAGGGGAGAAACGCCGGGATGGATCTTGACATGATCCGGGAACTGGGCCTTCAACCAACCCTGCTTGGCCGGGAATAGAACAAGTCCAATAAGGTCAAATCAGCCACCCGGTTCCTGACCGGATGGAAAAACAAAAATGTGATCAGAACCGGGACGGTCTTCCGATCATCCCGATACTGATCACATCCATTATCATTCCGGATGGCAGACTCTCTGGCTCATGTTTCGGCCGGATCTGACCTCACTTTTTCCTGGCCTTGTATTTTGCATCGTATCGCTTGATCACTTCCGGGGTGAGATCATTTTCCGGCGGGAACACGATGATGCCGCTCTGGCCCTTGTCGAAAATATAAGAATACCCCTTCTCCCGCTTCAGGTCGTTGCAGATAATAGACACCTCTTCGAGAATACCGTGGGTCAAATCCCGGTCCTTCTTCTGAATTTCCGCCTGATTATCCGCCTGCATCTTGTTGTATGCCTGGACGGCATCCTGGAAATCCTTCTGCAACTTCGGCA
>Ga0302246_1000969_pt1 | contig 22099 bp, 21 predicted proteins | sample AAG_UR_Trp_MG_FD_193533 | JGI IMG/M metagenome (GOLD analysis project Ga0302246, IMG submission 193533) | Enriched activated sludge microbial communities from anaerobic digester in WTTP, New Holstein, Wisconsin, United States - AAG_UR_Trp | ecosystem: Engineered > Bioreactor > Anaerobic >...
AGGGCTGTGCTCCCACGTATATGTCAAAAAAGAAAGCGGAGAAGAAACGGGGACGACCCAAAAAACAGCACTCAATTCAGCTGGAGAGTTAATTGTACAAAATAATGAAAAACTCACGCTTAAAAGGGAATGGATAAAAATCGTTGATCAGGCCGGTGAGCTTGATTTCTCCTTCCTCAACCAATGAGGCCAGCACAGCCGATGTGAATACTTTGGAAATGGAGCCGATCTCAAAAATCCTGTTTTGATTTTCGACCGTTTTTATAGTGTCGTTTGCCCTGATGATTCCGTAATACGCTGTTTTCCCGTCCCGGATAATGGCTATGGAAAGTTGTGTGTTTACGGGTAAATCTTTGGTTTTTGCGAAAATGATCCCCGCCAGTTCTTCGGGATAGCTGCTTAATGCGTTCACAGATGCCGGCACGATTTCCTTTGGTTCTTCGTAAGGTTTGAAGAAAAGCCCGTTTATCAGGTTTTCCTTGTCCAGCGAAATGTTCACTTCCAGAACTGCTTTTTCAAATTTCGTCTTGTAGGTGGCATATGTTTGCATTTGATGCCTGACAAATTCCTTGCTTTCCATGTTCCCGACCTGACTCTTCAGGGCAGTTAAAAACTGGATGGTGTTTTCAAGTGGCAATGCCTCTTTCATTACCGAAGCAAAACTGTTGAATATATTTTCATATTGTCCGGCGTTATAGTCCGCCTGGAATTTGTCAAACACCACTTTATGATTCTCAGTCTGGGCAAATGACGCATATGTCATCAACAGGGTGACCAAGGTAAATAATAGTTTTTTCATCATGCCTTAATTTATAAATCCGTTAAAGTTAACAACTTGGTTCGATTTTGTTTATTATTTTTTTACCTTCGTGGTGGTAAAATTATTGGATGTTTATTTTTAATCCGGACATTGTTCTGTAAGCGGTCTGTACTTTGGGTACGGATTGCACTTTTGTTTATTCTCATAATATCTTTTGAGAGCAATTCCCTATTGATTTAATGTAAGTTTTAATTTGTGTATAATGATTAAAGCATGATGTGTTTTGCATCTGCGACAAAAAATTTAAGAAAATGAACAACGAAAAACAAACCATTCACGAATTCGACCCGGGTATCATATATGACTTCTTTGCCAATACCAAACGCCAGGGCCCCGGAAGTCCGGAAGAAACGCTTAAAGCATTGAGTTTTATAGAAGGTCTTACCTCTAAGTCCAAAATTGCCGATATCGGTTGTGGCACAGGAGGCCAGACAATGGTACTGGGACAAAACACTCCCTGCGAAATCATTGGGGTGGATTCCTGGCCCGGCTTCATAAACCAATTCAACCTGGATGCCCGGTACAACAACCTGCAGGACAGGGTGAAAGGCATAGTCGGCGATATGGAAAACCTCCCCTTCCAGGAAGGAGAATTCGACTTGATCTGGTCTGAAGGAGCCATTTACAACATAGGATTTGAGCGCGGATTGAAGGAATGGCGGAAATTCCTGAAACAGGGCGGTTACATTGCCGTCACGGAGAATACCTGGTTCAGTGACGAAAGGCCTGCCGAAATCCAGGAATTTTGGGATAAAGCCTATCCCCAGATTGATACCATTCCCAATAAGGTCACCCAGATGCACAAGGCAGGCTACCTTCCTGTAGCCACCTATATACTGCCCGAAACCATCTGGACGGATTATTATGCCTGGCAGGCTTTAAGACTTGACCCCTTCCTGCAAAAGCACAGGGGCAATACAACTGCAGAACAATTCATAGCCATGCAGCGTTATGAAGCCGAACTGTATTACAAGTACAAAGCCTACTACGGCTACATGTTTTATATTGGGAAGAAAATGTAGGCAGCCGGGAAACAGCCGGGCAAAACAGCCGGGCAAACAGGGCAAACCCGGAGTGCTGCGCAAGAGAAACTGCTGGGTAAACCCTAAGTGCTGCGCAAAACAACCCGGCAAAACAGCCCGGCAAACCGGGTTTACTGCGCAAGAGAAACTGCTGGGTAAACCCTAAGTGCTGCGCAAAACAACCCGGCAAACCCGGTTTACTGCGCAAGAGGAATTTTGTAATTTTCAAGTGCCTGATATACAGGTGTTTAATTTTTGCAAATTTTGCGTTGCGCGGCAAACCGGGTTTACCTTAATATCCATAATATCGATTTTCACCGGCTAATGTCCTGATACTTTTTTCTTTTGATGTTCTCCAATAGTCCGATGGGGAGAAGGAATCACTATATGCATAGGGCAATTCGCCTTCCTCCAGCTGCTGCAGCATGCCTGCATACCAGGCTACATATTGACTCTCCGGTTCACTGCATTCCTCCATCAGGGCGGCATGTTCCCTAATGAACATATCGGCCATTCCCTTTACAGTAATACGTCCAGGCTTATAGATATCCATAACCTTCTGTATCCAGCTGGAAGCTATGATTTCAATTTTCTTTGACTTAGCGTTTAGAAGAAAAGTGCAACGCCAGCTTAATCCCGACGGGGATAACGAAGGTACCACCCGTATGTCATGGAATCCCCTGTCATGCAATTCTTTGGCCATGTATAGCAATTTCTGCATATTGACCATATAATGACTCTTATGATTCTTGCTCATGATACATGGTAGTGTTTCATCGAGTGTGTCCGGCCTTCTCAAGGAGGTTAGTTTAGCATTTCAAATTTAATAATTTTTTGTGTTTTCTGGAGGAAACAATTTTTGATCCAAATCAATTCTGGGTAAACATCTTTGATAGGAGGTTTTATCCATTGCTGTCTTGCCCATAAGAACAAGGACAGATTCTTCATTAGGCATGGCACCACGCATTCTTAAAACGCGCCTAAAATCTTTATTTAACCGCTCAATCCAGTTCGTTGTGTAAATCATGGATTGTACCCGGGGATGGAAATCCAAATATGTGAAGTAATCCTTATAATCAATTTGATCCAGCATATTTCTTATACTTCGGTAATCGGAGGCCCATTTACGACAGAGTCCTTCCCACCTGGACCAGGCCTGTTCCCTTGTATAGTCAGGCTGACCAACACGAAAAACAAATGCCAGATCTTGGCTCAGTTCCTGTTTATCTCCATGACGTACCCGATTCAACATATTACGTTTAAGGTGGGTTACACAACGTTGTAGAGGAGTTGTCGGGTAAACACGGGAAAGCGCACTGGCAAGACCGCTCAGACCATCAGCCACCAACAGACCGATTCGCTCCAGTCCCCTGGATTTAAGCTCACAAAACATCTCCTCCCATCCTGTTGCACTTTCCGTTGGACGATTAAAAATGCCAAGAACTTCCCGACTCTTATCCTCCTTGACGCCCAGTGCTGCATAAAATGCTTCTGTTTCTACCGATCGCTTTCGGTGAACTTTTATATGTATGGCATCAATAAATACAACCGGATAATAGGCTTCCAATGAACGTTGTAACCATTGATCTACATCTGCTCGAAGGTACTCAATCATACGGGAGATACTGGCTTTACTATACTGCTCACCATAAATCTCTCCAAAAACTTCCCCCACCTGACTTTGCGTCATCCCACGGCAGTATAGACTTCCCGCCAAGCGTTCACACTCCGTCTCCTGGTCTCGCAACAAAGCTAATATCTTGGGGTGAAAATTACCATAGCGGTCTCGTGGTATCCGAAATTCCAGTACCCGGCCCTGTCCATAACTGCGCCCCTGTCGGAATCCATTCCCTTTGTTCCCCGGATAACCGTTCAAGTACTCCCGTCGCTCATTGATCATCATACTCTCAAGCATGATTTCCATTAAATCCTGTAATCCGTTTTCTCGCTCTGCATGTTTGCTTATTACACAAGAAAGTTGTTCTTTTGTCAATAACATAGTCTTTTAGATTAAGTGGTTTTACTTTTTTTTGTCATTTGCAAAACTAATTCTTAAGAGGCTATGTTTTTTATTTCAGACACACTTTTTGGAACAGTATCGATAAACCTAGCGTTTGAAGTAACGGGTAATACAGAAAAAATGTACCTGAAAAATAACCTTGTATTGGAAGGAAGTCGGAACATAGATCACGGGCAGATCTTGAAGTCTGCCGATACGGTCTTGCAAGACTTTTCCGTTCCATCTGCCATCAGGCTCAGGAATACATTTAACCTGGTAAAACCATTCCTTTCCTTGCGTTTATTTTGCTCTTCCGTCACCGACTATTCCGATACCCCTTCTTCTTTGAAGGTAACGCCCTTGCTGTATCCCGGGATTTTTGGAACAGATGTTCAGGCGGCCCGAGGCTCTTTTCAGGAACTTGACAGTCGAAGGTTCTCTACCAACAATTCAGTTAGCCTGCACAAAACAGTCCGTGGTTGGACGTTTTCTCTTTGGGGCAATGCCAACTGGCAGCAGGAACGAATGACCGCCAGGCTAAGCCCGCTGGAGGAAAATCCCGAAAGCACGACTGTTCAGGATTCCCTGCAAAATCATCTCTCTTGGAACAAGCTGGATCTGCTCCTTTCGCCCGGTGTAACATTCCGGTCTTCGGGAAGATTCCAGTGGGATGCGGGATTACATTGTTCTTTGAATTTCAGGGATATAACTCTAAAGGATTTCATGGAAAACGCCGTATTGCAGCAAATAAACCGGTTGTACCTGGATCCCAGGCTTAACGTTAACGCCACACTTTCCAACAATCTGAAAATAAGTGCAAATGCCATGACTTCCCATATTACGGGAGGATTGTATGAAACGTACACAGGGTATATCATGACCAATTACCGTACCATCCAAAACCGTTCCGGGATCATTAACGAATCGCGTTATAGCTCCTGTTCCGTAACACTAAACTACGGCAATGCCATTCTTTCGCTTTTCGGGGCGCTTGATGCTTCCTACTGGGTAAATCATTCCAATGTGTTATATGGAACCGAATATTCAGGGTCGCTCTCACAGCTTACTACTTACGCTTTTGACAATATTTCCCGGGGAGTCCGGACGAATGCCAGTTTTGGAAAGCGTTTAGATGCTATTGCTACAACTGTAACGCTGAAAGGCGGATACAATTATTCTTTAAGGGATATCCTCCGGCAGGGAACTCTTATGAACACTACATACAGGACATACAACGCAGGTTTGGAAATCTTGTCACGGATTGGCGAGTCTGTTGTTGCAGAGTATAGTGGGACCTGGTATAACAGCCGTAGCCGGATTGAAAACAGTTCGCAGCAACTGGATCCCATACAGATGGTTACACAAAAAGCAACGGCAAAATTTATAATAACCAAAAAGTGGTCCTGTAACCTGTCGGCCGAACACTCATATAACAGCTCCATAGCCTCGGGTGACCGGAACATGTTCTTTCTGGATATTCAGACAAGGTATAAAACCAAACGGTTCGATTACACACTTGAAGCACGCAATTTGTTAAACACAAAAAATTTCAATACGGCCAGCTATTCCGATGTCACCGCCTATATTTACTCTTATACACTCCGCCCCTTTTCTTTTTTATTGAAAGTCCGGTTCAGTATCAGATAATATTTTTCACTATCTTGGTTCTTCATTTGACCAATTCAACGGCTTCTTATACAGGCAGGAGGAAGATATAGTATAGTACTCCAAGAAGACCATCAATATATTGTCAGTGGGACAAACGGAGAGGGAATGCGCAATTATCAGACTATAATGAACTATAAACCCTAAAGTTTTCAATTGAATATATTCAAAAGCGACTCTTTACCGCGTGAAGAAGTCATTGAAAAAAGAATTAGATAGTAGTAATGCTGTTATTAAAAATTTCGTATGAAAAAAGGAATATTAGTGCTTTTCTACTTATCTGTTTTTTCCCCGTTATGGTCTCAGGAAAATGTGTCGTCTTACATTATCTCGGGAACTGTTACAGATTCCCTGGGTATGCCTGTATCAGGAGCAACTGTTGTGTTGCGTTTTTTTGAGTCAGATTCGGCAAATGTGGTTGCCTGGGGAGTTACCAACGAAGGGGGATCCTTTGAATTGAAAAGCAAAGCCGGACACTACCTGTTGAACGTGCGTTTTACTGGTTACAAGGAAAGGAATGAACAAATTCAGGTAAGCAGAAATCTTACAATACCTACTGTCATTTTGGAAGAGGACGTACAGAAATTAACGGAGATAACTATAAGGGATACACCCATCAGGTTCCGTCCCGATGGTTATGTTGTGTCCATGGTCAACAGCCCAATGGCAAAAGACAGGACAAGCATAGAGGTTTTGAATTACCTGCCCGGTGTTTCTGATTTAAAGGTGAACGGGCTTTCTGCAATAGTATATGTGGATGACCGGAAATTGACTTTCTCGGGTGATGATTTGAAAGCGTACCTGGAAGCTATCCCTGCCGGGAACATAACCAGTATAGAAGTCATTCCGATTTCCGGTGTGGCTTTTTCAGGCAGTTCCCTCTCTGCTATAATCAAGTTAACGCTGAAGAAATTACCGGAAGGGGGCGGTCGTTTTTATGCACAATCTTCTGTAAACGCAGATAAGCAGCGATTTACACCAAAGATCAACGCTACGTTAAGTTACCGCTATAAAGGATTGAGTTTTTCTTCCTATGTGTATGGGAGTACAGGATATTCAAAAAATATTTCAGAAGTAAAAACTGTAAACGATAATCCGGATATAAAAACCGAACAGCTATCACCAATGTCAGTCCCTGGAGATTTAGCTTAACCACAGAACAATCCTTACACTATAGGATTAATGACAGACATTCCATAGCTGGTGTTTTTAGCACAAATAATATGTTTCCGGGTCATTATGAGCAAAAAATTGTTGATGACAGCTATTATAACAATATGACACTAGGCTTTTCGTCTGGTAACAAAACAGGTTATGTGAATTACAAAGCCATTTTGAATAAAAAAACAGGATCGGCTTTTTTACTGGTAGCAGAAGTGTCATCCTTGAGGCTGAATAATACCGATGAGGTTGAATTGTTCTCGTTTAATGATGATGTATTGAACCATACGCGCAGGGAGGCAAACTCGGACAGGAAGGCGTTGAATACCTATGGAGATCTTACCCTCAATTTGTCTGAAAAGCACTCCATTGAAACAGGCGCCAAGTTTCTTAAAACTAACTATATAAACCGAGACAATCACTTTACTGAATTGGTAAAGGGGTGGGATTTAGATCTCCCGGCAAGTGAAGATACCCATTATCAAGAGGATATTTTGGCCGGATACCTGAACTACCTGGGTTCTGCCGGGGATAGATTTACCTTTATGGCAGGTATCCGTGTAGAAAGAGCAAACTTTGAACAACTGAATAAATATACGGGAAGTATAATTAATTATTCTGGAACAGATATTTTGTGGGCAGCCAATGCCAGGTATGCCATCAACCAGAAAAAAGGGTATTCCGTTAACGTTTCTTATGCCAGCAAGGTTAACAGGCCGTCACCATACTTGCTTGATCCTTACATTCACTGGGAATATGCCAATGAATATTCCACGGGGAATCCGAACCTGAAACCTTATGTTTCTCATACGTTTCAACTCCTGACTCAATTGGCACGAAGTTATAATTTAACGGCCAGGGTTTCCCATGCCGTAAACACTTACGATTTTGTGTCAGAACTCTCGGCCACAGGGGACAGCATTATTTCCAGACCTGTGAACGTATCCAAAAACACTTCGTATACCTTGAATGCATCTACGAGCCAACAATTATTCCAATGGTGGCGTTTGGCAGTAAGTGCCAATATGACTTTTTCTGACGTACACACCCAAACTTACGGACGGACTTTGACCTCTTATATCCTGATATCCGCCAACAATATGTTCTATCTTGAGAACGAATGGGGTTTGTCGTTGGGATTGACAAGTATCCCCAAAAGAAAATACATAAACAGCGAAACTTCAACAAGAATTAATATTAACGGCGGGGTGCAGAAAGGCTTCCGTGATGGAAAGTGGATCCTGAGATCAGAGATATCTTACATGAATCGCACACATAACAAAAGTCTTTTCAACAATGGATATTCAGAAAGAACTAATTTGTCTCCCCGGGTATATTTTATGATTTCAATCCGATGTAATCTGGATTTTGGCAAAAAAGGCTTACGGGTGGAACGGGGAACATCAGACAGAGAGGCACAAAATCGAATAGGAGATTCCTGATGATTGTCCGGAGTTTTCTGATATTATCTATGCTTGCCATTACAAAGGGGAGCGAATACCTCCAGGTTTTACAGCCGGGGCACTGTCCAATTCATATTAACTTACATCTCTTCCAGAGTTAAGCACAACATCTCAACCTGGTATTTGGGTAATAATTTTTTCTTGAGATGATTGACCTTAGCAGCTAAAAGTTCGGGTTTATAATTATTTTTCTTACGTTTTACTTCAATTGCTAACGCCCGGTTCTTTTCTAATTTCAGTGCTACAATATCAATTTCATTTTGAGCTCCCTTATGTTCCCACCACGAGCCTATTGCACGGAACTGCTTGCTTTCGGCAAGCTTCTGCTTAAAGTATCTTTCAAGCATTATGCCCGAGTAACTTGTATAGTTGGATGTGATTATTGAACGGAGCCCTTCAAAGTTTTTAATTTCAATTAGTGAACGATATCTTTCAAAATAGTTGAACCAGAAGCGGATAAAATTATCCTGAATATCATACCTGACTGTATGAGTTCCCTCATTTTGCATTAGGGGGCGCTGACGGACAACAATGTTATAGTCTTCAATCAAGCGTTTTATTTGTCCTCCAATGCTTATATTTCCTAAAGCAGCTTCAATCTTCGGTTGTGTATTCATTCCACCGGAAATGGCACTCAAAATTGAGAAATAAGTTGCGTAATTCTTCCCAAACTCCTCAATAAGCAAATATTTTCCTTCATCGGTAAAAGGAGAATTGTCCCTCACCATGAAAGTGATCATTTCCTTAATAGTGGTAATGTTATTATCGCAAAACAGCTCTACATACTTTGGCACTCCACCGGTAAAAGTGTACAAAGCCAGTAAGTCATCATTAGAATAATCCGGATTATGATCATACATTATCTCTTTTAGAGTATCCAGATTAAAAGCTGACAACTTTATAATGTTATCAGCTCTTCCAAACAACGGCTCTTTTGCGTTTTGAAAAATATTATGCATTAATGAAAACACAGAGCCTGAAACAATCAGGTTCATTTTAGTTCTTTTGCGGTACATATCCCATATATTCTGCATATCGCTGTAAACCGATTCATTAATATTGTAAAACTCTTGAAATTCATCAATAACAAGGTTAAACTGCCGGTTAACAGCCAGCTCCATCAGATATCGAAATATTGAACTAAATGTGTTAATTTCTTGTGGAACAAAAGTATCTAGCGACTTTGCAATAATTTGATTAAATTCTGCACAAAGAGCTGCTTCGTTTTTACGACCGACAAAAAGATAAACAGTTGACAATCCTTCAACCGACTTCATAATCAGACTTGTTTTTCCAATCCGTCTTCTTCCCGTAACAACAGTAAGCCGGGAATGATCACTGTGCGATAGACTTCTGATCCTTTGCAATTCAGACAATTCGCTTATTCGATCATAAAACTTCATTCTTTTTTATTTTTTAGTTACCGTCGTAACTGTTACGGCAGTAACAAAGATAATATATTTTTTATTTTTTCAATAGTTTGTTTTATTGACTTGTAGAAAATGGATGGGGGGGTGCCTGTGAGAAAGGATGAATTACCATGAGGGAAATGGTTATGTTTCTTCGTAATAATAGGAGTAGTCGATTCCTTTCATGAATACTTCGTGGCTGTTGATTTCACTGGTTAGGGCATGTTGTAGCAAGTTTTTGATAGACGTGCTGTCAGTAGTACTCTTTACCATGGCCCCCAGGTAGTCGTTTTTGCCTATTTTGCTCCAATCCACGCATTTTTTCAGACGTTTTTTCAATATCAGATCGAGCCAAATGCGTGTGCTTCGCCCATTGCCTTCCATGAATGGATGGGCGACGTTCATTTCAACGTATTTCTCGGCAATTTCGTCGAATGTATTCTCGGGCATTTGTTCAATCTGTCGTAATGTATTGTCCAGATGTTGAGCCATCGCAAATTTAAAACCGCTTTTAGAGATGTTTTTCTGCCTTATCTGTCCGGCAAAATCGTAAAGTCCGCCAAACAGATAAGCGTGAATTTGCTGCAATCCTTTCACGGACCCCACTTCTATAGTATCAATTAATGAACTTTCAAACAAGGCATATGCCTTATACTTGCTTTTTCCGTCAATGGTTTCGTCGCTGTAAGTAAACCAATCTATGAAACGGCTCGCCTGTTTACTTGGGAATTGTCTGGCCAGGGCAATGATACCATTGTAATCCAGCATATCAGATAAATATCGTTTGCCATCTTTTGCAACAAGTTTCAGTTGGGTAGTGGCACTAACCAACTCGCTATCTTCCTTTTTGAGTTTAGATTTCAAGTATTTCCAATAGTTACGTGTCTTGTTGTAATTGTCCTGGTTGGTAAGGACAGCTACAATGTCAAGAACCGAAAACCACCATTTGTTATATTCTTCGTCCCATACGGCACGTACCTCGCGGTCGTTAAAGAAACGGATAGAAACTTTACTCATGCTGTATAAATAAACAAATATACTCATTTGATTTTTATTAAACGATTGGTAGTTTTCTTATTTGTTTCTAAAAATCACTATATTTGTATAAAAACAGAAACGGAAATGAATTTTCACGCATTTCGACAGGCGTTTTTTGAGTACGGATGCATTAATACACACCAGCTTTATGTTCTGCAACCGGAATTCAACTGCAACAATCTGACCCGCTGGGTGAATCAGGGGCTGTTGGTTAAGTTGCGTAATGGTTTTTATGCTTTTAGGGAATATCTTGAAAAGCCCGGTTTCTCACTGTTTATATCTAACCGCATTTACAAACCTTCCTATATAAGTTTACATACAGCTCTCGCATTTTATGGTATTATTCCGGAAGCTGTAACCCAAATAACAGCCGTATCTTCACTTAAGACGGCAGTATTTAAAAATGATTTTGGGGTTTATTCATACAGAAATGTACGTGAAGAACTGTTTTTTGGCTATGAACTAAAGCCCATGGAGGATCGCTCAATCCTGTTTGCCTTTCCGGAAAAGGCATTGCTGGATTTGTTGTATCTCTATCCATTTTATAATACTGAGGCCGAAATTGAGAATTTACGGCTGGACAATGATTATTTGGCAAATGACCTTAATAAAACACGATTTGACGAATATGCCTGTCGTTATGAGAGCAAGGCATTAATCAAAAGAGTGAATATTATGAAAAAAGTATACGAATTATGATAGATATTGAGCAGATAAAAGGTTTTTTCCCTGAGGATATAAGGAAAAATATCACTAGTCAAAAATATATGATCAAGGAGTACATGCAGTTGATGATCCTGGATTGGTTATCCACATCGGCCTATGTACAAAAGGTGGTTTTCATAGGAGGGTCAAATCTCAGACTGGTAAAAGGAATTGACCGGTTTTCAGAAGATCTGGATTTTGACGGTGAGGGTTTCTCAAAAGATGATTTTATTAGAATGACCGACGATATTTTGGTTTTCCTTCAACGTTCCGGCTTCCGAGTTGAAACACGCGACCGAAATTTAGAAAAATTGACAGCTTTCAGACGTAGTTACTATTTTCCTGAATTGTTGTTCAATCTTGGATTGTCGGGACACAAAGAGGAGCGTTTTCTAATTAAAGTTGAAAGTCAGGATCAGGGTTTCAAGTACACCCCAAAAGTTGTTTTTATTCGTCGTGCCGGTTTTTTCTTTCCGTTCCCCGTCCCTCCGGAATCGATCCTGTGCGCCATGAAACTGTCGGCTTTACTTACGCGACAGAAAGGACGTGATTTTTACGATGCCATGTTCCTCTTGGGACAAACTGATCCGGACTATCAGTACCTGTCTGTGAAGCATAATGTTCACACAAAAGAAGAACTAAAAACCGCTTTATCACAAGTTGTTGAAAAAACCGACCTTAAAAAGAAATACCGTGATTTTGAGCACCTTTTATTCAAGCAATCCGATGCAGAAAAGGTACTGCTATTCCAGGAGTTTGTAAATCAGTTATAGGAATAGGGTTTACACCATGTATCAACGTTCGGTTTGTTGAACGCTACAACAGATAATATCTGTTCCAGCATCTCCAAAATAAAACATAAAATTGCGGCAAATAGCAGGATTTGATAGTCGGGAGGCGAAACTTTTCCAATATAACTTGCTGAATTAATTTACATTAACCCTGTTTTTACCGAAACTTTTTTCTCCGTTATTGACTTTTGTGATTTAATTTATAAAATTACTAAAAAGTTGATTATGAAAACGTTTCTTATATGCTTTGCCTTTTTTCTATTAGCTGGTACTGCTTTGGCCCAGGATAGTACAAGTACTGCAAAAATTGATATAAAGATTGATCCATTGAGGCCAAAATCTCTTATCGTCGAAATCGTAACCGCTGAATACGACAATCAGTACTTTTATGTAAACATCCTGAATTTCACTGGTACAGCTTTCATAGTAATCAAAAATGCTGTAGGAGAATCCGTTTCAAAAATAAAGGCCGGCATCACCAATGCCGCAACCTTTTATATTCCAATTGATAATTTACCATCTGGTGAATATACTATTTTCATTACAACAGCCTACAGATATTATGGGGTATTCCTGTTATAAGAAAAAGCGTGAAATATGTACACTGGTGTGTCAAAAATCAATCAACTATGAAAAAACTTATTCTTCTATCACTTATTATTATTATTTTGCCAATAATGGCTTTAGCCCAACAAGAATATTATTATGCTTTTATGACAACATGCGGAAGAACTGCATGGGTAACAACACATCATGAAATGAGTGCTGAGGAGCAACTATTGTATTACGATCACTATGAACACCTATACTGTGAACTTCAAGTATTTGATCCTGATGCTCCTTAATTAATTGTTAATAATTTCACACCAGTGTATTATTAAATTTAATATTTCTATGAAATACAAATTATTTTTCTTTTTTGCATTTCTTTTCCTGTCCTGCCAACAGGTGACTTCACAGGATACTTTGGGTACATCAACACACCGGTTCCAGTATGCGTGCAAATACAAACGGGATAGCCTTAAGAAAGGTTACAATAACGACCTGTTTTTTCTGGATAGGGGAAACAACATCTCCAGGTTTTACAGCCGGATAGAATACCTGAAAGACTCTGCAAAAACAGCTATGTTGGCAGCGGGAGAAAACGTCTATGTCATTCAAGAAGAGCTTAGGGTGTATGGATACGGTAAAAAATACGTTATTGTGAAAACTCCGGAAGAAATTGTGTTTAGCGACCTTCTGGTCACCTCACGTTTTTATTACAAGGAGCCTACTCCCGATTTTCAATGGTCCTTGAAACAGGATACATGCAGTATCCTGGGCTATCCATGTCAAAAAGCGGTATGCCAATACGGAGGAAGAGTGTGGACTGCCTGGTTCACTACCCATATACCCATAAGTGACGGTCCATACAAATTTTCCGGATTACCTGGACTCATTCTCAAAATCAGCGATGAAGACCAATTCTTTATTTTTGAACTCAGTGGAATGGAAGACTGCCATGTCCCCTTGCTACAAGCTTATGGACACAATTATAACAAGATAGACAAGAAGCGTTACCTTCAAATAAGCTATCGTGTGTGGACAGAAAATTTTGATCCATCAGGAAATGTCAAATCATTTCGTTTAACCGATGCGCAAGGGAGAGATGTTACCGATGTTAAAATACCGTATATACCCATTGAACTGTATTAAGATGCAATGCCTGAGGGTTGTTATAATTGCCTTCGCTTTTTTTTCTTATGGCACTTTGTCGGGTCAGCATTCTCTTACAGTGGAAGGCCGGATAAGAGCGACAGACGGACAGCATCTGGAGGGAGTTATACTTTATCTACAGCAGAAAGAAGAAGGGAAAACGGTTGCTTATACTATCAGTCGTTCCGATGGTTCCTTCACTCTTCGGTTTTCCGGCCGGCCGGATTCATTACAATTAACGGTACGGCACATGGGCTACAAAACGGTATTGCTGGATCTGCCGGATGACCATCCCTCATTTCTGGAGGTTGTTATGGAAGAAGACATAACTCAACTGAAAACAATTCATATAAAGCCGGTGGCTGTAGAACAAAGAGGAGACACCATCCGCTACGATCTGACAACTTTGGCAACCATTGATAACAAGACAATTGGCGATTTGTTAAAAAAACTTCCGGGTATAGAAGTACAGGAAACAGGTGCCATTAGGTACAGGGGCTTGCCAATCAACCGGTTTTATATAGAAAACATGGATCTTATGGGCGGGAGGTATGGGCTGATAACAAAAAATATGGCTGCTGAATATTTTTCAATTGCCGAAATCCTGGAACGTCATCAGCCGGTGAAGGTTCTAAGAGCAGATATCCGACCTGCCAATGCAGCGATTAATCTTAGATTAAAACAAAAATACAAGTCGCGGTGGATGGCTTCTTTGGATCTGTCCTTAGGAGCAACTCCTTTTCTGTGGTCAGAAAGTGCACTTCTTATGCGGTTTGCCGTTAATTCACAATCTCTTTTTCTTGTTAAAGCAGATAATACGGGAAAAGATTTGTTTGAAGAGCTGCAGTTATTCAATCTGCAAAGGATGCAATCTGGATTCTACAGGTATGCAGCCATAAATACACAGGATCCAACGGAAAGAATGTATTTTAGCGTAGGCAGGCCACAGATTCCACCCTCAATTGACCATTCTGTTTCCCTCCTTAATACAAGTTACCTGGGAGCTATCAATCATTTGTCAAAATGGGGCGATAATCTGGAGTCCAGATTGAATATCAGTTATATTCATTCACGCGATACAAGCAGGTCTGTGCAGCATACACGTTATTTCATACCCGGACAGGACACTATTACTGTACTGGAAAACAACTACCATCGGAATAAAAAACAGGTATATCAACTGGAACATCTTTTAACCGCAAATACGGAAAAGTACTTTCTGGAAAACAAGCTGTATGGAAAATTGAATTTTTCAGAGGTCAATTCATCCCTGTTCAAAGGGACAAATACCCAACAGGAGTTTTACCTACCTTACTCCATTGCAGGGAATAATTTTCAATTTATAAAAAAGATGGCAAAAGCCACTTTTACTGTTACGTCGGAGACATTTTACAGCAGTAGTAATCAATCTCTGGAAGTAGAAAAGGATCAAGAGATTACCAGGCAGAAGGTTGATTATAGAATAATGGAAACTTCAAACAGAGTATCTCTGTCAAAACAGATAAAACAGTTTAAATTGATTTCTGAAGCAGGGATTGATTACTCTTTCCAGTCTTCCCACACAGCATGGGAAAATCCGGTTCTTGAGACAGACAGCACAACCTCCTTAACACGTTTTTCAAACATCAAGTGTTTTTTGGGGGTAAATCTGAATTATAATGCAAACCGCCTGAGCCTTGCCGTCCATTTGCCGGCAGGTTGGTCATATGAAAATTTATGGGGAACATCCCGGTGGTACTTACGCCCTATGGTGCAATGTGTCTGGGAGCCCTCTTCTAACTGGAGAATATACGCCAGCGGCCACATGAACACCACTCCTGAATATCCTGTTGAAGAAATGGGAACTGGGTACCTGATGCGTAATTACAGGACGTTCTATCTGGCCGATAACAACTTTAGAAAACGGATTTCATCCATGGGATCTGCCGGGATAAGTTACCGGAACGTGGCTTCTTTGTTTTTCGCCAACATAAGTACCCAATACTCTTATAACCGAAGAAATCTGTATTCAGGTCAGAACGTTTTCCCTGAATATACCATTCAGTACAGATTGCCAGGGAACAACGCATTGCATTTATTCCTGCATACCATTTCTTTTGATAAGAGTTTTCTTACCTTACCCTTGAAAATTAAACTGAATGCAACGGCTACTGAGATAAAAGGCGACATAATCCAGTTCGGGCAGGTGACTTCTTATGACAATTGGTCTTTCAACGGCACTTTTGGAGCTGTCTGTTCTCCGGGAAACAAAGCTGTATTTGGTTTCAGTTATGATATCCAGGTAAGTGGACCTTACGTAAATCATGCAAATACACTGGACGTGGCCATTCAGTTAAACTCAAAATTAATATTCAAAACAGATGTCAAATGGCTTAATAACCAAATTTCATCATCAGAACGCCGTAATCTCTTCTTTGCCAATATGAATCTTTCCTATGATTTTAAGAAGTTACACGCTTATATTTCCTGGAATAACATATTCAATAAATCGACGTACGAAATATCCTACCATAGCCAACTATCCGATATCTCTCTGGCTTATACAATCCGCCCCTCACATGTCTTGTTAGGTGTATCCTTGAACTTTTAACAAACACACTTTTATACTCCCAAAGTTGTTTTATTCGGCGTGCCGTTTTTTTCTTTCCGTTCCCTGTCCCTCCCGATTCGATCCTGTGCGCCATGAAACTGTCGGCTTTACTTACAAGACAGAAAGGACGTGATTTTTCGCACCTTTTATTCAAGCAATCCAATGCAGAAAAGGTACTGCTATTCCAGGAGTTTGTAAATCAGTTATAGGAATAGGGTTTACACGATGTATCAACATCCGGCTTGTTGAACGCTACGTTTCATTTGCGTAATAAAACATGTATTAGAAATTTGGATCAAGAACATTTTGTTTTATGGATTAAATAAAAAATGCTTATTTTTGTTCAATAGATAAAACAAAAACACAGAATGATTAGCAAAGACATATTAAAAACGGTGCTTGCAGATGCACGCGAAGAGGTTACACAATATAAAGTCATTCCAAGAGAATTCCAGTTTGAAGAGTATGGCAATTATGTACTTACAGGAATTCGCAGGGCTGGTAAATCATTCCTGCTTTATCAGCATATGCAGAAGTTGCTGAAGAGCGGCACAGGATGGGACCAAATACTCTATATCAACTTTGAAGATGAGCGACTCATAGGTATGGTCGCTTCTGATCTGAATTCATTACTGGAAATTCATTTAGAGCTTTATGGTAAAAAACCAGTTTTATTTTTAGATGAAATACAGAATGTTGAAGGGTGGGAAAAATTTGCACGCAGATTAGCCGATACCGGTCATAAAGTTTACATAACAGGGAGTAATGCCAGGATGCTCAGCAAGGATATTCAAACCACCCTGGGAGGCCGGTTTGTCTCTATAGAGGTGTATCCATATAGTTTCAAAGAGTTTTTAATTGCCAATGGAGTAAGTTATCACAAAAAAATGCATATGTCAACAGAGGCAAAAGCCAGACTGATGAGACAATTCGAGGATTACTTCTTTTTTGGAGGATTTCCGGAAGGAGTTCACTTTACAGTCAAGCGGAATTATCTAACCAGTATATATCAAAAAGTTTTTTTAGGCGATATAATAGCTCGTAATACTATTTCAAACAGCTTTGCGCTGCGTGTCATGTTTTATAAAATTGCAGAAAGTGTTGGCCGACCCTTGTCGTTTAACCGGATTGCGAATATTGTTACTGCTACCGGAGCAAAAGTAACCACAAACACGATCATCAATTACATAGAATACGCTAAAGATGCATGGCTCTTACTTTCTATCCAAAATATTGAAGGCAAACTAGTCAATAAAGAGACCAATCCTAAATATTATTTCCTGGATAATGGATTGCTTAACCTGTTTCTGCTGGATGGCAACACTGCCCTGCTTGAAAACCTGGTTGCAGTCAATCTGATCAGAAAATATGGCAGGGAGGATGCTGTTTTTTATTACCACAAAAATCATGAAGTTGATTTTTATGTTCCGGAAGCATCGTTGGCTATCCAGGTGTGCTACAAGCTTGACAGCAGTCTGAATACTTACAACCGGGAGGTTGACTCTTTGATAAAAATAACTAAAGTACTGGATTGTAAAAAATTAGTCATTGTGACTAAAGACCAGGAACAGACTCTGGAGGTGGATGGCCGCACTATTGAGGTTATTCCCATCTGGAGGTGGCTGACAGCTTAACTGTAGAAAAGTACAACTTTTCCATGATTATGAAATCCCTTTATCATATGAGGAATATTACATTTCTGAAAAAGATATCATCCTTAGTGAAACGCTGGATTTAATCTCTGAGGGGAAATACCTGGGCAAGGATCCTTTCCGGGGCCAACACTCAATTATCTTATCTCCATGGGTGATCTCTCTGGTAGTTTTAGCTATCCTTGCCGGAATAATACTTTCACGCAAAACTTCTATGTAATATTTTACATAGAAAATCGAGATAAAATCGATTATCTATGCAAAATGTTTCTATATTTGCATTGTAAACAATGTAAAAATGGTATCATTGGTAGAATATGGTGTTATTCCAATTGATTATGCTTCTATCAGGGCAAGTTATCCTTCGCTCAAAGCCTTGGAAGATAAGATATGCGATTTGGAAAACAAAGGTACAATAATCCGGTTGAAACGTGGTTTGTATATTGTTTCACCAGCTGTTTCAAAAAAGGAAATATCAATAGAATTGATTGCCAATCATCTCTACGGCCCTTCTTATGTTTCCAGGGAAAGTGCCCTGCGATTTTACAGTTTAATTCCAGAGAGAGTCTATAATACTGTTTCGATGACAATAAAAAGAAGGCAAAGGTTCAGGAATTACTTCGGGCAGTTTGATTACATATCTTGCCCGGTCAGTTATTACTCAATAGGAATCCGGCAGGTTATCCGCGAGGATTATGCTTTTTTAATTGCTTCTCCCGAAAAAGCTCTGTGTGACCAAATTGTGTATACACCAAATCTGCAGCTACGTTCGGCTAGAGCGCTTCAAATATACCTAGAAGAAGACATCCGGTTTGATATGGATGAATTCTATAAAATGGATGTTACAATATTTGAGCAGTGTGCGGAAGTGAGTAAGAAAACGCATATGATCAGTCATATAATAAAACTATTGAAACAATGAATGTATTTGACCAAATGGTAGCCCGCTACGGAATTGAAGAAGGTAAAAAAAATGCAATATATGAAGTGATGCAGGAGATCATTCTTGCCGGACTTAATCGCGGTGGTTTTTTCAACAAAGCGGCTTTTTATGGAGGTACCTGTTTGCGAATATTTCATGACATGAAGCGCTTTTCGGAAGACATGGATTTTTCGTTGATCGCACCGGATGTAGATTTCAAACTTGAAGATTATTTTCTGTCCATCATCCATGAGTTTCAAGCTGTCGGCAAAGAAGTTGTTATCTCAAAAAAAGAAAAAAGGACATTTGGCCGTGTGGAATCCGCGTTTTTAAAGGAGAATACCGAGGTGTACGATGTAAAATTTCGAACCGAAAACGTAATTAAAATTAAAATTAAGGTGGATGTAGATCCGCCGATGAAATTCGATACTGAACAAAAACTGTTACTTCTTCCTTATTCCTTTATGACACGCTGTTTTGTTCTACCCGATTTATATGCCGGTAAGATGCACGCCCTTGTTTTCCGGAAATGGAAGCAGCGGGTAAAGGGACGTGACTGGTACGATTTTGAGTGGTATGTTAGAAAGGGAGTGATGCTCAATTTCAATCATCTGCAGGAACGGATCAGTCAGTTTGAAGGAATTGAAATGAGTCGGGAATTATTTATTGAAAAATTGAAAGAACGGCTGGCCGATACAGATATTGACCTGGCCAGACAAGATGTATTGCCGTTCATTAAAAACCCCGAAGAATTAGAAATTTGGTCAAATGATTACTTCTTACAGTTGGCTGAAATGATAAAATTTCAAAATTAAGACCCTGTTTGACAACTAAATCAGTATAGACCACTCTGAGATTCCATCTTCCAAGCCAATATTGTCAATCCATCCACATATAAGGACGTTTTTGTGGAGGAACTTGGGATTTTCTGCCTTTCATCCACATATAAGGCTGATTTTGTGGACAAACCGGCGGATTATGTGCAACTCCGACCCACAGGGACAATAAAAAATCAAATGGGTGCTGCGGAGCAGCATTTTATAAGCGCCAAAAGCTTTTGGCGCACCGCAAGCGAAGCTTTTTCTTAACTTTGTCTTATGCGAAAAGTCTCTTCACTGGTTTTCGGGCTGGGTGTTTTTCTTTTTTTCTGGCTGTTGGTTCCGTACCACTTGCGGTTTCACGAATAGTTCCAGTTTTTCCGGTTTGGGATGGATTATTTCACGGACTCGACCCTGCAACCGGTATTGTTTTCCTGGCTGGAGGAACCGCGCTAACTGGAAGAAAACTAACTGCATTTCATTTTTCAGGGCGAAACTTTTAAAATATAACTTACTGAATTAATCTACATTAACCTTCATTTTACCGAAACTTTTTCTAAGGCTATTGACTTTCTGGGATTTAATAGATAAATTACCAGAAGTTGACCTTAACTCTCTGGAATCAAAGTAGAGCATAAACAAATCAAATCGAAATGAAAAAGTTTGTTACTGTCGTATATAAATACTTAAATTACTCTGACTATGAGAGAGAAAAATTTATTTAAATTTATTGCTTCACTGAGCATTACGCTATTATTCTTTGCTTGTAATAAAGAAATGAATTCCATTCAGGAAATACAAGATAAAGAGTTTATTAACCATAGCGATGATTCATTTGTTTCCGTCACCAAAGCTACCGACATTGCAGCGACATTCTTTGGCCAATTGACGAATGACCCTCTTACAAAAAGCTACGATCGGGATACTTCAACAGAAACTGTCAGGGACGCTAAAAATGACAACGCTCCTATGATGTACGTAATTAATTATTGCGGAGGTGGTTTTGTGGTCGTGAGTGCTACTAAGGACTACTATCCAATTCTTGCCTATTCTGATGAAAATGATTTTGTACTAAGTGATGACATGGAAGGTGTGGCAGTTTGGATGGAAGAGACAAAAGAGGCTATTCGTCAGAGTGGATCTTTGGATGAGGCAACAAAGGCAAAAATTCACAGATTATGGCAGCAGTATGAAACAAATGCCAATATGATTTCTTCCACTGTCGTCACAAAAAGTCTGACACCAGAACAAGATCTTGCAAGGGAGAATCGAATAGCTGAACTAAATCAATTGGGTTTCACTGTTTATAGCTTATCAAGCGCGTATGCAAATAGCCTGATTAGCTTAAACAATTACCAGGGTTGGTGGGGTATTGGTGATTTGTTTGGGACTCCTGATCACACTATTGTTGCAATAGGTGTAAGGTCCGAATCTTCTCAGGTTGGTCCCTTTCTTCAGACTGCCTGGGATCAAGTGTTACCATACAATAGTCAAGTACCATTAAAAAACGGACAACGGCCTTATCTGGGTTGTACTACTATTGCAATTGCACAAATAATGTCGTATCATACATGGCCTAGTGACCTTGACTGGGATACGATGATACAACAAGGAGGTTCATCTGCGGTGACTCAAAATTTTTTATACAACCTGGCGGTTGATATGAACGCTGATTTTGGAAACGGTCAAAATGGACTTACTACGTATATTACTGCCAGTGCTGCAATAGCTGCACTACAACTCAGCAAATATGGTTATTCGTCTTCCATGAGTCTAGTGACACATAATAGCTCAACTGTCCGTACTCAGCTCGACTCTGAACGGCCCGTTTGGATGGAGGGAACAGATCCGAACGATGAGACGGCTGCTCATGCCTGGGTATGCGATGGATATAGAACTGAAACAAATGAAGATATTTATTTTGTAGAATTTCTCATGGGCGGTCCTGGATCTTACTATTACGCGAGTAAAAATGAATGGGATTATGTACCCTCATTTCTAAGTCCGTGGTCAACAGGTGGTGTAATATCTTATTATTATGACATGAATTGGGGGTGTGGTGGAGATTTCAATGGATGGTTTTATTCGGATAATGTGTATGTTTATGGATACAACTTTTCCATAGACAGGTTGGATATTATTAATATCAAAAAGCAATAAACAAATGAAAAAGATATTTGTAATTTTTGTTTTTTCTATGGGTACAATACTTTCATGTTCAAAAATTCCTGATACTGTTCCAAAAAGTGTGTCTGAAATAAAAAACATAGCCTCTTAAGAATTAGTTTTGCAAATGACAAAAAAAAGTAAAACCACTTAATCTAAAAGACTATGTTATTGACAAAAGAA
>Ga0302246_1000978_pt1 | contig 22002 bp, 18 predicted proteins | sample AAG_UR_Trp_MG_FD_193533 | JGI IMG/M metagenome (GOLD analysis project Ga0302246, IMG submission 193533) | Enriched activated sludge microbial communities from anaerobic digester in WTTP, New Holstein, Wisconsin, United States - AAG_UR_Trp | ecosystem: Engineered > Bioreactor > Anaerobic >...
GTGAAACCCGCGTCGTGCATCTCTGCGGCAAGTGCGTCGGCATCGGGGAACGACATGATGGTGTCGGCCAGATAGCGATAGGCCCCCGCATCGCCGGAAACACAGCGCCCGACCAGTGGCAGCAGGGTGTTCAGGTAGAAGTTGTACAGCCCCTTCCACACCGGAGTCTTGCCGGTGCCGAATTCGAGGATGCACGCTCTGCCGCCGGGTACGAGCACTCGCAGCATCTCCTCGAACGCCTCGCGTCTGGGCACGATGTTGCGGATGCCGAAGGCTATGGTCACGCAGTCCACACTGGCGTCGGCGAGGGGAAGGCGGCGTCCGTCGGCCACGGCGGGCCAGATGACATCCTGTACGCCGTCGACGAGTTTGGGTTGCCCCGCCCGCAGCATGGCTTCGCAGAAGTCGAGGGCGGGAACGCGCATGCCCGGATGTTGCCGATGAATCTCGCGGGCCACGTCGAGGGTGCCTGCCGCAAGGTCGAGTACGCGTCCGGTGGGGCCGGGCACGACCTGCCGCACGAGGCGGTAGCGCCAGTAGAGGTCGAGTCCGCCGCTGAGGACATGGTTGAGCAGGTCGTACCAGCGGGCGATGCGCCCGAACATGCCCGAAACCTGTCGCGCGTGTTCCTGCGGGGCGCCCTTCGACGTCACCGAGTCCGCGTCGAAGGTGTCTGGCGACGTGCGCAGCGTGTCTTCGGACGTGCTCACGCCTTTTCGTCCTCGCTGTCGGCAACGCCGTCCTCGACCAGAGTCCGGAGAACGACCCCGTAGATGGAAGGAAAGACCTCGCCGATGTTGCTTGGCGAGATGCGCTGGGTCTCGATGAACTTGACCACAATCTCCTTGGTCACCTGAAGGGCTTCTTTACGTACCTTGTCCACTGTGGCCTCGTCGTTTTGGCGTGCCGGAAAAAGAAAACCCGCCCGTGGGGGAATGGTCCTGACCGGACATCGGCAAGACCGGACGGGTAAAGCGGGAAAGAAACCTGCAAGCCCCTCTCCCGTTTTTTTCGGGTCTCATACCACCATGTGTTCCGGTCGTCGAGGCTCGAGCCCCGTATGCCGGTCGAAGGCCTTCTAGAGGATTTCGGCCAGCGCGGCGATTTCCTGACGGATGACCCGGGCCGCAGCCGCAGCCGCAGCCTTGTCGGTGTCGTCGCGCAGGGCCTCGCGCAGGGCGGACTCGAGCTTGGCGATGTCGTCTGCGGTGATGCGGGTGGCTTCGAGGCTGCTCAGGCGGTTGTCGAGTTCCACCATGCCTTCGGCGGTGGCGTCGACCCCGGAGAGTGCGTCACGCATCGGGGCGGTCGTCTGCTCCACGGCACGTTCGACGGCGCTTGCGATATGATCGGACATGCCGTTCATGACCACTGCCCGCACCTGCTCGACAAGCCATTCCATGGCCGGATGCCCTTCCGCCAGCATCTCGGACAGGATGCGCCCGAGGGCGTCCGCGTCGGGCATCACCGGTTCAGCCGGAGGGGCGGACTCGGCAGCGGGTGCCGGTTCGGGCGATGCGGCGACGGCAGACTCCGCATCGAGCGCCGCGAGACGCTCTTCGAGCCCCGCTGTCACTTCATTTCCATGCACCACGGTGGCACGCAGCCCGGCGACCTCGTCCTCAAGGGCTTGCAGACGCGAAAGCAGCCCCTCAAGGGCGTTCGCATCCATGACCGGGGCAGACATCGGGCCCGAGGCCGGAGATATGACAGGTCCCTGCGGTGCCATGGCGGTGGCAGCGGCTGCCACTGCCATCGTCTCTGCTGCGGGTGCGGCGACAGGTTCCTCCTGCACGGGGGGCATCGCAGCGATGACGGTCTCTTCTGCGGCGGTGTCGTGCGCTGGCATGGCCTCTTCAGGTGCGGGAGGCATCGGTGCCGCGTCGAGCAGTGCGTCGATGTCGTCGAGACTCATGGCGGCAGTGCCGGGTGTCGGTTCGGAAGCAGGTTCCGGCGCGGCAGGCGCAGCGGGCGCGACAGGTGCATCGAGCAGCGCGTCGATGTCGTCGAGACTCATGGTCGCAGTGCCGGACGCCGGTTCGGAAGCAGGTTCCGGTGCGGCAGGCGCAGCAGGCGCGACAGGTGCGTCGAACAGCGCGTCGATGTCGTCGAGATTCATGGTCGCAGTGCCGGACGCCGGTTCGGAAGCAGGTTCCGGTGTGGCAGGCGCAGCAGGCGCAACAGGTGCGTCGAACAGTGCGTCGATGTCGTCGAGGCTCATGGTCGCAGTACCGGGTGCCGGTTCGGCAGCAGGTTCCGGTGCGGCAGGCGCAGCAGGCGCAACAGGGGTGTCGAGCAGCGCGTCGATGTCGTCGAGGCTCATGGTCGCAGTACCGGGTGCCCGTTCGGCAGCAGGTTCCGGTGCGGCAGGCGCAGCAGGCGCAACAGGTGCGTCGAGCAGTGCGTCGAGGTCGTCGAGGCTCATGGGCGCAGGCTCGGCTTCGGTCGCGGGGGGCGGTGTCATCGTCGCAGCCTTCGGGCTTGCAGGTGCACCGCCGAGGATGTCGTCCAGCAGGGCATCGAGGTCGCCCGCATCGAGGTCTTCGATGTTCCCTGCGCTCTTGGTGGCGGCGGGGGCGTCGAGTTGTTCGAGGAGGCTGTCCATGTCCGACATGTCGGGCATCTGCAACTGTTCGTCAGGATTCACCGGGCGGCCGCCGGGAGTGGGCGTCGGCTGGGCAAGCTTGGGCGCGACGTTCTCAGGGGCGGCATGACCGGGGCCGTCGAGTGCGTCCAGAAAAGCGTCGATGTCACTGTCGAGCCCCGTATCGGCAGGTTCCTGTACCGCAGCCTTTGCCGGAGAAGGCGCTTCATCAGGCAGGCTCAGGTTCGAGATGGCCGCCTCGATGTCGCTGTCGGCGAAAAGGTCTTCGAGCTCCTTGTCGAAATCGACCGCATCCGCCGCAGCGGGAACGGTTCCCTTTTCGATGATGTCGGTGAGCTCGATGATGTCGTCGCCGGGCTGTGGGCGGTTAGCTTCCTGCGGAGTCATGGCAGCCTCGAAGTGGCAAAGGTGGGCGGGCCGATGATCGGGGGGGCGGTCTACCGCGCCGAGTTCCCGAACCTTACGGAAAATCCGGTGTCTATCCAATGCAGGATACACAATGGCGGGGCGAAAATGCAAGGGCCGCCCCGAAAGGCGGCCCGTAAATGCGTCAGTCTGTACTGCCTATTCGTGGCACTTGGACTTCTTGCAGCCGGTGAGGTCCTTCTTCTTGGCGGCATCGGCACCGGCCACTTCAACGTGGCAACCCACGCAGGACTTGAACTTGGTGTTCTTGTCATGCATGACATGGTAGTAGCCCTTCGCGGACTTGTCCTTCTTGTCCATGCTGTCGTGGCAGCCGGCGGTACCGCACTTGCGGTAGTCTTCCTTGCCGTTCACGGGGTGGTGGCAGTCACCACACTTCACGGACTTGTGGGTGGAGTGGTTGAAAACCACGGGCTGCTTGGTGGCTTCCATCTTCAGGCCGTCGGCAGGGGCCTTGGGAGCGGCCACAACCGGCAGCGCAAAGGCTACGGCAAGGGCGAGTACGCCGCAGAAAAACAGTTTCCTCATGATCGAACTACCTCCTTCACAAAGGTAAGTTAAGGATTTCCCAAGCGGGATGGTATTGTGTCCGCCATGCCGTGTCAAGGAATGGAGCGGGAAAGCCTAGATTCATGGCGGTTTGGGACGGTATCGCCCTCCCTGTTGTGGGCGGGAACGCCCGTTCGCGCACCGCGATGGCAGCACGTCGGATTAGTGTCGCAAGGCTTTGGTGCTCGTGAATCTTCGCTCACACAGGCCCGGATGTCAGGGCTGTCTGTGACGCGTACAGGGCTGTCTCCCGACGTTCGTGTCAGCGATATTTTTCCATGTAGCCACGCGGCGTCACCATGCGCCCCCCCACAAGCCGCGTTGCGCTGTTGCCGATGACCACGATGGAGAGCATGTCGACCTCGGCGGGGTCGAACGTAGACAGTGTCCGGCAGAACACGGCCTGACCGGGGCGGTACGCGTCGCGGACGACGCCGACGGGTGTCGCGGGCGGCAGGATGGCCTTGGCCCTGTCCATCACGGCGCCGAGTTGCCAGTCGCGTCGCTTCGAGCGCGGGTTGTAGAGCACCAGTACGAAGTCCGCTTCAAGGGCTTTGCCGGCCCGCCGTTCGATGACCTCCCACGGTGTGAGAAGGTCGCTGAGGCTCACGCAGGCGAAGTCGTGCATGAGGGGTGCCCCGAGAAGGGCCGCGGCACCGCACACGGCGGGGATGCCCGGCACCACCGTCACGGGCAGCGTTTCAGCCAATCCCCGTTCTTCGAGCAGTTCGAAGACCAGTCCCGCCATGGCGTAGATGCCGGGGTCGCCCGAGCATACGACTGCCGTGGGCCTGCCCGCCAGCGCACTGTCGATGGCGGCTTCACAGCGTTGCATTTCCGCCATCATGCCTGTGGAGAGCACCGTCTTGCCCTGTAGTACCTCTTCAGGGATGAGGCGCACGTAGAGTGTATACCCCACGACAACATCCGCAGCCTCCAGCGCCGCGAGTGCCTGTGGCGTGAGAAGTGACGCATCTCCGGGGCCGAGACCCACCACGGCAAGTGGTGCCGGGGCAGCAGCGGATGCTGGTGCCTGCTGTGCCCCGTGGGCGGGGGGGGGCGCGGGTGCGGAGGCCTCTGGCGCTACGCCGCGGGGATGGTCGCTGGTCTTGGGCATGGGGTTCCTCATGGAAAGCGTATGAGAGTGATACTAGAGGATTGCACGGCGGACGACCATGCACGGACTACGGGGGTGCTGAAGGCTTGCCCCAGCGCGGACTCGGGGGTGCCGGTCAAGATTGGTGGTGCATGGTCGCATCGGCACTCCCCCGTGTGTACTGGGCGGTCGTGCCTACCCCTGCATTCGGGGTGGGGCAGACAGACCCGGCGGTACCTTCTTCCGTTGACGGCTGGTCGCAACGAGCGCCATCTACGGGGCCCTGCCATGGCTTGCGTTGCGCGCCCCCCTTTCATGAGCGCAGGGCAAGGGCCACGGTGACCCCGTCGCCCTTCATCTTTTCGACCAGCAGCCTGCCGCCGCCTGAACCGAGAATGGCTGCGGCCTCGCAGACGCCCACAGGTCCCGTGCCGAGCACCTCCGCCGCTTTGGGCGTGGGGTTGGGGACCTCGATGGCGGCGAGTGACGCGGCAGCATGGCAATGGAGGCGAACGTCCCGTGCGGCAGCCACGGCATGCAGGGCGGGTTCATCACCCTTGATGTCGACGGTGTGCAGTGCCGCCAGCGAGTGCGACGCTGCGCCAGCCATGCGCAGCGCCTCGTCCAGCAGGCGGGCCACGGCCTCGACGCCAGCCCCGCGCCTGCATCCTATTCCGGCGTGGATGACGGGAGGATGGAGCACGAGACGGCTACGCGTACCCGGTATGTCGCGCCATGTGACGGCGACGCAGGCGACGTCGTGCGGGAGTGCCAAAAGGGTATCGAGGTCGGCCACACACCGGAATAGGGGCGCGTGGCTTGCACTGACACGTGTGGCTGGTGCGGCATCCGCATCGTCGACGCCGGTTGTCGGGCCGCCGTCAGGCCGGTCGTCATGGGCTGCCGAGTCTTCATCCGTCCGGCTGGCCTTGGCGTTCTCGTCTCCGGCAGCGTCCTGCCCTGCAACATGCCTTGCAAGCCCCAACCTGTCCTGCGGGTCGAACAGCATCACCGGACGCCCCTCAAGCAGGGCGCCATTGATGGCTTTCACCGCCCCGAGGTTGCGGATGGCGCATCCGGCGTCGCGCGCCGCCATGTCCAGCGAGGGAAGCCCCGCCGTGTCTGTGGCTGTGGTGATGACGGCGTGGCCGCCCGTGATGTGCGCCACGTGCCGGGCGAGGTCGTTGGCGCCGCCGAGATGCCCCGACAGAAGGCTGATGGCGTAGGCCCCGTGCTGGTCGCAGACCACCACTGCCGGGTCGGTGTCCTTGCGCCCAAGCAGCGGGGCGAGGCCACGCACAACGATACCCGCGGCAGCGATGAACACATGGCCGGAGTGGGCACGGAACGTGGCGGCAAGATGGGGGGTCAGCGCGTCGAAGGCGTGCTCACCATCTTGTGCGAACCTGCGTGGCAGATACACCGTGCCATGCAGCGCGGTGGCGATGCGTCGGGCGAGGTCGGCCCCCTGCGGCGTGAGGGCATGGCAGGCGATGTCGGACGGTTCCATGGCTTTCCGGGGATGTTCAGGGGCCTGAGGTCTGGCTGTCCAGAGGGTGGTGTCGCGTATGCAAAACGCCGTGCGACCTCGATGGCCGCACGGCGTCGGATGACAATGACGGGGCGCGGCCTAGAACGTGACCTTGCGCGCGGCGTCGAGCATGGCGGCAAGGTCGTCGTCGGTGTGCGCGAACGAGACCATGGCCGCCTCGAAGGGCGAGGGTGCCAGATAGATGCCCTGCGCGCGCATCTGCTTGTAGAAGCTGGTGTACAGCGCGCCGTCTGCGGTCTTGGCCGAGGCGAAGTCCGTGACGGGGTCGTTGGTGAAGAACACGGTGAACATGGAGGCCAGCGTGTTGATGCGGACAGGCACTCCCTTGCCCTTGAGGATGGCCTCGAGTTCCTTCACGAAGGCGGCGACACGGGCTTCGAGCCCCGCGTAGTCACTGCGGGACAGAACGTCGAGGGTGGCGATGCCTGCGGCCATGGCCAGCGGGTTACCCGAGAGCGTACCCGCCTGATAGACTTCGCCGCAGGGGGCGATGCGCTGCATGATCTCGCGCTTGCCGCCGTACGCCCCGACGGGCAGGCCGCCGCCGATGATCTTGCCGAGGGTGGTCAGGTCGGGCGTGATGCCGAAGCGCTGCTGCGCCCCGCCGAAGGACACGCGGAAGCCGGTGATGACCTCATCGAAGATGAGAAGCGCGCCATGCTGGTCGCACAGTTCGCGCAGTCCCTCGAGGAAACCGGCCTTGGGGGGCACGAGGCCCATGTTGCCTGCCACTGCCTCGACGATGATGGCTGCGATGTCCTTGCCGTGCAGGGCGAAAAGGTCCTTCACGGCGGCGAGGTCGTTGTAGGGGGCGAGCAGGGTGTCGCGTACGGTGCTTTCAGGCACGCCCGGAGTGCCGGGGATGGAGAGCGTGGCCACGCCCGAACCTGCGCTGGCGAGGAAGGGGTCTGCGTGCCCGTGGTAGCAGCCCACGAACTTGACCAGCTTGGTGCGGCCCGTATAGCCGCGCGCAAGGCGCAGCGCGCTCATGGTCGCTTCCGTACCGGAGTTGACCATGCGCACCATGTCGACGCCGGGCAGGGCGTCGACGACCTTGGCGGCGAGGACGACCTCGTCCTCACAGGGGGCACCGTAGCTTGTGCCCCGGTCGACGGCGGCATGTACGGCGGCAGTCACTTCGGGGTGGGTGTGGCCCAGTAGCATGGGGCCCCACGATTCGACGAAGTCGATGAAGGTCTCGCCGTCGACGGTATGCAGGCGGCTTCCGGCGGCACGGGCGATGAACAGGGGCTCGCTATCGACGCCGAGACAGGCGCGGACGGGGCTGTTGACGCCACCGGGGATGAGTTGCTGGGCGCGTTCGAAGAGTTCGCTGGAGCGTTGTGACATGGCTGGCTCCCTGTCGTTGCGGTTGCTGCGAAGAGGGCGGGGCCGCGCGTCGTGCGCGGCAGGGCCTCTAGAAATAGGTCATGGATGTCTTCTTGAGCTCGCGGAGGCTCTCAAGCACGGCGAACTCCTCAAGTGGCGTCTCACGGCGCAACTGTTCGATGACGTCCATGTGGGCGGTCGCATGGCGACCATGGATCATGGTGTACAGTTCGTAGGGCCAGTCGGGGGCCGAAGAGGGCCGATAGTAGACGTGCGAGATGTGCGGATGCTCGGCCGCCTTGGTGCCCGCCTCCTCGACGATGGCGGGGTCGACCTTCCACGCCACCATGGCGTTGTGGTTCCATCCGGCACGCTGGTGCTTGATACTGGCACCGAAACGGCGGATGGGGCCTTCCTCCTTGAGGGAGCGCAAGAGGGCGAGCACGGTCTCCTCGTCGGTTCCCACCTCGCGGGCGATGTCGGCGTAGGGGGTGAGGCTGTCGGGCAGGTTGGACTGCACGATGCGCAGAATGGCGCGCTCTACCTCGGTGAAGTCATCGTAACGGCTCATGGGGTGTGTCCTGTGGGTTGCGGTTCGACCCGCAGTTGATACCCCGTCGTAGCGTCATAGGCAAGAAGCCCGGCGTCCCGTCCCTGTCCGTCGTCAGTCGTCGAGGAGGATCACGATGCGTTCACGCCCGCTGCCCGGATTCTCGCGACGCAGCCGGATACGCCCTACCGCGCCCGTCGATGCGGGGTGCGTCCCTCCACAGCGGACACGTGCGAACCCTTCGATGCTCCAGTAACGGACCTCTGTGGACTCGTCCTCGAAGCTGCTTTCAATGGGCAGGTCTGCGGCCACCAGTGCGCTGAGCCTCTCATGGAGCATGGGGAACGCCGTGGAGATGTTGCCCTGCCATGCGAAGTCGAGCCGCGCCTTGTCGGGGGAGATGTGCGCGCCGGTCTTCTCGGGATGGTCGTAGTGCCGGTTGACGAGTTCCAGCACCAGTTCGGCAGCGAAGTGCAGCCGCACGAGTCTGCGACGTGCCTCGCCATCGATGCATACGGTCACGCGGCTGCCGGGGGTGAGGCCATGCCCGGCGGGGAGGGTGTAGTACAGTTCGAGCGGGTCGCAAGGGGACCCTTTGACCGCCTTGAGGATGGCATGTCCGGCGATGGTGCCCCTGTCGGACTCCTGCCCGCCCGAGAAGGCGAAGGCCACGGTCCTGTCCAGCGTGATGACGTCGTTTTCGACGCCGGTCACGACAGCCTCCGTCTCGGTGAGGGCAGGGTCGTCCCAGAAGAGTTTGCGGACGCTCATGCTGCGGGCCCCGTACGTGCCGCCGGGGGCGTGGCGCTGCCGGGGTGCCGCATCAGCCCTGCTTCTCCAGAAGCGTACTGAGATGGTCGACGGTGCCGTCATGCCCTTTCGTCCGCAACAGGCTGTCGATGTGCTCGAAGCTGAAACGCGACCCCAGATACAGGTTCATGTAGCCCGTCGTCACCTCGAAGCGCGGGGACAGTGCCGCGGCGACTTCCCGCGCCCTCTGCTGGGCGCGTCCACTCCATGGCCAGTCCGAGTCTGAGAGGAAGCCGATGCTGTGTTCGGCACGGACATCCTCCGGCTGCATCTCGAGCCCTGTGAGGCCAATCTCCAGATAGTGGTTGACCACGGCCAGCGGGCGCACGCCGCTGGCGAGGCTCACGTCGTCGAGGCCGTGCATGGCGGCCACGGCAAGCACGAGAGTGCGGTCGACACCGCGGGCGACAAGTTCACGGAGCATCCACGAATGATGGTCCTCATGTCTGGCGATGAAAGGGTCTTCGGCCTTCACGAGGGCGTAGTCGTCATCGAAGTCGTAGACGAAGCGCTTGAGGCAGTCGTGCAGCATGATGGCGGCGAAGAGCAGCCCTCTGTCCAGCGCCAGTCCCCGCGCCTCGTGGGCTTCGGCAAGGGCGCGCGCGTTGCGCAGGTCTTGCAGGACATGCAGTGCCAGCCCCCCGATGTGGGCGTGGTGCGCCCCCGACCCCGGAGAGGCTGCGAAGCTCCATACCCGGCGGCACTGATGGGCATAGGGCGTGAGCGGTTCGTCGAGCGTCAGGAACTCCTCGACGAGGCCGCGCCATACGGGGTCGGTCACGGCGGGCAGGAATTCGCGTCGCATGGCGGCAAGGGCCGGTTCGCCCTGATACCGCGCCAGTGCCTCAAGCGGTTCGACTGCAAGGCGTGCCATGGCGTCCTACTTGATGCCCGCCCGCATGAACGACTGCACGAACTGCCGCTGGAACAGGAGGAAGGCGACCAGCAGCGGCCCGGAGGTCATGAGTGTGGCGGCGGTGATGATGGCCCAGTCGACGCCCTGTTCCGTGGAGGAGAAGACCTGCAAGCCCACGGTGAGCGGTCGGGAGTTGGTGGTGTTGGTGACGATGAGCGGCCAGAGGAAGTTGTTCCAGTGGTAGCTGATGGAGACCAGCGCATAGGCGAGGTAGACCGGTTTGCCCAGCGGCACGTACACCTTCCACAGAATCTGGAGGGTGCTCGCCCCTTCCACGGCGGCGGCCTCGTCAAGTTCCTTGGGGATGCTCTTGAAGGTCTGGCGCAGCAGGAAGATGCCGAAGGCCGAGGCCATGTACGGCAGGCCGATGGCAAGGGTGGAGTCGAGCACGCCGATGCTCGCCATGGTGCGGTAGTTCTCCACCACCAGCACGTCGGGCATGATCATGAGTTGCATGAGGACCAGCGCGAACATGATGTTCTTGCCCCTGAAGTCGTACTTGGCGAAGGCGTAGGCCGCCAGCGTGCAAAGCACCAGCTGTGCCGCCAGCACCATGGTGACGAGCAGCACCGTGTTGACGAAGTAGAGGGCGAAGGGCGCCGCATGCCACGCCGTCACGAAGTTCTCCAGCGTGAGCGGCGCGTTCAGTGTGAAGCGTGTCGAATAGGCCGAAGGATGAAAGGCCGTCCATATGGCATAGAGCAGGGGCAACGCCCACATGATGGCCAGCGTCCATGCCGCGGTGGTGTCGAGGGCGCGTGCGAGGCCCCGGCTGTCGTAGATGTTCGTCTGCTTCATCTGTAGTGCACCTTGCGCTCGAAGAAACCGAACTGCCCGATGGAGGCCAGTCCGAGGAAGGCCAGCAACACCATGGTCAGTGCCGCACCGTAGCCCGTATCCCAGTATTTGAAGCTCACTTCGTAGATGTAGTAGAGCAGCAGCGAACTGGCGTTGTTGGGGCCGCCCTGCGTGAGGACGAAGAGGTGGTCGACCATGCGGAAGGCGTTGATGGTGGCGTTGACCAGCACGAAGAGCGTCGTGGGCATGAGCAGGGGAATGACGACGCGGCGGTAGAAATAGAGTCGCGATGCCCCTTCGAGCATGGCGGCCTCGCCCAGCGACGGAGAAATCTGCTGCAATGCGGCGAGGTAGAAGATCATGAAGAAGCCCGCGTCCTTCCATACGGCGACGGCGATGACGCACGGCAGGGCCGTCGATTCGTTGCCAAGCCAGTTGATGCCCGAGAAGCCCAGCGCACCACGCACCTGTTCAAGCAGCCCGTATTCGGGCGTGAAGAAGAAGAGCCAGATGTTGGCGACGGCGATCATGGGCAGCACCGTGGGCACGAAATAGCACAGCCGCAGCACGGACTGGCCCGCAAGCCCTGCGTTCACCAGGAAGGCCATCAGCATGGCGAGGCCGATGGAGAGGGGGATGGTGCCCGAGGCGAAGAGCAGGTTGTTGACCAGCGCCTTGCGGAACACTTCGTCCTCGAAGAGGTACATGTAGTGCTCGAGGCCCACGAAGGTGGCAGGGGCACCGCCCTTGCCATCCAGCATGAAGCTGTGGATGAAGGTGTTCACTGCCGGAACGTGGGTGAACGCCACGATGAAGGCCATGGCTGGCAGAAGCAGCAGCCATGCATGGATGTTCCGCATGGTGGCGGGTCTGGGCACGTCTCTCCTCCAGAGATACGTAAGACGGAAGAAGCGGGACGGGCGTCACACCCGCCCCGCAGTGTGCAACAGTCTACTTCGCGTAACGGCGCAGGATGCGTTCGGCTTCCTTCTGGGCTGCCTTGAGTGCTTCGGCAGGCGTCTTGGAACCGGTGACGGCAGCCTGGATGGCGTCGTCAAGCGCCTTGGTCACGCGCTGGTTGTCGTGGGTGGAGAGTTCGGCCACGCCGTGGGCCAGCTGGTCGCGGGCGATGGCGGCGTAGGGGAACGAGGCCACGTAGTCCTTCATGGCCTTGGTCTCCCATGCGTCGGGGCGCACCGCCACATAGCCGGTGTCGATACCCCACTGGGCTGCGCGTTCGGCGCTGGTCATCCACTTCACGAAAGTGACGGCGGCCTGACGTTCGGCGGGGGTGCTCTTCTTGAAGATGTAGAAGTTGCCGCCGCCCGTGGGCGAACCGGGACGGGTGTTGGCGGGCAGCATGCCCACACCGAAGGGGAACTGCGCGTTCTTGCGGACGTTGGTCAGGTTGCCGGTGGTGGTCCACATGATGGCGGTCTTGCGTTCGAAGAAGTCACGCGGGGTGGTGGCCCAGTCGATGGTGCCGGAGGGCGACACGCCGTGCTTTCCGGCGAGGTCGACGAGGAAGGTGAGGGCTTCGATGGCCTTGGGGTCGTCGAAGTAGGTCTTGGTGCCTTCGGCGTTCATGAGTTCCACGCCGTTCTGGATGGCGAGGGCCTGCAGCATCCAGTAGGCATAGCCGGTGGACGGGATGGCGACGCCCCACTGGGTGACCTTGCCGCTTTCGTCCTTGACGGTGAGCTTCTTGCCCATGGCGACCAGTTCCTGCCAGTTGGCAGGGGCCTTGTCAGGGTCGAGGCCCGCAGCCTTGAAGGCCTCCTTGTTCCAGTACATGACGATGGTCGAGCGCTGGAAGGGAATGCCCCACGTCTTGCCGCCGGTCTGGCTGTTGCTCATGAAGCCGGGGAAGAACGCCTTGGTGAAGGCCATATCTTCGGGCTTCATGATGCTGTCGTAGGGGACGATGGCATCCTCGTCGATGAGGGTGTACATGTCGGTGGAGAGCAGCACTGCCACATGGGGCGGTTCACCGCCACGCAGGGCCGTGAGCGCCTTGGTGAGCGTCTCGCGGTAGATGCCGGCGTAGACGGGGGTGATGTTGATGTCGGGGTGTTCCTTCATGAACTGCTCTGTCATGCCCTCGACGATCTTGGTGATGGGGCCGCCGACGGAGACCGGGAAGTAGAAGGTGAGATTGACCTTTTCGGCGAGCGCGGTGCCCGCCATCAGGGTCAGCGACAGCAGCGAAGCCGCCACCAGTGCGCAGGTTTTGCGGAATAGGGCCATGTGTGCGTCCTCCTTCGAGATGTTGCTCGGTGCGAATGAACGGTGCAGCCTGATCCAGAATCGACGGGTGGTGTACCTGCCGCAGGTTACGGCAGTGCGTCGCTACGTCGTCGCGTGTCTTGCCCCTGTGGCGGCGTCGAAGATGTGGACGTGCTCTTCGGGGCAGTGCAGGTAGATTTCGGCGCCGACCACGGTGTCGGTCACGCCATGCACGACAACGGAAAGTTCCTCGCTGCCCACCCGGCACGACAGGACAGAGTTCGAACCGAGGTACTCCACACTCTCGACCACGGCACGCCAGCCGTCGTCTACGATGCGGATGTGCTCGGGGCGGATGCCCAGCATGCAGTCGGCCCCGGCGTGGCACGTCACGCGACCCGAACGGCTGCCCGCGACGCGGATGCCGTCGTCATTCCCCTGAAGGCGGACGAGGTTCATGGGCGGCGTGCCGATGAAGCTGCCCGCGAAGGCGGTGGCGGGACGGGAGTACATCTCGGTGGGGGTGGCGTTCTGTACGATGCGACCGCCCTGCATGAGGATGATGCGGTCGGCCATGCTCATGGCCTCGGTCTGGTCATGGGTGACGTAGACCATGGTCATGCCCAGGGTCTGCTGCAGGGCGCGTATCTCGCGGCGCATCTCCTGACGGAGTTTGGCGTCGAGGTTCGAGAGGGGTTCGTCCATGAGGCACACGGCGGCCTCAGCCACGAGGGCGCGTCCCAGTGCCACGCGCTGCTGCTGACCGCCGGAGAGTTCGCCGGGCTTGCGTTCGAGCAGCTTGCCGAGTCCGAGTATCTCGACGGCCCGGTCGAGGCGCTTCTGGCGTTCCGCAGCGGGAACCTTGCGCACGACAAGCCCGAAGAGGATGTTGTCGCGAACCGTCAGGTGGGGGAACAGGGCATACGACTGGAAGACCATCGCAAGCTGGCGCTGGGCCGGGGGCAGGTTGGTGACGTCGCGTCCGCCGATGAGGATGCGCCCGGAGGTGACGGACTCCAGCCCGGCGATGAGCCGTAACGTGGTCGACTTGCCGCAACCCGAAGGGCCGAGAAGGACGAGCATGTCGCCCTGTTCGACCTCGAAGCTGACGTCGTCTACGGCGCGCACGTCGCCCCAGTGCCTGCTGACCTTGTCGAGAACGATTGTGGACACTATGCCCCCTTTCCTGTCTGAATCGATGTGTGTCTGCTCGACTCGCTGCCATTTTCGCGGCGGGCGTCTGCTCGATGCCCTGCCCGGAGAGAACTCCAGCGAGTGAAATCCCCATATCGTGCACCGGGTTCTGTCTTCGAGTCAACGGTTTTGCGTTGTAGTTCGGGGGGCGGGGGCGCATCGGATATCTTTTGCCGTGTCTTTCGCCGGTGGTTGAGGACGGGGCTGCTTTGCCGTATGCGTGACGGCGCGCCCCTGCATCCTGCAACTCGCGGCGCGTGAGGAGTGACGATGAAGATAGCTGTACTGGGCGGTGGTAGCTGGGGCACGGCCCTTGCGCATCTACTGGCGGGAAAGGGCGAGGACGTGCGCCTGTGGGTGCGCGACCCCGCTGTGGTCGAAGGCGTGAACCGCGACCATGAGAATCCTCGCTATCTCAAGGGGCTGCACCTGCATGAGGCGCTACGGGCCACCTGTGACGCGGGTGAGGCTCTTGAGGGGGCGGACATCCTGCTTTCCGTCGTGCCCTGCCAGCAGACCCGCACAGTGCTGCGCAGTCTTCGTCCACGGCTGAAGACCGGCATGGTGGTGGTCAGCGCCAGCAAGGGCATAGAGACGGATGGTCTGCGCACCGTGGGCGAGATGGTCGAAGATGAGCTTGCGGGGTTGGCACCCCGCTACGCTGTCATCTCCGGCCCTTCGTTCGCCGCGGAGGTCGTTGCCGGAATGCCCACCGCCGTGGTGCTCGGCTGTGCCGACCGCGACCTTGGCGGCACCTTGCGTGAGGTGTTCTCCACCCCGACGTTCCGCACCTACTCGTGCACCGATGTGCGCGGTGTCGAACTCGGCGGGGCGGTCAAGAACGTCATCGCCATCGCCGCAGGCCTTTCCGACGGCCTCGGCTTCGGCAGCAACGCGCGCGCCGGACTCATCACCCGAGGACTTGCGGAGATGGGACGGCTTGGCGTCGCACTCGGGGCGCGGGGGTCGACGTTCATGGGGCTTTCGGGGCTTGGTGACCTCGTGCTCACCTGTACGGGTGACCTGTCGCGCAACCGGCAGGTGGGGCTTCGTCTTGCCGAAGGGCAGGGGCTCGATGCCATCGTCGCGGGCATGGGCATGGTGGCCGAAGGCGTGAAGACAACCGAGGCTGTGTACGAGTTGGCGCAGCGTGAAGGTGTCGACCTGCCCATCACACAGGCCATGTACGCCGTGCTGCATGACGGGCGCGACCCTCGTGACATGGTGCAGGAACTCATGACACGTGAGCTTCGCGAAGAGTAAGGAGCCGAATGGCGTCCGGAAGGCTTCCGGAAGGTTTTCGATATCGGGTCGTATTCAGGGCGCGTCTCCTTGCGGTGACGCGCCCTGCTGTCTCTAAACATTGGTGTGCAGACTGGACGGTCAGCGCGCGATGTCGGCCTTGCGTTTCTCAAGGTACAGGAAGCGCAGCCATTCGTACTCGAAAGGCGTTCCCGCATCGTAGTAGCGCAAGGGGATGCGCGAACGCGTGTCGACGGCTTCAAGCGCGGTGACACCCCATCGCAACGCGGTGGCATCGGCGTTGCCCGTCTCTTCGTACAGCGTGTCGTAGACCATGTAGCGCAAGCCGAAGTCACCGGCGTAGCCCGCCGTGTCTCGCACCGTGGAGGGGCCGAGTACGGGGAGTATGACATAGGGTCCCGCAGGCACGCCCCATACCCCGAGGGTCTGGCCGAAGTCCTCGTCCTGTGCATAGAGACCGGCACCTTCCGCGACATCGAACAGCCCCAGAAGACCGAAGGTGGTGTTGAGCGCGAAGCGTCCCAGCGTGATGGCGCTCTTGTCGAAACGCCCCTGCAACAGGCAGTTGGCGAAGGTGGGTATCTCGCCCACGTTGTCGAAGACGTTGCCGATGCCGTTGCGGAAGGGTTGCGGGACCACCGTCTCGTACAGGTCGACCACGGGCAGGAACACGTATCTGTCGAGTCGCGCGTTGAAGGCGTACATGCGACGGTTGTAGGCCTCGAGGGGGTCGTCGCGTTCGACCTGCGTGGCGGCGTCGCGCGGCGGGGCCTTATGTTCCGGGGCGTGCGTCACGGGCGCCGTGAAGGGCGGTGGCGGGGCGGCCCCGGCAGGGTTCTCCATGGTGGCGGCGCATCCGGCAAGGCCTGCTGCGAGCATGGCGATGGTCAGCCCCCGGACGAGGTGCGTCAGGACGAGGCGCGACAGGAGATGGCGGGCTGCGGGGCGCACTACGGCGTCCTGCGCCGGGGGGGTGGCTGGAAGGGCCGAAGGTGTCCACGCGGTCATCGTGCACCTCCGTCTGCGAGTCCGGAGTTCATGGCTGTTCCACTCGTCCGGGGGTTGCCGTACTCCGCGTTCATGAGGTCGACCATGCGGGTGGCGAACGGGCCGTAGTTCAGGTTGCCGCAATGCCCGCCCGTGGGGAACAGGGTGAGCCTGTCACCGAGGGTGCTCTTGAGATAGGCGAGATTGCCTGCGGTGAGGATGGGGTCGTCGGCGTTGCCGATGGCTCGTATCTTGGGGCTATGGGCAAGGAATCCGGTGATGGGTTCGAGGCTGCATGCCCGGATGACCGCCTCGCGCGTGAGGTCGGGCTGCCGTTGCAGCAGGAAGGGCAGCATGTACTCGTCGAGGTAGGTGGTGAACCCGAGTCCTGCCGCCGCCTTGAAATAGGGCATGAGGTCGTCGAAGGGGCCGGGCTGTGCATCCTTGGGGATGACATAGCCGGAACGGTGCAGCGCGTCAGAGGTGAAGATCATGGTGGCGGCGGTGAGGCGGAAAGAGAGGCCGATGACGCCGCGCATCTCGGTGGGGGAGGCCTCCACCTTCTGCGAGAACCGGTAGAGGAACTCGTCGTCGAAACCGACGCGCTCGCTCTTGCGATAGAAGTCCGCGAACTGGTCGAAGAAGCGGTCGAAGAGGTCTGCCGATGTGCCGCCGAGAGCCTCGGGCGACAGCCATGCGTCGAAGCGCGAGGCGGAGTCGAAGAGGCTTGCGGGCGGGTTGATCATCAGTACGCGCCGAAAGCCGAAGTCGCCCCGTTCCTCATCCATCTTCGCGAGGTAGGCCGCATGAAGTCCGCCGAGGCTGTAGCCCGTGACGGCTGTGCCCGTGACCTCGACGCGGCTGCGGACCTCCTCCAGCATCCAGCGCATGACGCGGTAGAGGTCGGCCACGTCGTCGGGAACGTAGCCTGCCACGCGGGTGTGCGACATGCTGACCATGAAGTTCATATGCGTGGGCGACGGCAGGGCCACGCAGTGATAGCCCGCGTCGTGGAAGAGGCGGGTGAGAAAGCGCATCTTGCCCGCGTTGTCGCCAGCCCCTGTGCCCGCGATGATGAAGACCAGCGGTGCGGGGCCGCGCTGGAGGGCCAGGGTGTAGCGCAACGACCTGTCGTACCAGAAGATGTCAGGAACTTCGCGACCTTCGATGCGGACTTCACGTCGCACGTCATGGGCGGGCAGACGCGTCTGGTGCTGGAGGCCCGGAGGGGTGCCGAAGACGGTGGCCCGCAGCGGGTCGGCTTCCGGGAAAGCGTAGGCTGTGCCGTCAGTTGCGGCGGAGACACCGGCAAGGGCTTCATCTCCATGGGTGAATGGCGCGACGGCGCAGAGCAGAAGTACGACAAGGAGGTGGAGTGCCAGTCCTCTCGGGCGGACTGGGCCAGCCGGGCCAGCCGGGACGGGCTGTCGTACGGCGTGATGATTCTGGGCAGGCTTCATGGTTCGTATCCGGTTTCGGGTGTTGCACCTTGGTAGCTTTTTCCGCGGATTCGCGCCAGTCCGGGGTGGCAGGGCGGGTACATCTTTGCCGCAGGGGATGTCCCGGGGGGGGCCTCCTGCAGACCGTTGCGTGGTGAGGCATGACCACGGGGTCGAGGTCTGGCACAGACCGGCCTATGCCCGCATCATGGCGCAGGTCGCGCCTGTGCCCGATGCCATGATGTCCCAGCAAGAAGGGCCGTGGCGAACTGGTTCACCACGGCCCCTTGGCATCAGGTCAGACGCAGGATCATTCCACCGTCACGCTCTTGGCGAGGTTGCGAGGCTGGTCGACGTCCTTGCCGAGGTAGTCTGCCGCCTCGTAGCTGAAAAGCTGGAGGGCGGGCAAGGCGATGAAGGCCGCCAGCGGGCCCCATGCGGCGGGCACCACCCACGGATTGTCGACGCGCACTTCCACACCGGGGTTGGTCAGGGCGATGACCTTGCCGCGTCGTGCCTGCACCTCTTCGATGTTCGACTTCACCTTGGGGAAGAGGTCGTCGGCGAGGGCGAGGGCAAAGGTGGGGAACTCCGGGTCGATGAGGGCGATGGGGCCGTGCTTCATCTCGCCGGAGGCATAGCCCTCGGCGTGGATGTAGGAGATTTCCTTGAGCTTGAGGGCACCTTCGAGGGCCAGCGGAAAGCAGTGCCCACGGCCGAGGTAGAAGAAGCTGCGCGCCTTGGAGTAGGTGCGGGCCAGTTGCTGCGCCTCGTCACGCATGCCGGGGAGCGCACTCTCGAGTTGCCCCGGTAGCTTGCGCAGGGCGGAGAGGGCCTCGTGGCGCACATCGTCGGCGAGCGTGGCCTTGCGGCGGCCCCAGTAGAGGGCCAGCAGGGTGAGCAGCACCATCTGGCTGCACATGGCCTTGGTGGATGCCACGCTGATTTCGGGCCCCGCCTGCGTGTAGATGACCGCATCGGCCTCACGGGCGATGGACGACCCCACCACGTTGCACAGGCCCGCCACCTTCACACCCTTCTCGCGGGCGATGCGAAGGCCCGCCAGCGTGTCGGCGGTCTCGCCCGACTGGCTGATGACGAGCACCATGTCTTCGGGGTCGAGGAGGATGTCGCGGTAGCGGAATTCGGAGGCAATCTCCACGCTCACCGGCACCTTGGCCCAGCTCTCGAGCAGGTGCTTGCCCCACATGCCTGCGTGCAGCGAGGTGCCGCAGGCCACGATGTGCAGGCGCTTCGGCACGGGCAGGGCGGCGAGTTCAGGCAGGGTCACCTCTTCGCGGGCCCAGTCCACGCGGCCGGCGAGGCAGTCGGTGACGACCTTGGGCTGCTCGAAGATCTCCTTGAGCATGAAATGCTTGTAGCCACCCTTCTGGGCTGCCTGCATGTCCCACTGGATGTGGTGGACGGGCTTGTCGACCGCAGAGAGGTCGGCGATGCGCATGACCTTCCACGAATGGGCGTCGAGGCGGACAAGTTCGCCGTCTTCGAGGAACACCACGTCGCGGGTGTAGGGCAGGAAGGCGGGGATGTCGGAGGCCACGAAGTTCTCACCCGTGCCGACACCGAGGATGAGCGGTGCCGAAAGACGGGCGGCGTAGAGCACGTCGGGTTCTTCGGGGGTGGTGAGGGCCACGGCATAGGCTCCGTGGGCCTGCCGCAGCGCCCATGCGAAGGCGTCGAGCGTGGTGGCTGTATGCTTGCGCCCCTCGGCGATGAGGTTCGCCAGCACTTCGGTGTCGGTCTCGGAGTGGAAGACGTAGCCCTTGGCGAGCAGGTCGTTCTTCAGCTCCTGATAGTTCTCGATGATGCCGTTGTGGACGATGGCGAGAGAACCGTCGTTGGATTTGTGGGGGTGCGCGTTGCGTTCGGCCGGTACGCCGTGGGTGGCCCAGCGGGTATGGCCCATGCCCGTGGTGGCCACGGTGTTGGGACATCCGGCGAGACGCTCTTCGAGGGCCGCGAGCTTGCCCTCGGCCCGGACGGTATTGAGTTCGCGATTCTGGACGAAGGCGACGCCTGCGGAGTCGTATCCGCGGTATTCGAGACGGCGCAAACCTTCGATGACGACGGGAACGGCGGGACGATGACCGGCGTAGCCGATGATGCCGCACATAGGCCAGAGCTCCTTGGAGGACGTGGCGCCCGCACGCGGTATGTGGCGCGGCGCGGGCCGTAGAGGTTGGCGGGGCGGCGACGCTGTGTCGCACGCCTTCTCCGCGACTGCCTCTTTAGCAGGTAGGGCGCGCCGTAGCAACAGTGTCGGAGAACGCTACATGCCCGGCCCGTGCATGTAGGCCCCTGAATGCCCGCTCCTGCAGCCACCCCCCGCATCCTGAAATGCCCTGAAGGCCCTGCCTGGCTGTGCGGTCAGGGCCTGCCGATTCGGCCCGGCAGCCCCGTCAGGCCCAGCAGGCCCGACCTTCCCGATTTGACTCGGCCCGACTTGCCTGCGTGTCATGGGGGGGCGTTCCAGCTCGCCCGCGCAGTCCTCATGTCCCGTCCGCAAGTCCCCCCGCAAGCCCTTCGGCATGTTCATCGCCATGGCCTCCCGTGCCCGCCGAAGGTCCAGCGGTGCGCAGGGTTTTCGTGGGGTGCGCGTCAGGAGACTCCGCGTTCGCGCAAGTACGCCTCGTACTTCTTGTCCTCCTTCATGATATGGTTCACCAGCCAGTCGACGAGGCCCCGCAGGGTGGTCATCACCACCTCGGGGTCTCCCGCAGCCAGTTGCTTCTCCCACTTGAGAACGGTCTCGACGAAGCGGCGATGTATCTCCTTGTGCCGTGCCGTCTCGGGGTAGGCATAGTCGTCGAAGAGCCTTTCCTCGTACCCGAAATGCTCTACGGCGTAGTTCTTGAGTGCGTCGAACACCGCGCGGGCCTTGCCCATGTCCCTGAGGCGCGCAGCGCGGTAGAGGTCGTTGATGTAGTCCACGAGACGCTTGTGCTGCGTATCGATGCTCGGCAGGTTGGCGAGGTCTTCGGACCATTTCACGAGCACATCCGCGTCACCCGTATCGGCCAGCACCGATACCCCCTCTTCGCCGGTGCTGATGACCTCGATCATGGAGAACAGTTCCTGTACTTGCGAGAAGATGTCCTCCAGTGTGCCTGCGAAGTGGCTCATGGAGGCGGCCGTGTCACCTGCGATGGCGTTCACCTCCTCCACGTTGCGCCCCACCATGGTCGCGGCCGCGGCCTGCTGGTCGCTGGCTGCGGCGATGGACTGCACCATGCCCGCCGTCTCGTCCACGCGGGAGACGATGTCGTCCATGACCCGGCCCGATGCCGTCGCCGCGTCCGCCGACGCTGTGGCTTCGCGCATGGCTGTCTCAACGGCGGCGATGTTGTCTCGGGTGTGGGTCTGTATGCGCGTGACGGCACTGCCGACCTCGCCTGTCGCCTGCATGGTCTTCTCTGCGAGTTTGCGCACTTCGTCGGCCACCACGGCGAACCCGCGCCCGGCGTCCCCCGCCCTTGCCGCCTCGATGGCTGCGTTGAGGGCCAGCAGGTTGGTCTGGTCGGCGATGTCGGAGATGACGGACATGACCTTGCCGATGCTGTCGGCCTCTTCACCGAGGCGGGCCATGGCGGTGTTGAGGCGTTCGATGCGTTCGCGGACCTGACCGATGGAGGCCACGGCCTCGCCCACTCCCGAGGCACCCTGCTGCGCGTGCCCACGTGAAAGGTCGGCCTGTTCCGCCGCCCGCCGGGCATTGTCAGCCACATCGGAGACCATGGTGCGCATGGTATCCATGGCTTGCGCCGTGTCGTCCATGCGGTGGCGCTGCGTCTCGACGCCCTGCGTGATGGTGTGCACCTGCGCGGTGAGGTCGTTGATGGAACGTGAGACGTGTTCCGACACGCTGCGGGCCTTGCCTGCCGCCCCGGTCATGCGTTCCATGAGGCCCTTGATGCGGGTTTCGGATGCCCGGGCCTTGTCCAGTGCGGCCTGTGCCGCCTGTGCGCTGTCGGCGGCTTCCATGCCCTTGGCGTCGGCCTCATGGATGCGCATACGCAGGTTCTGCACCATGCTCTCGATGGAGTGGCGCATGGCGTCGAGTTCGGCCGGGTACTGCCCTTCGGGGCGCGCGTCGAGGTTGCCCGCGGCCACGTCCCCCGCGTAGACCTGTAGCCGTTGAAGCGGTCTGGAGAGAGCGCCCACCAGCGCTATGGCGATGCCCGACCCGAGCAGCGTGCCGAGGGCGAGCACCAGTAGCGTGCCCCAGAGCGTGCGCGCTTCGG
>Ga0302246_1000982_pt1 | contig 21874 bp, 15 predicted proteins | sample AAG_UR_Trp_MG_FD_193533 | JGI IMG/M metagenome (GOLD analysis project Ga0302246, IMG submission 193533) | Enriched activated sludge microbial communities from anaerobic digester in WTTP, New Holstein, Wisconsin, United States - AAG_UR_Trp | ecosystem: Engineered > Bioreactor > Anaerobic >...
CCTAGAGAACAAGCGCGAGGGACAGGCACGGTGCCCGGCCGGCCACGGCAAGTCAACAATGATTCTCGATTGGTTTGCCTATGTCTTCTGCCGCGAGCCTAACATCTCCTGCATCTACACGGAGAAGTCTCTGCCGGTGGCTCAGGGCCGCTGTGTGGCGTTGCAGGACAAGCTGCGCAAGCCGCGTCTGGTGGAGCACTACGGAGAGTTCAAGGGGCCGCGCTGGTCCACTCAGAACTTCACCATCGCCCAGCGCACTCGTTCTATCGACTATCCCACTTTCCGAGTATCCGGGGTTGGTGGCGGTTCGGTGCTGGGGCAACGCTGCAACATCTTGATCAACGACGACCCCGTGACCGACGAGAACAACGCCTCCGAGAAGGAGCGTGACAACCTCTACCGCTGGTTCACTAAGGCGGCGGTCACTTCTCCCTCTCCGATGCCCGTCGCCAATAAGCGGTACCTCAAGAAGCATTTTCTGGTGGGCACCGTGTTCGGCCCAGATGACCTGTACCACCGGGTTTACAGGGGCAAGATGGGCGACCCCGACTACGGCTACCTGCACCTGAAGGCCGTCAACGAGTCCACGGGGGCCACTCTCTCCACCCGTTTCTGCTACGTCGAACCCGAGGAGCTGTCCCGCCGCGCCGCTGATGACGCCTACTATGCCGACTTGGAAGGGCGAGTCAAGCGGGGCGAGATTATGAACCTCTACGCCTTCCGCCGTGAGCATGGTTCCTTCGCCTTCTACCAGCGCTACCAGAACGAGGCTATTGACCTTGAGCACCAGAAGTTCCCGAGGGCCTGGTTCCTGGGCGAGTCCGACGACATGGCCCCTCCCGGTGGCTATCCCGGTTGTGTGGACAACACTCTGGAGTTGGGGCAGAAGCTCCCCGGCTACATCTACGTGACCGGCGTTGATCCGGCCTCCGGCTCCCAGAGCGAGTATGCCGTTCGCTTTGCCTGCGTGACGCTGGGCTGGAATCCCGACGATCCAAAGTCTGTGCACTTGGCCGACTTGGACTACGGGCGCTACCCCTTGGTGAGCGACAACGAGAGCCGTCAGACCCAAGCCAAGATCGTGCTCGATCACGTCAAGCGGTTTGACTCCCGCGTGGTGGTGGAGGTCAACAACATTCAGGGCGTCTACCGCGACGTGTTCCAGCAGGAGGCGGCCAAGCAGGGTCTCTCGCTGCGCATGACCGCCCACTACACCAGCAAGCGCAAGAAGATCAACTTCGAGGAAGGCGTGGAGGCTATGCAGCCCATGGTCGAGAACGGCCACCTGCGTATCCCCTACAAGAACCCCTCCGACGTGCGCAAGGTAAGCGAACTCATTGACGAGATGAGCCTGCTGGGGGCGCATGGCACCGACGACATAGTGATGGCCCTGTGGTTCGCCTGGCGCGTCATTGAGCGCAACCGTGGCCGCCGCACCTCTCCCTATGTCCCAAGAGAGATCCCCGAGTACATGATCCGGGGGGACGAGCTTATCTTCCCGCCTCACTGGGATACCAAGCGTCGTCTGGCCTACATGGGGCTTGCTCCCTCCGAGGAATCTGACGAAGAGGAGGACGCCGCATGAGGTCTGCCGCAGACATCGAACGTCTCTACCAGAACGCTTTGTCGCGGTTCACCGACCGTGACCAGCGTTACCTCAACAACCACTACGCCTACCTTGGTGAGTATGACAAGCTGGGTAGGGCCTATGATTATGCTAACCCGCTTCTGGACATGCGCCACTCCCGAGAGACGCAGGTTCAGGTGTGGAACCTCATCAAGCCCATGGTGGACGCGCACCGGGTACTGATCGACCGTATGCCCCTCATTCGTGTGCCTCCTCCCAAGATGGGCGATCCGCTGGCGGCGGGCTTTGCCGACAAGCAGGAGAAGGGGTACTACGCGCTGTGGGACGCCTCCTACATGAAGCGTCAGCACGGCATGGGTGCTCACAACGTCGCTCTCTACTACTCGACCGTGTGGTTCGTGCGTTGGGACAAGGAGCTTGACCACCCGGTCATCACCTCCCGCCGCCCGAGTGAGACCTACCCCATCACCCGCCGCAATGGTCAGGACTTGGCCTGCTGCATGTTCGCATGGCAGGAAGACGCCGAGGTACTGGCTGAGAACTACCCCGAAGTGAAGCGTCTGCTCTCCGGAGGCACAGGCCGTCCCGGTCTGGTGGACGTGATCGAGTATGTGGACGACAAGGACTATGGCATCGTGGTCGGGGGAGAGTTCGTCAGCCTCATCGAAGGCGGCAAGCACGACCTGGGCTTCGTCCCCGTGGTCATCACACCCGGCGCGTACATCCCCGAGGGTGAGTCGGTCCTGTTCCCGCCCGGCCCTGTGGACCAACTTGTGGCGATCAACTGCTACGTGAACAAGATGCAGACCAAGTGGGGCGTCGCCATTGAGCGCAACCTGTTCCCCGGCCTGTTCCTCTCCGGTGAGAATCCCCGTGACGTGGTGGTCAACAACGGTCCTGGCGGCGTGACCTACGCCGACGGTGACACTCGTGCCACCCCCATGCCGACTCCCGACATCCCTCGTGAAATCTTCGTGTTTCTCGACCAGGCTCAATCCTTCATGCGCATGGCGGGCAACTATCCCGAGGCTGCATCAGGTGAGGTGCAGGGTTCCATCGTCACCGGCAAGGCTATCCACAACCTCCAGAGTGCCATGAACGGCATGGCGGCTGAGTCTCTGGACTCGGTGGGCGACGGCCTCAAGATGTGCAACCGCATGATGATGAAGATGCTGGAGCAGTACCGGCCCAAGAAGAAGTACACGCTCTACTCCAGCGAGACCTTCACCACCCGAAGCGCACCGGGCAGGCCCAACAACTTCTCCGTGGAGCTTGTGCCCGCCGAGGACATCAACGGCTACTACGCCAACGAAGTCACCTACTCTCCCATGGGTGCCGACTTCGTGACCTCCTCCACCATCCTCATGCAGCTCAAGCAGGCAGGCATCGTCTCCTCCCGCTGGATCATGAACCAGATCCCCGGAGTGGAGGACGCCGAAGGTATGCAGTCCGAGATCGAAGAGGAAATGCGTCGCCGTCTGCAACTGGAAGCCGAGATGCAGATCATGGTGCAGCAGAAGATTCAGGAGGGCCAGATGCAGATGCAGGCCCAAGCGCAGCAGGGCGCTCCGCAAGAGGGAATGCCGCCTCAAGGTGGCACCGGGCAGGAAGCCCAGATGATGGGCAACACTCTTATCCTTCCCAGCGGGCAACCATCCATGATGGGAGTCGGTGAACCGGCTACCGGCGAGGAAGGCTTCCCGCTTCCCTACACCGGCCTCAAGCCCTTCAATCAGGCCATGGACCAGCTTTTCCCCGGCCAGTCCGAGAATCAGCAAGGGATGGTCAACGATCTTGGCCCTGACGCCATCACCATCGAGGAAGTACAGCAGGCCGTCGGTGCGGTCAAGAATCTCAAGGGGCAGGTCTTCGTTGGTGGCGACCTTGCCAAGAGCGGCGCGACCGAGAACCGTGTGACCCTGTACATCACCAACAAGCTCGACAAGCAAACCATACTCAACTCCGTCCGCGAGACGAAGCTGTTTGGCCGTATCGACTTCATCCCCATCCCCGAGGGCGAAGTACCTCCGGGTGCGGTCCCACTGACAGGAGGCGCAAATGTCGTACCCGCAGCGGCCTAGAGGCGAGAACACCAATGACCAAGCCACTATCAATCCTGCTCAGGCTCCGACCCCTGCCTCTCCGCAGGCTCCTGCGGTGGTTGGACCGTCGGGTGGCGCTCCGTCCCTTAAGCCCTGGGCAGGTACTCAGAGCAAGACTCCCTCTACCCCTCTACCGGCCTCTCCGTGGAGTCTGAAGGACATTGGCGACCAGTACAAGCCGGTGGTGGACCGGATCAAGACCAACCTCCAGAAGTCCTTTGAATCGTTGTCCCCCGAGCAGCGCAACACGACGTTCTGGGGCGGTTTCTCACAGTACCCAGAGCAGATGGCGCAGATGATCGTTCGGCGCGTTCTGACGAACCGCATGGCGAATCAGGTCAACCAAGGCCCCATCGCTGAGTGGATGGCGTGGATCGAACAGGGACGGAGGTAGGCCATGCCTGACCCCAAAGTGGTGCAGGGAGAGGAGTACCAGCACGGAGAGGTGCAGGCCCAGGAGGCTCTGGAGCAGGCCAACCCCATCCCCGATGAGGAGCTTCCTCCCGTTCAGCCTGAGCAGGTGGTGGAGGAGGCCCTTGCCCCCAAGGAAGAGGAAGGGCCGGTTCCCATCCACAACCTGACGCGCATCCCCATGACGGTTCCTCGGATGATGTCCAACGCTATGCCCCAGCAGAGCTTCATGCGTGAACGGGAGTGGAATGCCTATCTCCTGTTCGAGACGTTGGCTAAGTCGCCAGCCTCTGATCCGTTCACCAAGCTCATCGCACGTCGCCATCTTGGGGAGGACTGATGGCTCTCTATGAAAACGCTGGCATAGGCGGAGGCTCTGTTAAGAGTCCTCTCCTGGCCGCCTCATTCACATGGCGAGACGAGGAAGAGGAACAGCGCAAGCGTCGGCAGCAGGGCGCGGCTGTTCATGTCACTTCGCCTGATGAGTTCCGGCAGGCTGACGCCGCCAGTGTCAAGCAGTACCAGGATCAGCAGCGTGTGGCCCAGGTCGCGGCTAAACAGATGAATACGCAGCGGGAACGTGACAGCCAGCAGATCAAGGGCATAGAGGAGTATTTCACGGTCGCTCGTCGCTTCGGCGGGGAGAAGGCTTTCGCTTATCGCATGAGTATGGTCAGCACCTATTGCGATATCTACCTCAAGCCGTATCCCAAGGCAGGCTTGGTATGGGATCTGGCGCGGTCAGAATACGGCATCAAAGACATCGAGATGATGTTGAAAGAGGCCAACAAGGCTCTCACCTCAGCGCGCAATCCTGTTCTTCCCGAGTCGATGTTCAAGAGCATGGGACTTGACTCAAGCGATCCGTCCCATGTCCGCAAGGTCTACCTGGAAACGTTGAAGGATACGGATACCACGATGACGTGGCTTCGTCTGCTTCGTCAGCAGCGGTACGAGGAGATGTTGAAGGCTCCATGGGAAGGGACGGCGTTTGACACGCCGTTCGTTCGCCAGAAGGTAGAGCCATTCATGAAGGAACATGGGCGCACTATCGGGCAGGCAGCGGCTATCTTGTTCTTGAGCTATGCGACTGCCGGGTTGGCGTCATGGCTCATGCCCTCCACCTTGGCATTGGCTGGTGGTGGGGCATTGGCTGGGTCGGGGACTCTCGGTGTGAGCGCTCCCGTCAGCATCGGATTTGGTGCGCTGACAGGAGAGGCGGGGGGGACCATCATCGGTGGGTCTATCGTCGGAGGCTCGCTTCCTGCTATGACCGGGCCGCAGATGATTGTGGGTTTGCTCGGCACCGGTCTGCGAACTGCGATTCCTATCGGTATCGCTCGTCCCTTCATCGACGACAAGAAGACGGAGCAGCGTATCAACGCCACCAACCTCAAGGGTGCTGCTATCACGGCAGTCAACTCGAATGTGGCGATTGCTCTCAAGAACTACGGCTCTGGGCATCTCGACAGTGGGTATGTGCGTGAACTTGCGCTTGTCCATGGCGCGGACGCTACCGAACGTGCTTTGGGCATGGTCGAGTATCTGCGACAGCAAGGTACAACCCTTGCCCCCGAGGATATTCGCACCAGCCAACGGAATATGCTGGAGATGTGGGGCCAGTTCCCGGAGATGGACACATGGGTGCGTGACCTGGAGGCCAACGGCAAGCTAACCGATGATTGGATAGCAGCCATGGTATACGCCGACGGCTTCCAGAAACGACTGGTCATGTCGCTTCAGCAGCAGGCGAAGGAGGCCCACTTCGCACCGAGTTGGCTGGACGTAAACGGAGATGCCAACGATCCTGCATGGGCCAAGCCTCTCGCGGATTTCGCACGTGCTGAGGCTGCAAAGGCCCAAATGCAAGATACCGATCCGTCTGCCGCGCATCTAAACGATTTGGTGGGCACTACTGGAGGCTTTCGCATATTCATGGAGAGAACATGGCGCAGCCTCTCCGATAACGGGATGCTCAGTGTTCCTTTTGAGGCACCGCTTCTCTTCTTCGAGAAGATAGGCCGTGGCTTTGAGGGGATGCTGTTCTTCGTGGACAACGGTCTGCGTCAGTACAACGACCCTGAGTACATGACCTATGTGAACACGCAGCACCAGATGATTCGTGAGATTGCAGAAGCTGCGAGCGACGAAGAACGTAAGAACCTAATCATCGGTACAAGCATATCCCAAGCGGGGGATGTGCCCACGGACACCATGCCCTCCTGGCTCAATGAGGTCATGAAGGGGCCGCTGGGCCAGAATCCGGAACTGGCCGAGATCGACAATGCGCGGCGAAACAGAGAGAGGGAGCTTATCGCTCGCCGTGTTGACCCCTCGTTGCTTGGCATCATGTCCGGTCTCGCTGGTATCGACGCTGAGAAGTTCGACCGCTGGTACGAAGAAAACAAGAGTCTGGCTATGGGTGTTGATTTCGCGCTTGAGGCGGCAACTGCTTGCCTGCCCTTCGGCTCCGCCCGTGCCCATACGAGGCAAATCAAGCGCTCTGTATTCGATGTCGCTACTTCCGAGATAGCGCAGCGGGATATCCAGACTGTTGTGTCTCATATCGCCAATGGCAGAGTGGCTGATGCCTTTCCTCTCTTGCGCGGCGACGCTGAGGCTGTTGCCGATGCCGTCAAGGGCGTGCAGCGGCTTCTATTTGAGGACGCGCCGTCGTATCGCAACCTGCAAGCAAGGGTGAAGATACAGGGTATCAGTAAGGAAGTTCTCGATCATGCTATAGATGGGCGTTGGGACGACGTGGAAGCGTTGGTCACCAAGCACGCCAATGCCGATACGGCACGCTGGTTCAAGGACGAACTCAGGCCGCTTTTAGAAAGCAGTCTCAAAGTCAAGCCAGCCGCAAAGCCCGGAACAGTGATTCCTGACGCGCCCATCAATCCTCAGCAGGTGAATGTCGCATCCATACGAGCGGCCGTGGACCACAGCAACGTGGCCGGAATCTTGGACGGTCTTGGTCTCGCTCACAGCAAGGGAAACGTCAAGTGGGCGGAACGTCTCATAGATAACGTGCAGAATGTCAAGGACGCGCCCGCCAAGAAACGCGCTGTCATAGACGATAGGTTCACGCAGAAAGTCGAGTATGTACGTGAGGGCGTCCGGCAGTGGTACGACGACGCCGTAGCACGAGCGTGGTCCGCATTCACGAACAACACTGAGGCGTCGCTTACTAGACAGATGATGACGGCTGAGCGCAAGTATCAGCGGGCCACTTCAGCAGTAGAGAGGCGCATGGCTTCCGTTCTCGAACAGATGGAAGGGGCTGAGGGTGCGGTGCTGGGCCGGCTGGAACAACAACTCACGAAATCCAGGGAACGTCTTGTCAAGCTTCGTGATCAGCGCCAGAAACGCATTGTAGAGAGGTACGGAGAGCGACCCTACTCCGAGGTGGCCGAGAGGCTACAGCAGGTAGACGATGCCCTCTCCTTTGATTTGCAGATCAACGAGAAGATGGGGCCAGCCGCAGAACGAGCGCGCAAAGCACAGGAGAGGATCGACGAAATCCGTATCAAGGCTGGGGACAAGCTGGGAGAACTCAACACGCCGTCCAGACCGAATGTTGCTGCCCTCGCTGAGCGCATTGTGGAAAACAAGATGGCGGTACTTTACGGAAAGCTAGACGACTTGGAGCGCCGAGCAGCCGCAAAGACTTCGGCGGCAGAGAGGCGGGTGGCAGGGCAGAAGACCAAAGCGCTCGCCAGAGTCACCAGTGTTTCCGACGACGACTTGGCTGCTGTCATTGTTGATCGCATTGGCACCTACAACCAGCGTGCTGTGAGCGCAAGTTTGCGGAAGCTGGACAAGAACTATGCCAATCTGTATGACGATATCCACCGGACACTGCTGGGCAGGCAGTACGAGATGGGTGACATCCTTGGCGTCATCGGCAGGAGAGACAAGGCCGTCGATTGGCTTGGGAAGCAGTATGCGCATGGTTCCAACATCTTCATTCACTGGCAAGTACCTGAACTGACGCCTGGGTTCTCCATCGCCACTTCTATTGCCAACGTCATACCGAAGATCCAGAACGAGGATGCGAGGCACATCTTAGGTCGCTTCCTCTCTGGTTTCGTGCAGAGGCCGATTCGGGACATCGCTTGGGACACCTACAGTTCTTTCGAGCGCATCAGGACCACAGCTCTCGCGGCTATAGGGGACCCAGTTGAGGCTGACTACTGGGCGCGTGTGTTCATGCGTACCCGTGGCAATCCCGGGTCTTTGCAGCGCTGGGAGGATCGCTTCGCCTCTCGTCTCACAGACATCTACAGGGCTGAAGACTTGGGGCTGGCTGCTCCTGCTACGAAGCGTGCCAAGGCGCTCAACTGGGTATACCGTGCCTTCCCCGACGATGAACAGCCAAGTGCGTATGAAGCTCTGGTGGGCCGCAAGGGCGCGCAGGGTAGCTTCGCGGTCAACCAGGTAACGGGTGCTCCTCTTGGTGAATACACGATGGTGGGTGCTAAAGACAAGAAGACGCTTATAGCGGATACCACTGATTTCAAGTACACGGTGCATGTGCCTAGTTTCGAGTGGGCTCGCTTCAATCGTCGCGCTGAGGGTTTCGCCAAGGCATTCGAGGTAACGGGTAGTGTTGTCCGTGAGGCAGGTGCCGTCGCGCAGCGCGTGGGTGCGTTTTCTCGCCACGTCACGGTAGCGTGGGGCGCTGGGGTGCTGTTCACCAAGCACGCCTTGACCGACACGGCCCGGACCATGTATGCCATAGGACCGGACGCCCTCTGGGGCTATGCCAACAACAAGCGCCTCGTGCAGAAGATATTTGACGAGGCAGGAACGATTGATCCGCAGTCAGTACGCCGCGCCCGTATGGCGATGGACATGGCTGTTCACACTGAGGCTCACTGGATGGATGACGTGAAGCGTGCCGTGACCTATGAGTTCGGCAGGTTCTACGACAAAGATGGTCACTTAGTCGTCAAACACGGCGAAGGCGCTCGTGCTTTGCGGCGTGTGGCGCAGGGAGACATATTCCGTGAGTATGCTAAGGGCGGCACGAGTGGAGTGACGGCATGGCTTGAAAACTCCAGCGAGGGAAGGAGATTTGTCCGGCGCTCTCGTGCCTACCAGATTGCCAAGGATATGTCGCCATCGGGTGCTTCTGACGATGTTGTTCACATGGCGGCTCGTGACTACATCTTGAACAACACGGTGGTCATGTATCAGCAGATCAAAGAGATGTATCCCCTGCTTTACGACGACATGGCAGGCATGGCTCGTCGTGGCAACGTTGACGCGGATAGGCTGTTCAAGAACCTCACCGAGCGCAACAAGGGCAAGGACATCACCGAGTTGGAGAACCCCATTCTCGCTATCGGGAAGGAAGCCGCGAATGACAAGGTGCTTGGCTCCATAGAAGGCTTCTTCACCAACATCACCGGCAAGGCCATGTATATGAATATGCTCAATCGCAAGATGGCATGGCATGAACTGTTCATAAGAGCTTACAAGTCTTTGGGGGATGACCTTGACGCAGCGGAGAAGGTGCGTATCGCCTCCACGGTGGCCGCAGAACGTTCTATGCAGATCCACTTTGACTTGGCTCGTGCCATAGGTTTTGAGCACCGATATCGGTGGGCGGCGTGGTTCGGGACCAAACACCGGCTGTGGAACACCTTCCTGCTCAAGAAGGCAGCCGAGAACCCCTTCCTGGCTGGCGCTGTTATGCAGTACGAGCGGTGGATGGAGGAGCGGAACAAGGATATGGAGATGCCTGAGTACGAACGGCACGCCATCCAGTTTGACCTCTTCGGCCACCGTATCAGTATCAACCCGGCTCCGATTATGTGGATAGGTGATTGGCCGGTGGAATCGAGCCTCTTCTACAGCATGAAGGAGATGGGGGCGCAGGGCATAAATCTTCTCTTTCCCGACCTCGTACACACTGCTCCCAATATGTTCAAAGAGGAAGTCGAACTCGGCAACATCACGGAACTCATGTGGAGTGTCCTGGATGTGAGTCGTGTGGCGCAAACAGCGTCGTCCGTGAGTGGCCTTCTGCAAGCGGCTGGTTCCGGGCTTCTGTCTAACGACGCCACGATGGACAACCTCGTTGAGTTTGAGTCCAAGATGGAGCCATACGATCGCAAGCTGTTCGAGAAGCAGGTGAGTCTGGTCATTGCCTTGCGAGGCGGCAACATCAGTGCGGTCGATGCAGCCAAGGAGGTCGTCTATAGCCGCATAGGTTCTGCGGCGAAGAGGTTCTTTGCCCCCAGTAGCTTCCGTTGGTTCGATAAGGCCGACATGGAAGTGAACGCTCGTATGCGCACGGCAGACGAACTGGAGGGCGACGCTAGATATGATTGGATGCAGGAGAACCCCGACCTGGCCACGCTTCTGCTCCCCCACGGGTCCACGATGGAAGAGACCATGAACATACAGGAGGGGCAGTTAGCCTACTACGACTTCAAAGACCGTCAGTATGAAGATGCTGTTGCTCGGTTTGAAGCTGGCCTCTTACGAGACCCGGATCAAGTCGCCAAGTTCTTCTCAGAGTGGGACGAGAAGCTAGAGGATATGAAGCGTGCCAACCCTGACTGGGCCAACTACTTCTACTCCTATAGCAAGAACGGTGTTGATCGGGTGTGCAAGTTGCGCTTCCCATCTACCACTCCGGAGCAGATAGCGAAGCTCAAGGACAACTACACGCGCAACAGTTCGTCGCACTTGGCTTCGGTGCGGAGGACTCTGGAGGATGATTTCGTCAACTCCCTCTCCAAATATGGGGCGGACCGCACGTATCTATACAGCGCGATTGAGAACTACGATAAGGGTGGTGATATGACGAGCCTTATGAACGATGCTCGCGTGGCTCCTCTTATCAAGTGGCTGTACTACGACAACGTGGTGAAGCCTTACGAGAGCATAACGCGTGACGTGTATAAGTCCTTCGGGCTGAATGCTGCGGAACGTAGGCTCAGCCGGTGCTTGGCCCGTGGGGGAGAGGTGGGCATGGCTTACGCCCTCAGCTTTGAGGGGCAGATCGAGGAGACGAAGAAACTCAAGATGTGGACCAATCTAGGTATTGCCACATCAGGCAAGGCCGCAACGGTCAAGGGTTTCGCCGGGCTGCCCAACACTAAGAAGGCCGAACTGGGATGGGTAAGCAGTCCGAGAGCAGAGGAGGCATGGCGAGGATACGCTGCTGATCTGTGGGCTATTGAACAGTACCGCAAGGAGAACAACATCAGCAAGAACAAGACGGAGTGGAAGAACTTGCAGGCAACGGTTGATGCCCGTTGGGAGGCCGCTGCCGAGTCCAACCCCGCGTTCAAGGCTGAATGGGAGTTCTGTAAGCTTCCCTTGTACGAAAGGCTGGAAGCACTCGATGTTGTGAACTGGTCGCACAAGAGCACGCAGGCTAAACGTGGATGGCAGGACTTTCTCGACATCATGTCCTATGCCCACGAACGTCTTGACCAAGTGTGGAACAAGAGCACGCGGCAGTACGGGGTCTCGTTCCAAGCCGAGGCTGGCAAGGATGTCGCTATTGACACTGTTCGGCAGATTCTTGCCCTTCGCCGGGCCAATGAAGACTGGTACGACGAGTGGAGCATATGGCTTGACCTCAATGCTTTTGGGTTCAGCCAAGCATGGAGAGTCCCGGGTGATGACGATCTGTGGCAAACCCGCATGGCCGCATCCCCATACATGAGGGAGGAGGAGTTCTAATGTCCATACCCCAAGGAGCAGGGGTTGGTGGTAGTACCGCAGGGTCGTCCGGAGGAAGCCTTACCTTCAAGCCGGGTTGGGGGTGGGTCGATGATGTTGGCAATGTCATCGTTCCCCAAATCCAGATAGGCGATCTTGCCCCCCCGGCCCCCAGTTCATCTATAGGTTTCACGGGATCGTCTGGCGGTGGCGGCGACCCCATGAAGTCGTCCACGTTTGACCACTTCGCTTTCTGGTTGGGGTCCAACTGGGCGAACACCAACGTAGCCACCGTCCAAAGAGCATACGACGAACGATGGTCGGCAGAATCTATCCAGCGTTGGGTATTCACGAGTGGGTTGGTCGGCCCCGGTGTAGACGCTCTGTGGGCTTGGACTCGTCAAGAGATGAGCAAGGTGGGGTGGAGGCCCGACGCCTCCACTGTCGCGGCTATCTGTGCGGACGGAACCTACAACTCTCCTGGCTGGAGCGCCTATCTCTATAATCAGGCGGGGATAGACTGGAACCCTGTCACCAACCCGTCTATTGCTTGGGCGCAGCAGATGTGGCTCCAGTACGTCGGACCTGACAAGCCGATGACCTGGAAAGCTACGCAGGAACTCCAGAGCATTGTCAGGCAGTACGGCAACGGCGTAGAGGCTCAGACCGTCTTCAACAACTTCTTGAAGGGCACGCAGTCTGCGTCTGCCGGTCGGTACGGGCAAACGCTGGAGCAGAACGTCAAGGCTTTGTTCGAGTCTTGGTTCGGGCGTCCACCTACAGCGGAAGAGTTATTGGAGTACAAGCCTTACGCTGAGGACGTGAACGCGCTCAAAAACATCCTTCGCCGTCATCCCGAGTACAGCCTGAACTTTGGTGGGAAGCCTGCCAACTGGGCCGAGGAAGCCTACCTCGATTATGCGAGTTCCATCAATCTCGCGTTTGCGGAGAGGTACGGATACGCTGTCACCCCTGGAGCGGCTGACTACATAGGCCAGGATACTTCTCCACGCGCTAACGGAAGGTGGGAGTTCGTCACACCAGAGGAATTGGCAGAGTGCGTCCGGCTCAATATCACAGCGGATGACATCGTGCAGGAGACGGCGTGGCTGAACGATGTTGACTACCTTGAGGGCACGATCAACCCCATTATGGAAGAGACGATGGGGTATGCCTTCAGTCGTGACGAACTCTACACAATGGCCTCCGGTGCTTTGGGCGCTGGTAAGCTCCGCGCAATAGCCGTTGAAGCGCAGAACCGTGCCAACTATGCAGAGGCGTATTGGCGAGTGTTCGGCACCTACCCTAGCCCTGATGACTACGAGCGCATCAGCAGCGAGTTTGTGTCACCGTCCGCGCTGATCATGGAGTACCAGGCCCGTGCTTCCGCTGCTGAGATGTACCCCGAGGTGAGTGACCTGCTCCAGCGTGTGTATGGCATGAGCGTCACCGAAGACGACCTCAAGGATATGGCTCTCGGTCGTGCCGGTACGGGTGATCTGCGTGCGCTCATCAATGAGGCTCAGAAGCTCGATAGCTACCGCTGGATTCACAAGCAGTACTACGGTGCTGAGCCCACTCCTGCCGACTATGCCAAGTACGCAGGCTACGCCGGTCCTGATGAACTCCAGTGGGAGATCGTTACCCAGGAGCGCATCGGTGAGTACAGCGACGTGATCAAGGAAGACTTCAAGATCGGTCTTGGTCTGGACATAGCCGACGATGACATCTTCACCATGCTTGGCGAGCAAGAGGGCTACGGTGAACTCCGTGCAGAGTGGACCAAGGCCAAGAAGAAGCGCAAGGACGTGGAGGAAGGTGAGAAGGGCGCGCACCGTGGCGAGAAGGTAAACATCGCCTATCAGGAAGACCCGCTAGGTGGTTTTAGGACTGCACTTCCAGGGTTAGCAAACCTGTAGTATGATAGTACAGACTTGTACTGTATTGCGTAGGAGGTGGAGTAGGGTTGAGCAAACTCGATGAGATACTGGCGCAACTCGACGACGACACAGCGGCGGCGGTCAAGGCTGAAGTGCTCGCTGCTGAGGTCAGAGCGGCCAAAGCGGAGCGTGATCTGAAAGCGGCCAAGCGCACGGACCTGCGGGAGAAGTTCCCTCGGGCCATGGCTGCCTATGACAAGGGGCGTGTGTCCCTGCCCGACGATCCCTCCGATGAGGCGTTGGAAGCGTGCCTCAAGGACAAGGAGGAGGAGTACGCTGACATTGGAGTCCCCATTCCGGGTGAGACTGTTCCCGATGTGAGAACTGATCCAGAAGAAGCCGATCCTGCTGCGGCCTTCGGAACTCCTGTGGCCGGTGGTGCCCCTGCGCCGAAGCGTGACTACGTGCGAGAAGTCATTGAGATCATCAAGAGTGATAAGAGCACCGAAGGCCGCGCCAAGGCCGCTTCCATACTCACCGAACTCAACAGGGAAGAGGGCTTCATGTCTCCCAAGCTCGCGGAGATCGTGGAGAAACTCAACGCCAGACCCATAGTGGGACGATGAAACGTAGCGAGATTATGAGACTAGAGAACGAACTTGACGTAGCTCTCAAGGTCGTTGACTCTCTTCGGCTCATCAGGTCTCTGACTAAGCATGGCAGAATAGAGCTTGCAGTGAAGGATGGTATTGTGGTATACTGCAATACGACGGTGAGAGAGAACCTGTAGGACGCAGGACTTTCACTTGTAGGCAACCCAAGCTAAGGGAGCCGCGATGTAGGCAGTGACGCTACTCGCGGCTTTTCTTTTGCGGCTCGGTCACCTCCGTGCTCGATGCCATAGCCGAAATCCGTCAGACGTTTTCACTTTGTCTGTTTGGAGGACGCAATGGCTCACACGAGCGTTTACACGGGCGACATGACCGCCAACACCTGGGTTCTGGACTTCAGTGCCCTCACGATGACCCCCCCGTTCGAGGCCGGTCTTCTGACCGTTTGGGATGTCATTCCCAAGGCCGTTGACGGGACCAACTCCCGCAAGTTCGAGTGGATGGTGGAGGAAAACCTCATCAACACCGTCCAGCTTGCGGAAGCCCTCGACACCACCGAGACCGATATCGAGTTCGTTTCTGGAGCTTGCGCCGCTGCGGGTGTTCGCGCCGGCACTCTGCTTCGCAACTGGACCGACAAGACCAAGAAGGAACTCATCTACGTCACGTCCGTGGACTCCCTCACCAACTGCACCTGTATTCGTGACTACGGTGGTCACGTCTCCGGTTCGGGTGGAGGCACCACAGGCGAGACCCACGCCGATGGCAGCAAGCTGGAGATCGTGTCGCAACTGAACTTTGAAGGCTCCTCGGTCATCTCCTCTGACGCCTTCGGTGTCCGCGACCGCGCCATGACCTACAACTACTACACACTGATGGACGCTCGGACCATGATGAGCGGTTCGGAAATGCGTTCCATCTACCGTGGCAACTACTCGTCCAACTGGGCCTACCAGGTGGCGGGTATGGTTGATCGCTTCCAGCTCCAGCAGGAAAAGACCCTGTGCCTGTCCCCGATGGTGGCGAAGGACGCCACGCACCAGGGAAGCATGGGCGGGATCTACTGGTTCGCCACTCAGGCCACTCAGACCGCAGCGTCCATGTGGGACCAGACTGCGGAAGACTTCTCTTACGCGGTGTGGGACGACGCCGTGAAGCAGATGTTCTCGATCAACGCTCAGCTTGGCTCGGCTGATCTTGTGACCCTCGTTCCGGTGGCTGGCCTCCAGAGTGCGGCCTACATCCACGAGTCTGCACAGCGCGGTGAGTACCTGTCTGAGACGGTGCGTGGGCTGTACGCTACTCACCTCCAGTCCACGGTGCTGCCCAAGCCGATCCCGCTGATTCCCACCGTCAACATGCCCTCTGACAGCTTCGCCATCCTGAACACCAAGGCGTTCCGGGTGCACTTCCTCGAAGGGCGCGGTCTGGTGGTTTACAACCAGCCGCTCGGGCATGGCCTGGATGACAAGGTGGCTCAGCGCTGGATCTCCGAGATGACGCTTGAGTGCCAGCGTCCGACCGAGAACCTGTACTTCCACGACAACGTGACCTTCCCGGTCGGCTAGGCCGGACTGACTACCTGGCAGGGGAGCCAGCCACTCCCCTGCTGCTCCTAGAAAGGGGTGGGTAATGGCTGATAGCACTGCTACCAAGATACGTAAATCCTGTTGGACAGGCTCCACGCGAGGCATCATCAAGTCCATCTCCAAACTGTGCAAGGTTGCCGACTTCACTGACGGCAAAGGCACCTCTGGGTATGTGGACTTCCCTGCCAAGTCTCTTCCCGCTGACTGCATTGTCCTTGGTTGGAAGGTCGTCACTACCGCTGCTGGCGCATGGGACGACGACACCACGGCAGTCATGACTGTTGGAGTCGCTGGCGCTACCGACAAGTTCTCTGGTGGCGGGGCGGCTTCTGTCGCTGCCGCTGGCACCACAGGTGACGTGGGGAAACTGGCTACCAATGCGCCGCTGGTATTCAACGATACTGCTGCGACCCCCCGTGTCACCGTCACGGGCAATAGCGACTTCACCGCCTTTGTGACTGCGGGCACCTGCGAGTCTACCGTGACCATCTACTACATCGAACTCAACTAGGAGGCCGTCATGGAACGCACACCCTGTCAGCGTGGGGCCATTGACCTCCTGAACGCTGTCTACGAAAGTGGCAACCTGGCTACCGGCGTTGCTGCTACCGACATGGCTTCGGGCACAGGCGTCTACGGAGCCCCTGCCGCCGCCAGTATCACCGCCAAGGAGTACGGCTTCGGCAACTTCCGCACCACCGTTCTCACCTGCACCGCTACCCCCGTCACCATCACTGACGACGCGAATGTGGCTCAGTACGGTGGCGTGAAAATCTACGACTTCCCACTGGGCGCTATCTGCACGATGGGTGGGGTCATTGGCGGCGCTCTGACTCTCGGCGTTACCGGGACTATCACCGATACCTGGGAAGGCGACGTGGCACTTGGCACAGCTACCGCCACCACGGGTGCGACGCTCACCGGGACCGAGGCAGACATTGTGCCTTCGGTTGCCATTGCCGCTGCTACCGACAAGGTGGGCACAGTCAAGGCCGTTCCTGTGGCCACTGCTCTCACTGAGTCTGGCGGGCGTTGGCTCGACGGCACCACCACAGCCATCGACTTGTACCTCAACTTTGTGGTGGATGACCACGCAACCCATACCGCAGGCACCGGCACCTTCACCGGCACCGTCACGATCAACTGGATTTACCTCGGAGACCACTAATGATCACTCGTGAGTCCATTCAGGACCGCAAGCAGGTTCTCGAACGGCAGCGCGATGAACTGATCGCCAACTTCCATGCTGTTCTCGGTGCCATTCAGGATTGCGAATGGTGGCTGGAGCAGCTAGGCGAAGACGAGGAGTAAGACGTGGCAACCACGGTCCTCAGTCTTGTAGAAGAGATCAGGGACCAGTTAGGCGACTATGGCGAGGCGGTGACGGCGCTCTCTGCGGCTATGGATACCACGGGAACGACCGCCACCGTCACAGCCTCTACCGGCTTCGAGACCAACGGGTTCGCCTACTGTGAGTTCGAGGCTATGGAGGTCACCGCTACCGGGTCTGCAAGCCTGACGGTCCGTCGTGCCGCACGTGGGACGGCAGCGGCTGCTCACAACCTCGGCTCCGTGGTGCGCTACAACCTGACATGGGGCAACAACCTCATCCTCACCAAGCTCAACGAGGCTCTGGACGCCGCCTACCCTGAACTCTATGCGCTGGTTGACGACTCGGATTCGCTCGTCACGGTGGCCGATCAGTATGTCTACGAACTCCCCTCCAGCATCGACCGTCTGTACCAAGTCAATATCGAGAGCGATGCCGTCTCAGGCGTCTACATCCCCTGCAACGCATGGGAGATGAAGGACGCCGACCACATCCGTATCTTCAACATCAACCAGTTCACGGCGGGGAACGCCATTGAGCTTGTGGGCATTGCCCCCTTTGCGGCTGGTACTGCCTCGGGGAACCTCGATGCGAACTTCCCTATCGCGGACGGCAACGCCAAGGGCTACCTCATAGCAGAGACCATTGGCCGTCTGCTCATGGTGCCTCAAGCCCGTATCGCTCGCAGGGACTCGTTTGTAGGCAAGACGGATGGCTGGGATCAGGGCCAACCCTACATGAGCATGGCAGTGGCCCGTGAGTACATGAAGCAGGCCAAGGAGTTCAAGGTCAAGGCTCGGATGCCGCTTCCCGCTCACTCACTCCCCAACCCCGGGCGTAGCTTCCTGTATGCGGGGCAGTAATGGCTGACCGGTACATCACACTGGACGGCACCACCTATCTGCTTGACCCTGCCTCCAGTGAAGACCCTCCAATCGCCAAGCGTATCCAGAACCCCTATCGGGACGACGACGGGGACTACTGGAAGGGTCGCGTCTACCGTAGCTTCCACGGCGGGGAACGTGTACGGCGCTTTCTCAAAGAGTCTGACCTGGACGAACACGGCTACTACGACGGCGAGGGTGTAGATGTATCCGAGTGGGGCCAGGTCACGGTGCAGCCTGCCCTGACTCGCTCTCTGGCTATTCAGTCGGCCACCATGCCCATGGCTGTAGCCTCGGACGGGCTCTCGGTAGTGGTGGGCACCACGGTTGACTCAGACCCTTCCAACAAGAAGTACATCCAACGCTACACATCGGGGACGTGGACGGCTATCGCCACTCCCAACGCCTCGGCGGTGACGGACCTTATCACGGCTCCTGACGGGACCATGTACGGGGTGCAGGGGACCAAGCTCATCACGTCCGCTGACAGCGGTGCGAACTGGAGCAACATTACCTATGGCGACGACCCAGCCGACATGGTGGGCATCACTCACTGTGCTGGCTACCTCTACACGGTAGGACCGTCTGGCCTAGAGAAGTATAACGGTGCGGCCTGGGAGGTCGTGAGCAACCTTCCAGGGACGTGTTGCTGCACCTACCGCGAGGACGTGTACTGGGCCAACCACGCCACCATCTTTCGTTGGACGGGCGAAGCGGCCTACCAATACGACCAACTTCCGGCTGGCTTCCAAATAACGGCGCTGATCCCTTACCGCGAAGTCCTGTGGATCATGGGGCGCTACGAGGCGCAGGGGGCCGACAGAGGGTGCGTCCACTACCTGATGAGTGGTCATGAGGCGCACCTGGTCACCATCAAGGAGACTGACAAGGCCTCCGACTACCGCGTGTCTGCCTGCTGCGGCGGTGACGACGAGGTGTGGTTTGCGAACTGTAAAAGAGGCGGTGCCGATCGGTTTGACTTAACCGACGGAGGGCTGTCATCTGGTCCCGCCTGGGGGGTGACGGGAAACATCCCATTCAAGAGCATGGCCTATGCCAACGGCTACCTCTTTGTGGGGCGTTATGACAACACAGTAGGCACGGACGGTGTGTACATCGCCAACGTCATGAACCCGACCACCTATCGGGCGACTGGTTGGCTACAGACAGCGGAGGACGACTTTGACTTACCGGCGCAGTACAAGCTCATCCGGTCTATCGAGATCGCACACAAGGCTCTGGCTGCGGGTGAGAGTATCGCGGTGTCCTACTCGATTAACGGTGGGGTGTCGTGGACGAGCGCGGGTACATCGTCAACACTGGCATCAACCAGCTCGAAGTTCACTCTGTCCTCTGTCCGGTGTAAAACCCTATCTCTCAAGTTCACGCTTACGGCGGGGACTTCGCAAGCCACTACGCCTACCCTCGTCACTCCTTGCGCCGTGGTCGAATATGCCCCCGTCCCAGAGTCCAGCTACGAACACAATATCCGTTTAGCCATCTACAAGACCAAGGGCGGCGATGCCAAGATCACCGCTCTTGAGACGACCATTGGCAAGCGTACTGTGGTCAGTTATACCCCGTTCCGTGGCTCCGCGGTCAACGTCATCATTGCCGACGCTCTGATCTACCAGTACTTCGGGGACAACGATTCGGCCACTGTCATCCTGAAGTTGAGGGAGGTGTCCTAGTGGCAACTCATGGTCGGGTGACGATGGGGCAGGGGGTGGCGCTCGACTCTGAGGGCGTAGCCTCCAACGTCGCCATAGTCCAAGCCGAGAAGGCCCGCCAGGAGTCCTTGAATGTTGACGGGAAGTTCATCCGTCCCGATTGGGTAGCGGCTCGGGGCTTGAGTTTGGGCGAGAGCTTACGAGTGGGTAGCGGAGTCACATTGACCGATGGGTGCGTTCAAGCCACCCACATTGCCACCGATGCAGTCACGACCGAGAAGATCAACGCGGGTGCAGTGACGGCCAACGAGATCAGCGTGTCCAGTCTGTCCGCTATCAGCGCCAACCTCGGCACCATCACGGCTGGTAGCATCGGCGTAGGGTCAGGCGGTGTGACCATCAGCAACGACGGCGGCTCGACCGGCATCCACATCGGGGCCAACCAGATATACGCCAAAGCCTCGGGAGTGGTTACCTTCCTGGTCAACGGCCCTACTGGCGAGGTGTCGGCTCGGAAGTTCACGCTCATAGCCGACGCCGCCAACTCGGTTGACCTATCGCTGGGTACGCACGTTCTGGCAACGTCAATCACAGTCGGGGCGCAGACCCTCGGTGACATTCAAGCCAATGCCTCAGCAGGCGCGGCAAAGGCTACCAGTTTTGCCCAAGCCGCTGTTCCTACTGCTCTCAACGCGGGCGATCTCTGGTGCGATACCGACGATGGTAACAAACTCTATCGTGCCGCCGCTGCTGGCGCAAACGAGATCAAGGCCGGGGAGTGGGTCGCGGTTCAAGACACGGCCTACACATCCAAGAACGTCACCTTTGCTCAGACGAGCATTCCAACCGCCCTAGCTGCTGGCGACCTGTGGATTGACACGGATGATAGCAACAAGACGTATCGAGCTGCGGCGGCGGGCGCAAACGAGATCAAGGCTGGCGAATGGGTGGCAGTGCTAGACCCGTTTGTCGAGGGAAACGGTGTAGTTCTCAATGCCAGTAACCAGATCGCTTATATCAACACAGACAGTGGAGTGGTAGTCCGCTCAGCTACCAGCGGCGCTGGCGTGATTATGAACAGCAGCGGCATCTTTGGTTGCACCGACATCTCTAACCCGACAACGACTTGGACCTTCAAGATCAACAACAGCGATGGGGCCGCGTCGTTCAAGGGAACCATTGCGACTAACAGTATCATCAAGATCATACAAGCAGGAACCAGCAGCCCTTCCAGCGACCAAAGTCTCCGGTTTGTAAATGCGAGCGACACGGTGAAAGGTTTGATCTGGTACAACACAGATTCCGAAGGCGGTCTTTGCATCAAATCCAACGCTGGATACGTCAGCATTTATGGCTCTGGTCTGATCGTTGACGGACCTGTCGACGCTGGACGGGCAAACTGTTACTCAACGCTGAGCGGCACCACCACCCTCTACACTTCCGCCGACGCTGCCTTCACCACCACCTACCTCACCATCGGCGATGCTACCCGTTACTTGCGCATGTACATTTGGTCATCTGGAGATCCCACCACCTTCCGTCAGACTTCTGGCGGTGCACAGGGGACGTGGGGGAACGCAGGAGACATGGGCGTATCGCTCGGAGGTTCGCTTTGGTTCCGTCAATCCGGTGGCTGGCAAAGGCAAGACTCATGACCGACACTGACTCCCGCATAGCTCGACTTGAGGAGAACGTCATGGACTTGGAGGACTGGCGACGCGCATGCTCGCAGCTTCCCCAGACCGTCGCTGAACTCATTGAGTGGCGGCGCTTGCAGAACGGCTTCCTCAAGGACTTGCGTGATGATGCCCGCTTCCTACGAGAGCAGCACGCACAACTTCAGGGCGCTATCAAGATGATGAAATGGGCGCTCGGGCTGTCCGGAGGCAGCGTGGCCTTCGTAGTGATCGAGAAGATATTCAGCTAGTGAAGCTGACTTCGGTTCGTCTCCAGCCAGAGGGTGAGTTCGCAGAGATAGTCTGGACGTGCGACCTACATGCCGGGGCTGCTACCTTTGACGAGAAACGCGCCCGCAAGCACCGCTCCTACATCCTTGAGTCGCCCGACCGTTGGACCATCGACGGAGGGGACACTACCGAGAACTGTCTGAGAGGTTCTGTCGA
>Ga0302246_1000993_pt1 | contig 21778 bp, 20 predicted proteins | sample AAG_UR_Trp_MG_FD_193533 | JGI IMG/M metagenome (GOLD analysis project Ga0302246, IMG submission 193533) | Enriched activated sludge microbial communities from anaerobic digester in WTTP, New Holstein, Wisconsin, United States - AAG_UR_Trp | ecosystem: Engineered > Bioreactor > Anaerobic >...
CCAAACGTTTCATATACGTAACCGTTGGCTGCAATGCTGAAAGACGGCCTATTAAACAAATACGATTATTAAACTAAAAATTAATACTATGAAAAGAATTTCGATTTTGTTAGCATTTATTGTAATCTTAACATCTTGTGAAAATTATCCAAAATGTGGTGATGCAGATGTAGTTAATCTAGCTTTAGAAGTTTGCATAAAAGAAGTTAGATTTGAATTAGCATACAATAAGTTTTACGAAGAAGAGATTGATAAATTTGAAAATTCTTACATTGGTCAACAAACAATGGAAATGTTAGAATTATTTTCAATGATGTCAGGAGGTAGTGGACAAGACATTCAAAAAAACATAGAAAAAACAAAGAAAGAAGCAGAAAGTATTATAAGAAAAATTATTGAGGGAGAATCATATAGCGACAAAAAATATTTAAAATACGTAAATTACGCTGATAGTTTAGTTAATCTATCAAACATACAACTTATAAATATCAGAACTACAAATATTAATAAAGAACTCCAAAAATGTAAGTGTAAAGCAGATTTTGTGATAAGTGGTTCTTTAGAAAATGAAGATGTAACAATAACATATACTGCTCAATACACTGATGATAATGTGTTATATGTTGAAGTAGACATATAGGTTTATTTTTATTATAATATTAATAATCATTAATATAGGATTAACTAACATTACAACTATGGAAACCAAAAAGTGTCCTTACTGCTTCGAAGAAATTAATTCTGAGGCTATTAAATGTAAGCATTGTGGCGAATTTTTAAACAAACAGATTGAACCTAAAAAAACTAAAGAATACTTGGATTTTTTAAGTTTTGAAAATTATAAGTTTGTTAAACGAAAATTGCCAATTTACCTTTCAAATTTTCTTCTAATAATAATATTCCTTACTCTAAAATTTAGAAGGTGGGATAGTGAATTCGAAGAATCAACTTTTTCATACTTTATAGATTTTATAATAAATGGAATTGGTCTATGGCTATTATTTATTCTTTATAATTTTTTCAAAAATGTCAATTGCATTATTGCTAGAAAAAGTTTAAAGTGGGTAATTATTGTACATTTTGTAATTCTCTGTATTGACTTTCTTTCAATGGCGGAAATTATTGACTATGACAACACCGATGACGCAGGTTTATTACTATTTCTTTTTGTAGTTTTGTACATAGTCTATGCTGTTGTTATGTATAGAGCGGGGTCGAAGTTCTCAAAAATTAAAAGTGCAGATGTAAATGATTTTAAATTTTTAAGTATTACTTTTAAATTTGTTCCAATGTTGATTATTGCATTTATTATTATAGTAGGAATAATCGAAGAATTGAGTGAATCCCAATTTATATCGAGATTACTTTATACAATTGGAGATTTTATTGAACTATCGCCTTATTTTGCAATAGCAGATATTTTTAGGGAACTGAATAAAAAAGTCGAAGACAAACAAAATCTTCATATCCAAGAAAAGCACAGCAGCCAACAAGGGGTGTAGCCAATGTGGGTTGACACTGGAGCTTCGGAGCGGTTTCGCCCGCTCGGGCGTTTTCGTCGGGGGACGAAAACGTAACACGCTCTCCCACACTCGCCACACCCCCAGCCGTTGGCACCAATACATTGACTATAAGGAATTTGACATATAATTTGGATGACATGGAAAAAAGTATTTTGCAAGGATTAAGAAATGCATTTGAAAAAAACAATGAATTGAGAGGATTTAACGTCCCGAAATCTGATGGAACGATTAAGGTAGGTTATGCTGATTTAAAACCTGAGTTTTTTATTCAGTGCCAAATTGCATTTCAAATTAAAACTGACTTTTCAGACTACGAAATAGCACTTGAAGTTCCAACAGAATTATTTAAAAATTCATCCGTAGACATTAATGAACGTCTTTCATTGAATAGTTTTTTCCGTAAATGGAAAATTCATAAAAATGGATTTTTAGATATTGGAATTTATGATATAAATTCAAAAGCAATTTGTCCAATTGAAATCAAACTTATAAATCCACAAAAAAAGAGAATTCTTAAGGACTTAAAAAGATTACTTGATTTCCTTAATAATGACAATAGTACAATCGATTGTGCATATTTTGTGTATATTTATAAAGAAAAAATTCATTATTCATTAGAGCAAATAACAACTGATATTACTAATGCAAATAATAAAATTCAGAAACTATTAAATGCCAAGTTTGAAAATTATAAAAACAAATTTATTTTTGACTCATGTTGTGAGTCTATTGGTTCATACTCTAACTTCGAAAGTTCAGACCAGATGGATGGATATGAACCTCTTGATTTAGGTGAATTAATAAGTGAGAATATACACTATGTAGGTGTAGTAATTAAAATTACAAAACGATAGTTATCAATTTTATTTTTTAAAACAAAAAGCCATGGAAATTAAAAAACTTGACTGTCCATCATGCGGTGCACCATTAGAATGGAATGCCCCATCTTGTAATTTCTGCAAAACAGAAGTAAGATATTTTGAAAACAACAATGCAGCTCTCCCTATCAATTTAAATTCCAGTGATATTGAAAGTAATATTATTGGGCATGAAAGAGAATTTTGGAATGCGACTGTAAATGCTATTCAGGCGCCATATTCTCAGTTTAAGAAATTCAAACATTATAATGAACAAAATTTCAAAAATGACTTCTTTAAGAACCAAGAATTCGCAGAACTATTAAAAATGTTCTATGAATCATTCTTCATTTTACCATCCGAAAATTTAGTTCAAATCTATAAATTAAATTTAATTGGAGACTTTGTATTATTGACTTCATTAAGAATAATTGTATTTAGGGAAACTTCAATGATTTCTATTCCTTACGATAATTTCATTAGTTGGGATTCTGAAAAGGCAGGTAAAGATGGTTTAGTTGGTCGAGATGGATATATTTATGATGGTCGCCCTGTACTTAAATTTTATGCAGGAGGTAAAGAAGTAGTTAGACCTTATGATTCCTGCGACACTAGACCTTTCCCAGAAGTTATTCAGTCAATTATTTCAAGTAAAGAATGGGAAAATTTAAATCCATTACAAAAAAACCTTTTAACTTTAAACAGATATAATGTAAATAAATCATATAACATTCAAATAAAACCATTGGAGTTAATGGAAGTTGAGAAAAAAGGTTGTTTTATAGCTACAGCAACAATGGGTGATTATAACCATCCATCTGTAATTATTCTAAGGGATTTTCGTGATAATTTCTTAATGAAAAAGACTTGGGGTGTTACTTTTATTAATTGGTACTATATCAAAGGGCCATTTTATGCTAAGATAATTGAGAAAAGTATACTTTTAAAAAAATTAAGCTACTGGTTAATTGTAAAACCACTTGTTTTTATATCCTTTATTGTAAAACAAAAATAATAATCAAACATGGCACTAATTGATGTTATCAAATATAATGGAAACAAACAAGATTTCATATGGAAATTTCCATCCGAGGATTTAAGATTTGGCAGTCAACTTATTGTAAATCATTCTCAAAGTGCATTTTTTGTTAAAAATGGTGTCATATGTGATGAACTTATGGAGGGTCGTTACACTTTAAAGAGTGCAAATATCCCTATCTTAAATAAGTTAGTCAATATCCCATTTGGCGATAAATCTCCATTTGCGGCAGAAGTCTGGTATGTAAATATGGTTACTAAACTTGACAACAAATGGGGTACCATTAAACCGATTCATTTAGAAGACCCTTTGTATGGTATTGTTGTTCCTGTAAGAGCTTTTGGACAATATGGATTTAAAATAGTAGCACCTAGAAACTTTTTACACACCATAATAGGTACGTTAAAAATCTTTTCAGCTCAAGAAATATCAGAATATTTTAATGGTAAGGTTTTAAGCTCCATTTCAACTGTTCTTGGTAAAACAATCGTTCAAAATAAAATTTCACTATTACAAATCGCAGCGTTTCAGGATGACCTTGCTGAAATATGCAGAAAAAGTATTAATGAAGAATTCATAAAATATGGAATTGAATTAGTGAATTTCTATTTTATGTCTATTAATATTCCAGAAGATGATACTTCATTAATTAAACTAAAGGAAGCCAAAGAACTTGCAATGAAAGTTAAAACAGTTGGAAAAGATATTTACCAAATGGACAGGAGTTTCGATGTAATGGAAAAAGCTGCAGAAAATGAAGGCTCGGCTGGTAGTATGATAAATGCTGGTTTAGGATTAGGTGCTGGTTTGAGTTTAGGTAATACAATGGGCAATCAATTTAATCAAGCGGGTAATAATCTTAATACAAACCCGACTCCACCACCAATTCAAACACAATATTTCTTTGTGATTGATGGTAAGCAAAGTCAACCCTTTACAATAGAAACTATCCCTGCTTTAATCTCTCAAAACATTATATATCAGGATACATTAGCATGGAAAAATGGTCTAAGTAGTTGGATTAAAGCAAGTGAGATTTCAGAATTATCAAATTTATTTAATCAAGTACCTCCACCTATTCCTAAACTATGAAAAAGCTAATTATAATTTCAGGTGCATCATTTGCATTCATGAACCTATTATTTTTCATAATAATGAGTTCATATAGTATTTCCCCTTTTATTGCCAGCGAAATCTGCTTAACTATTTCTACAGTTTTAATCTATTTTGTATCAGCATCTAATATTGACAGTGCTTTCAAAATTTCTATATTGTTTCTATTTTCGTTTCTTGCTTTGACTAAATTTGTAATTGCATTTTTCTTCAAATTGCCGATAAGAGATAATTATGTATTCTTAGCGATTTTGATAATAATTGTCATTGAACTACTTATTGTATTTGCATTAAAATATTTTTCTAAACATGCTTAATATGAAAAACAATCAATTTACTTTAATCACACATGATTTTAAATGTTCTATATGTATAGATTTTAAGAAATTCAGTATAGACGAAATAAAGGATATCATCATTGATATGGATGATATAGCAAAGTTAACAATTCGAATACCATTTGAAACTGAATATTCAGTCATAAAGGATTTGCTGTCAATTGAAGGGATGACCTCTGAGAAAATGATGAGAATAACTCTTGATTTTGTTTCTTGATTACTAAAATGTACTGGTGCCAACAAGCGGTATAAAACATTGGGGTTTAATTTGTTACCAAAGCACCTTACCTCGCATCAACTGCTATAACGCTGGATACAGACGTAGCCCGTACTCCCCAACGTTTCATACCGCCAGCCGTTAGCAAACATGGTGAAAATGATACAGATGTAATATTAACCCAAAAAAAATTAAAGCATATGAAAGCACTAGTTTTGATTTTCAGTGTCATTCTTTTTTCACAAAGTTGCAAAAAGGAACCTATTGAAAATGACCCCCAAAAGTTAATTCTTGGTAAATGGGAACTTGTTGCAGGTGGAAATTGGCCTGATGATATTGAGCCATTATTACCAATTCTCGGCTACTATGAGTATCTTCCTGATAGTGTTCTGAGGTATTTTCGATACGAGGAAAATGAATATGTATGGGTGTCTAAATACTGGATGAACGATTCATCGCTTTTTATATTAATGGGATCATTACCTAATGGTTATGAAACGTGGCAAAGAAACATCTATGAGTTTTCCAATAACAATAATACTTTAAGGCTAACCATACAAGATGCACTTCCAATTTTCGACACAAATATTTTTAACAGAAAAAAATAATAAAAACAACATGAGAAGATTTAATTTATTAGCAATCTTTGCGGTAGCTGCTTTGAATTGCTTTTCGCAGAGCGCGGACACCATCCCTATTATCAGCTGGGCAAATAACGGTACTATTGCTTCCGCTGAATACCCTACTATATATGCAAACAAGATCATAAAAATTCCAGTATCAGCAGAGGCTTTCTTTATCCAAACTCTAAAAATAGGCGAACACGATTCATTTACTAAGGAGGATAAAGCCCAAAAGCGAGCTGGAGAAATTCATGAGCATTACGATCAGTACTATAAAGGGATTAGGGTTGATGGCGGTGGCTACAACTTTCATTTCAAGGATGATACGCTGCGCTATGCCCACGGCTACTATGTGAAAATTGAAAACATAAACCCATTGCCTTCCATACAACCCAATCGGGCTATTTCTAACTTTGCCCAATATCAGGGTATTCCTCTATATTCAATAATGGATTCCCAAATTGAGGCCATAATTAAAGAGATTCCAACATCGAATGAACAGGATGCCCCTTTGGTACCTAAGCTTGTGTTTAGGATTTACCTCTCAGCGAATCATGCAAATAATACCGAAGTTGGTTTTATTGATGCCCATACTGGCGAAGTTCTTATGACCGAACCTATAAACATTGAACATTCTGCGATTGGGGTTTTCAACACCCGATATAACGGGATCCAGCAGGGTGTTACTCAGTATTACTATGGATTATGCATATTGCCAGACACATACCGTTGGGCATATAATCTAGCCGACTCTACCCGTGGGGCAATAATCCATACGTGGGATTTAAACGGTAGCACGGCGATCCGTGACAGGTTTGAGTTAAAGGATCTTGACAATATCTGGACTTCGGCTGAACATTTTCCGAGCGGTAATGATGTTGGGCAAGACGCGCACTGGGCATTGCAGCAAATATACGATAGGCTTAGCATTGCTCATGGAATCAATAGTTTTGATGATAGTGGGTACCCGATTGACGCCTATATACATTATGGAGTTGACTATGATAATGCTCATTGGAATACATTTGAAAAAACTATCCAAATTGGCGATGGTGGAAATAGATTCTGTCCACCTGGCAGCCTTGATGCTGTTGCCCATGAGTTTGGGCATGGGATTACCGATTTTCAAATTGGATGGGCTATAACAGGTGACCAAAGGGCGTTCCATGAGGGCATGAGTGATATATGGGCAGCCATTATGGAATACAGAATTAGGCCTGTAGCTGTATGGAAAATTGGAGAACAAATCGATAAAGTTTACCAGTGTATCAGAAATCTGGGAAATACGAACGACCCAAATGCTAGAACAAAAATGGCCAATACTTTTGGTACAATTCAGTATAATAAAGGGAATGAGTATGTTCGTAGTGGAATTTTTTCTCACTGGTTTTACCGACTTGTCAATGGGGGTACAGGTGTCAATGGCCTTGGACATAGCTACAAAGTTTATGGTGTTGGCATGGATCTGGCAGAAGATTTGATTGCTAAAGCAGTCTTTGAGAATTATCTCGACAATACAACTACGTACCAAGCCATTCGTACATCTATGATAAATGCGGCCATGGCAATGAGCGCCCCCAATAGTTTCCTGGTGAAACAAGTAGAAAATGCATGGCATGCGGTTGGGGTTGGACCTTCATCATCCCAGCCAGTTATAAACGGCAATGCCCTCGTTTGCGGGAGCAATCAAACCTTCACTGTAGATATTACACTATTTGGTGATTACATCACCTGGTCGCATAGCAACAACTTAATTTTAGTTAATGGTCAGGGGACCAATAACCTTGTCGTACGCGCTTCCAATAACTCGAACGGTGGATGGGGTTGGATTGAGGCCACGCTGAACGGGCAATATGGGACTATTACCATTCCAAGGGTTAACGTTTGGGTTGGCACTCCCTCAATCCTTTTACCACCCAATACGTTTACCATTAATGGAGCTCCTTGTGTTGAAAGAGGCAACTACTACATATACAATCTTATCAATGTCCTTTCTCAACAGCCCATAAGCACAATTCCTGGAGCCAACTCTTATTCATGGACATTGATGCCAAACGATTCCAATCTAACCATTAGCACCATCAATAACGGCCAAATTAGTTGTGGATTAACCATTTCGGGCAATGCAACATTAGGGAATATTTATTCGCTACAGCTTACTGCAGCTAATAGCTGCGGGAGTGTTTTAGTGGCAAGCAAAAACGTTAAGGTTTACAACGAGTTCATCATTTGTGAAGATGGTGGGAGTATGCCAAGGAAACTTGCCATAAGCCCCAACCCTGCAACACTGGAGGTAAATATTACCGAGGTTACTCCCACTAATGATAACATCCCTTGGGTTATACGCATAATGACCCAAACTGGAGTTACATTGGTAACTGTATCAACTCAACTGCCTAAAACAATAAATGTGTCAAATTTCAATAGGGGTGTATACTACCTATATGCACGGAAAGGGAACTATTTCGAACAGCAAGTATTCATAATTGAATAAAATGATTATAACCTTTAAACCCAAAATAAGATAAATTACGACTCAAGAAACCACGTTTGCTAACAAGGGGTGTAGCTAATGTGGGTTGGCATTGGAACTTCGGAGCGGTTTCGCCCGCTCGGGCGTTTTCATCGGGGGACGAAAACGCAACACGCTCTCCCACACTTGCCACACCCCCAGCCGTTATGGGCAATTTGCACATGACGTTTGGTAAAGCAGAACCACTTTTTGGTATAAGAAAAGCACAAACAAACCAACATGTCATCCGATCGGATTCCCATAGCGGGTGAAGAAATTGACCTGAACACACCCGAAAACAAGGTAGGGCGTAACTAAAACATTTGAAAAATGAAACGAATTATTTCACTTGCTTTTGTATTATTATCAATTAACTTTTCATGCACGAAAGATAATAATACAAATAACATTACAAAAGAGATGATAACTAATGAACCTCTAACGTTAATTTATTCTTATGAAGAGTGTGACAATACTCTATCTGGGATTGATGTATCCTCACAATTGATTTGGACTCGCACTACAACTGATAATGGTGGTAGGCCTAAGTTTATTGGAAATATTTATTTAGATTTATTTTCATTACAAAAAGTAAATGTTGTTGACATTAGGAAGAATTCTTTTATTTTAGAGACTGACAACAATAATTTTTTGGTTAGAAATATTGTTTCCTGTAATAATAGTATATCTTTTGAGATGACAGGAGGCAATAATCGCCCTGTTTCGTTTAATATTAAAGACCTACTTAATGATTATTCAGATATAACATCCCGCATGTATGAGGGGCAATCTTTAGTTGCTGCCAAGTTTCCATGGGCTCTCGTTTTTGCTGCAGCTTGTTTGATTACCACAGCAGTAGACTATTATTGTGATAGAGAGATTGAAAGTGATGTTGCTGCATGCACAGCAGATGGTAAATGTTCAGTTGTCCAAACCTGTGGTGCAGAGTGCATCACATGTCCTGAGCCAGAATAGTTAAATACATTATCCATTACCCTACAATTGGGTGGCTTTTTTAAAGCCACCCAATTGTTCTAACTCAAAAATTGTTTATGAAAAGGATTACCTTCGCATTAACTGAAAAAAAAATATTTAAAATCGGAATCTTGGTTTTTATTGCAGGAGTTTTGCTTAATATTTTTTTGGGGGTCAATAGCACCAACTCTCACCCGCAGGTAGGTTTTATTCAGAAACTGTTTAATCTGCCCTTATTGCTATTTATCCTTATAATTTTAGTAATTGTTCCTTTTGTTGAAGAGTTGATATTTCGCTATTGGACGAAAAAGAAAAAACACTCAATAATTTTTTCTTTTTTTGCTATAAGCATATTTGCTTATTTATACACTCAAAATATTTTTCTCACGTTAACAGTGGCTGCATTTTCGCTTTACTCATTTATAATCCTACTGAAAAATAAAGATAAGACTATGCCAAGCATGATAACTACAAGTTTGGTGTTTGCTTTGGCACATTTTGACAAATTCAGTTTAACAATCCATGCAATGGCTATGTTTGCAACCCTTCTTGGACTGGCATTGATTTTATCTTACATAGGTTTACGAAAGAAATTTTATTTCTGCATAATTACCCATGGAGCATACAACAGTTTAGCACTTTTACCTATAATGATTCCAACAAATTCAGATATTATTTTTTTTAAAGGCGAGTCATTTGATGCAAATATTCAAAAAGCATCACCCTTTAATTCAAAAGGAAATTCAATAATCTCTAAAGATACAATTAGGTATGTTGATTATCTTGCTAAATTAGTTACACAATTAACTAATTATAACAACGATACAATATATAAGACAAATATTAAAGACTTTTCTAAATATGTTTTATGTGTACAATCAAAAGAAGGTCGCTATATAAATATAAATGAATTACATAAGAAATTAGTTGAAATCATGCATATACAGTCAGACACATCGTTTGTTACGCCAACAGTTATCCGAATAAACACTTTTGATTTTCTTACTCGTGAAGAACCACATAAAATGCGCACAACCCTATTCTCGTTTGTTGAGCAATTAAGAGAAGTATTTGATTTACCTTTTGTACTAGAAGAGCAATACCAGGATAGGCTAATTATGGTTGACCCCAATTGTTTTTTCAAAAAAAACAGAAGCGATTTGTCAGTTCTTTTAAAATCTCACTATGATATTGACATTTACAATGATGATAAAATGCATATAACGGTTATCACAGTGACGTACTAAACTGCCCATAACAGCGGGCAAATGCCATTTGGGCTGAAATCGGATGTGAAAGTTCTTACAGTAACGTATCTTTGTCTCGGGGGACAACAGTTCCGTTTCAATCTCCCAAACAGCACCAGCCCGCAACCGTTATGGGCAAGTTTAAAAAATAGCATCATCTCAATTTAATGACTTTGAAGGAAAACTTATTAATAGTAATACTATGAAAAAGATACTCCTAATCACTTTAACACTATTAATAATTAATTGTGGTTTTTCTCAAGTAAAGGTAAATTCATTAAAAAAAACAAAGAATGAAAATTTATTACCAGACAAACAAAAAAAAGTTTGGTATAGTAATAATTCTAAAATTGGTATTAACCCTCAAATTATTGATTTTAAATCGAAATTATTTTTTGTTGGTTCTCTTGGTTATCAATCGTATAAATGGATGCCAACTGTCCCCGAAAACTCACCTATTTCATTTAATACAGAGGGGCTAAAATCATTTTCAATTTTTACTGACATAGGATTTGATAATAGGCACTTAATTTCGTTCTCATATAATGGTCTGTTTAAGTACACCAAAGCTCAAAAGGAAATGCTTCAAACAAATAATTCAAGCGAAAAAGGGGTTGAGAAATATATATTTGGTTTAAATCTTGCACCAATAGTAAATTCAATAATTGACGACAATAAATTATTTAAAAAAATATTTAGAACATTTCTGTCAGTAAGATTCAAACAGAGTAGAACACTATTTTATGGCAGTATAAGGGGGATATCAGATTTTTATTATATTCCATTAGGAAGTTCATTAACATTTGAAAGTCCAATTGAAGACATTCCGCTTTATTTACAAGGGTCAAACCTAAGTTTCAAAACCTTATTTGTTGAAAATGAAATAATTATTCCGTTATTTTCAGTTGAATATGTACAAGGAAGAGATATATCACATTTTTTTAATTTAGGGTTGTATTCAAATTCATATAAAAGACCTGCACTATTTTTTCACTACAACTTTGATGAAACTCCCCTGATAATGGAACAGAGTTTTATTTCAAAGGGGATATATTTCGGGCTTCAAACAATTGAAAGAAGTTATCCTGGGCTTAATCTTGATTGGAAATTGTATTCTGGAAAAAGACAAAGTGACATATCGACTTGGAATACAAGCATTAATGAGTATTATAAAAACAATGAAAACAAAGAGATTGCTTCGTCAGGTCTTGCAATTCAAATGTGGTATAATCACTATTTTAAAAAAACGAATAACTGCTTAACTGTTGGTTTCTTATCAGATGCATTTTCTTGGACACTAATTGATATGTCAGCAGAGTCAAGTGATGTTATAACAATTGAGCAAGATGTTAGAGTCACATATTATATACGTTATCTTTTTAAACTATAACACACATATTCCATATAAGTTAAAACAATAACATCATATTTAAATTTTTTTCCCTCGTTAAATAAATCAATTACATAGACCTGTTAATGTTAATACTTTATAGCATAAGTGGAGTCCAGTTCCACTATAAAAACGGGGCGTATCCGAAAAGCCATAAGAGTAGGAAAACTTAAATAATAATAAAATGGCAAACTTAAAGGGTTTTACAAAATTAGACAGCACAAATGCTTATATTTTGGAAAGACAACACGGAGGTGTTGGTTATTCTTGCAAAGCAGATAAAACTGCAATAGAATGTCTTAAATGTGGCAATGGATATATAGTAGGTACCTGTTCAAATTGCGGAGGAAATGAATACGAAAGTGGCCTGTCTCAAAACGGTCAAGTTGGCTTATTTTGTAAACGTTGTAATAAAGGTTTTACTTCCATTACTTGTCAAAATTGTGGTACTGAAAATCCAATTAATCAACACACTTTTAGAACAAAAGGTTGTTATATTGTTACTGCAACTGCGGGCTATAATTCAAGAGAATTAGATTTTTTTTACTATTTTAGAGATAATTATTTAGATGGTAATAAAATTGGTGAGAAATTCATAAAGTTCTATTATTCTTTTTCTCCTCAATTGGCAAACATTATTTCTAAAAGTAAAATATTAAAATCTTTTTCGTATAAAGTAATTGTAAAACCTTGTTACTACTTCTTAAAAATGATTTTAAGAAAATAGTAAACCAGCCCATAACAAGGGGTGTAACCATTTTGGGCTGAATGTGTTATGCAATCGGGTTGGCACGCAGGGAACTTCTTAACGTGGGATAAATCCCAAGCCCCGCTCCCCCAAACTGGTCACACCCCCAACCGTTATGGGCAAGCTATGAAGAAAAAATCTGGTAAGACCTAAATTTGCTACATAGACAGAAGAATAAAAAACGGAAATTTGCCCACGCACACTCAGGCACTTTTTGTTGCCCCACCGCACAGGCGATTTCTTCGCAACAAAAACAGCCTTCGTTTTGCCCCCGCATTGATAGTACGGATAGAATTTGTAACTTAACCGTCTGAAATAAAAAGAGTAATTAAATGAATTTAAAGCAGTTGAAGCCTAGAAAGGCTCTTAATAAAGCGTTTCTGAAATTAAAACCTAATCGTTCTGAAATAGAAATATTTAAGACTAATTTAATTCAATTGCTAGACAGAATTAATGACAAGGAATCAGAAGAGTATCACAAGAATTTAATCACTTACTTTTTAAGAAAAACATATTACGACCCAAATCATTTTATCAATACAAAAGGGCGTACAGATTTAGTAATTCACAATGGGAATAATGAAAGTAGTACAGTTGGTGTAATAGTTGAAACCAAGAAACCAACGAATAAAAGCGAAATGCTGACACAGGAAAAAATCAATGTGAAAGCGTTTCAAGAAATGGTTTTGTACTACTTGCGTGAAAGAATTACAAATAAAAACTTAGAAATAAGATATTTAATTGCAACCAATATAAATGAATGGTTTGTTTTTGATGCCAATATTTTTGAAAAGCATTTTGCTCATAGTAAAACTTTTGTAAAACAATTCAACGAATTTGAAAGCGGTAGATTGGCAGGGAAAACAACAGATTTTTTCTACAAGGAAATTGCGGAACCTTTTATAGAAAACATTACACACGAAATTGAATACACATATTTCGATATTCGGGAGTATGAAAAACCATTAAGAAACAATGACAAAAAGGACGACAATAAACTAATTGCGCTTTATAAACTTCTTTCTCCTGAACATCTTTTAAAACTTCCTTTTACTAATGACAGCAACACGCTCGACAAGCGTTTTTATGGTGAGTTACTTCATATTATCGGTTTAACAGAAACGAAAGAAGGAAGTAAAAAAATCATTGAGAGAAACAAGGAAGGGCAAAGAAACTCAGGTTCATTACTTGAAAATGCGATTATTGAACTCGACAGCCTTGATAAAATTAGCCGTTTAGAAAAACCAAGTCAATTTGGTAACAACTTACAGGAAAGGCTTTTTAATGTTGCGCTTGAACTAAGCATTACTTGGATAAATCGCATTCTATTCTTAAAACTACTAGAAGCACAACTAATTACTTACCATAAAGGCGACAAATCGTTTAGTTTTCTGAATTTTGAAAAAATAAACAACTACGATGACTTAAACAGCCTTTTCTTTAAAGTCTTAGCAAGAAAATTCGAGGATAGAAACAGCGAGGTTAGCGCAGTTTTTGAAAAGGTTCCTTACTTAAATAGTTCACTTTTTGAGCCAACGGATTTAGAGCACACAACACTTTTCATTAGCAATTTGCGCGATGAAAAAAAGTTACCAATTTACAGTTCCACCGTTCTGAAAGATGAGCAGGGTAAGAAAAAGTCAGGAAAACTAAATGCGCTTGAATATCTTTTTGAATTTCTGAATGCGTATGACTTCACGAGTGAAGGTTCGGAAGAAATTCAGGAAGACAACAAAACGCTAATAAATGCGTCGGTTCTCGGACTAATATTTGAAAAAATTAATGGTTATAAAGACGGCTCGTTTTTCACTCCAGGTTTCATCACAATGTATATGTGCAGGGAAACCATCAGGAAAGCAGTTGTTCAACAATTCAATGAAACAAAAAGTTGGGAATGCAAAACCATTGATGAACTTTACGACAAGATTGAGGATAGAAAGGAAGCCAACGAAATTGTAAATAGTTTAAAAATTTGCGACCCAGCCGTTGGCTCGGGGCATTTCCTTGTTTCGGCTCTGAATGAGATAATTGCAGTAAAAAATGATTTAAAAATACTGCAAGACCGTGAAGGAAAACGGTTGAAAGAGTACCACGTTGAAGTTGAAAATGACGAGCTGATTGTAACCGACGAGGAAGGAATTATTTTTGAATACAATCCCAAAAGCAAAGAAAGCCAAAGAGTTCAGGAAACGTTATTCCACGAAAAGCAAACCATAATAGAAAATTGCCTTTTTGGCGTTGACATAAATCCAAATTCTGTAAAAATCTGTCGTTTACGTTTATGGATTGAATTGCTTAAAAATGCTTACTACAAGAACGAAACTGAACTTGAAACGCTTCCAAACATTGACATCAATATAAAATGTGGAAATTCTCTTGTAAGTCGCTTTGCTATTGATGCAGATTTAGGGCAGGCCCTAAAAAAGAGTAAGTGGAATATTGACAGTTACCGACTTGCAGTTTCAACCTACAGAAACGCTCAGAACAAGGAACAGAAACGGGAAATGGAACGGCTGATAGCCGACATAAAGAACGATTTTAGAAGCGAAATCGCATCGAATGACCCTAAATTAAAGCGTTTACAGAAAGTTAAAGGAGAACTTTACTCGCTCACTAACCAAACCACTATCTTTGAAAAATCAAAAAAGGAAAAGGAAGAATGGAATAAAAAGGTTCAAAAACTCACCGATGAAATTAAAAAGTTAGAAGCAGAAATTGAAGAGATTAAGAACAACAAAATCTATGAAAATTCCTTTGAATGGCGTTTTGAATTTCCTGAAGTTCTGAATGAAAAAGGAGATTTTGTAGGTTTTGATGTGGTTATTGGGAATCCACCTTGGGGCGCTACTTTAAGTTTAGAACAAAAAAACTTTTTGAAAAATCGATATGCTTTAATTGATAGTTCTACGCCTAATACATTTGCGTATTTTTTGGGTATATCAAGAGAAATTTCAAAAGGATATATAACACAAATTCTTCCTGATAGCATACTTGTTAAAGACTTTCGTAATACTAGAAAACTTTTCAAAGATGCATTATATGAACTTTTTTGGTATCAAAATACTGCAATACCTGATGAATACAGGCCGTTTTTAGATGTTGAACACGATGTTTGTACCCTTTTCCTAAATAAGAATTCAAAATATGATAAATGCAGAATACAAATCCGCAACTACAGAAACAAAATAGTTACATCTCAAAATTCATTAATTAAAAAATCAGATTTTATCTTTGAAGATTACGAATACACCTACAACTTATTAGTAAACGAAAAAAACATTTCTATTGCAAAAAAAACTGTTTCGTTTGATAAGTTAAATACTATTTTGCAATGCCACGAAGGTATTCACACAGGAAATATTAGAGAAAAACTTTTTATAAAAGAGAAAACAACAAATAATGAAAAACCTTTATTTGTTGGAGGTAAATCGGGTGATACAATTAATAATTATTGCTCAATAAGAACTGGTAATTGGTTTGTATCCTATAATCCAGATTTAATAGATAAAAATAATGGAGAATATGCATCCTTAAGAGATGAAAGGATTTTTAATCGTCCTAAAATATACATCACCCGTACAGGAAATCCACTTAAAGCCTTCTTAGATTTGGATAATTATGCTTCAAATAATTTCTTTTCTGTACAATTTAAAGACTATAATTTAAACTCATCTGAAAATTTATTACCAATCTTAGGTTTACTTAATTCAAATTTAGGAAATTATTTAATCAGATTTTTTATTGCTCCGTCTTTAGGTGATACTTTTATTGAAACAAAAATATTTCATCTTCTAAAATTGCCATATCAAGAAGAATTATTAAAAAACACTCTTCTGAAAGAGGTTGTAAAAAATATAATTAATTCACTTGAATCAGATATAAATTTCGATATTTCAGAATATCAAAAGAAAGTTAATGAATTAATTTACAACATCTACAAATTAGAGGAAGATGAAATTGAAATAATTGAAAACAGTGTTAATTAGCCAACGCTTCACAGCCACACACATTGCCAAGCCTCACAAGCCACGCTAAAGCCAAAGCTTGCCAAAGAGTGTGCCTGTCCCAACGCACGTGTAAAACCGTAAAAATTGTAGCAAATTTATATGTCGAATCTAAAGACACGACAAGATAAATAGCCAGCCCATAACAAGGGGTTAATAAAATGCAGGTTTTTAGCAGATTAGGAAACATTATCGCTTTTTCGTAGCTTCGTAGCGTTGGATAAGATATCGTTTCAATCTCCTGCACTTTACCAACCCCCAACCGTTAGCGGCAACCTTAAAAAGACTCAGCGATATCCAATAAACAATTCCAATAATAAAACTTCTCAAAAAAAATTTATCTTTGCAGGATTATGAGGCAATAATAACTCCATATCGTAATCTTTTTCTCAATCAATTCTGGTTGGGATTGTTGTTTTGCATTTATTGTTAAACAAATTGTATTATGCTTCTCAGAAAGCATAATATAGATTTAATTGCTTCATAAGATGAAATCGAATAAAAATTCAACGCTAATATTTATTATTGTTGTGGTCGTAATTGACACGGCAGGTTTTGGTTTAATATTTCCTGTACTTCCACAACTTTTAACTAATTTACTTCATTCCGATATAAGTACGGCAGCTAAATATGGAGGCTGGCTCTCATTTGCTTATGCCGCTATGCAATTTGTGTTTGCACCAATTCTCGGCAATTTAAGTGACCAATATGGAAGGCGACCAGTGCTTTTAAGTTCGTTGTTTGGCTTCAGCATTGACTGTGTTTTTCTTGCTTTTGCACCTAATATTCTGTGGCTCTTTGTTGGGCGGACAATCGCAGGAATAACCGGTGCAAGTTATTCTGTAGCATCTGCCTGCGTCGCAGATATAAGTACCGACGAAAATAGGACAAAAAACTTTGGGATTGTAAACGCAGCATTTGGATTGGGATTTATTATTGGCCCAGTAATTGGTGGTACATTAGGTCAGTTCGGAACACATACTCCCTTTATAGTTGCAGCCATACTTTGTTTTATCAATTTCACCTTTGGCTATTTCTTTTTTCCCGAATCGCTAAACATTGGTACTCGTAGAATATTTGACTGGAAAAGGGCTAACCCTTTCGGTTCTCTAAAGTATTTAAGTGAATTTCCATTAATAAATGCATTGGTGCTTTCAATGATTTTTGTATCAATAGCAAATCATAGTATGGAAAGTGTTTGGGCTTATTTCACAATTGAAAAATTTAAATGGAATACCTCGCTTATTGGTTATTCTTTAGCCGTGATAGGTTTGTTGTCAATTGTTGTTCAGTTATGGCTAGTCAGCATTTTGGCAAAGAAACTTGGCGACAGACGAATGGCAATATTTGGGCTCATGCTTATGATGACAGGATTTTTTCTTTTTGCTTTTACAGAGTGGCAATGGTTGCTTTTAGGAGCATTGTTAATATATATTATTGGCGGAGTTCAGGGAACGGCTATTCAAAGTATTACGTCTTCTATTATTCCCGACAATGAACAAGGAGAATTGCAAGGTAGCCTTGGCAGTTTAATGGGTTTAACAACACTCATTGCCCCGCCGCTAATGACAAGTTGCTTCTCATATTTTACGGGTAAGAATTCGGCAATTTATTTTCCAGGCATTTCCTTTTTAATTGCAGCCTTACTTACACTGATTAGTTTAATTTTGTTGATTAAAAGTTTCAAAAAACACAAAATGAAAAAATAAGGCAGCCGCTAACACGCGGTATAAAATATTGGGGTTTTATTGGTATGCCAAGCGCATCGCTCGCTGGCAAGTTTTCTATCGGTTGATAGGATAGTGTCCACGAAATCCCCAACATTTCATACCGCCACCGTTGTGCGTCATTCGAAAAGACACATTCACAGACAATAAGCGAATTAAGGCTAAATGAACATAGCTTATAAAATATTGCTCTTTTCAATACTATCAATTAGTTTACCAATCGGTAAGTTATTTGAGATTTTTATTTGGAATGACCGAATAACAAAGACGGAGATTGTATTTGAAAAACAGAGATTTGAATCAGACGAAAGAGTTTGCTATTTTGTAACACTTGCAAAAGAAATCCAAAAGAAGCTTTCCATTTATTTTCAAGATAGACTGGATTTTGCAATAATAGAAAGAATTACAAACAACAAAAATACACAAACTTTATCTATTCAAAAGAATAAGATTAATCGCATTAAGACTTTATTAATCAGAAGATTTCTTTTTAATATACTATACTTAGATGATTCTGAATTTGAATTAAGATTATTTCTCTAACAAATTTAACATCATCTATTTATCAATATTATTAAAATTTTAAAATATGAATAAAATTATTTTAAATATAGGCTTATGGTCAGCTATAATTTGTTTGACCTCATTTATTGTTTGGATTATTTCGTTTACTGGAATTGCGATTCAGTCACCTCTTTTGTACTGGACAAATGTTGAAGATTACATTGATTACTATAAAAATAATAGTCAATTATTTCAATATTTAGCAAAATCCTTTATGATTATTTTCAGTATAGCATACATGATTTTAACGATAGTTTTTTATGAATTCGCTACAACTGAAAGAAAAATACTTGCAAAGATTGGAATTGTATTTTCAATCATGTTTGCTTTGGTTTCATCAATTCTTTATTTTTTACAAATAAGTTCCGTTCGATTTGCAATTGCGGCGAATGAATATTCAGGATTAGAGCATCTACTACAATCTAACCCGAAATCGGCTTTGTTATCCGTAAATATGCTTGGTTGGGCCTTATTTTTAGGATTATCATCCCTTTTTATGTATTTTGGATTAATTTCTAAATCTGTAACAAAAGGATTAAAGCTTGGTTTATTGATAAATGTAATTTCGTGTTTTTTCGGAGGAGTTGGTTATTTATTCCAAATAGACTTATTAACATTTATCTTTATGAATTTAGGTATTGGACTTGGATTCTTTATGATAACTATTTCATCAATCAAATTTATCAATACTTTAAAACGAGAAAATAAATAAAGCACGAACGCACAACATCGTGTATAAGTAATGGCGGGAATTGTAGCGTATTTAAGTATTCTACCTCGCATCAAATTTGGTGTAACTTGATAGAAAAGTTCTCCGAATCCCGCCACTACTCATACACGTCACCGTTATAGGCTATGTAAAGAAGACCTTATAGACGACAGGTAATGACACCGAAGCAACAGGAGAGAATTAAAAATAAAATAAAGAAAATTAAATCTGCACTTGCTGCTGACAAAAAGTATTGGGGTGGACAATATCACGATGGTCAAGGACTGAGATACTTACCACCGCAGTATTACATACAGCTTAACGACTTTTCCGGTGGACTTCGCTACTTCAACTGGTTTAACAAAAACTTTCCGGACGACAGCTGCTATCCTGTCTTTTTGTTCGAGTGGACGGTTATACTTTTCAAGACAGGCAGACTGAAAGAAGCAGAGAAAAAAGCATTTGAAACTTTTTGCAGTAACACATATCTATTCGACATTTTTTTCGGCAGACAAGTGACTGAAATTGAAAAATGGGAAGGTTCAAATCTTCAAACAAAAGGCTTTGCAGCCAACCATTTTTGCTACCATAGCAAACAGGACTATTTAACCGACTTTTCAGAGTGGTTAGACAAGTTTATAGCAACAGAAAGATTTATACATTTAAGCAACAAATATCTCGACATACAAAAGCGACTGGCAACTGAAAAAGACACAGAAACAAGACATTATTTGACCCTATACGAAAGACAATTAGTGAATGAACTGTAACGGACGACGAGAAATTAACACAGCCTATAACACGCGGTAGGTTGCAGCTGGGTGTTGTGGCTTACCGTTAGTTTTTGTACCTTTAGGGTGGTCTTTGTCGGCGGATGACGACGCACGCGCCGCCATCCAGCCGACAACCTACCGCTGAACCGTTGTGCAACATATTGAGACCGAAAAACGTTACAACATTTTCAAAGGAATTCTTATATTTGTCCTATGGAAAAGTTAGGTGACATAGAATTTAGAGTATTTGGAAAGTCTGGTAATCAGGAATTAAAGCCTGATAACTATGATATTAAACATATTGCATCACTTCTGCAAAATGTTGAGGATTTACTTTTCCCTAACAACAAAAAAGAAAGACCTTTAATTACATATGATATTCAGGAGGGTTCAGTTAAACATATCTTTAAAACAACTATACAAACAGTTATAGGATTTAGCGCAATTTTAAGTCAAGTAAATGAAAACCAGTCAATTGATTTTTTAGACTTAAAAACTGCACGAGCTATTGAAAATATTCAGAATTTATCCATACAGAAAAATTATGAGTTCCAAATAAAAACCTCTTTAAAAGAAGACTATGAATTGCAGATTTCACCAAATACCAAATATTATAGAACCGAAAATATTTGGGTTGATGCTGAATTTTATTTTTATGGGATACTAAAGGATGCTGGAGGGAAAAGTAAAGCAAATATTCATTTGGATACTGAAGATTACGGGTATTTAGCAATTGAAACTGGCGAAGATTTTTTAAAAGAACGAGAAGAAAATTTACTCTATAAAAATTTTGGTGTTAGAGCAGTTGGTAAACAAAACATTGAAACTGGTGAAATTGACACGAAAACACTAAGATTGCTAGAATTAATCAATTATAATCCTAAGTTTGACGCTTCATACCTTAACAGTCTCATTACAAAAGCAAAAAAGAACTGGAAAGGTGTTGACCCAGATGAATGGATTAATAATTTGAGAGGAGGTTATGAAGCATAGTGTTTTACTCGATACCAGTTTCTTCATTCGCCTTTTAAATGATGAGGATGTTTTACATGAAAACGCCCTTTCTTATTACAAGTATTTTTTAGAAAATGATATTGTATTAAAAGTTTCAACTATTTCAATTGCTGAATATTGTGTTCGTGGAAAACTTGAGGATTTACCGCTAAAAGACATTCAAATAGTTCCATTCAATTTAAACCACGCTGAAAAAACAGGAGAATTTGCTCAAATAATCTTTACTCATAATAATGTATCGAGTGAAAAACTACTACCTAGAGCAATAATACCAAATGATTCAAAATTATTCTCACAAGCTGACCTTGATAAAAGTATCACACATTTCGTAACATCTGATGAAAGGTCTTTGAAAACTTTAAAAGCTTTAAAAACAAGCATTAGTCCCAAATTTGAGATAATAAA
>Ga0302246_1001005_pt1 | contig 21575 bp, 22 predicted proteins | sample AAG_UR_Trp_MG_FD_193533 | JGI IMG/M metagenome (GOLD analysis project Ga0302246, IMG submission 193533) | Enriched activated sludge microbial communities from anaerobic digester in WTTP, New Holstein, Wisconsin, United States - AAG_UR_Trp | ecosystem: Engineered > Bioreactor > Anaerobic >...
TTGCTTGGCTGCGATTTTGAAAATAATTTTCTTCGACCAGTCTATCCAATTCACAGATAAATTCGGCGTCCAATGTAATTGCTATTTTTGTTTTTCCCATAATCAACCTCCTTCAACGGTATTCTTTTATATCATACCGATAAAAAGGGAAGCAATTTAAATTTTGGGTCAATTCAGGGGTCAGTTTACAGAATTTCCACACTGCCATGGAAGCACTGTAATGATTTTTGATTGTAAGTGGACCGGTCATTTTTCTTCCCCCGATAGAACTGCCGTGTGTTGTGATGCCTTGGGAATTCGGGGGACAGTATATCGAACTCCATCTATTACATATCCATGCCCCGGGAACTCCCCAATTGTCAAGATTAAAGATTTGACCCCTTTGCCCGACCCCGTCGTAGGTAAAGTTTTTCTCTTTGCTGAGCGGGTCCGTCTCCTTGATCCGGTTACCGGAGCCGTCGTAGGTGTACGTCGTCGTCCTGCTCTCCGGGTCCGTCACCGTCAGAAGTTGTCCTATATTATTATAGGTATAACGCCGCGTCTTGTTCCGGCCGTCGCGCTTCGTTAAAACATTTCCCATCGTATCGTACGTGAAGGCCGTTTCGTTCCCTTCCGCATCCGTAATCGTCGCCACGTTCTCCAGGGCGTCGTAGGTCATCGCCGTCGTGCTCTGAACCGTCCTGGCATCCCCCAGGGTGGTCGTGGTCTATCGGGGGGGGGGACTGATTTAATTTTCGCTAGAAAATAAATCTGTCTCCCTTGAAACCTTTTCTACGTGAAAACAGGCGGTGGGGAAGATCCCCATCCCCAACCGCCTGAATAGATCACTCAATCAGTCATGCCAATCCCCCCGGATATCTACTTCTCTCAAATGTCAAGAGTAAAGATTTGACCCCTTTTTTACGCTTCGCCGGGGTTCGCCTTGAAGACATGACTGAACGTACCGTCCTCACCGGTCATCACCGCATACGTCCGCTCGAAACCGTCCAGCGTCACCACCACCTTCAGCGGCGTGAGACCCAGCAGACGGCCCGTACCCTTCTCTACCGCCCGGCCCGTGATGGTGATCTCCGCATCCCCCGTCGAAGACGCCGGCGTCACTCCCGTCACGTCGCCGGTGTAAGCCGTATCGATCAGCGTCGCCGGGGCGCTCCCCGATAAGCCGTCCATCTTCACCTGGTCCAGACGCCCCTGGTGATAGTACAGATTCGCAATCGTCGCCCGCACCGTCAACTCGTCCGGCGCGTTCACCGCCACCGGCAGATCCGTCGACGCCGACGTAAACGTCGCACCCGCGGCAATCCGCGCCACCGTGTTCCCGTTCCCCAGCGTCACCAGACCCTCGCCCGCCGTCTGCTTCATGTTCACCGCCGACAGGACGTTCCCGTCTTTATCCAACAACTGGAACGTCACCTCGTTCGACGGCTGGGACCACGAACTACGCGCCGTCGTGATCTCGATCTCCTCTTCACCCGTGTTCACCAGGGAGAACCGCACCTTACCCGAACCGCCCCGGGTGAACGTCTCGTTCAACACCTGCAAAACCGGCATCCCGTCTTCCACACGGATCGTACCCGTCCGCGTGACCTTCACCGTCGCCCCCTCTTCCGGCGTCAAGACCACCGTCGTCGTCAGGGAAGTGATGTCCGTCAGGTCCTTGTAGCCCCCCACAACCACCGGCGCCACCCGTGACCCGCCGCCTTCCAGGCTGAACCGCTCCGATATGTGGTTGTAAGTCCCCGCCTTCACCTGCAGTTGAACCGCTTCCAGCCGCGATGCGGATCCGTTCTCCACCGTATACGTCAGGCGGTTCATCACTCCACGCCGCAGACCGCTCCCCGCCACCGTGTTCATCCGGATCACCGGCAACGTAATCCGCCGCCCCGGACTCTTCTGACCGTTGCTGTCCACAGCAACCACCGTGTAGAGCCGCTCGTCCCCGGACCAGCCGCCGTCGGTATAGGACTGGGCCGTTAAAAGCGATCCGTTCAGTTTGATCCCCGTTGCCTCCGTCCCCAGGTAAACGTCTTTCTCAAAAAACGACAGGCGGCGGGGAAGATCCCCAACCGCCTGAATAGTCTACTCAATCAGCCAATTTCATCCCCCCGGATTTTTATTTCTCTCAAATGTCAAGATTAAAGATTTGACCCCTTTTTCAACCCCCTTTTTCAACTTTTTCAACATTTGTCACATCAACATTTGTCACATGTCAGTGCCTGACACCTTTTTCTTTTTTTTGCTCTAAAAATTGCAGCAATTCTGTTACGCGCTTTAGAGCATCCACAATAACAGGACCATAATTCTCTAGTTTTTCATATAGATGGTAGCACTTCTCAGCATGCAATCTTGCATTAAAATAGTCGCCTAACCTTAAATATGTACGTGCCACACATTCGATCTCCAGGGCAACTTTTGCTTGATCTTCAGACTTAATCGCATGATTTAAAGCTAATTGGAAATGATGTAATGCAGCACCATGATTCCCTTTCTTTGTAAATTTATACCCTTTACCGTGATGCCAAGATGCTATTAATTGATTTACAAACTTTCTCATAACGCGGCCCCTATCAAACATACAGCAAGTTCAATCGAACATCGAGAAATGCACAAAACTCTTCCCATGTCATCACACCCATATTTGATTTTGCATCCTTTCCTACATATTTCAAAAGCAATTCTACATGATTCAGGTGTATTCGACAAATCTGGTATCGGCATTGGTACGTCAGGTACTTCTATTGTCTCGATTAATTTCTGCATTGCCAGCACAACAGCAGCAGCGCCTGCCAGGACAGCGCTTGCACACGCTGGATTTGCCAAACATACTCCAACTGCAACGGGAATCGCTATAAGTCCGGAAGTATCAACTCTATTCAGCGGTCTCCCTCCAACATAAATGTAGACATTGATATCACCCCCCCCAAACCCAATCGGGTCCTCAGTCAGATACCTGCCGGCATTCGGATCATAATACCGATGCCAGTTGTAATGCAAACCGGTTTCTCCATCCCAGTACTGCCCCGGGAAGCGGAGGTTGTTGACCACCGTCGAGCTTGCATCCACCGTGGCTTTGCCGAAGGCGTCATACGTCGCCGACCAGACCACGGCCCCGCTGATGTTCGTCAGTTTCTGGGGCGTCCCCAGGTGGTCGTTGTGGTAGAAGTAAACCTGGCCGCCTTCCTTCATGAAGATGGGATCGGTGCTCCAGGTGCTGTCCGGCTTGTAACCGTAGGTCTTGATTTCGGTTCCTGTACCATCGTACTCCCCGATCAGGCCTTCGTCGGCGTAGAGGTAGAAGGTCGTTACCCCCTCACCCCCACCCTCTCCCGCCGGGGGAGAGGGATAAATAGCCTTCTTGATCCTCCGCCCGAACGGGTCGTAGGTGTAGGCGGAAATCAGGTTGTTGCTACTATCCCTTACCTCGACCAAACGGTTATCCACGTCATAGATGTAATTCTGGATGTTTCCGCCGCTGGTCTTCTGCGTCGTGTTCCCGTTCTGGTCGTATTGGTACGCCGTCCCGCCCTGGCTCTGAAGTTCGTTGTTGCTGTTGTAACTCCAGTTCCCCGTGGTGTTTTTCGCCGTGATCCTGTTTCCGACTTGGTCGTAGGTATAGGCTTCCGTGTTGACGCTGTCTTTGTTTACATCCTTAAGCCGGTACAGTTCGTCGTAGCCGTAACCAAAGTTCCCGGCTTCCGTGTTCTTCTGGGTGATGTTGTCCATCTTGTCGTAGGCGTAACTGTAACTCTGAACCGGGTTCTGGCCCGGGTCCTTCGCCTGGATCGTCTTCGTCCGCATCAGCGGATCGTAGGTGAAGCTCCGGGTGCTCCCGCCGGGGAGGGTGATCCCCGTCGGTGGGAATTCGGGGGACAGTATATCGAACTCCATCAATTACATATCCATGTCCCAGGAACTCCCCAATTGTCAAGATTAAAGATTTGACCCCTTTGCCGGGCTGGACATTTCTGGCGAGAATGAAGTGCTCGCCGCGCTGGATAAGGCCAGCTACAACCGGTACAGGATTTCCCCAATAGACATACGTGCATGATGAAGAAGAACATGCCAAACGTTCAACGCCATCAATAGTTCGGCGTTCGAGTTCCTCCTTGCATTTTGGGCAATATTTCATCTGCGGACCCATTATTTCGTTACGAAGGCATAACATTGCGGATCAGGCGCGGCTATTTACCGTCGCCTGCATCCGCCTTGTTGGACCGTCCTTTTCATTAATCCATTGGCACATTAATAATGGAAAATTCCTTGACTTGTTCAGATCGCTTTTCTGGAAAGCGGATCACGGTAACAAGTTTGGTTTTCAAGTCGTAGTTGTAATGCGCGCTGACGCGCAGAGAGTTTCCTTCTCGGTTATAGTGAATGACTGTGACTATGTTCCCTTGGTGCCAGATGTATTTGAATAAATGCCCAGCCGTGATAAGAAATGTATCCTCCTTGAGTTGGCTCAGGTCAAGGTCAAGTGTTCCATTTGCGGAAGTTGTGATGTCTGCGAAGTGATAGCGCTTGTTGTCAGATCTGACCGGTCCGCCAAACGGAGGAAGTCTCTTGTCGAATCCGTCATACACCGACACAACAACATTGGTCAAAGGTTTGGTCATCGCTTGATTCGTGAGTCGGAAAGACGCTTTCAGCGGGTTTGATTGCGTGGCGGTGTAGCCAGTGCAAGCGAGTGATACTGTGATAAACACCGCGATTATAGTAGAGCATTGCATAGTATCAGTTCCTTCTGTCCAATGACGAGTTCAGCCAGAGCCTGCTTTTTGGGCAATTGGCTGCAATGCCTTGTTGTGCCGTTCTCTTTCTTTCCCGTAGTGTACTTCCCGGTGGCAATTTGGGAATTCGGGGGACAGTATATCGAACTCCATCTATTACATATCCATGCCCCGGGAACTCCCCAATTGTCAAGATTAAAGATTTGACCCCTTTGCCGCGCGGACGTCAAAAATATCGAGAGAACGCGCCAGCAGGCGAAGAAACTCGTTCCGGTCTTCCTGACCGCGAAAGATCACCCGCCGTTCATTGCCCCGGCACGTAACATGGTAATAGGCATCAGGATACTGGATACGTAAAGGTCGGCTCATGGCGATCGCCTACTTCAACCCTCTAAATGTCAAGAGTAAAGATTTGGCCCTATTTCTCTGATCATCTTTTAGGAAAATATTTTACCTCTTTAATCTCTTTAAAGTCTGCGTCCTGCGTCCAGAGAACGGCCTCATATTGTCTTGCCGTGGCGAGGATAATGCTGTCCGCCATGGGCAGGGAGTACTCAATGCTCAACTTGGCGGCATTCATCGCAATGTTGACCGTCAGTTCCACAATTGCCCCTCGCTGCATGGCGGCGGCCGCCTGCAATGCATTTTTCTCCCCGGATTCACGCATAACTACCTTGAATACTTCATATAAGATGACCGTAGGCACAATTAAAGACTCCGCATCGTTCAACGGCGCGACAAAATGCTCCGCGTTGGGCTCATCGGCAAAATACGACAGCCAGCCGGATGAATCGACAATGTTCATATCCGGTCTTCCTCTCTTGTAAATTCCGTGTTGATTCCCTTAAGAAATCCGCGCAATTCAGAAAGTTCACGTTCCGGGATAAATTCGATTCTGCCGTCATGCTCCAGAACCTGTAATTTCTGCCCCGGGTGGAGATTTAAGGAAGCCCGGACGCTCTTTGGGATAACGATCTGATATTTGGGCGACAAAGTAACAGTATGCATAAATTAACCTCAATCGATTTATTTTTGTATGACGATATCATTATCGATACAAAAAAGTCAACCCTGTAAATGAACCGGAACCGACATTCTCGATGATCCATACAGCCCCAAGGGTATTTCAAAGATAGTAACGGTCCTTTTGAAGTACCAATGCTCCTTTTGCCCTTGCCTTAGGGGCTGATTTAATTTTCACCAGAAAATGAATCTGTTCCCTGTGAAAAAACAGGCGGCGGGGTAAATCCCCAACCGCCTGAATAGAATACTCAATCAGCCAATTTCATCCCCCCGGATTTTTACTTCTCTCAAATGTCAAGAGCAAAGATTTGACCCCTTTTTTACCCCGTGGTTGTAAGTCCCCGCCTTCACCTGCAGTTGAACCGCTTCCAGCCGCGATGCGGACCCGTTCTCCACCGTATAGGACAGGCGGTTCATCACACCACGCCGTATCCGTGCTTCCTCCGGCAGACTTGTCCGGATCACCGGCAACGTGATCCGCCGGCCAGGACTTCTCTGGCCGTTGCTGTCCACCGATACCACCGTGTAGGTCCGTTCGTCTCCGGACCAGCCGCCGTCGCTGTAGCTCCGCACCGTCAGGAGCGTTCCGTTCAGCTTGATTCCCGTCTCTTCAGAACCCAGATAAATGTTGTAGCCCGAAACATCGCCGCCCGGATGGCTCCACGTAATCACCGGAACGGACGTATCCTCCTGAACCACCATTAAGTCCGTTACCGGCAGCAGATTGAAGTTCAGGTAAAAATCGTTCGACGGTAAAGACTCGTTACCCGCACCGTCCACCGCCGTCACCGCATAGCAGTGCTCCGCCGGAGATGGCGATGCATCCACCGCCGCAAGCTGTGCGGAGTTCCGGGGACAGTTTATGTAACTATCCTTTCACCTGCTTTTTCGGTCCCGGTTTCTGAGGAGACAACAGACGTGCTAACTGATTTTCAAGCGCTTCTATAAATGTCGCGCATCCTAACGGTCTTCCCGTCTTTTCATGAAGATGTATCGATCTAACATCCGATTCCTCGGAAAGTCTAAGATAATCGCGCCAATTACCTGCCAATTCGATCAACGGCGCAACCTCGACCAGTTGATCAACTTTTCCCTCCACATGTGCTCTGGCGCTGCTCCAACGATACTGCTCCGGAGCTTCTACCAGCCCTGCGGCGACAGGGTTCATTTCAACATACCTGACTGCGGCAAGAAGATGTTTCTCATCCATGGGAAATGACGCAAACCGCTCCTGCCATAAATGGCCCCGCCATCCCTCTCTGAAGTTGATGCGTCTTGTATAGCGCCGGTGCGCCTCTCCAATGGCGCGGGCCAACCCGTCCTGTGTCGCCGGTACGGCAATCAGGTGAACGTGATTCGGCATCAAGCAGTAAGCCCACACCGACACATTGTGCTTGCGGGTCCACTCTGACAGCAATTCCAAATAGACAGCATAGTCTTCATCATTGAAGAACGTCTGCTGCCTCCTATTGCCACGCTGTGTGACATGGTGCGGATATCCTGCTGCGATGACGCGTGCGATTCTGGCCATGGCGATACATTACCACTGTGAAATGATTTGTCAATAATTATGTATCCTGTCCCCGGAACTCGCCCAAATTGTCAAAGAACGAAAACAGGCGGAGGGGAAGATCCCCAACCGCCTGAATAAATGACTAACTCGGTTGATTTATCCCCCGGAAAACACTGAATTATTTTAATTACGTATACTGTCCCCGGAACTCCCCCCCATCATAATGAATAACTCCACTTACATGAATAATATCAGTGCCTTATACTATTTTTGAGAACTTCTGTCCAGACTTATTTGGGCAACAGCCCGTCAGGTCCTGACACCTTTTTCAGTTCTTAGGATATTCCACCGTAATTTTATCATTCTGGCTGCCAGGCAGTTTCGTTGGCTTTTGGCCATTTATGTAGATTTGCCAAACATCAACTCCTAATGTTCCACCTGCTCCTTCATATTTCGCCCAACCCACAGCCAACCCGTCATCACGGTAAACCCAATACCCTTCTGTATCACGAAGAAATTCTATGGCGTCTTCAACACTTTTAAAATGTTGTTGTCCTTCTTCCACTACGGCTCTGGTAATGCCGTCATGTTCCTTCCAGTGGTTACCCTGACCGGGGAAATATATACCAAGGCTACCACGCCAGCGTTCTTCTCGCGGCCACATAATCACCGATCTCGTATCGCCCGCCCAGGTATAGAACCGTTGCAAACCCTTGCCGGCCGTAATGTCCATGGTGCCATTCTTATTTGTCACAGAGATCTTCATCCCTTCCGACATAACGATTTCATTTCTACTCGGCACATCAGGGATCTGAGCATGGCAGCCAGGAATCGCCATAAAAACAATCAACATTGACAAACACATTAATGATCTTTTCATTCTCTACCTCATATATAAGTATTCAATTTACTTCACACTGATAGAGGTCTACATATTGTACTCTATCTAAAACGGAATACTAATTTGCGGCATGGCAGTCGGACAGCCACCGGGACAACCCGTAACCGCAACTGGTCTATCTCTATTCTTTTCCATTTCTTCTTCTCTAACTGCCTCTGCATTCCTCATATGCGGTTGAAGGTTCCCCACGACAAACTGGGCCGCAATCGCTTTCAGACCTGCAGGCAGCTTATCTGTGCAACTGTTGAATTGTTCGTCACAATCATTCTGTTTCTTCCTCAAACAAGATGTCGGATCGGGGCTACATTTACATGCATCCCGCGCATTTCCGTAACATTTATCATGGTATTTACAACAGGAATCCAATGGGGTCTTTGGTCCTCTTGGATTACCAGGAGATGGATCGTCTGCCTTAGCTTTCTCCTCCGGAGTTAATTCATCATAGGATTTTTCATATCTTCCCGTCCAATCCGGCCCACACCAGTTTCCATGGTAAGGCCATAATCCATATACATCTACCCATCTAACAGGTCTATTTCTTACATAGGCATACAGATTAACATCTCCCCCATCAAACCCAATGGGATCAACTTTGTTATATCGCCCTGCTATGGGATCGTAGAATCTATGCCAATTGTAGTGGAGTCCAGTTTCCGCATCATGGTATTGCCCCGGAAACCTTAAGTTGTTGACGACCGTAGAACTTGCATCCACGCTCGCCTTGCCGAAGGCGTCGTAGGTTGCACTCCAGACCACCGCCCCGCTGATGTTCGTCAGCTTCTGGGGGGTTCCCAGGTGGTCGTTGTGGTAGAAGTAAACCTGGCCGCTCTCCTTCATGATGATTGGGTCCGTGCTCCAGGTGTTGTCGGGTTTGTAACCGTAGGTTTTTAATTCGGTAATATGGGGACACTTCCCGTATTTCTTATTGTGTTCTGCCTCAATCTGACTGATGTATTTATGATTGAGAGGCTTTTTATGGCCCGTCATTTTTATTGTGTAAAGTGGATGGCCCCCGTGCAGGCGGGATGCAGAGTAAGACGGGTGGTGCGGAATGTCAACAGGAATTTGTGAATGGGATTCATGGGATGCGTGAGGAAGGACAACAAACGCAAGATTTCTCCCTGCGGTCGAAATGACAGCCGTATGCTCGCCCTTTACGGCCGACTTTTAGAAGGAGGGGATCACCTTATGAAAAACCTTGCCTCCTGCGGGAGGCTGATTTACGGCGCTGCTTCCGCATGCAATTTCAGACCAAGCGCATTGATTACTTTAAGAATGGTGTCGAAAACCGGGCTTCGCTCGCCGGAAAGGGCTTTATAAAGGCTCTCGCGTGACAATCCTGCATCCCTCGCCACTTGGGACATCCCCTTGGCGCGGGCAATATCGCCCAGGGCCTTGGCGATGAACGCCGCATCTCCGTTTGCCTCTTCCATGCAGGCTTCCAGATAAGCCGCCATTCCCTCAGGCGTGCGGAGGTGTTCGGAAACATCATATTTTGTCGTAATGGTTTTTGCCACGGTTCTCTCCTATAGATTTCTGGCTAAACGCAACACGGTTTTAATATCCCTGGCCTGCGTGCTTTTATCACCGCCGGCCAGCAAAATGATCAGAGACTGACCGTACTGCTTGTAATAGACTCGATAACCCGGACCATAATTGACCCGCAATTCCGAGACCCCTTTGACGCCCCCTATGGGGTCATACCCCAGATGACGGTCATGACGTTATTCGCTTTGTTCGTTTCGGTTATGCGCCCATTGAAATCAAGAATGACTTTAACTTTGTAAGTGTGACCGGGTTCGATGTTGATCCCGTCCGGTCCCGTGCCTGGCCAGATATAGTTGAGATAGACCATGCCTGTTGTCCCCCAGCCGGTTTTTCCTGTTTTCAACAGTCCCGTCGGGTCAATATCCCTCAGGTGGATACTCTTCTCGACTGTATCATTGACCTTCACTCTGACATATGACGTATTAAAATCAACATCGGGGATCGGAGCAGCTTGATTATATAGGCGCATTTTGATCCGGTTGTCGTTGGTGGGGGACAGGCGATCAAGAACAAGATCAGACGGGTCCGGTTTGTCGACGACAGTGAAATACTTTTCATAGTCATTATTCTGACTGTTTTCTTCTCCTATCTGGAGACCTTCGGTAATGATGACACCATTGAGTAAGTATTGGCCGGCGTAGAGGATGGTGATGGTTTTTGATATTTTGACTTCAGCGCCCGGTGCCAGTTGGGGAATATTATTCGCATACCAGGGTATGACATCATGGGAATACTCCGGATGCGTGTCTTTATTCTTTAGACGCATGCTTAAAGAACATGTCTTGGAAGGGGCCGCAGTTCCGGTATTTCTTACCGTCACCTCAATCTTAACCATATCCTTTTCTTTTCTCGGATTCGGCGGCGTGATGCTGATATTGCTAACGATCAGATCTGCGACCAACTTTTTAATCGGAATAGGAAGAGGCTGTTTTAAGGGTTGGACGGCATTCGCCTCTTCCGTTAACAAGATGATGGAAATAAAAAAAATGCCAATAAACCTGAACATCGCTCTTTTCATGATGATCCCTCTTTTATCCCCATTCCTATTTCGTCGTCACCTGTCTCGCTGACTTGAAGAAGACCCAACTGATCGTGAAACCGCCCATGACGGAATGGTCTTTGGTCACCAGGGGGCTGTCCTCGATCTCCGCGCCTTCGAGAAAATCCATGCTGACGAACGCGCTCAGGATAATGGAATTCAGGCTTTTGTTCAGGCCCAGGGTGACGGCGGAACCGCTGTAACCGCTCCCGGTGGAATAGGCGGGCCGCCATGACGTCGCATAGCGCGGTTCGACGGTGTAGTAGTAATCGTGATAATCACTGTCGGCGAAGATGGGGCCTGCCGACAGGCCAAAATTGAGACCGGTGCCGGGGATGACATCGTTCCATTCGAAATTCAGCCGGGGGCTGAAGATCCATCCCTCGTGGTGAACGGATGAAAAATCCGTCGAGAAAACGGCGCGGACGGGAAAGTTGAGGCCCAGCTTGTAACGGTTCTGCCCGCCTTTCAAAAGGGTGATATTCAGGGCGGGGCCGACTTCGAAGGTGGGGTCCAGGTCGGGCATGCCGCGGCGGTCGTCGTTGTCGTCGCTGTCAACGGGAACGCTCCCGTAGAAGCTGACATCGAACAACAGCCGATCCGTCTCGAAGATACGCCCGGAAATGCGGTCCTTGTCGACGCGCAGGAAATCACCACGATATATAATATAAGGATAGGGAAGCACGTAGAAGCGGCCCTCGTCGGAGCCGCGGTAATCGGGCAGGTACAGGGCGGCCACACCGGCTCCCACCTCCCAGAGGGGCTTTTCCTCGGCAGGAACCGTTTCGGCACTCAGGAAAATCAAAAGAACACAGAGTAAAACCAGCATGCGTTTTATGGACATAAGAAGCCTCTCCCGTTTCAGGTTGCAACCGTCTCCCTTCCCGGTTCGAATTGACGCTTGGCGGCGAGAAACGACGGCAGGTGGCAGAGGAAGTATGCCAAACTCTTCCGGTGCTGCCAGATACGGTCCCGGAATTTCCGGCGCCAGCCGGGATCGGAATAGAATCGCTTTACATGTTCGTTGTAGAGAAAATCCAGCCTTTCTTTCGATTGAATCCCCCTGGGAACAAAGACAAAATTCAGGCAGTTCATGAGACGCCAGTCTTCGTTGAATTCACCTTCCTCCCGGATCGTCGGCCACAGGGGCGCCCCGGGAAACGGGGTGAACTTGGCCATGTTCATGTCGTCCAGGCCCAGGGAGATGATGAAATCCGACGTCCGGCGGATGGATTCCTCCGTTTCCCCCGGCAAACCCATCATGAAAAGGCCCTTGGCCCGGAGACCCGCCTGCTGGATCATCCGGACGGTGTCCCGGACTTCCTCCAGGGAAACCCCCGATTTATGCAATTTCAGCAGCCGCGGATCCGCCGATTCGATTCCCAGGGAGACCATCAGGCACCCGGCGTCTTTCAGCATGCGCAGAAGGGGGGCGTCCGTGTGACCGACCCGGACGGCACAGTTGAAATGCATCCCCAGGGGATGCCGGGCCAGTTTCTCACAGAGTTCGACGATGCGCTTCCGATCCTGCGTGAACAGGTCATCGTAGATATTGACATGGCGAATCCCGAAACGTGTTCGCAAGTAATGCAGGTGTTCATAGATATATTGAGCGGAATTGTAGCGAAACCCCTTCTTGAAGACGGACCGGTCGCAATAGGAACACTGGTACATGCAGCCCCGGGAGGTGATCATCGTCGCCCCCGGCGTGTTGACGTAGCTGAACAGGGGCAGATGGTAGTGCCGCGGGAAACCCTTCAATCGATCGTAGGCGGGAAAGGGGAGCGTGTCCAGGTCGGCGATATGGGGACGGGGCGGATTGGTGACAGACTGAGAGTCTTCGCGCCGTATCAGGCCGGCGATGGTTTCCGGAGGCATCCCCCCCGCCAGTTCCGCCAGGGTGATTTCCCCTTCCCCCCCACATAGGAAGTCGAACGCCGGGTATCGGTCCAGGAGCACCGCCCCCATGGCGGACACATGCACGCCGCCGCAGACCGTCCAAACGCCCGGATGGATGTCCTTGATTTTTTTTGCCATGTCCGCCGCATCGGGAAACGAGGAGGTGGTGGCCGAAAAGCCGACGATCTGAGGCTTCAGTTGGAGAATCGATTTGACCTGCTCGTCAAGGTTGAAGGGAACGCCCGGGCCGAGGCCGTCGTAGACGAAAACGTCATGGCCCTGTTTTATCAGATAAGCGGCAATGGAGAGGATTCCCTGGGGCACCATGCGGTTGGCGATATCGGTCACATCCCGGGAGCCGGGGAACCAGTTGAACCCCCGGGGCTGGATCAGGACAACGCGCTTTCTGTCTTTGGGTGGAACCTTTTCCATGTGTTCAATCCGGTGTGCCGGGATCAATCCCAACCGCCCGTTCGATGAGAATCTGCCAGGCCGACGAGGCGAAGCGAGTATAGGGAAAGGCCCCTTTGATGTCAAATCATTTGTATCCCCTTGACAATTTCCCCATTTTGCTGCAGATTCCAACGGCTGCCCGGGAGGAACCGTGCAGGATGAACACCTTGGTGGAGGAAATCCGGTACTTGATGAATGAACGCACAACGATCGTCTCGTCTACGGGGAGTTACCTGCCGGAAAAGCGGGTCGGCAATGACGATTTGACACAGTTTCCCCGGGAGGCGATCCCCCTGATCGCAGAAAAGACGGGGGTGCGTTACCGGAGAGTGGCTTCCGACGAAGAGTGCACATCCGACCTGGCTGTCCATGCAGCAAAAAAGTGCCTCGAAAAGGGAGGCATCGATCCCATGCAGGTGGCGGGAATTATCCTGGCGACTTCTTCTCCCGACCGCATGCAGCCTGCAACGGCAACCCGTGTACAAAATCTTCTCGGCGCGAAGCGGGCTTTCGCCTTGGACATCAACTCGGTCTGTTCGGGCAGCACGTTCGGCATCGCCCTGGCGGATGGCCTCATCCGGTCCGGCCAGGCTGATCGGATCCTGCTGGTCGCATCGGAGGTTTATTCGAGGATACTGAACCCGAAGGATTATACGACCTTCCCCTTTTTCGGAGACGGGGCCGGGGCGGTTCTGCTTCGAGCCGGCGCCAGGGGAGAAGGAGGGGTTCTCCGTTCCTGCCTGCAAACCGACGGCGCCGGAAGCGATATGATCTGTGTTCCCGCGGGGGGGACGCAACTGCCCTTCGGCCGGATGACCAATCCCCGATCGGCGTTTTTCCGCATGAGGGGGGCCGATGTGTTTTCCTTCGCCGTCGAGAAGGTCCCGGAAATCATCCGGCAACTCCTTGCGGACGCAGGGGTTTCCATCTCCGAGATCCGTTGCTTTGTCTGTCATCAGGCCAATGCGAATATCATCTATAAAATTGCGGAGATACTTGATGTACCCGTCGAGCGTTTTTTTATGAACCTGTTCGATTATGGAAACACGGCCGGGGCCTCCGTGCTGATTGCCCTCGACGAAGCCCTGACGGCAGGAATCATCCGGCGGGGTGACCTGGTGGTAACGGTTGCTTTCGGGGGAGGCCTTTCCTGGGGGGCAAACCTGATTCAAATGTAAAATGAGGACGAGATATGACGGACCTTTGGGATAAACTGAAAGCAGTTCTTCTGGAAGAATTTCTGGAGATAGCGGACGCAACAGCGGTAACCGAGAAAACGAGACTGAGCGAGATACCTAACTGGGACTCCATGGCGGCGGTAAATCTGCAGATTCTGATCAACGAGATTTTCCAGGTTGATCTGCCCCTGGATCTCCTGCAGGATGAAGCGACCTTCGAGGAACTTCTCGGGTTCATCCAGGAGCCGGCAACCATCGCGGATGCCATGCGGCGGTTGAATGAAAGAAGTTGAGGAATCCTGAAAAAGCGATCCTGCGTGTAAATCGATTACCGGGTTCCGGGGTTTTTGACAGGAGGAAGGGGGAGGCTTTTGGCCTCCCCGCGGTTAGAGAGGAAGGTAGGTCGTTTAACCTGCCACTAAAAGATATTCTACCGGCTCAACATGCCCCTGTTTATTGCCGAATTACGATCTCCTTGCCCTTTTTCATTGCAGGTTGAATGCCATTTGTCATTTTATAATGCAACATAACGATATGATTAGATAATGATCAATCCACAAACGTTTATAAAATGACAAAAATGTCGACGTCCCTGATGGGTTAAACAATAATCCATTAATAACAGTATGTTGAAAACAAAGCCCGGGGATGGGAGATTCGACATATTTGTCGAAAAATCCCGATCCCTTTCTATCCTTGGAGGGATCATTTTTTTATGGGCTTCTCGGATTTTGCAAAACCACCCTTTTCTTGCCTTGATAGGCACGGGAATTTACGGTAAGAGCGCTGTGGGTAACGCCACACTCGGGAAGGAATCCAGGGAACACCTTCATAATATACGGGATTTATTTAATCTTTTCTTTCTCAGGAACATAATTCCCATCCCAAAGTGTATTGACATCCGGACCGGCTTTTCCTATACTGCCGCTCCCTGTCGGGAAAGGCCGCCTTATTTGTATTATCCTGCACATTGAACGGACGCAGGGCCCAGGCTGGAGGGGAAAAAGACAACCAGCCGGGGTGCAGACCCTTTATCCCGAAGGATTGTAAAGGTACCACATAAAACAAACGAACGGGGGGAAATGAACAGTCGGCATGGAATATAACCGAGCGGCCGTGGTAATCCCGGTCTACAATCACGAGCAAAAAGTGGCCGAAGTCGTCAGACAGGCGATGTGCCTGCTTTTGCCCATTTACGTGGTCGACGACGGTTCCACCGATGGCACCTATGAGCGAATCAAGGACATCCCGGAAATCACCATCCTGCACCATGAGAAAAACATGGGGAAAGGGGCGGCCCTGATGACGGGATTTGCCGCGGCGGCCCCCACGGCAGAATGGGCCATCACCATAGATGCCGACGGCCAGCATAATCCCGAGGATAGCTGGAACCTGTTCCATGTCGTTAAGCGCGGAGAACGGCCCATCGTGGTCGGCTGCCGGCAGGGTATGGACCATCGGCATGTCCCCTTGGCGAGCCGCTTCGGCCGGGGATTCTCCAATTTCTGGGTGCGGATGTCCGGCGGCCCCGTTCTCACGGACAGCCAAAGCGGTTTCCGTCTCTATCCCCTGCCCGAAATGTTATACATGCCGGTTGATGCACAGCGTTTCCAATTCGAGGTGGAGGTTCTGGCCCGGGCCGGATGGAAGGGCATTCCGGTTCTGGAGGCCCCTGTCGGCGTCACCTACGCACCCAAAGAGGAAAGGGTCTCCCATTACCGGGGCTTTGTCGATTTCTTCCGAAATGCCGCCACCTTCAGCCGCCTGATTATTCTGAGGCGGTTTATTCTGCCTTTCACCCGGTTCAAAGGGTAATGAAAACCCGTCCGTATCTTTCCCGATGGATTCTGGCCGCGGTCATCATCATGACCGTCACAGGACTTTTTGCCGTTGGCGTTCACCGCCTCCGATTCGACACCGATATTCTGAATGCCCTTCCCCAGGATGATCCCGTTTTGGCCGATGGACGTTACGTTTTTCTCCATCACCCGATTCAGGACCGGGTTGTCGTCGATGTCGGCCAGGCCGAGGGGGACCTCGATCGCCTCAGCGAGGCGGCGGATCTGATTGAAAAGAGAATGCGGGAAAGTGGGCTCTTCAGAGAAGTCGGTTTTCAATCCATGGCCCAGTTGTTTCCGGAACTTCTGCATCACGTTGTGGGCCATCTTCCCATCCTGTTCAATGCAGAGGTCTTGACAGAGGCGGTCCAACCTCTGCTTGCCCCGGAGAAGGTTAGAGAGACGCTGGAAAATCATCTCCTGTCCTTCGGAAATCTGGAGGGGATCGGGCAGGCGTCCATGATTTCCAGCGACCCCATGGGATTGCGCAACCTTGTTCTGTCTCGCCTGGCCGACCTTGCGCCCGCAAAAGGCGCCGTGATCCATAAAGGACATCTCCTCTCGCAGGATAAAAAGCATCTTCTCGTCATGGCCGAGCCCCTGGGCTCGGGAATGGATACCCGTTTAGCCCAGAAGATCACGAACCTCATGGAAAGGATTTCCCGGGAGGTGAATGAGAAATACGGCACGGGAGGTGACCTCATCCTGACCCCCGTCGGGGCCTATCGAGCCGCCCTGGACAACGAAACCAACGCAAAAAAGAACGTCCGGCGAGCGGTGATTTTCTCCACCGTGGCCATTACCCTGCTTCTGCTTGTCTGTTTTCCCCGCCCCCTGATCGGACTTTTGGCCCTCCTGCCGGCGTTTGCGGGAACCATGACGGCCATTTTCGTTTATTCTCTGTTCCATTCCTCCATTTCCCTCATGGCCGTCGGCTTCGGCGGGGCGATTATTTCCTTTACCGTGGATTATGGCCTGACTTATCTCCTTTTCCTGGACCGCCCGTATGAGACGAGGGGCATGGACGCGACGAAGGAAGTCTGGAATCTGGGACTTCTGGCCATGCTGACGACAGCAGTCAGTTTTGCTTTTCTTTCTTTCTCAGGTTTTCCCGCCCTGGCGGAGATCGGCCAGTTCGCTGCCCTTGGGGTTATCTTTACCTACGCTTTCGTTCATCTTGTTTATCCCCTGGTTTTCCCCGTCCTCCCGCCGGCAAAGCGGCCGCCCCTGCTGCCCCTCCAGGGGATGGTGAATAAGCTGGCCTCTTCGGGATCCCTCTGGAAGGCTGGAGCGGCCCTCGCTTTCGGGGTGGTCATGCTCTTTTTCGCCCGGCCGGATTTTCAAGTCAATCCTGCGGCGATGAATGCCGTCACGCCGGAAACCCTCAAAGCGGAACAACTGATCCAGAAGGTCTGGGGTGATATTTTCAGCAAGGTCTATCTCCTGGTGGAAGGGAAAAGCCCCCGGGATCTACAGGAAAAATGCGATCGTCTGGCCCCGATGCTTGACCGGGAAGTGAAGGAACAGCGCCTTTCCCGTTTTTTTGTTCCTTCCATGATTTTCCCCGGCGAGGCGTTGGCACGGCAGAATCTAGCCGCCTGGGAACGGTTCTGGAATCCCGAACGACTGGGCGAGTTGAGAAAAACCATGAATGCGGCATCGGTTCCGCGGGGATTTTCCGTCGATGCGTTTGATCCTTTCTGGCAACTGGCGGTAAAAAAGGACTGGCGTTCCGTCGACATGCCGGAGCGGTTTTCCCATTTACTGGGTGTTACTTCCAAGGAGGATCGTTCCGCTTGGTTTCTGGTGGCGACCCTGACCCCAGGTCCTGCCTACAACGGCGAAGCCTTCTTTCGGAAATTTTCCGGGCCGGGCCGGGCCAGAGTGTTTGACCCGGTCCTGTTCGGCAAACACCTGGGATCCATCCTGTCGTCCGCTTTCCTGCGGATGGCGGCCATTGTGGGGGGCGTAACCGTTCTGATTGCGCTTGTGGTACTCCTCGACTGGAAGCTTGCCCTGATCGGCCTTCTGCCGACCCTGTTTGCCATGATCTGCACCCTGGGAACGCTGAACCTCATGGGGGAACCCCTGGGCATTCCGATGGTCATGGTTTCCGTAGTGGTGATCGGAATGGGAACGGATTACGCCCTTTACCTGGTGCGCTCCGGTCAACGATATATCCGGGATGACCATCCCTCCCTGGGGCTTGTCCGCATGTCCGTATTCCTTTCCTTTGCCACGACGTTTATCGGGGTCGCAGTCCTGGCCCTGTCGGACAACGCCCTGTTGAAAAACGCGGGGCTGGGCCTGGCCCTGGGGATCGGTTATTCCTTTCTCGGGGCCGTCATGATCGCCCCGCCGCTTTTAAAAATGGTTTTCGTTCCCGTCGCATTTCCTGAAGAAAAGGTGGTCCCGGGATCGAAAAGGCACTTCGCACGGGTCCTTGGACGCTATCGCCACCTGGAGGGCTATCCCCGGCTTTTCGCCCGTTTCAAAATCCTCATTGATCCCATGTTTCCTCGCCTCGCGGATTTCGTACAGTCGCCGAAAACAATCATCGATGTGGGAACGGGCTTTGGTGTTCCCGCAACGTGGCTCCTGGAATTGTACCCCCGGGCCAGGCTCTACGGAATCGAACCGGACCGGAAACGGGTATCCGTTGCCTCCCGGGTGATCGGAACCCGCGGTGATGTGCAGGTGGGGCGTGCCCCTGACATTCCCGGCATCCCCGAACAGGCCGACACGGCTCTTCTGATCGATATGATTCACCTGATTACGGACGAAGAATTGCGACTTACCCTGACGCGGATTCGGGAGAAACTGACGCCCGATGGGATGGTCATCATCCGGGCAACGATTCACAGGGAGAACACCTTCCCCTGGAAACGGTGGATCGAAAAAACGAAAATCAGGATGATGAAATGCCTGTCTTGCTTTCGGACGGAAAAAGAAATCCGTGACATTCTGTCTGCATCCGGTTTTGACGTGATCCGGACGGAGCTGAGCGCCCCGGGGCATGAGGAAATATGGTTTGTCGCACGGCTTGGGGCATAAGAATAAGGGAACGAGGATAACCGAAAGCATTACACAAGGAGCAGAGGTGAAAGATCGCTTTTACCGAATTTTAACGGTTCTGTCGAAAGGGATGGGCCTGTGGCTGTTCCGCCTTGTTGCCTGGGGTGTCGCCTCGGGTTATTTTTTTCTGTTTCCGCCTCGCGTCGCCGTCAGTGTCCAATTCTACAGGGCCCTCTTCCCGACCCGGAGCCGAGCCTATCACCTCTTTTGCGCCTGGAAGCAATTTCACCACTTCACCCACGTCTTTATTGACCGCTTGCTCCCTGATCAAGGCTACCCCCTGGAAATGGTCCGGGATGGTACGGTATATCTTGAGCGCGCCATCGAAGGGAAGGAAGGGGGGATTCTCCTCATGTCCCATCTGGGGAACTGGGAACTGGCCGCCCAGATGCTCTTCAAGCTTTACGGTCAAGTCTATCCTGAAATGAAACTGCTGCTGTACCTGGGACGAAAGCACAAGGAGCAGATCGAGGGAAGGCAGAAAGAGGAACTGGCAGCCCGGGGGATTGAGATTATCGCCGTGGACCCCAAAGGGGCTTCTCCCGTGGACCTGGTCGAAGGGATTCACTTCCTGAAAAAGGGAGGTCTCGTTTCCATGACGGGGGATCGGAGGTGGTGGGAGAATCAGCGTTATGTCCCGGTTCGCTTTCTGGGCCATGAAGCCCGTCTTCCAGAGGCGCCTTTCGTCTTATCCCTTCTCTCAGGAAAGCCGGTTTACATCTTTTTCGCCCATCGCGCGAATCGTCAAACGTATCATTTCCGCATTCTTCCACCCTTGTATGTCAAGTGCGGCGACAGAAGCGACAGGCAAAACGCCGTCTGCCGGGCGGCCCAGATGTATGCGGATCATCTGGAAGAAATGGTCCGTCAGGCCCCTTTCGAGTGGTTTCACTTTGAACCCTTTATCGGCAGGAAGTTGTCATGAGCTTCTCCCCGCTTATAAAAGCAAAGGCGGCCGATGAAACGGCTCGTTAGACGCATAGCGGCATACCTGGCCCGCCTGGACGCCATCAGAAAAGCCATTGCGGAAGGGGGCGATTTTCGTGTATATACGAACCGGCCGACTCCCCAGGTGATGACGGGTTTGTTTCTTATTCTCTTGAGTTACGTGATCTGCTGGCCTGTCATCATTGTCTTGGGATGGATCTCCGTTCATGTGGAGGAACCCTGGGTGATCGTTGTCGGCGGCCCTCTGGTTTATGGCTTATCCAGCCTGGTGTTTATGATCGGCATGTACATGGCCGGTCGAAGTTATGCGACGGCCCTGATGAAATGGCTGGTCATGGTCACATTTGAAAAAATCCTCGGGCGGGAGAATACGGCTTCGAGCTGCAACAAGGAACGGAAAAATTAATCGGCCCCGGAAAGACACGCCTTCTCCCGGCAACGCGAGACGGTCTTTCACCGGCGCGGATATCAGTCAGAAGGAATATCATGGATGAATTAATTGAAGAACTGAAAATCAAGATCATCAACACCCTGAACCTTATCGATGTTAAACCTGAAAATATTGACGTCCATGCCCAACTTGTCGGGGGTGACCTCGGTCTGGATTCCATCGATGTCCTGGAGCTGGTCATGATGCTTGAAGAGGATTACGGCGTGATCATCGATACCAAAGAACTGGGCATGGAGGTATTCGCATCACTGGCGGCGCTGGCGGAACACGTCTACCAGCATCGGTCGGAGAAAGATGATTGAGCGGCCCGGGTATTTTCATCACATCGATGGGGATTGTCAGCCCCTTCGGTGAAGGGATCGGGAAAAACCTTTCCACCTTGCAAGAAGCCGTTTCGGCCCTTACCCCCCTCCATCTGTTTCACGCCTCTCATAACCCTTTGCCGGTCGGAGAAGCCCCTTTCCTTATCCCTCCGGGGAACCTGCCCCGCACCCATGTCCTGGCCATCATGGCGGCCGAAGAAGCCATGAGAGGAATCAACGGCCCGCCCGATGCCGTAATCATCGGGACCACAACAGGAGGGATGACCGCGACGGAGGAATATCTGAAACGGGGAGAAAGGGACCCCTTCCTGTATCGCAACCATGCGGCGGGCTCGGTGGCAGAGGCGATTGCTGACCGCTTCGCTTGCCGTGGGCCGGTGCTGACCGTTTCGACGGCCTGTTCGTCGGGAACCGCGGCCCTGAAAATTGCTTTGGAACTGCTCCGTTCAGGAAGGGCCTTGCGGGTTCTGGCCGGAGGGGCGGACGCCCTCTGCCGATTGACCTATTACGGGTTCCATTCCCTCCAGCTCGTCGATCCGACGGGGGGCCATCCTTTCGATTCAGGAAGAAAGGGCATGTCCGTGGGTGAAGGGGCGGCCATGTTTCTGCTGACGGCAGCCGACACCCCACCGGACGGGGCTGTCGCGGAACTTCTCGGC
>Ga0302246_1001009_pt1 | contig 21538 bp, 10 predicted proteins | sample AAG_UR_Trp_MG_FD_193533 | JGI IMG/M metagenome (GOLD analysis project Ga0302246, IMG submission 193533) | Enriched activated sludge microbial communities from anaerobic digester in WTTP, New Holstein, Wisconsin, United States - AAG_UR_Trp | ecosystem: Engineered > Bioreactor > Anaerobic >...
GTTAACTGCTTTAGTGACAACCACAGGAGGAGGCGGGGTTACTGTAAAAGAGAATGTAGCTTCCTGTCTTGGAAGACAAAGGTCCTCAACACTTGCTGTAAAAGAGTAGGTTCCACCGCACAAACCGGGAGCGACAGGGTTCTCGGGATTTATGATAACATCATGTGCACAGCCTCCTGTTATCTGAAAGCCGGCATACCAGGCATCAAATGCTGCATTTAAGTCAGCCTGAGATGAAAAGTCAGATGATGGACGTGTCACGTTGTCGGAGGTGCTATAAACAAATGCCGGAGGTGGAGTGAGCACAAATGACGAAGTGACAGTAGTTTCATTCAGACAGGGTGGATCAGTTACTGAGTAGGCTACATTAACTGTGCCGCCAGTGCATAATTGAGGTGCTGTTGGATTTGGGGGATTAAAGCTGGTACTGGGGTTAAGAGATCCATTTACCTTAAATCCCGATAACCATTCGTTAAAAACGGAATCAACGGCACCCTGATTTGCAAAATCACATGATGAAACCGTTTTTGGATCTGGTTTCAGAATGGTTGGGGCTGGTTCGATAACCAGATCGGCTCTTCTGCGGCAACCTTCCGAGGTGGAACATTGCACGTAAAAAGGATAAATACCGGGCGTATTGGTATCGGTTAAAGAAGTGTACGGTGCACCAGCTGTTGTCCTTTCTGTTGCCGATAAGTCAGTGAACGGATTGAAAGGACTTCCCTGATGCACATGAGCCCCACCGGCTGATGAGGTGTACCAATAGAGCACGGCATTGATAGAATAATGTACTGTAATACTGATATAATCAACATAGGCAGTCCTGGAATAATAGTTATTTGTATTGTATACAGAAAGGTAAACACCGAAATCAATATCGTTGATTTGAGAAGGAGACCAGGAAGCACCCCAGAGATCTTCAGATCCTCCATAGTTTACTGTTTCGTTTGCTGTAGGCCAAATAGAACTACTAGCTTTATTGTCACCCGTAATATTTCCATCTTGGTTTCTAAGTCGGAGAATATTGTCTCTTATCCGGTTATTATTGGATACTCCGGTTGAGTAACGTTTGATTGAAACTATAATTCCTTTAATGGTGGCATCATCTGGAATATTAAAACCGAAATTTGTAATCCTTAGATAATTGCTGTAGGAATTCCCCGAAACATAAGCATATGCATAATATCCATTGTCTGTTCTGGCATCATCGGTATCGTACCAATTCCCACCAAGGTTGCCGGAATTAGCTGTTGTTCTACCAAAATTTGGTCCAGCCGCTAGACTCCCCTGAGGGCATGTAGATGTTGAGGTAAGGGGAGGAACAGATGAGATTTGACTACCTTTACAGATTGTTACTCCTGAAGGATAGGGGGCATCCACAACAGTGATGACAGTTGAAGAGGAAACGGTACAGTTTCCTCCCGGAACTGGGGAAAAGGTCAATGTTATTTCGCCTCCGGTGGTGGGATTTGGTAAAATATATGTAGTATTTGGTGAATTGGGGTATGTGAAAGTCCCTCCTGCAGAGTTGTCATTCCAAACCACAGATGCACCTGGAGGATCAACGGTACCTGTAAGTACAACTTCGTCTCCCATACAAACGGTTTGGGGATTTCCCGCGAAAGCGGCAACGCTTGGCTTGACAATAATATTCCTGGTTTCATAAACACCCGTACAAGAATATTCTTCGTCGCCATCGGGATCGTTGGAGGTGAGGGCAAGGGTGATAACTCCCGAATAATTTGCAGGGGGTGTATAAGTGACATTAGCTGGTGATGTGGTACACGAAGTATTGCTTAGATTTCCGTTAATTCCTGCATTGGGCGGATCGAGGCTCATGATAGACCAGGACGCACAAATGTACCCACCGGTCCGGTTTTGAAGAGTGGCACCAGTCAATGGTATAGCTGTCGGTGAGCCTGAGCAATTAACTTCAATGTCAGGTCCCGGGTTGACAATATGGTCCGAAATAACTTCGAGATGTAAAAGGTCAGAATATGATGTACATCCATATTCATTCGTAATCGCAAACCTAAAGTAATAGTCGCCAAGGAACCGGTAAGGAGAGGTTTCTCCGGGTGGCATTTTATACTCGTAGTGGGATGTTACTTCGCCAATAGCATCTTCCCATACCGATGAAGGACCTTCAGGTGTACCTATGGAATACTGCCATTTCCAGTTATAAGAATCAAAATATGGCATGGTGGGGTAAACCCATTGGTAATTGTTCCAATAAAACACTTCCAGGTCATTATCGGCAATGTAATAAACACTGTTTCCATTACACTGCCGCAAATAGTCCACTCTTGGATTAATATACTGTTGGTGAAAGGTTGTTCTCAAACTAAGTGAAGGATTGGGATTGACTGTTACGTTGACTGTGAATGGATAGCCGGTGCAGCCTCCTCCGGAAACGGGTGTAACAGTATAAGTGACACTCCCCGGATTATTTGGATTGATGAGATTTAAAGTGTGACTTATTTGAGTCCCGCTTCCGTTGGAAACTCCCGTAACGTTGCTGGCTGTAACAGTCCATGAGTAGTTAGTTCCGGGAGGAACAACAGATCCTTCAGGAATTCCTGTTTCAGGTGCAAGAACGAAAAGGCTTCCGTTGCATATTGCAAAAGTTTGGTTGGGAATAACCGGTGCCTGGTTAACGGTAATGGAGAATGTACAACTGTTTGAACAGTTCCCCGCTGAAGTATAGTTATAGGTAATACTGTGCAGTCCAACACCTGCAAGTGAGGGATAGAATGAGTTGTCAGTTACTCCTGGTCCACTGAAGGTTCCGCCTGCTGGGGAAAGACCCGCAAGAGTGGAAAGATTGATGGGATTATCATTTAGGCATAAGGTCTGATTAGAAGGGCAAGTTACTACCGGAATTGGGTGAACTGTCACCGTGTGATTAACCGAAGTGCCGGAACAAACTCCGACTGAAGGAATAATCGTGTAGGTTACGGTGCCTGCGTGGGAGCCGCTTGGATTGGTCAGCGTTTGTGATGGAATGGAGGGGCCATTTCCGGATGAAGTAAAGCCTGATATGGCTGGTGTTCCAGTCGTTGCACTCCAACTGTATGATGTTCCATAAAGGTCAGAAGTGAAGTTTACAACAGCAGTGGATCTTCCGGAGCAAACGGCTTGAGAAATGGGTGTAACAGTTATAACAGGGATTGGGTTAATTTTAATGTTAATCTGTTTATTGGGTGCATTGTTGGGACAAGAAAATCCATCGTAAACGATGCTGACAACAGAATAGTTAAATGTGCCATCAGTGGTAGTAGGAACATTTATCGTTGCAGTCCCGTTCGCCGCAATATTGACCGGGCCAATATTACTCCCATCGTTTATTTTATAATACAATGAAATATCCCGGTTCCTGAGATTTGTAAAGGTGATTATTGGGGAAGTACTGCCTTCACATGCCTCAGTAACTGATGCGGAAATTTGAACATCAGGTATATCGAGAACTTCAACCGTTACAATTTGTCCGGAAATCGTTTGAAGGCAATTTGGTGCGGTGCTGTACCTGACATTTTTTAACTCATATTCATATATCCCCGGGGTATTTGTAGGTAAATTAACAGAAATAGTCTGGTTACCCAGTATGGTTCTTGAAACCGATGTGCCACCATTCAAAGAATACTCAACCAGAATGTCTTCAGTCATGTTGTTTTGAATGGAAACAGACCCGGCGCTTCCTTTGCAAAGAAAATTTGACCCGGCAGAAATTGTAGCATTTGGGGTGGGTCTGACCACAACTGTGGCTGAACTTAAGGGATTATTGTTCTGGCATCCAACCGAACCGCTGTACCTTACTCTGGTTAAAGAGTAAACAAAGGAGCCAGGCGTAACAGTAGCCACTGAAATTGTATAAGCTGAATTGGCAGCAATGGTAATAGGACTTGCTGCAACGGCATTGACAGTGTAATCAACGATGATCTCCCTGTTTTCAGGATTAGTAAAAGTGAGGACCGGATTTGTTTCTCCCTGACAGACTGAAACAGTACCACTGATTGTAGCTGTAGGAATAGGCAGAATGGTCACTGAAACAGACTGTCCAGTTATGTTGTTCTCACAAGATGGTGTATTCGGATAGTAAACTTTTTTCAGGGAGTAAACCACAGTCTTGGCAACAGAAGTATTGACCTTTAGCGTGTGGCATTGCCCTGTATTAATGTCAACAGGAGTTTGATCAGCTCCGTCGATGGAATAAACAACTTTAACGGGCAAAGCGCTGGTGTTGGTTATAAGTACATCAGGGTAGGCATCATTACGGCATACGGTATTATCCCCTGAAATGGTAGCTGTGGGAATTGGCCGTACAGTGACAATGGCTGATTCATTGATACTTGTGTTGCTGCAAGCCAAGGCATCCTGGTACTCGACTCTGGTAATGGAATAATTATAGGTGCCCGGTGTTGTAGTGGAAAAAGAAATTTCTGAGCTACTCAAACTATCTGTTCCCAGATTCAATGGTGTTTGATCAACTCCGTTTAAAGTATAAAACACTTTGACTGGCAATGTTCCGGGATTTGAAAAGGTAATTTTCGCCACATCACCCGGACAGACTGACTGGGTTCCGGTTATTTCTGCTGTAGGAAGGGGCCTGACAGTAACCGTTGCCGTTATTTGTCCGGTGATGTTATTATTCTGACACGATAATCCGCTAATATATTTAACGCTGGTGATCGTAAAAGTAAAATCCCCGGGATTACCAGTAGGTACTGCGACATTCTGACTGGCTCCTGTAATGGATAAAGTCTTGGCGGTTCCGTTCAACGTGTAAGTGACTTCAATTGGTAAGGGTTGTGGATTGTTAAACGTTACAGAAATTGCAGGAGCTCCCTTGCACACAGCGTTTGTCCCTGAGACTGATGCGGTAGGAAGAGGGATAATTTCAACTTGCGTATCTTTGCTAATAATGCACCCGTTATTGTCAGTTACTGTAACGATGTAGATCCCTGCTTTAGCAGTTCCTGCATTTGAGATCGTGGGATTTTGGATGGTTGATGTAAATCCGTCTGGTCCGGTCCATGAATATGAGTAGCCTGGAGTCCCACTGGTTGGATTAGCAAAAAGGGTAATTGTTCCATTCTCGCAAATTGGGGAATTAGAGTTGACCGTTAAGGATAAAGCCGGTGGCTGGTTTATTGTTAAACTTCCAAGTGTTCTGAAACATTGCGGGTAATTTTTGTCTCTGATTTGAATGTTATAATTACTCGGTGATAAGTTAGTAAAATCGAATGATGAGTTAACAAGAACTTCGTTCCAGACATTCCCATCAATACTTACCTCATAATTGCCATGACCTCCCTGAGGATTAAAGACCTGAATTTTACCGTTGTTTGCGCCGAAGCAAGTGACATCTGTTTTGTTAACAGAAGCGGAGAGGATAGCGGGCTGGGTGATGGTCGTTCCTGGTGTGCCGTCCAGGTCAATGATGCAGGCCGGATGTGCTGCATCGCGGATGGATACCTGATAGGTACCTGATGCCAGGTTAGCAAAGGAGCCGGTGGCCTGCCAAGTCGAACCATTGTCAATGCTGCATTCATAAGTGCCGGAACCGCCTGAGGCTCCGCTGACGGAGATGATTCCATCGCTTCCCCCGAAGCAGGTGACATCTGTTTTGTTAACAGAAGCAGTGAGTGCTGCAGGCTCGGTGATAGTCGGGTTACCGAGAGTGATTTCACAGGTTTGATGAGCTGCATCCCTGATCTGTACGGTGTAAATATTAGGGGCGAGAGCGCTGAATATATAGGAAGCAGAAGCAGAGACGTCGAACCAGTTTATTCCGTTGATGGAGACCTGGAAAGTTCCGTATCCTCCCAGCGGATTGGATACGGAGATGATTCCATTGTTTGCTCCGAAGCAGGTGACATTTGTCGGGGTTACCGTAGCGGAGAGAACGGCCGGCTGGGTGATGGTCGTTCCTGGTGTGCTGTCCAGGTCAATTACGCATGCCGTATTGGCTGCATCGCGGATGGATACCTGATAGGTTCCCGGTGCCAGGTTAGCAAAGGAGCCGGTGGCCTGCCAAGTCGAACCATTGTCAATGCTGTATTCATAGGTGCCGTAACCGCCTGAAGCTCCGCTGACGGAGATGATTCCATTGTTTGCTCCGAAGCAGGTGACATTTGTCGGGGTTACCGTAGCGGAGAGAACGGCCGGCTGGGTGATGGTCGTTCCTGGTGTGCTGTCCAGGTCAATTACGCATGCGGTATTGGCTGCATCGCGGATGGATACCTGATAGGTTCCCGGTGCCAGGTTAGCAAAGGAGCCGATGGCCTGCCAAGTCGAACCATTGTCAATGCTGTATTCATAGGTGCCGTAACCGCCTGAAGCTCCGCTGACGGAGATGATTCCATTGTTTGCTCCGAAGCAGGTGACATTGGTCGGGGCTACCGTAGCAGAGAGAACGGCCGGCTGGGTGATGGTCTCAGTCCCTGTTTTTGTATTTCCAGCGTTGTCTTTTACCTCCCAGTCATAAACCCCGTTACTTAAACCAGAGTAATCAAAATATGAAGATGAGGTTGTAGTTATGACTCCTCCGTTAAAGCTCACCTGGTAAGGAGTTGAGCCTCCTGTGAAACCTAACCTAACGACACCGTCCGAACCGTTATGACAACTCACATGAGTAAGCGTAACAGTCACAACCGGTTGTGAATAACTATTAAAAACAAAAGCCAGAGAAATTGCCACTACAAAAAGTGAATTCCTGAATAAATGGAATAATGCTGGGATATTTGTTATTGCCTTCATAGTCGTCAGATATAAAATTCCTAAATATTTAGCGTTCTCAGTTCTCAAGTGCCGATATGCCATACATTTGGCATCCGCTTTTCCGTACTAAATTACTATTAATTTCCTGAATTATTCATATTTTTTTTTAGTGTTGTACAACTAAGTACATGACAAAAATTGACTGCTCTCTTTAAATTGATCTATATCATTGCTAAACAACATATTAGCGATATAAGTTAAACCGTATTCAAACAAACTCTTGGCTTTTTTCCATGCCTTTTAATTTTTATCGGATTCAAACTATCAAGATCTATTTCGGCCTTAAAAAACCAGCCAATTTTACCCCTGGTATTGAACATTCCTTTTTGAGATACGTTCCTTGCGGGATTAGCAGTTTGATTTCTGTCCAATCATTTCAATTTCAGCAAGATTGTTTTTGTTTATATTTGCATGAGTCACGCGCAAAGTGACATCTGAAATTAATGTTCAAAGGTACTGGAAGTTATAGTGAATTTAAAACAGTTCTGACCAGTAGAACTGACTTGGCGGATTACCTGAAAAGCATATGGGCATACCGTTCCCTGATCCTTTCATTTGCCATACGGGATATCAGGGTGAAATATGCCCAAACCTACCTCGGCATTTTGTGGAGTATCCTTCAGTCAGTAATTGGTGTTGGAATTGTTACTTTCTTCTTCGGATACATTATCAAAATTAATACCGGGGATATCCCTTATTTCTTGTATGTATTTCCGGGAATGGCTTCCTGGTATTTTTTCTCTTTCCTGGTGGGATATGTGGGAAGTTCCATGCAGCAGTCACAGCACCTTATCCAGAAGGTCTATTTTCCGCGGCTTATTGTTCCTTTGTCGCAGTCAGTCGTCGGTTTGATCGATTTCTGCATCTGGATAGCCGTGTGCCTGATCTTTAAGCTGATCTTCCGGAATCCGTTCAGTATTAACCTGATTTTTTTGCCTGTTTTCATTGTTCTGAACCTCGCCACGGGACTCAGCGTGGCGGTCTGGTTAAGCGCGCTGACGGCAAGGTACCGCGACCTGCAGATCATTATCCCCTTTATCATCGGTTTTGGGATATTTGTGACTCCGGTATTTTTCCCGGAGGTAATGATCCCGGCGAAATACTCTTTTCTGCTTTTTCTGAATCCGATGGCCGGCGTCATCAGCGGACTGAGGTGGTGCATCCTGGGTACTGAGATTCCGTCCCTGAATTATCTGTTCGGGTTTATACCCGTTATATTCCTGTTTGTGACCGGGATGATCTATTTTATCAGGGTAGAATACAAACTGGTGGACAGAATGTAAAATGAAAGGAGGATGGAATGGGTGCTACAGCGATCCGCGTGACGGAAATATCCAAAGAATACATGATCGATTATTCCCATACAAACAGTTTCAAGGAACTCGTTATGCGGAAGCTCTTTCCTGGCAGCCAAAACAACATCAAAAGCCGTAAAAATATTTTAGCGCTCGATAACCTTTCTTTTGAGGTGAAAAAAGGCGAAGTGCTGGGTATTATCGGGAAGAACGGCGCCGGTAAAAGCACGTTACTGAAAGTGCTGAGCGGAATTACGAGACCTACTTCCGGTAAAATTGAGATTTTTGGCCGGATGAGCTCTATCCTCGACATAGGTATAGGCTTCCATCCGGAACTGACAGGCAGGGAGAACATATACCTTAGTGGGGAATTAAACGGCCTCAACCGGAAGGAGATCAGGAAAAGGATGGGCGAGATCATTGATTTCAGCGGGGTGGAGAAATTCATTGATACTCCGGTGAAGTATTATTCCAGCGGCATGTTTTTAAGGCTTGCCTTTTCGGTGTTTACCGGCATTGATTCAGATATCCTGTTGCTGGATGAAGTCATGTCGGTAGGCGATGCGGAATTCCAGTTAAAAAGTTCCAGGAAACTGCAATCCATGTTCGGGCAGGGCAAAACCGTTATTTTGGTCAGCCATATTCCTGCTGACATTGTGAAATTATGCACAAGGGCTATCGTGCTGGAAGATGGTAAAATAGTTGAAGAAGGAATTCCGGGGAAGATAATTTCAGAGTACATGGAAGGAACCATCCTGAATTCGATAGATATACCAAAGGAACAAACCACAGACAAAACCAACAAGACAAAAGAAGAAGCTCAAAATACCTTAGAAACTGTAGAAACATTGCAGGAAGAACCTCTCAAAACGAGGAGTATGGTATTTTGGGACAATCTTTCAACAGCTCCGGGGAATGACTATTTCAGGTTGACTGGTGTACAAATCAGATCTGAAAATAGCGTCCCTGGTGAGATCATGTATATTGATGAAAGACTGATCCTTGAAATATTCTATTGGAAAAAAAATGAATCAGATATTATTGATGTAGGATTTTTTCTTTATCATTTTGGGAATATGATTCTTGCTTCAAATAGTATTTTGGAAGAACCGAGCATTTCACTGCATTCCAATTCAGGAAGATTTTGTGCAAAAACATGGATCCCTGAGAATTTGTTGAACGACACCGTTTATTCACTTGACATTCAATTCATAAAGGATAAAAGTGAATTACTTTTAAACTTAACTGACGTGATCTATTTTAAAATGAACCAATCTAAAGATCCATTACCTGTTTCCTTGAAAAAATATATTAATGAATTCCCGGGATCTATCAGGCTCTCACTTAAATGGGAAATTAACAATGCAGACAATTGACTTTTTGATTGAAGAAAAAACCAATCCTTTCTGTATTATTTGTGGTGTGATTTAAAGACCTTTCTTTATTGTATGGAATATAGCTATAAAATCAATGTTTGTATTATTGGCGCTGGCCCCGCCGGATTGGTTTGTGCATTCCATCTGGCAAAATTTAATATTCAAACACTGTTAATCGACAAATCTAAATTCCCAAGAAATAAGGTCTGTGGTGATGGAATTACAATGAAAGCAATTCACGAATTAGCCAGAATCAATCTGGATTTTGAAAAGAAAATCTTAAAAGATTCAAATACTCTCCCTTCTTATGGAATTGATATTATTTCTCCGGAACAAAGACAATTCAATGTTTTTTCACAGTTAAAAAAGAACCAAGAAATAACGGTCTTGGTCAAAAAGCGTGAAATTTTCGATTATAATTTATTAGAAGAAGTACGAAAGCAAAAAGAGATAATATTTTTAAGCAGTATAAAGGTTTTAAATTACATTAAAGTGGATGGCGCTTATTTAATAAAAGCTGTACACAATTCAAAAGAAGTCACTATTTATACAAATCTGATTATTGATGCTCAGGGGGCATATTCAGTCTTTGTCAGGCAACATCTTAAACTTAAACAATACAACAATAATTCATGCATTGGGGTTCGTGGTTACTTTGAAAGAAAAAAACCATCAAAAAACAACACCATTGAATTGTATTTTTTAAAAGAGCTACTTCCTGGATATTTTTGGATTTTTGATCTGCCAAATGGCATTGCAAATGTTGGATATGGCACAACTATTAAAAATTTCAACTCTTTAAAAACCAATTACAAGATACTATTCCATCAGCTTATTGAGAATTATCCCTTGATATCCGAAAGGATATATTCTGACAAAATAATTGGAGGGATCCAAACACATTTACTTCCAGTTCGAAGACGAAATAACCTGTTTTCAGGGGAAAATTTTCTATTAACAGGGGATGCAGCTTCATTAATAGATCCATTTACAGGTGAAGGTATAAGTAATGCATCTATCAGTGGCAGAATAGCTGCTCAAATTGCAAAATTTGCTGTTGATAATAACGATTATTCAGCCCGCTTTTTAAAACAATACGATAATCTGATCAATGAAGAAATTGGAAAAGAACTTAGATCAAGTTTCAAACTTAGAAGATTCTTAAAATACCCAAAACTGCTCGATTACATTTTTAAAAATGCTGACAAATCAAGATCATGTAAAAACATCATTTCTGCAATGTTTGTGGATTTTGAAAACAGAAAAACTGTTAGACCTGTGATTTGGTATTTGATATCTCCAAAATTTTTGTTTTATAGATTGAAACAATGGACTGAGCGAAATAAGTTTGAACCAGTAGGAATGTGACAATTCTTCAGAATTTGAATTATTACGAATACCCGATTAAGGATTCTTCGAGGAGTGAGTTAAGTTGTTTATTATAAAACAATTAGTAAAGCAAACTTAAATAATTGCATTTAGCGTATATATGAATCACTTGTACAGGTGTATTTAAAAAATATATTAATTGGGAACGGCGGATAGACTCATTTGGTTGTGAGTTAATTACTCTTCCCATTTTGTCAATAACCATTTGCAATTCATCTTGTCCATTCCGATTCCTGAAATAAGAATGAATATTATTAATAAGAATTTCATATAATTTTTTTGTTGTAAGTAATTCCAGCCCCGGAAGCTTTATCTCTCTTTCAATTGACAGGTTATACCATATCTTCGTCAATTCAATAAGTTCATTGAATGATTTCAGATTACTTTTCTCAACCTCTGTATCAGAACGAAAATTAACCGTTTTATAAAAGGTTAAGACCTTTTCAAGTAATGTTTTATTACAATTCCAAAGTGCACATTTAGACGGATGTGCAACTCGATTAAACCAAATGTACACATTGTTTACGTTGCAAAAATTAATCAATTCAGGAATATCTTCATAGTTTTGCTGAATATAACATGTTGATATTCCGAAATTTCTCCTATTGTCTTTTGAAAAGTCCAAATAATACCTGATATTTTCCATTGTTTTTTGCATATTTCCATTAACCCTGATTTTTTCATAGTTAATTGCATTAATGCTCTCGATGGAAACACAAATATTAAAATTTCCTCTGATCAGCAATTGCTTAATTCTTTCATTCAATACTGTACCGTTCGTTGTGATTAAAATATAACAGTCTGGATTCAATTTGATAATTTCATCCCATATTTTATAATATAACGGAATAAGAAAAGGTTCACCTCCAATGAATCTGGCAGATTTAATATGTGGAATAAAGTTACGCAATTCCGCAATAAGATTATCATCATAGATTTTTAACCCATGAGGTGAATTTTCAACCTTTTGTACTTTTATGCTGGAAGATAAACCATTGTTACACATAATGCATTCCAAGTTGCAGTTATTACTGCATTCAAAGCTGATCTCAGCAGGATATTCAGAATTTATATCATTGTTTTTAAATGTGCTGGGAATTGAGGAAATAAAGGCATTACTTTCACTTTGATCAAGACAGATTTCACAAATTTCAGACATTTTGTTGCGCTGCATTCTTTTCACGAATACTTTGCGCTTTTTTCCAAACCATGCCTCCTTTAACGAAGTTTGAGGATATTCTCCCAATAAATCGATTTTATTATAACAGCAAACCCCAATTTTCCCGTCAACATTCAAGTACATGCTGGAATAAGGAGCTTTGCACTGAATTTTAGATTCATTTAAATCAGTTTCTTTTTTCGTTTTAAGAAATATTTTTTGAAAGATATTCATTATAAATGTTTTTATTCAAGATAGTAAAACACCACCGTCAAAGACGGTGGCTTTTATAAAACGACACTCTAAAAGAGGGTAAAATCATTACGTTCTTTCTCAGTCTTTCGTTCTTCATCCTCTTGATACTTGACGTATCGGCGGATCATCTCTTCATTGATGCCTACAGTGTTCACAAAATATCCTCGCGACCAGAAATGATTGCCCCAATAAGGTGTCTTTTTCAAACTTGGATAACTCTTGAACATCTTGATTGCTGTCTTTCCTTTCAAGACTCCCATAAAGTCAGAAATGGACAACCTCGGTGGTATGGAAACAATCATATGAACATGATCAGCTTGTATGTGGAGTTTTTCGAGTTCTACATCTTTCCATTGACATATCGTTCGTATATCCTGGGCAATGTGCATCGATATATCTCCGGTCAAGATCCGAAATCGATACTTGGGTGTGAAGACAATATGATAATCACACTTGTATACTACATCCGTCAACTTCCTATATTTGCCCATAATGCAAATATAGAGTTTAATTAAAAAAGTTTCCGCAGCCTGTCAAGATTAGTCAGGTGGGCCTTTTCAATATTGAATTCGCTGGATTTGAAAGCCTTGAAAGCATATTCCAGCTGCCAAAGCTTTCTATACAAGGTTTTTGCATCTTACATGAAAGAAACTTTGAAAGCACAGATTCAGAATAATGAAAAGCGTTTTTCACCATGAAGAAGGGAAAAAGCAACAACAACTGGAATATAATTAACCGGGTGTACTTACAGTTGTCGCTGCTCTCTCAAGAGAGTTCCTTCTCTGATATTTTCAAATACCGTACATTGTCCATGAAGGTACTGATTGCATGGCTGTTATCTTTCTCCGAAAAAAAGTACTGATTTCTGAGAAAATATTCATATCTTTGGACTTAAGCATTGGGCTCAGTAATTTTGCTTTTCAATTTAAAAACACTGAGTTTCAGTTAATTCTGAAAGCATCCAGTGCTTTTTTTATTGCTACTTTTTACTTGCGAAACTTCAAATGATTATCGTTCCAGAAAGTAAATGTTGAGTTTAAAACAAATAATAAGGATTCCTGAATGGTGGGATTACATAATACCCCGTTACCTTGGAATTGTTTATTTCCTAATTTTTCACTTTGATCTCACTTATGATAAAGGATTTACAATATATATCCTTTTCATTGCAATTCTCTTTTTTACTGCCTCGTTTGGCTATCTTTTGAATGAGATTACCGACCTCCAAGAAGACCAAAAAGCAGGAAAAAAAAACAGAACCGAACGACTCACTCAATTCACTAAATACTCTTTGCTGTTCCTTTTTCTTCTTCTATCCTTTTTGCCCTGGTCACTTTTACCAGTAACTAAATTGAACTTCGGCTTATTCTGTATTCAGTTTTTATTATTTTTTTCATACTCAGTACCACCTTTCCGATGGAAAAGATATCCGGTTATGGGTGCCGTCCTGGATGCATTATACAACAATGTCGTTTTTACTTTTATTATCATTACGACTGTAGCAATACTGGCAGAAAAAAACTCAGGCATCCAATGGTGGATGTCTATTGTAATTTTTGTCTGGGCTTTTCTTAAAGGATTAAGGGGCATTTTATTGCATCTCATAATGGACAGAAAATATGACAAGGTCGCTGGGAAAAGTACATTCATTACTGAATTTGGACCTGTTTTCACAATTAACCTGATCAATAGATTTATCTTACCAGTTGAGCTTATAATGTTTTTTGCCATAGTCCTTGCCCTTTCTCTCACCGGAATACCTCTCTTATGGTTGATATTCCCATTTTTTTACCTCTACCTATTTCTTTTTTTCAGACTCTGGGAAAGAAATCATCCCTGGAGAAAGAGAGAGGTAAAATTCAGGTACCTATATATACTTAACGACCTGTATGAAGAATGGTTGCCAATTATTGGGGTGTTAATACTTCCGTTTTTTGATTTTCGGTACTGCCTTTTAATCCCCATCCATTTGCTTTTGTTCAACAGAACTGTGGGAAAACTTGTCCGGAATACCAGGATTAATATTAAAAACTGTTCAGACTGGATTGAATTTCTGGACCTTAAAAATAAATTTTTAAGCTTCCATCACCTGATTATAATAAGGTGGAATCATTTTATACTTCAGAAGACTATCAAAAAGGTCTACTGGTATTTTCATGGTCATTTCAAGTACTATATGGATACTTATTTCAAAAAAAAATAAAAAGTGGTCATTTCGGATGATAACAGAATAGTAAATGGTTTGTGGATAGGGGAAAGCCTTTCTTCCCTTGAAATGCTTACCATCAGGTCATTTATTAACCATGGCCATACCTTCAGATTATGGGTGTATGACCAGTTAACCACACCTTTACCCCCCGGAGTACTGGTGATGGATGCCAATATCATTCTTCCTGCAGAAAGGATCTTCAGGTATAAACATAAAAACCAGTATGGACATGGAAAGGGAAGTCTGGCCGGATTTTCTGATATTTTCAGATACAAACTATTGTTTGATCATGGAGGCTGGTGGGTGGATATGGATGTAACCTGCCTGAAAACGCTGGAATTCAAGGCACAATATGTTTTTAGGAGCCACCACGAATTAAAGATGGTTGGCAATATAATGAAGTGTCCGAAAGGAAGCGAACTGATGAAAAGATGTTTTGACCTGGCAAGTGAAAAAGTTACAGCTGATAACCGGGACTGGAACTTGCCTATTCAGATATTGAATGACCAAATAAAATATCTTGACCTTGAACGAAATATTATTGAAATATCCAATGAAGATAGCTGGTTAGTAATAAAGAGATTCATTTTAAAGGACTTTGAAATTCCGGACAACTGGTATGTAATTCATTGGGTTAATGAGGAATGGAACAGAAATGGAATTAATAAGAATTATGCCGCACGAAGCTCATTGCTTAACCGATTAAAGACGGAAAATGGGATGCCTCCCCCAAAAATAGGCCTTAAGGAAATTATAACAACAAGAATGAAATTAACTACATTCTCTGTTGCTTCCCGTTATATTACATCAGGAAACTCCTTTGCTTTGGCTTATTACTTAATAACCAGAATGATTAAAAGTACCTTATATAAAATTTACTTTGTTGTGAGAAGGATTATCCTTTGGGGCTGGGGTTATGTCGATTATTATATTCAAAAGTACCTGAAACGAACGGATGGTATAGAAAAAGAAGAAAAAATTAAAGGAGATTTAACTTCCCGGATAAAAAAATACAAAAGGTACAGGCGCCTCGGGAATTCCGTTCCAGTCTGTTTCGCACCTTTTAAAAGCCTATACTTTGGATTTGAGGGAAAAGTAACAGCCTGTTGTTTTAACCGATCTTATGTGTTGGGGCACATCCCTGAATCCTCTGTCCTGCAAATATGGAATAGTGAACGTGCGGATAAACTTAGGCAAATTCTGAAAAAAGATCAACTTGAAAATGGCTGCATGAACTGCAAGGAATGGATCTGTAGCGGAAATTATAATGCCGTAGGGGCAAACTTTTATGATAACTACCAAGAAAGGCTTGACACTCCGGTAATGGTTGAATTTGAGCTTAGCAACCTTTGCAATCTTGAATGTATTATGTGCGAGGGATATTATTCTTCGCTAATACGTGAACGCAGAGAGAAACTCCCCCCGTTTAAAATGCCTTATGATGACACATTTGTAAGTCAGTTTGATGAGATTATTCCCCACCTGGAACTCACCAAGTTTATGGGAGGTGAACCGTTTCTGATAGACATTTATTTTAAAATCTGGGAAAAAATAATAAGAAAAAATCCCGGCTGTATAATTGATGTACAGACAAACGGCACCATTCTGACAAATAAAGTAAAGGATATTCTCGATAAAGGCAATTTCCAAATAGGTATATCTATTGATTCATTGGAAAAGGGGACTTATGAAAAGATAAGAAAAAACGCACGTTTTGAACAGGTTATCCGAAACATTCGTTTCTTTTCGGCATACAGTAAAGAAAAGGGGAATCCGATGCATATTTCTGTATGCCCGATGAGAATCAATTGGAAAGAAATACCAGCTTTGATGGAATTTAGCAATGAACTGGAAGCTTACGTTTTCTTTAACCTTGTATGGAAGCCGGCTGACCTGGCTCTCTGGAACCTTCCTGCTGAAAAGCTACTGGAGATCTATGATTATCTACACTCATATTCTCCCCGTACATCCAACATGATTGAAATGCAAAACGAAAAAAGCTATAATGGATTATTAACCCAGTTGCATTACTGGTACACCAAAGCCCTTCCTGTAAATGATACCACCGACCCAAATAAAAAAGAAGAGGAAATCACTGTAATTGAAAACAGAGTTTTAAAAAGAATAAACAGGTTGATAAAAAAACTAAAAGCCGGGGAGCATGAAGAAACAGGCACTATCAACTGTTATCGCAAAGATACCATCAATAAAATGATTGAAGTTTTTTCCAATAACCCCTACTACAAAAGAGCAATGATTGAGCTAGACAAAGTACCAGATGAAATCATTTTGGGATTGATCAGACAAAATTCACCGGAAGAATTATTGCAGAAGTTTAAAAATTACTTCGGTGAATTAAATGCAGCAACAAAAACTGACCATGAAGAATAACAAAATGATAAAGGAGTCAATTCCTTATGATTCTCAAAAGGGATGTCCTCAGGATAAGTGTCTTCAAGTGACTTCTTTCAAAGGAATTAATAGAAATCAACAGATTAAGTAAACATGGGCTATTTTCATTAAACTGTATTTTCCCGGGATTATGAAATACAGGCGATCCTTAATGTTATTTATTGCCATTTTGTTTACGTTGGCTTTTATTTTGATACTGAACAGGTACCTGACAGAAGTTAAGATTTGCCAACCTGTTGTTATCCGGGTTACAGGAATATCCGAAACAGAAGCCGGACAAATTGGTTTTTTGGGAAACACTCCACTGGGATGGGTACTGAAATTGAAATATGCAAATTCGCTCCGGTGGGAATTCAACAGTTATGGCAGCTTTACCAATTTAAAGATATCGGGAGACCCGTCTTTGATAAAAAAGATAAGCCGGCTTGAAATTTTCATTGGGAATGTGAAATACACTATTATAAACGAGTTAAAAACCAGAAAGAATGAAGAAAAGGACCTCATTCAGTATATTGATCCTTCTGTTTCCAAAACAGACATCCTGAAATCATTTCTGCATTGGAATATTATCAGGTTACTTTTTATTGCAGTGGGAACCCTTACCCTCATTTTTCTTTTCCGCCTGGCAAATAGAAAACTAGCCTTCAGAGCCACTTTAATCTCACTTTTAACCAGCTTTTATCTTCAGATTAAATCAGGTCATTCAAATTTGATATCCTTACTGTCCGACCTTTACAAACTGGTTTATATTTTTCTCTTTTGCTTTATCCTGATTCCTGTATATATCGCATGGTTTTTCCCTAAGACTGATTACCCTAATATAGTGGAAATTCAGGGTGACACTTGGTATTATCAAATACGGGGTGTGAACCTTGCTTACGGAAAAGGATTACGAAACACAACATTTTTTGAAAAATATGCATTTAGTCATACTGACATTCATAAAAGTACGGAATACGAGTATTTTAAAGATGGTGAAAATATAGATCCGTTAAAACAACTATGCCCTCCGGTATATCCAATTTTTTTGGCGATTGTGTATAAAACTTTCGGGGTTTCACCCAGGATTGCAAGATACATTCAATTGCTATTACTGATATTTGTCGCTGCTTTTCTTCCTTTGTTCGGGCATTGCTTGTGGAAGGGGAAAGGAGTACTGATCGGGACTGTAGCCGGCTTGTTTTTTCTGTTCAAACAATACACACAGGCCGGTGAATTAATGACCGAAAGTTTACAAATATTTCTGATTTTTATTCTTTTGTTTGCCTTTTATTTTTACAACAAAAGAAAATCATTTTTAACATCTGCATTTGTTGGTGTATTGCTCGCCATTAATTTGCTGGTGAAGGGGATTATCATTTTTATTCCGCTATTCTATTTTTTTTACTTATTCAGAAACGACAACTACAGGCTGTCAATATTCATCCGGACAAAATGGCTCATGCTGATTTCATTTGTTTTTGTTGTATCACTTTGGACTTTCCATTTGAATTCGATAAACGGATGTATTGAGAAGGTAAAAGAAGAAAGAGAATTACAGGAACTCAGGAAACAATACAAAGAATTTGTATCATTTTCCGAATCATCGGGCATCCTATCTTCACAGGAATTTTTTAACCAGCTCTATGAATTGGCAAACCGGAAAACTTCAGAATATAATTCTGATCTGCAGGTTATAGAAGAAAATGTTGTTAAAAATCAAATCCTTACCGAAAAACAAAGAATTGATTCCTTGAATTCGATTATCAAATCATTTGTAGAACCGCTTTGGGAAGCTCCGGTTGCTGGAATAAAAATACTGGGACATAATTACATTTTACATCCCGATCGTTTCATGCTTATTTCTTCCAATCCGCGAAGAACATTATTGGAGGCTAACTGCATGAGAAGTATAAACGGGGATGTTATTATTGATAATAATATCAAATATACGTATGACGAGCATTACGACTGGTCTCCCATTCGCCGGGTAGTCAATTTTTATTGGAATAATCCACAGATTATTCCAATCATCTTTCCAAATAAATTATTCCGGGGATTTAGTGCTTTCCCGTTCTTTATCCTTCTCTTTGTTCTGGTTTTATTTGATTTTTCGGTGCATTTAGGTCACAGGATCAGGATATGTCCGGCATGGTGGCTAATCCTGCTGGCAGTGGTATTTATATTGATTATACCTATTGTGGTAAATAACAAAACCTTCTTTATTCTTTGTTTAATTACTGGTACAGTAGCTATTGTTTTGTCGTATCCTTTAAAAATCAAGCTTATAATGTTTGATGTACCGTTTTATCTGAATATGTTTATTCTGAATTTCGTATTAATTGCCATGATACATTTTGGATTAGACCGGTTAAATTCTATTGTTAATTTTATTGTTATTCTAATAGCACTATACTATTTCAGCGAGTTAATTGAAAAAATGATCAGTTGGAATCTTAAGAGACAATATATAAGACCTGGTTCCTAGTACTTTATTCAAAAACATCAGCAGATTGAATGTAAGCATTCGGCCTGGTACATATTGCAGGTGAAACTTCGGGGCTTTAGTTTACCGGAAAAACATAGTATGACTGAAGTATCATTTCTGGAACTGGTAAGCCGCCGCAAAGAGACCGGATTATAGGTTCGTGATTTTTTTTCAAATGAGGGTATTCCTCAATCGACCTATTACTATTGGAGGAATAAATTGAATAAAAAAGCAGCGCAACCCAAAAGGTTCATTCCTCTTGTGGTTAGTAGCAACCTTGCCGCTCAAAAGAAAGATCAGTTTTCACATTCGGATCCACACATATCAGCAGCGGATTTCTTAGAAGATAACAAGTTTGAGTTTGTTTTTCCAAATGGTGCTTCTCCAGGAGCGCGATGAGTTGTATGCGGAACTGTCCCGTTTCCGGGAAATGGACCATCGGACCTTGGTCATCTATTTTTTACTGGGATGTTGCAATGCCAGTGGTGTTAATCCCAGGGAGTGGTTGACCGATATCCTCACAAGAATCCCGGAATATAATAGCAATTATAATCTTGACCTGGCCGACTTATTACCGCACAACTGGAAAAAGCTGAAGAGTCTACAACAAACTCCAGATTCTTTTGGAGTCAATTAAAGTTCTTCAGAAAAATCCCTGGCAAATTACGCCACTTCACTACAACTCAAATAAAATCCAACGAAATCCAATCTTAATTGGAAACTCCAAAAAAATGGGGAAATCTACGTCATCTGCTGTATGCAGGAGGCCGAATGCTTATGGGTGGCCGCTACTTCACAACCACCCACTTAACTTCAAAATTACTCTACTTGCCAATGTCCCTGACAATACTGCGTTTGCCTTTCCCCAGGTCAATTCTATCCGGTTTTAAATCCTTTTCATTCAGAATCATCTAAAATAAAATTGAATTGAGCCAAATAATTTTGGGAAATACTTCTCCAATTGAGAGTATTACTGATTTGTCCCAGATCTGTTTCAGGTACTGGCCTTTTTCCCCGGTATTGTAAGTAAAATTCAGTTAATCTCCCTGATAAATCCTTTGAATCCCGGAAATTCACAAACTCCCCGTTCACACCTTCCTTTATCATCTCCTCAAATCCGCTGGCCCGGGTGGAGATCAGGTACACCCCGCAACTCAGCGCTTCCAGCGCTGAAATGCTCATTCCTTCATTCAGCGAGGGAGCTACCATCACATGAGCCGACTGGTATTCTTCCACCATCTTTTCTTCCGCTATTTTCCCCAGGAACTTCACATTGGGCGACAATCCTGCTTTTTCCATAAAGCGCTCCATCTTCTTTCGAAGGGAACCGTCCCCTACGATGTGCACTTCAAAATCCGTTATTTCCTGTGAAAAAACCTTAAGGGCTTTCAGGAAAGTCATGGGGTCCTTCTGGATAACCAGTCTCCCGACAAAAAGGATGCGCAATTGTTGTGGCCGTTTGCTGAAGTCGGGGAAGAACCGGGAAGTATCCACCCCATTGGGGATTATCACATTCTTTTTTTCATGATTCTTTCCCAGAAACCTGTCAAGGTTGGCCTTCATCATCTTCGTCTGGATGAAATTGATGTCAGAATGCATACTGACTTTCTTTATCCAGAAATAGGCTCCTAGGTGGAGAAAGAACATCTGGCGGGGATGCACCCAGGGGATTTCATGCCCATGAGAAACCTGAACATAAGGCAATCCGTATTTCATTTTCAACCACCGGGCCACTTCTCCCCCGGGCAACACAAAATGGGCCATGCAAATATCAAAATCCACAAATCCCGGGTTCTTGCGAATAAACCTTTTGGTAGTCCGGATCCAGGATAGCATTTCCCAAGGATTGGACTGGAAAGCGTTTTTACGGAGGGAAGGAAGGCGGATGACCTGGGGATTAAGAATTTCGGATTGCGGATTGCGGACTGTAGATCGTGGACTGCGGATTGCAGATTGCGGCCCTTCGACTCCGTTCAGGGTAGAATTGTGGATTTCGGATCGAGGTAAAGCTGTGGTCAGAATGGTGACCTGGTTACCCGATTTTGCCAGGTTTTCGGAAATATATTTACAGATAATTCCGCCCCCTCCGCCGATGGGGGGGTATTCATACGAGAGGACAAGAATCTTCATTTTTATAGATTCCCTTTCTCCCGGATCAGGTAAATGGGCCGGTTTTTGACTTCATTGTAAATCTTC
>Ga0302246_1001014_pt1 | contig 21446 bp, 21 predicted proteins | sample AAG_UR_Trp_MG_FD_193533 | JGI IMG/M metagenome (GOLD analysis project Ga0302246, IMG submission 193533) | Enriched activated sludge microbial communities from anaerobic digester in WTTP, New Holstein, Wisconsin, United States - AAG_UR_Trp | ecosystem: Engineered > Bioreactor > Anaerobic >...
AATACCCGGTAAAAATCAAAAATAATCCCCAGGTAAGAAGATCCAGCCATTTAAAAAATTCAGTTTGACTGGCGGGCGGCATACCGAAGCTTTTAGGAAAAAAATAAGCGAAGAAAAAAATGATAATTACGGCAAATACGGCAGATATTACCGCGTAACGCTTACCCAAGAAATAAGCGCCAAGCAATACCGGTAAATAAAAAATATTAAGAAAAGCTCTCTGATTGATAATGAAAAAGTAAATAAAGCAGGCTAGAGCGACAAACAGCAGTATGTTAACCAGCTCTTTGTCTATGTTGATTTTATTTTTAAAGATCTGCTTATCCACAAAGAAGCTCCTGATTATTTACGTATCGTTAAATTAACTAATCGCTTCTTAAATTCTTGATTTAGAATATACATGTAAATCGGCGGTTAATCAATATGGTTTATTCTTAATAAATCTTTCTATGTGGCTGTTTTGTCTAGTTAATTATTTATGATTATATATCATTTATCTTTTCTCTTAAGCTTTCGAGCCCCCTGTAAGTGCGCATTTTTACCGCGCTCACGGACTTTCCTGTAATCTTAGAGATTTCTTCAAAAGAAAGTTCCTGAATATACTTCATAATTATAAGCGCGCGCGTTTCCACGTCGAGAACGGATAAGTAAATATTAATATCTTGTGTCTCAAATGAATTTTTGCTTTTTGAAAATTTGTGCTCGTCAACATATGAAGAGCGCATGTTTTTATATTGTTTGTTTTTTTTGATGTAATTCTTAATCGTGTTGAGCGCTATTGTATAAAGCCAGGTAAAGAATTTCTTTTGGGGATTGTATCTCCACAAATAAGTATAGGCGCGGATAAAAACATCTTGTGTCAAATCGGCGGCATCCTGCGTGTTTGAAGTCATGCGATAAACTAAATTATAAATTGGGGATTTGTATTCTTCAACTAATAGGGCGAAGGCCTGCCTGTCACCTTCCAGAATTCGGGCAACAATTTGCGCATCCTGAGCATCATGCATTGCCGCCCCCCTCTCTAAAAATTAATAAGATTAATAATATTCAATCAAGAAGGCATATTCCAGGTTCCTGATGCCGTATATTCACTATCGCCGTTACGATTGTTTACACTAACCAATACGGATGTTCCAGAACCGGTAAGGGTTACATTCCAGACATCAGGAGCTGTACCGACATTTTCAGCTGTGGCGTCAGCAAATCCAGCTTCTTCTAAAACTGATAGACCTGTTGTGGGAGCCATTCCTGTACTAATAAATAAACGCGCGTAAGCTAGATTAAGAGTTGATTTCATTTCCGCAACTTCCGCCTGAGCCGCGGCGATTTTCGATTCCTGAACTAAGGCAACATATCGGGGTGCCGCTACTGCTACCAATACTCCTAATATGACAAGAACAGCGATAACTTCTATCAATGTAAAACCTTTTTGGTTTTTTGTCATGATTACCCCTCAATGGTTAAGCAAATGTTACATGCTTTAATAAAACTATTATATAATCAGCGTGGAATATATATTCCACGCTGATTATATTTAATTTAAATACTTACTAACTTGGTATATTCCAAGTTCCCGTAGCCGTGTAATCTGTATCTCCATCACGACTATTAACTAAAACAGTAACTACTGCGGCAGCTCCAGTAAGCGTTACGTTCCAAACATCCGGAGACGTTCCAACATCAAATGCTGTCCCGGAAGTATAACCTGCTTCAGTAATAACTTCGGCACCTGTTGTAGGAGCTGTCCCAGTTCTTATAAACAATCTCGCATAAGCCAAGTTCAGGGTTGATTTCATTTCTGCAACCTGCGCTTCTGCCGCTTTTGCTTTTGCCTCTCCTGCCAAATCGAGATATCTTGGCACAGCTACTGCCGCCAGAATACCCAAAATGACCAGTACGGCAATGATTTCGATTAACGTAAAACCTTTTTGATTTCTCATTTTTAATTCTCCTTTATTTAAAGTTAATTTTTAGCAATATTTGCCAACTATTTATATTCAGTTACTGCAAATCACATACCAATTTGACTCCTAAATCACCTCCTTTGATTAATTTAATTTAATACATTAATTTCACTGGCTTTTTTTATTTGAATTCTCCTTACAAAACTATCTCTTTTTATTTACTTTTAAAATAACTATACAATAATTGTAGATACATCTACAATTATTGTAGGTGTTTTACATTATCAATGTCTATGTGATACTTCTTAATGCGGTGCCATAAGCTTCTCTGGTTTATTTTTAAAATTTCCGCCGCTTTTACCTGGATACCCCCAGATTTTTTTAAAGCGTGAATGATCATTTCTTTTTCCATTATAGCCAATTTCTCATCCAGATTAATATCATTACCATTGGAAAAAATATCGATCTTAGGTGTCTGCCCTGTTAGGGCACCCGGTAAATGATTAGGTTCAATTATATCTTTTTCTGCCAGAACTGATGCTTGTTCAATAACATTTTTTAATTCGCGGATATTTCCCGGCCAGGCATATCCAATTAACAGCTGTAAAGCTTCCGACGACAAGGTAACATTTTTTTCCTGCTTGCTAAGAAAGAAACTTGCCAGAAGAGGAATATCTTCTCTTCTGTCTCGAAGCGGCGGCAGGACGATGGAAAATACATTTATTCGGAAATATAAATCTTCACGAAACTTTCCTTTTTTAATCAACTTTGGCAAATCTTTATTTGTTGCCGCGATAAACCGGACATCCACACGGATAGAGACATTGCCGCCGACTCTTTCAAATTCTTTTTCCTGCAGCACGCGTAAGAGTTTTGCCTGTGTAGCCATCGGCATATCGCCTATTTCATCTAAAAATATTGTTCCGCCGTCAGCCAGCTCAAACTTTCCCTTCTTCTGAGCGACCGCGCCGGTAAATGAACCTTTTTCATGGCCAAACAATTCGCTTTCCAGCAGGCCTTCCGGTATAGCCACACAATTTATTTTAATAAACGGCTTGCCCACTCTTGCGCTTTGCTCATATATGCTTTGCGCGATAAGTTCCTTGCCTGTGCCGCTTTCTCCGTAAATGAGCACGGTGGAATCAGTAGGCGCGACTTTTGTTATCTGCTTGAAAATATTGCGCATTGCCGGACTTGAACCTATAACATTCGGGAACAATTCTCGCGCTTCAACCAGTGTTAGTATATTAGCTACATTGTCGAATACTTTTTCAATTTCTTTCACATCGTCCATTACATGTTTTTTATTTTCCGCGACTTTGTCTCTAAAAAGAGGTGTATTTTTTGTTTTTTCAATGAACCGCATCATTGGTTTCAAAATATTGCGGACAATTAATAAGCTTACCAGGAAAGTTAAAACTCCGATAACTGCGATTAAACCAGGTAAACCTAAAAAAGATACGTTGCCGTGCCTGGGAACATAATTAGACAACTGACATGTAAGAATAATACCAATAATCGATAATCCCGTAAAAATAAGCGGAATCAAGATATATAAATTTATATAATATTGTTTCTGTTTCATTTTTTTATCTTGTGGCTAACTTTGTTAAATCCCACATAGGCATAAAAATCGCCAAAGCAAAGAAACCGACAACAGCGGCTAAACCCACAATTAATATCGGGCCAATGGCGTCAGACATTCCTTTAACCGCGTATTCAACTTCGTCGTCATAATGCTTTGAAATCTCGCGCAGCATTTCATCAAGGTTACCGGATTCTTCACCGATGGCAATCATATCCACAACCATCGGAGTAAAATATTTTGATGATTTAAGAGGCGCGGATATACCCGCCCCTTCTTCAATGCGTTCCCGCAGATTCTCAAAAGCGCGCGCTATCGCTTCGTTACCGATTGTTTCAGATAAAATGGAAAGAGATTGCATGACGGGAACACCGCTTGTCTGCAATATGGCAAAAATACTGGCAAATCGAGACAACGCCGCTTTTTTAAAAACTTTACCTATAATCGGAATTTCCAAGAAAATCGAATCGCGCACAAATTTTCCCTGCGGCGTTTTAAAATAAACGGCGAGCGCGAAAATAATTATGACTAGAAAACCAAGAATCAAATACCAGTAATTAACCAAAAAAGCGTGCAGTAGTACGGCAATTTGGGTAGGCAGCGGCAAAGTTAGCCCTGATTTACTGAACAGTGCGACAAATTTCGGTACAACAAAAGTAAGAAGAATAACAAAAGCAAAACTCAAAGCAATAACAACTATCATCGGGTATCTGAGAGCTGATTTTATATCCGATTTAACTTTATGCTCATGCTCAATAATGTAAATTAATCTATCTAAAACGTTGGGCAGATTACCGCTCAGTTCTCCCGCTCTGATCATCGCGCAATACAGGGGGGAAAATATGCGGGGAAACTTCTGCAGCGCTTCGGAAAGGGTCGCGCCCCCCCTGATATCCACAATGATTTTTCCTATCGTGTCTTTCAGCACGCGGCTCTGCGTCTGCGTTTCCAGCACCTGCAAGAGCCTGAGTATCGCCACGCCCGCGCTGAGCATGGAACGAAACTGCTTCGTAAAGAGTATCAGGTCCGCAACTTTGACGCGACCGGAAAAAAACGCCATCCCGGATTTCATCCCCGCGGTCCTGTCTCCTATCTTTTCGGGAATCAGACCGCGCGCCACCAGTATATTGGTCGCCTCCTCCACGGTGGCCGCCTCGACCTCCCCCGTAACTTTATTCCCGCTCTCGTTTAAGGCCTTATAACCGAATGTCGGCATTGCATTTCCCCATCATTATCACGTCATAACGGCAGAAGCGGCTTCTTCCAGCGTGGTAATACCCCGCATTACCTTTTGCGCCGCATCTTCCTTGAGCGTTCTGAGCCTGCCGGTTTCGAGCGCCGCACGCGCGATTTCCTGGCTGGATTTCCGCTTCAGAATCATGTCCTGCACCATCTCATCGTTCACCAATACTTCAAAAAGCCCCGTTCTTCCCTTGTAGCCGGTGTTTTTGCACTGATAACAGCCTTTGCCGCGCTGAAAATTCGCGTTACGTGCTTTTTCCGCCGTGATGCCGAAAGAAAGCAAAGCCCCTTCCGGCGGCTGATAACTTTCCTTGCAATAGGGACATACCGTGCGCACTAAACGCTGGGCAAAAGAAACCAGCAGAACTGACGAAATCAGGAAAGGCTCGATGCCCATGTCCATGAACCTGGTTATCGCGCCGGCGGCATCGTTTGTATGCACGGTGCTTAAAACCCGATGCCCCGTTTGCGCGGCCTGCACTGATATGGCGGCGGTTTCCGCGTCGCGAATTTCACCCACCATAATCACATCCGGGTCCTGACGCAAAACGGAACGCAGCCCGCCGGCAAAGGTCATGCCCGCCTTGCGGTTGAGCTGCGCCTGGCGGATATTGTTGACGCGGTACTCCACCGGATCCTCCAGCGTGATGATATTGATATCCGGTTTGTTTATGGAGTTTAAGATGGCGTAAAGGCTGGTGCTTTTGCCGCTGCCGGTTGGCCCGGTGCTCAAAATCAGCCCGTAAGGTTTACCGCTCATTCTTTCTATCTTCTCCATATCCTCGGCGGACATACCCAGACGGTCCAGCGTGTAAATTCCGCCGCTCATGTCCAAAAGGCGCAGCACGAGATTTTCGCCGTAAATGGTCGGCAGGGAAGAAACCCTGACGTTGATTTCCTTTTTTTCTATTCTCAGCGTAAAGCGTCCGTCCTGGGGTATTCTGGATATGGTAATATCCATGTTGGCCAGAATTTTCATGCGGGCGGCAATAGGCAGAAAAAGAGATTTGGGCGGCGAGGGAACGTCCAGCAGTTTGCCGTCAATGCGAAAACGCAGCTGCACGGTATTTTGCTGGGGACTGATATGAATATCGCTGGCTCCGTCGCGTATCGCCTGGGCAAAAATGGAATTGACCAGGCGGATGACCGGAGCTTCACCCGCCATATCCTGCAGAGTGTTTATCTGCACCTCTTCCTTGGCCTGCTCTTCCGCCGCGGCCTGACCACTTTCTTCTATTTCCATTGTTTCCATGATGCCGCCGAGGCCGGACTGCATGCCGTAAAGACTGTCGATAATTTTATTGAGTTCCCTTTCCGTGCAGATTACCGGTTCTACCTCGGCGTTGGCCAAAACCTCGATGGTGTCCAGGGCATTGATATCCAGAGGGTCAACAACGGCGACGCTGAGCAGCCGCCCTTTCTTCTTCAGAGGGGCGACCTGATATTTCTGGGCTGTTTCTATGGGTATTAAATTCACCAGAGAAACATCCAGGGGAAAATTATCAGGATGATATTTTTGAATGCCCAGCTGCCGGCTGAGCAGGTCTATTATTTCCTGCTCGTTGACGATTCCCGAACGCGCCAAATACTGGCCGAGCTTCAGTCCTTCCTTCCTTTGTTCGACTAAAGCTTTTTTCAGCTTCTCCTCGGACAAAAGACCGGCTTCCACCAGCATTTCACCCAAACGCTTTTTGATCTTCATTAAACCTCCCGGATGGTTGGAGCAATCATCAACCTTGTAAAGCCCGGCTATTAAAAAATACTGTATCGTTACCCCAGTTAGAAATAATTTTCACGCTGCCCGCCAATTCCTGCGGCAGTTTTTTTACTAACTCGCCTGCATCTTGGGCTGAGTCATAATTTTTATTAACAATCACGGCATACCTGACGGAACTGCCTGTTTTTTCCCAATAAGGTGAAAATATGAGAGACGGTAAATCTTTACGGTAACGATTTTTATTAAAATAATTATAGATTTCTTCTATATTATTTCCATCTTTTAACAACAAAATGAATTTGCCAGTGTTGGAAGAATCTGGTTTTGCCGGAATTGAGGGAAGCATCAGCGTGTAACCTTCCTCAATCATATTCTTATTTTTTATGTGCGGGTTTTCTCTGATTACGGCGTCAATTATTTCGTGCTCCGCCGAACCGTAAATATCATAAATAATCCACCACAAGGTCATCCCTTTTTTTACCGTCAGTAGACCCAGTGACAACGGCATTTTATATTCCCGCGGTTCAATTTTTTCTTCAACTTCAGTAACCACTTTAGATTCTAATTTCGCAACAGCATCAGGCACCTCCTCAACAAACGCGACCTTTGGAGCTTCGGCTGTAACTGGGGCCGGCGATATTGTCTCTTCGGCAGGTTCAATACTTTTGTAATCAGAAATAATAGCTTTTACCGGAAAAATCAGCGCCAGAACGAGCAGCAAGCTCAATGCCGCCCATTTAAGTCTTTTGAAGAAAGGCGCCGCCATGTCATTCACGCAGCTTCTGACCATGAACCATCCCGCCTTATGCTTGTTGCGGATAATCATTTTCAGAATTACTTCATGGCATAATGAAACGACTTTACGTGGATAACCGCCAGTAGCCAGATATATCGCCGCGTAACCTAAATAACTAAATATGGGAGGTGCTATTTCAAAATTTCTCGCGACCGCGAGGCGATATTTTATCATCGCCTGCATCTGTTTGAAGTTTAATGGCTTTAAATGATAATAAACATTGATACGGTCTGACAGATTGGGACGATTTCTAAGTATGTGTTGAAACTCTTTTTGCGCGAAGATTATTATCTGCAAAAGCTTGAAATCATTGGTTTCATAATTGAGAAATTCCCTTAATATCTCCAGGCAATCACCGGATATTTTCTGGCCTTCATCAATAACCAGAACAACAACTTTATCTTCGTCAACTCCTTTGACGAAAAGATAATTTTTGATTTTTTCTTTAAGATGCCACTCGCTTTGTTCATCGCGCGCGCCTTCAATACCCAGCATCGCGCAAACCGTCTGCAGAAATTCAACGGGGCTGTTAAATGACGGATCAAGCAAAAGATGCGTTTCTATTTCTGTGGGCTGCGCGTCCGTGGCGGAAAAATTCTGAAGCAGTTTGCGGCACAGAGTTGTCTTGCCGGTTCCTACATCGCCGATGACAACGTTGAGACCGCGGCGCAAACGAACCGCTAATTCCAATTTCTGCAGGCAACCGGTGTGCTGCGGTGAAGAAAAAAGAAATTCCGGTTCCGGCGAATTGGAAAAAGGCTCTTTTTTAAAATTAAGGATGCCGTAATATTCCATCTTTAACTGCCATTATGTTTCATTGTTGCCGCACCTATTGTTTGTCTTGTTCTGCCGCTTGAGGAGCTTTTACTTTTTCATCTCCCGCCGGCGGCGCGTCCGCGTCCTGCTTTATCTTATTATTACTAACCGACGGTGACATATGGCTCACATCAACTGCCGCCTGTAAGATGTGCGGCGTAATAAAAATCAGCACTTCTTCCATGTCATCGCTTTTGCTGTCTGCCTTAAATACATAACCAAGTATGGGAATATCTTTGAGAAAAGGCCAACCGGCATCACCAGAAGCAATACGCTGCTTGGTTAAGCCGGAAATAACTATTGTTTCGCCATTTTCCACTATTAGAACTGTCTCTGTCTGTTTTTTAATGATGTAGGGATTGCCCTCAACGTTGCGCAGCGGATCAACTTCGTCTTTTTTGACAAGAATTGTCATTTTCAGATTTTTACCGTCAATGACATGGGGCGTGATTTCCAGACGCAGCACAACATCTTCAAATTTTACGGTTCTGGTTTCTCTACCGCTGGAATCTATCTCTCTGGTAACGTAAGGAACTCTTTCTCCGTTTTCCGTGTAGGCCTTTTGATTATCTAAAGTGGTAATTGAAGGACTCGAAAGAATATTTAATTTATTGTCCTGCTGTAGAGCCTGAAGTTGAACCTCCAGTATGTCTCCTCCTAATTTACCAATAAGAAGTCCTAAATTACCAACACCAGCCGCCTGGGCTATACCGGCTATAGGAAAATCTGCCGCAAATCCATGGCCGCTTATTCCTGAAATTCCTCTTGTCGGCGTGTAACCTCCCGACATGGGGCTGCCTGTGCCTTGAGTTCCACCCGGCGTTATATAAGTGTCTCCTTGTTTCCACATGCCGCCCCACATAACACCCAAATCACGGGCGACATTTTTTGTGGTTTCCACGATATTCGCCTTGATCAATATCTGGGGTGTCGGTCTATCTATCTGCTCGATAATTCCCAGCATTCTTACCAAATCTTCATGGATGGCGGAGATAATCAGTGAGTTGGAATGTTCGTCAAGCCGCACTGAACCGCGTGGTTTCCCGTCTTTGTCTTTGGTTAAAAACTCCTGGAGAGTTTCCACCATCTTCTTAGGATTGGCAAAATTTACCTTTATGACTACCGGCTGCAGCAAAGGCTCGACCCATCGGATATCCCGCAATTGAACTTTTCGTTTTAAATCCTGCTCAATATCGTCAACTGTCTTTACCAGCAAAACCTCGCCTTCCCAAAGATAAGACAAAGCGTGTGTGCGGAGTAATCCGGTAAACGCCTGATCCCAGGGCACGCCGCGGAAATCGACGCTGATTTCGCCTTTTAAATCATTTTTCACCAGAATGTTTAAATCAACCGATTTGGCCATTGCCCGCAGAACAGTCCTCAGTTCCGCCTGTCGCATAGTAAGATTAATCGATTTTGTGGGCAGTCTTCTTATTCCTGCCGCGGCAAGTGAAGCTGATGATTCGGGCTCGGTCTTGAGAGTGCTTACGTCAAATTTTCTCGCTTCCGCCGATGGAGAATGCCCCTGTGACTCGTCCGCCATAGTTGACCATTTTTCAAAAAATGGATCTTTTTTTGTATTTTTTTGAAAATCGGCGCAGCCGGCAAAAAACGCGAACGCGAAAATGATCGACACCCACGTTACGATATTTTTATTCAAACTTAAGCATTTCAAGTTGCAAACCTCCAATGCTGATTTTTATTCCTGTATGGGAATTTCTATCTCGCTTCCTGTATTTTTGTTTTCAATCAGAACATAGGAAGGCGTAATCTTTTTCAAGACATATCCTTCCATTTCTAATTGCTCTCCTTCGCGGTATTCATAGCCGTTGATAATGGCCAACCTTCTCTTTCCTGAATCAACATAACCCGCATAGATTGTTCTGGACTGACCCGCTTTCCCCGCCGCGTCTTTTGCCGCCCATTCTCTTACTCCCTGTCTGTCCCAAAACGGATTTTTTTCCCAGTCGGCTTCGGCCTTGGTGACAATATAAGCGTCAACACCAGAGGCGATATCCTTTAATAAATCTTTCTGCAGATCATTGACAAAAGTATTTATGTTGGTAGGGCCAGCCGTGGATTTGGCTTTTTTTGCCGCCGGCCCGGCAATTAATAATACGTAAACGGCGTATAAAACGCATATACCCGCGATGATTAATATGATTATTTGTCGCTTGTTTAATTTCGCCATACGTAATTTCCTAACTTCCGCTAACTTTCAGCCAAACAATCGCTTGCAGTTCCATGGAATCGGAAAGCTGTTTTACGCTGATTTCTTCAATCTTCTCCAGATAAGGAATCTCCCCAAGCCCAATGAGCAACTTTCTGAAATTGGCAAAATCACCTCTCGCCACCGCGTTATAAACAAGAGAAGACTGCCCTGCGGAAAGCTTGGTCAGATCCGGAGTGATAGACAACATTCTTAAACCGGACTTTTCCGCCATCTCCTTAAATATATCGGGGAATTTTGTGGCTTCTTCTCTGGATATCGCTTTTGTAACAGGATTGGAAAGCGTAAGTTCCTTTTTATTTTCCATTGTTTTTGTAAGCATCAGGTGTATCGGCCCCAAATCCTTCTGCGCGGCAATCTGGTTTTCCAGTTCATTAAGCTCATTTGACTTACGAGCATTTATTTTATGCATCGGAAATATAGCTACTAAAACAATCAGCGCGATAATGCCGACGCAGACGAATAAATACCAAAGGCTTTTTTCGGGTATGTTCAAATTCAATTTATTCATTATTGCTATCCTACCTGGGCATTGAGCGTGAAATGAAGAATTTCGCTTTTTCTGAACGTTGTATAAGAAGTTTTATTAATGGTGACTTTTTTGAACATCGGTGAATTTTCCAATTTCATCACGTACTGCGCTAAAAGTGATTGCAACATGTCCCGCTGGCCAAAAATAACACCTTCCACAACAAGATCTTCCGCAGAATCTGACGCGGCTTTTCCCGCGGCCGGTTTAGGATTAGCGGCCGGCAAGCCGACTTTAAGATTTATCAGTTTAATATTCCCCGGCGTAATTGAGGATACCTCACCGATCGCGGCCGGCGCTAAATATCTTTGCGCGTATTTCTTCGTTCCCTGTGTGTATTTTTTTACCTCTTCGGCCATCTTGGAAATTTGTTCTGTAGATAAAACAGGATTATACGCGGAAAGTTCTCTTTCTTTCTGCGCACGCTTCGCGCTCAGATTACTCATTTCAAAAGCTTGATAAACAAGTGCGGCAAGACAAATAATTAATGCGGCTGCAAAGGCGGTAAATATTCCTCGGTTGATACGCGTAACACGTAATTCTTTATTTTTTTCCACATAGGTAAAAAGAGCGTTGGGCGTGCGTTTATTGTCAGATACGGAAAGCCCCAAAACGGGAACCATTGATATTTTTTCCGATAAGGTTAAAGAATCCGCGCCTGTGTAGGATGAATGTCTGGCAAAAGGATCAAAAAATTCAGTTTTTACAGCCAATTGGTCATTAAGATATATTATAATTGGGTTGTACGCGTTCATACTGGATGAAACATACAGCTTTTCCACTTTTTGGTATCCAACAGAGGACGTGTAGTATTGCAGTGTCCGCTCAATCTGGCGCGCCAGCCTTTCCCATACCGGAAAGATCATTTCCATAATTTCTTCTTCGCGCAAACCGAAGCCGGCATCTGTTCGGGACAATTTTTCCGAATCGGGGCCAAGACTGAAAAGAATTTTTTTTGCCTCGTCCGCTGCCAGTTTGAACTTTTTTTCTTTTTCGACATATGTATCGGCAATGGCCTCCACCATGCTGCTGATGCCTGTTTTGACGACGCGAGTCATGGCGAGGTTCTCCCCATGATAAATGTCAATGCGGGAAAAATCATCACCGACATACAAAGCGGCAAAAGCGCCTTCATCATGTCCCATCCAGCCGGAACGAAAAACATTCTGAACGGCAAAAGGCGCCAGTGTAATTCCGGCCAGGGGAACTCCGATATCCGAAAACAAAGCTTTAATGCCTTCAATTTCCGCTTTGGGCGCCGTGTAAACCATCACCAGGTATTTGGGGATGCCCTGATCCGTTATTTCTCCCTGCAACTCGAAATCAAATACGGAATCCTTATCGTCAAAAGAAAGCTCCTTTTTTGCCGTCCAATAAACAACATTTTGCAATTGTTTTTTCGGTACGCGGGGAACTTTTAAATAACTGACATTGGCCTCGCCCGCGGTAACCATTGTCCAGATGCTGCAGTTAGCGAAGGAGCCACAAAAAGAATGCAACGCTGACTTCAATATCGAATTGAATTCAGGGGAGTTTTTTGACGTTAAATGGTCATACTTAATTATTTTATGCTCAAGCAACATCGGACGGCCGTCCGACGTTTTAACCGTTTTGGCTAAACTGATGAAGCCCTGCCCAAAATCGACTCCAATTGTGTAGCGTTTCTTGTCCGCGGTGCTTTTGAGCTTGTAAATGCCTGAAATATTTTCCGTTTTTTTTCGTGAAGGGGGAGTTTTCTCTTTATCCCGCCTTCCCGGCAAGCCCTGATCTTGCCCACGGATTACATTGAGAAGTTTCTCTGTTGAATCAATATCACTAGTGCGAGCCAAAATTTCTCCTTCAAAAATTTTATTTTGAAAACGCGCCGCACAAATAAATATTATTAATTATATCAAGATACTTCGCTTAATGCAACAAATTTTGTTGCCTTTCCATCATTTTTTAAAATTTTTACTGCTGCCTCTTTCCTCGTCATTTTTTCGATGAACATCTCGCCATCTTCTTTTTGCTTACGCCTCAAAAAGAAGCCGATTCTTTGCGAATCGGCTTCTTGGTTTAAGTTGGAGGCGGCATCCGGATTCGAACCGGAGAATAACGGTTTTGCAGACCGCTGCCTTAGCCACTTGGCTATGCCGCCTAAAAAGCAATGGAGCGGGCGAACGGATTTGAACCGTCGACGTCTACCTTGGCAAGGTAGCACTCTACCGCTGAGTTACGCCCGCTCGTTAAAACGCACAGTAACTATCTAAAAAGAATACTCTTGTCAACAAGAAAATGCCCCGTTACCGCTAAGCTTCTATATAAATTTAATGATTTTACCCGTCCGCATCCCTTTGTCGGCCCGTTTCTGCGTATAAATAATTGTGCGCTTGAATTATTTTTCCGAATAATGACGGTAATATTTTATAAAATAATCAGCTCCAGAAATAACAGTGAAAAATAACGCGACATACAAAATTATAATACCCACAGCATGGGCATTAATGCCGAAAATCGTGTAATGAATCAGCAACGCTGTAACGGCGATGATTTGGGCCAGCATCTTTTGCTTGCCCAACAAGCTGGCCTGGATGACAAATCCCTCTGAAGAAGACGCGGTTCTTATCCAGTCCACAAGCAAATCCCTGATAATGGTTATGGCTACAATCCACGCGGGTATCCTCCCGATAGGGATCATCAGAATCATCGCCGTGTTGACCAAAAGTTTGTCGGCAATCGGGTCCAGAAATTTGCCCAGCGTGGTAACCATAGAATACTTTCGAGCGATATATCCGTCAATCAAATCGGTCAAAGAAGCAACGACAAACAATATCGCCAGAACCAGACTCCAGAATTTTCCCGGCGATAAAAGCAAAGTGAAAAGGAAGGGAACCATTCCGATTCTTATCATTGTTATAATATTCGGCAGGCTAAATATCTCGCGTTTGATAAACATGTTTCAAAACCGTATTTTTTTATTTCAGGGGAACTTTCTTCCAATCTTCCAAAAACATTTCAATTCCCTTATCCGTAAGCGGATGTTGCGTCAATTGTTTAATCACCTTAAAAGGAATGGTGGCGATATCCGCGCCCATTAGAGCAGCTTCCAGAACATGCCGGGGGTGCCTGATACTGGCGACAATGACCTCCGTGTCAAATCCATAATTGTCAAAAATTGTCAGGATTTGTTCCACCAGATCCATGCCGTCATGGGCAATGTCGTCAAGACGCCCGACAAAAGGGCTGACGTAACGCGCGCCAGCTTTTGCCGCCATCAACGCCTGCAGAGGCGAAAAGATCAATGTTTCATTGACGTCTATACCGGCAGCGGCGAACATTTTCGTCGCCTTAAGTCCCTCCGTGCAAAGAGGCACCTTAATGACCACGTTATCTCCCCACTGCGCCAGTTTCTTTCCCTCCTCGAACATGGGTTTCGCTTCCATGCTCACGACTTCCAGGCTTACAGGGCCCTCCACGTTTTTTAATATTTCCTTAACAACAACTTCAAAACTTTTTTTCTCCTTGGCAATAAGCGACGGATTCGTGGTCACGCCATCCACCATGCCCAGCTTCAGACCTTCCTTTATCTCTTCAATATTCGCGGTGTCGATAAAAAACTTCATAGCCCCTCCCCTGTTTACCTGTTTTCCGACGACATATATTTATCACAACAGTGCTTGGAACAAAAATAATAAATCCTGCCCGAAATTTCTTTCTTATAGGCCTGACTTACCGGAATGTTCTTCCGGCATACCGGGTCTTCCGCCAAATCTTCCGCCGAAGTCCGCGGGAAAATGACCCGTTCCGATTCATTTTTCGACAAGCGCGCCCGCCGCATGGAAGTTATTATCCTATACACCAGAAAAATCAAGATTATAAATATCAATACCCGTAAAAACATTAGTGTCTTCCCTGCGTTACCGGTCTTTCAATCAGCCACACGCTTTTATTATCATCAAGTCTTTCCTTTAAGCCGCGTACGGAAACACCATAAACCGGATGGATAAAATAAGAGGCTATTTCGTTCAGCGGCTCCAGAACAAAACGACGCTTGTGCATTTCCGGATGCGGCACGGACAAATCGTTTCGTTTTATGATATCCTGCCCGTAAAATAGTATGTCCAAATCGATTACCCGCGGGCCTCCTTTTATCGTTCTTTTCCGCCCCATGCCTGCCTCGATCTTCTGCAACGCTTTCAATAATTCTTCTGCGCTGAGGGTTGTCATGATTTCTACCACAGCATTGATAAAATAATTTTGCCTTTCATCACCCACCGGATCGGTTTTGTAAAACGAAGAGGAAGCAATCAGCGATACGAAGTCTGTTCGTGAAATTTTTTCCACGGCGCTCTTACAATTTTCCAGGGCATCTCCCAAATTGGAACCAATTCCTATATGACAAACAACCGAACGCAACTTAAAAAGCGAACTCCTTATCTCAACCCCAAAACATCTTGCATATCGTAAAGACCGTTTTTCTGATTGACAACCCATTTTGCCGCGCGAATTGCTCCTTTGGCAAAGTTATCCCTGCTGTGGGCGCGATGAATGAATTCCAATCTTTCCCCCGTTCCCCCGAAAATCACCGTATGTTCTCCGACAATATCACCGGCACGAATCGTCTGTATGCCTATTTCATTTTTCGTTCTTTCCCCGATTATGCCCCGCCGCATATAAACCGCGTCCTTTTCCAGGTCACGTCCCAATTTTTCCGCAATAACTTGGGCCATCCGCATCGCCGTTCCGCTCGGAGCATCCTTTTTCAGGTGATGATGCGCCTCGATTATTTCCACGTCGTAATCGTCATTCAGTATCCCCGTGCAGTATTCCAGTACTTTCAAAAGCACATTAACGCCTACACTCATGTTGGGCGACAGGACACAGCGCGTGTTTTTCGCCAGCTCCCTCACCTCCTTCATTTCCTCGGCGGTAAACCCGGTCGAACCGATGACAATAGCGCGGTTTCTTTCCCCCGCGATTTTTAAATAATTCAAAGACGCTTCATGATTGGTAAAGTCAATAACTACATCGGCCTTATCTATGCAATCGGTTAATTTATCGCAGGCCAAAACGCCGGTTCTTCCCAGCCCCAATGCCTGGCCGACATCGCGACCAATAATAGGATGACGGGCTACTTCCACCGCGGCCACGACTTTGATATCCTCCAGAGGAGAGATGAGACTGATGATCCTTCCTCCCATTTTCCCAGCGACTCCCGTAACGACGGCTTTAACCATACAAATACATCTCCTTTTATTAATTATTGACGCCGAAATAATTAAATCAAGCCGTAATCAGTCATAACCTTTTTCAGTTTTTCCCGGTTAACATCGGTCATTTTGCAAAGCGGCAATCTGTATTCTTCTTTAATCTTACCCATCATGACCAACGCAGCTTTCACGGGAATCGGATTGACTTCAAAAAAAAGTGCCTCCATCAGCGGCGACATTTTATGATGTAAGTCTTTCGCCTTTTTTATGTCACCGGCAAAAAACGCGTCCACCAGTCCGGCCATATCCGCCGGCGCCACATTGGAGATCACGGAAATCACTCCCGCGCCCCCCATGGCCAGCAGGGGTAAAGTAAAATTATCATCGCCGGATAATACCGCAAAATTATCCGGACACATCTCAATTACATCACTCATCTGCTTAATTGATCCGGATGCCTCTTTGATTCCCACAATATTTTTTATTTTAGCCAGCTTCGCCACCATCGGTGGCAGAAGATTAACTCCGGTACGGCCGGGAATATTGTATGGAACTATGGGAATGGGCACGTTTTCAGCAATCGTTTTAAAGTGCTGATAAAGCCCTTCCTGCGTGGGACGGTTATAATAGGGGCAAACTATCAACGCGCCGTCGGCACCAACCTTATGGGCGTGTTTGGTCAGTCGTAAAGCTTCAGCGGTGCTGTTGGACCCCGTTCCGGCGATAACCGGCACGCGCTTTTTTACGGCGTCAATTGTTATTTCGATAACCCTGTCGTGCTCCTCATGGGAAAGAGTGCTGGACTCACCCGTAGTACCGCAGGGAACGATACCGTCCGTCCCGTTGGCAATTTGGAATTCAATAAGATTCCTCAGTGCTTCTTCATCCACCTTCCCGTCTTTAAAAGGCGTAACAATGGCTACTATCGCTCCTCTGAACATACAATACTCCTTGGTTATTTAAAATTTACCTGAGTCGCGGGCTTATCCTGACAAACACCCGCGATATCACAAAGCATTAAGCGGTAATTGTATATTTTGCCTTTTTCCACTTTTGTATCGACAAATCCCTGCTTCTTTGTTTTTTGTTTTCCCAGCAATGGCTTGCTTATCTCCAGATGACCGATACGCTCAAACTTCTGCGGGCATTCGGGACATTCGTTGCCGGCAGCACCCTGCTCGCTTCTTTCGATGTAAATATTTTTTATTAACGCATCTTCATCGTTAAGTTCCCAGCTCAATACCACAGCGTCATCTTTGGAAACGGCCTCGATTTTGTCAACCATAGGGCGGTAATCAATCATGGATGTCCGGGGAATCGGATTATTCTTGACGCCGCACCCGAAAAAAACAAACACCAACGCCAGCACAACACAAATTTTATATTTACTTGGTTTTCTTCTCAATTTCTCTTATCCTCTTCGCAACACCCTCCGTCGCCGTCCCTCCGGTATGCCGGCGGGCATTTACCACTTTATCGATTTTAATAATATCATGAATATCCGTGAAAAAACCGCCGTAAAATTTCCGGTAATTTTCCAGCGACAATTGTCCGAGCGTCTTTTTATTCTTCAGGCAATAAGCAACGATTTTGCCGACAATTTCATGCGCTTTACGAAAAGCAACGCCTTTCTTCACCAGATATTCGGCGATGTCGGTAGCCGCGCAAAACCCCTCTTCCGCCGCGACACGCATTTTCCCGGCCTTGAATTTGGTATTGGCCAGCATCTGCGTAAAAATATTCAGACAGTTTTTTGTTGTATCCACCGCGTCGAACAAGGGCTCTTTATCTTCCTGTAAATCGCGGTTATACGTCATGGGCAAACCCTTGAGTAGCGTCATTATCGCCATGAGGTCTCCATAAACCCTCGCCGTCTTCCCCCTGATCAGTTCCGCCACATCCGGATTTTTTTTCTGCGGCATAATCGAACTGCCGGTTGTATAGGCATCGGAAATTTCCACAAAACCGAATTCTTCCGACGACCACAAAACCAAATCCTCGCAAAAACGGCTCAAATGCATCATGGTCACCGCACAGTCAAAGATAAACTCACTGATAAAATCACGGTCTGCTACCGTGTCCATACTGTTTTCGCTGACTGCGGAAAATTTTAATATTTTCGCTGTTTTACGCCTGTCGATGGGCAGGCCGGTTCCGGCCAGCGCGGCCGCTCCTAGAGGTGATATGTCAATCCTTTTTTTGCCGTCGGCAAATCGCGCCGCGTCACGGGAAAACATTTCGTAAAAAGCCAGAAAATAATGTGCCAAGAGCACCGGCTGGGCTTTTTGCAGATGCGTGTATCCGGGCATGATTATCTTTGCATTTTCTTTTGCCAATTTCACCAATAGCTTCCTCAGCGATGAAATAAGCCTGATAATTTCCTGGGTCTGTTCACGCATAAAAAGACGCATATCCAGAACAATCTGGTCATTGCGGCTTCTGGCCGTATGCAGCTTGCCGCCTACAGAACCTATGCGTCTGGTCAATTCCCGCTCTATGGCCATGTGGATATCTTCATCGGCGGGATCAAACTTGACTTTGCCTTTTTCCAGATCCTGTAAAATGTTCTTTAAACCAGAACATATTTTATTTGCTTCGGCGCGCGATATTATCCCCTGCGCGGCCAGCATCTGCGCGTGCGCTAGGGAGCCTTCAATATCATAGGGATAAAGGCGGCAATCGAAATGCAAAGAGGAAGTAAATTTTTCCACCTCTTGGGCTGTGGCTTTTTGAAAACGCCCGCTCCATGGTTTTTTATTCTGGGCCATAATTTCATTCCCCGCGTTTTATTTTTTGCCGGTTTTCCTTTTCAACAGATGACGGATTTTCAGGCGCAGGCCGTTCAGCTTGATAAAACCGATCGCGTCCATCTGGTTGTACACCTGATCTTTCTCAAAAGTGGCGAAATCTTCACTGTAAAGCGACTGCGGCGCTTTGCGTCCCACCACCGAACAGCTTCCTTTATACAATTTCATTCGTGCCGTCCCGGTAACATTTTCCTGCGTGGCGTCTATGTATTTTTGCAGCGTTTCCATTTCCGGCGAATACCAGAATCCGTTATAGACAAGCTGCGCGTATTTGGGAATGAGTGAATCGCGTATCAGCATGACTTCCCGGTCCATCGTCAGTGATTCCACGGCGCGGTGCGCCGCCCATAAGACCGTCCCGCCGGGTGTCTCATAAACACCCCTTGATTTCATGCCGACAAAACGGTTTTCCACCATGTCCACACGGCCCACGCCGTTTTCACCGGCGATCTGATTAATTTTATCCATGAGAACAGCCGGCGACATTTTTTTGCCGTTAATCGCCACGGGATTGCCTTTGACAAAGTCGATTTCCACATATGTTGGCTTATCCGGAGATTTTTCCGGTGATTTGGTCAAAACAAAAATATCTTCCGGCGGCTCCGCCCAGGGATCTTCCAGAATTCCCCCTTCATGCGAGATATGCAAAAGGTTGCGGTCAGAGCTGTAGGGCTTTGCCTTGGTCAAAGGCACGGGAATTTTGTGCTTTTCCGCGTAGTCGATCATTAACTCACGCGAGTTCAAATCCCATTTCTCATCTTTCCAGGGCGAGATAATCTTTATGGACGGATTCAGCGCTATATAAGTCAACTCAAAGCGCACCTGATCGTTGCCCTTGCCCGTCGCGCCGTGCGCTACGGCATCGGCTTTTTCCATTTTGGCGATTTCGATCTGCCTTTTGGCAATCAAAGGCCGCGCCAGGGAAGTGCCCAGCAGATACGTTCCTTCATATATCGCGTTGGCGCGTAGCGCCGGAAAAACGAAATCACGCGCGAATTCTTCCCTCAAGTCTTCTACATAAATTTTACTGGCGCCGGTATTTATCGCCTTCTTTTTTAATCCGGTCAATTCCTCTTTCTGCCCCAGATCGGCGGCGAAACAGATAACTTCACACCCGTATGTTTCAATCAACCAGCAAACTATCACGGACGTGTCCAATCCGCCCGAATAAGCCAAAACTACTTTCTTTATTTTTGCCGACAAGGTTCTTTCCTCCTACAACAATATTTCCAGAATCGCTTTTTGCACGTGCAGGCGATTCTCCGCCTGATCAATGACAATCGACTGCGGCCCTTCGAGCACTTCGGCGGTTATTTCTTCTCCCCGGTGCGCGGGCAGACAGTGCATAACCATCGCGCCTTTTTTTGCTTCTTTTAGCAGAGACGCGTTTATCTGGTAATTTTTAAAAACTTTTTTCCTCACCTCGTTTTCCGCTTCCTGGCCCATGCTTGCCCAGACATCAGTATAAAGTACATCGGCTTTTTTTGCCGCGGCAGAAGGCTCGCGATAAATTTTTATCCCTTCTTTTGATTCTTTAACAGCCTTGGCCATAACGTCAGCGTTAGGGTCATAACCTTCCGGGCAGGCAATCGCCAGTTCAAACGGCAATTTGGCGGCAGCTTCTATCCATGAGTTGGCGACATTATTACCGTCACCAATATAGGCGACTTTTATCCCTTCATACGAACCTTTCTTCTCTTTTATGGTGAATAAATCACTCAATATCTGACAGGGATGCAAAAGATCCGTAAGGCCGTTGATAACGGGAATAGTGGCAAAACGGGCAAATTCTTCTACCGCTTCCTGAGCGAATGTCCGGATCATGATGCCGTTGAGATAAACGGACGCCATGCGCGCGGTATCCGCGATAATTTCGCCGCGCCCGATCTGTGTGTCGCGCGAACTCAAAAAAAGCGCAATTCCGCCCAGCTGATACATGCCGACCTCAAAGGAAATGCGCGTCCGTGTGGAGGATTTGTCAAAAATCATCCCCAGCGTTTTCCCCCGCAACGAGGCGTGTGGCCGGCCTTCCTTTAAATCTTTTTTGAGTTTTGCGGCCTTTTCCCAGATCAACGCAAAATCATCCGCTGTCAAATCATGGAAATTGAGCAAATCTTTTTTCATTTGCCCTCCATCACTTCATTAAGAATATCAACAGCCTGATCAACATCTTTATTGGTAATAATCAATGGCGGCACGAAGCGCAATGTTTTTCCTCCTGTGCTGTTAATCAATAAACCTTTTTGCATGCATTCCCGGACAATTTCCGCCGCTTCCATATTCAGCGTGACGGCAAGCATCAACCCTTTTCCCCGGACATTATTGATTAGGGCATGCTTTTTTTCCAGTTTTTTTAACTCCTTTAAAAAATAATCCCCCGTCTTCCGGCAATTATCCAAAATACCTTCCTGCAGCATGATTTCCAGCGTGGCCAAAGCTGCAGCCATAGCCAGGGGATTTCCGCCGAAGGTGGACGCGTGATTTCCGGGCGCGAAAGACTCGGCGATTTTATCCGTGGCCAGCATTGCCCCAACCGGAAAACCGTTGCCCAAAGCTTTGGCCAGCGTCATGATGTCCGGCTCAATCCCCGCGTGTTCATAGGCAAACAATTTCCCCGTGCGACCAATGCCC